>WLWD01006066.1_pt1 | contig 341019 bp, 276 predicted proteins | sample 6712731 | NCBI WGS metagenome assembly WLWD01 (sample SAMN12718690, study PRJNA576275) | sponge metagenome | isolation source: marine sponge | host: Mycale hentscheli | place: New Zealand: South Island, Marlborough, Capsize Point | collected 2014-11-01 | reverse complement strand
GAAAAATTGCTATTTTTATAATATTCAGCCAAGAATGACTGAATCAATGATGAAATAATAAAAAATTAATCACAAATAGTAACTTTATAAATGTCATACAAAACTAAATATAACTTCAGCATGCAGAATTACTTAGTTAACAAATATGTCACTGCTTTCAAAATTCAATATGACTCTCTAACAAATTAAGTGTTCATTATTTGTGATATCTCTATAGCATGCCACATGTTTCAGTAGCAGTGTGGAAAGAGAATAGTGTTTTATATATAAACATAGGATCAATTCAAAGCATAAAAACTGATAAATTATACACTAAAACATACCTCCTTCCCAATAAGCATCCTAAAAGGAAGCCAAAAAAGGTGTTATCTTGTAAGGAACACAAATTTGATGCTTCTGTAAATGTAAGTTCATTGCTCTACGAATTACAAGAACCGCAATATTGAAAAATATAAGCAAAGATATATATTTCAACGGGACATCTATTAGATATCACATTAGGAATCATATGCAATTAACGCCTGGGATAAATTTAAATTAGTATACTATTTAATTTATTCTTTATTCATAGGATAACACAGTATCCTAGCTGCTCATTCTTTTTGTTTCATCTTATATTGACATATCTACGAAAGAGTTTGCATAGTTAATGTTTTATAATATTGCAACAACTTGAGCCTCTTAAATGTTTTTTTTGTAATAGTGAAATAAGAAAGTAAAAAAACCTATAATATGGTACTGTGTATAAATTTCCCATTCAAAAATGTACAGAGACAATCGCTGTTCAATTAAAATAGCACAGGAAAAGTAGCATAGTACAGTAACTTAGTGAAATGGTATGGGTAAGAGTGTGTAGCGCTATCCTTCAAAAGATATAGTTCAAATTTTAATTGGAGACTAATATTATTCTTTAGCATAGCAGTTCTCTTTGTATTAGATGGAATTAAGTTCAATATATTTAGTTTAGAGGAGCCATATAAGTGGCAACAAATTTCTGGAGGAATCCGACTCTGAAATCCAGAAGCATTGAATATAACATACAGTAGAGCCATAGTGCAAATGATAAAGCTTGCCAGTGAGTAATAGCACGGGTGACCTGTGCTGTTAAGTAATGGCACTCATAAAGCAATTGAAGCATGACTAGGTTTCTCCTCTAGCTATTTCAGTCTTGTTACTCTTTCTATTAATCCCGAATAGAATAGTTACCCAAGCTACATACAATTGCTTTTCTAATAAGAAAGCAGGCGAAAATTTTCCAGTGTGAATCAATCAATATTTTTGTAGTATGGGGGACCTATTTTCTGCACCTAAATCGTACGCATGTTTTGAATAATGACATTTGGTCACATCCTCTTATTATGGCCAGAGGGAAGCACACCATGTCTTTACTACTTGTATAAATTGTCTCTATGTAGTTCCCACCAAATATGTCATTAATCAACTATGTATAGTTTCTCACCTATATTGTCTGTTAAGACTCTTAAGTGTAATCGTTAGTTATTTTGAAATCGTGTCAACTTCTAATGACCCAAGAAAGAAGTAGTATAGTTTTAAAGTTTTTAGGACTTGTGAGCTACTGTGAAATGCTTCTAATGTGCTGCAATTTGCACTTGAATTTTTTTAAATTTCATAGTATTCGATACTAGAAGAGAATCTCCGTTCCAGCGTTTTAATAGTCAGCGTGTGGAGGAAAGGAACTTTCCGAAATAAATGTGAAGGTATCATTCAACTGCCTTTATCCTCCCTAAACTTAAGAGATCACACCTATCATAGGTATTCCCTTACACCAAATGTAAGTGAGATTTTACATATTGAATTATGAATGACAAATAGTCTACTGTTAAGAGAGCTTTAATACTGTATTCAAATAGTTATTAACATACTTTTTGTTTCGAGTTTTTTTTTGTTCCTCTGTTCTGTTATTGTTATTATTATTGTATACAGTAGTTGATTTTCTATCTTGACATCCATGACAATTTTTCTGCTGAAAAATGCTTGAATATGTTCTAAAATTAGCAAGTTTATTTTTGTTCTTCCTTTATGTTCTTAAATGAAAAAAGAAATAGTGGAGTTTTATAATCATATATAAATACAGGCTCATGTTGACATGATAATTAATGTACACGTTTACTTTAAAGAAGTCTAGTACTTTACAAATTCAATGAAGTAATTACTGTTAGATAACAAACAAAATAAATATTATTAATCAGACCAATATATTATTTCATCAGTGGAACTGCTGTTATTGAATCTGTGTATTTAGACTGGAAAGATGTACAAGTGCTGCAAAAACATTGCAGCACCACCCAAGGTAATATAATTTTAGTTGCTATATATAAAAAAAATAATGTAAAAGAAACTCTAGTTTCATTACAGATATTCTAATAATAATCTTCATCCATAATAAAGAGCAAGCGAGTTCATAAAATGTCTACATTTTAAAAAATAGAATTAAATTTTTAATGAATAGAGATCTTATTATTACAAATGAACAAATAGATAATAGATTGTGTTATTTTGGTAATTAAATTTTGTAATCCCTTTTATTAATTCTATAATTTCTTGCCTATACATTCATTAAACTTAACTGTAATCCTTATTGGTGCACTGAATGCAGAGTGTATTCACCTTTTAAAGGCCATGTTTAATAGAAGTAGAGTCATGTTTTATCAGCTCTCAAGAATGCTTTTAATTTGCTATGATTTAGGAGTATGAAAAAGTAAATGAAAGTCCAGCTTATGACACGCACGCACATTTATACACAAAGTCTTAATATAAAATTATAAATGATCACAGTATGTGATTTGTTAAATATTGTAATGGAATAATATCTATTGTTATGTTTTCTTTGAATTTTCAGCACTAGAAGATGCATGCCGTGGATGCGGCACAGAGTGCGGCAGCAGATACCATCACATTATCTCTTTCGTGGGCTCTGATACCCCTCGAACTAGATCCTGGGAGAAATAGATTGTGTGCCTGATGGACTCTTTTGTAATATTGGTATGTACATTAGAGTCTATTGGGCACACTATTCAATGAACTGGGCTAGTTGAGGGGTTGACGAGGCCTACAGAGGAGATAATTCATCGCTGCCTGCACCTGACTCCATGAACCACCTGGCATCCCGCATCCACACTAACAAAACTGTTAAAGTTAAATTACTATTTATGTACTCATAATTAACATAGTGTATAGCATGAGATAGTTTCGATAATTCTCACACGATAGCATTCATGACAACACACCTACAATGCATACTGCTGGTCCAGCACACTCATGCTTGAACACATTGTGACAGGTTATCACTTAAGAACATTCTAGCTGTGACTAATTAATATGCATTTTGTGGTAACTACTTAAAAGTTAATCATCTTAGCAAGAACGTATGGTGTGACAGCCTAGATACCAATCCAGTAGTCTCCATCTAACAATCCAGTCATTCAATAAAGGAGATCCATTCTACATATAGATATGCACGTGTGCTCTACAAATATCATTAAAAAGTTATAACAATAAATTGAGTGGGCTAGTTCTAGTGAATAAAAAATATAATAAAAGAGGAAATAAATTACAAGGATAGCGTAAATTCCATATTGACTGAATGGAGGGGTGCAACTGACTCGTATGGCTCAGGGCTATAGAAGGCACACAAAATTAATTTGATTAGACAGTTTACTTGGTATGAAATATATTCACCTTGAATTGAGCAATCTGATTGTACAGTTTGTACGTACTATGGTACAAGCTGTATTAGTGCTTTCCAACTTAAGCTGGAACTAAAACAATTTGGTTAGTTATTAGATAGGGAGTGTTTTTTCATGATCAGTGGCAAGGCACTCTTTAACTCAGTGCTGTGGTCTTCAGATATGGCTTCATTTTATGAGCAATGGAGTGATTCAATCTTTATAGCAAAGATTCTTTTTCTTAAAGAGTTAATAGGCTGTTTGATTGGTGAAAAAAAATTGAGTCAGTGATAAGAACTGAGATTTTGAATTATGTTTCCTGTGCATGCTCCTGTGAATTACAATGGACTCTCCCAGACTAGCCAAGTGCTCTGTTAGATTCGTCAGATTCTGGTAGAACTGCCAGTAATTGAGGTGAGGTCATTGCATTTTTTTGACTTAGTCAAGATGAATATTTATTTGCTATATACCTACTTATATTGCTTTAGCTGTTCCTTACATATTTCAAAGCTGCGACAGCTTACATATCCGCAGCTCCCACACTTTGATACTTTTTCTGTATTGATTTTTTCTAAGACTTTATAGCTAATTGTCGTTGCTTTCATCTACAGGTTGGAAGAATTATCTGTATTATTGATGATGAGCATCAAGTCCATATAGATTTAAAGGAGAGCAACTCAAAGAATGAATACAGTAATTGATTGAACCTCAGAAACTGCAAGCAATTAGTCCTTGCAACTAAGCCTTTTATCTACAACAGTTAAGAACAACATCAACATATCGTGTGTGTTTTTCTTATATGCTACAATATGATAATTTAAATTGTTGTTTTGTTCAATGGCTGCAACTTATTCTTTCTATCTATATATCTCGTTCACTAAAAATGTGAGAAAATCTATAACAGCTTCATGTATCAAAATAATTTAGATCGTCTATATAGTATCAAAATCGTTGAACATAAATAAATTCATCATGATCCACAGACATAATATGGGATTCTAAACCACCTGCTTTGGTACCATATTGTCCAAAGGAATTCACATAATTACATTCCATAGAGTAGACATTGATAATTCCATTACTAGCATCTGTAATGTATACTGTTGAACCAAACACACAGATACCGCTAAGAAAATTAAATTTTATTAAGTTGAGATGTATTGTGATGTTTCAGTGAGGGAGGATCTAGCTATATAGAACTGTTTGGGTAAACTGGTTTAATTGTATGTGAGGGCATACAGACAGTGCTAGTCGACCACACTCAGACACACATATTGTGATGTCTATATAAATGTCTGAAATCAGAGATTTCAAGTCTATTTTGCTACTTTAATGTTCTCTGACAAGATAAGACTTGTAACATACATAGCATACACGAACATCCATGTATTTGATGTCCCTAAATTCAGTGTTTGCAATTAAAATTTCTGGAGTAGTTCAAGCCCAGTGTGGTGAGAAGGAGACTTAAAGGAGCCATGCCACCAGAGTTCTAAATCCTCAAGTTATGAATGCCACACTGTAGCAAGTGAGCCTAAATATACTAACCTGGTAACCATGATAGATGGATTATAAGACTTGATAATATTGAAATTTTTGACAGAACTGAGTAAATTGTATGTATAGTATTATTATTATCCTTTCATGAATAATGGGATTAGTACTTTGACCTGTTGGCGATTTTAGTCTCTACACTTACAAGTAAACTATTGTTCTATTGAACTGGTTGCACACATTGAATTCGGTAATAGAATAGAAATATGTAAAAAAAATACCTATATAGCTGGAAAAAGAGAGACAGAATTAAGGATTGTATAATTATGAATATTTTAGGTTCAGAAGAGGGAAGGAATCTTGATTAGACAAGCTACTTGAATTAATTTCTTCTCTCATCTACTCTTAAACCCCAGCTATACCTGGGCCATTGTTCATTCAGTGAAACTGAAGATGATCCTGGGACTGAAACGTTTTTTCTTTCCAAGAAAAGTCATGCTATAACAAGATAAACAACCTCCTAACTAAAAGTAAATTAATGCTTAAGCTCCTAGACCAGATGGAATGGGCCAAATGACCAGAAAAAAACTTACTTTATATATAAAGTGTCTTGTTCGCTTGTCAATTCACAAGTCTGAGTTTATTTTTGTGATCACTATGTCGCAACACATGCGCAGAGTAGCGAGTATTTGCTCTCAGAAACGGCGTCTCTAGAAACGCTGGTAACTAGAAACGCTAGTCTCGAAGTGAAAAATTAGTGGGGAGTATACATTTGGCTTGTATAAAAATGTCTGATTTTATATCCAATGTAAATTCAGAGGTGCAAAAGTTGACCAACACTGAAATAATAAAAGAGGTGCAAAGGAGAGGCAAAGAGCATATGCTTTCTGAGAGATGTAAATTGAAGTAAGAATTCTCTGGTAGTTCATATCGATATTTAAGCTAATATTAAATAAAAGTAACACAAAATCCAACATATAAAATAGTTATTGAAATGTAAATGTAAAAGAACATAGGGGAGCGAAGGAAGCGAACGAGACAGCATTAGGGGTAGACAATTAAAAATTGGGTATAATGCTATGGCTGAAAATTGGGTATAGGTATAGGTTATACTCCTTGGTGGAGGTCCCGCTGGGTGACGGCGAGGGGATTGCAAAATTCCTGGAACTGCCCGCAATGACACAAACAACGTGTGCGTTAGCTGTAAATTATAAGAAAGGAATTAAACAAATTTAATTGGACTTTTCATTCATTCACTTCCTAGGATGTGAATATAAAATAAACTCACCGCAAATTGCAGATTTGATAGGACGGTTTGAACCAACCAAGGTACAAGCATAGGTTGGACAACGACATGGAGATCTGTACGAATTTATACCAAGGCCAAAGGGTAGTACAAGTTCCTAAAGGAGCCATGCGACCGCATTGTACCATTAGTCTTAGAAAAACACAAAAAACTCTTTTTTTAATTGGACGTTTCATTTATTTACTTTCTAAGAGGTAAGTCTCAAATATATTCACCGTGAATTGAGTTACCTGGTAGGGTGGTTTGAGCGAACCAAGGTACAAGTATTGGTTTCATTGGGAGGCGGTGCAACTGACTTATACATGTTCTCTAATGCTATGACACGTTGTGGTACATTTTCTCCACACAAATACAATTCTATAAGTTAGCCAAGCTTCTTCTGTTACAAAAAGTCCAAGTACTTAATTGGCCGATTATTAAGTTGCTTAGTTCTTGTTGGCTACTGGTAATTCAGATAGTTGAAATAACTTAAAAATTTAAAAGCTGAAATTGAGGTTACAAAGTAATCCTGTACAGTGGAACCTCTCTACAAAGGGACTCTGAAGAACAACTTGACTCTTAACAACAGCCAGCGTAAATGGAACACAGTGATCTACTACAATAAAAAATAAACTCTGAAAGCAGCCAAACTCTCTACAAGGGTCAAAAGACTTGACCCCAAGCATGGCCTTTGTAGAGAGGTTCCACTGTATTTGTTTTTAAATTTATGGCAAACCGTAATACACAAGTGCTGTTAGAAATTGTTTTCTTCTAGAGCTACTGGTAATTCACAAGCTAACATTACTCCAGAAAATTGAAGTAGGAGTATTTTGTATTGGTTAGCTAGCTAAAATTATTTGTTAATGTTTACATATAAATGACACTACTGAACCCGAGTTAGAGCATAAATTCATTTGCTATACCATTATGTAGTATAGCTAGCTAGTAAAATTAAAGGTATCGAAAATCAGTGATATTTTTTGGCAAAGTGAAGCAAAGCGAGAAAGTCAGAATTAGGGGTGAATTATTGAAAAACGGGGATTATGATATTTGTGACCGGATCCTGGAAAAGGGGCCACTTCGAAAATCAGTGCAATGAGGATGCCATGTCAATTAGTACACCATAAGGGTACTCACGCTCTACTAGTGATGTGCTTGAGCACAAATGGCGAGCGAGCCTAAAGACTATACTCTTTTTATATGAATGATTTTGACTTCTAACACTGAAGCTACTGAAAATAAGGTCAAGTTTTTTAATTTAGCATACAGGGTAAAGGGATTTCAGTGCCATAGTAACAACTCTCTGCAACTGCTTGAATTGAAGGAAAAAAACAACAACAAAACAATACACTTTATTTAAAAGTTTTCTTTGTGATATTCTTTAGCTAAGTATTGGTTGTAACACAATGCCTTGACACAACTGGAGATGCACCTACACAGACTTACCTTCGCAGTAGTCTAGTGGACAATGTATTTTCAAGTGAATACTGTTGCGCACGGCTTATAACCATGACAAAGAGCGCATTGACTTACCACCGCCACTAACTCGAATGGAAATGGAAGTCCTTTAAGTTTTCAAGTTTTAACTGCACCCGCAAAAGAATTCAAAACGGTAAACAATTCAATTTCTAGGGTGATACGGGTACTGATCGATAAACCAGAGGATTCTGTTTAGTGCAATTTGGGATGGGGTCGAACGCGTAACTAACACAAAAACGTAAGGGTCAAAGTACAAAATGACATACGTACGTCCAAACATATATACAAATAAACATCCCCGATTTTCAATTGTGTTACCCCTGTAAGTGTCTCGCTCGCTACGCTCGCTCGCCAATTATTTTAGTTCGTTACTTCGGTCGTTCTAGTTATAGCATCGAAGTTTGCGTAGCGTCTGTGGAGCCACCAAAAATTCAATTATTGAGAAAACGGCTTAAGAAGTGAACGTTACACCACCACCTAGGTGTTCCTTGGGGCCAAAGATAGTGTAAATCACTTACGGAGTGGTGCATTCTAATCGTGCCCAGCTCTAGCTATAAGAAACGTACAAAAATTAATTTTGATTGGACGATTTACTCATTTACCTCCTAGGTGGTGGGTGTGAAAATACTCACTTAGAATTGAACAATCTTATTGGACGGTTGAAGTGCCCCCATGGTACAAGTATAAATACCTATATAGTAGTTGGCAGTGGTAAACAGTATTTTAGGCTTTCCCCAAGTATTTTCTAGTACTATATCATTAAACAACTTAAATAATTAGGCTCAGCGAAGTTCGATAATTATTTTTAATCCTTTCTTTTTTCCAAGTCCACAGAAGTTGCTAAAAGTTGTCACTATGGCATCGAGAACTCTTTACCGGACATAAAATGCAAAAGTAGCTGGGTGTACTACTTGGAAACTGAGGAAATAGGTAATTCTAAAATTAATGGCCTCACTGGTAACTCGGCATTTTGTGCTTGAAGAAGTGTGCCCCTGGTTGTCAATAATTTCTGGTAATTATGACAATTTGAATGGCTTTAAATTTTATGGCTACAGAAAAGTATCCTGAAGTTGTGAGTCTCTCAGTCACAAGATCTTTGCCCTATTTTACTATTACTGAATTTAATCTAGAAGGTACAAGCCGAATCGGCCACTGACTGCCTTTACGTAGAAAATGCAACGAATTGGAAAGTATCGTGTGGCCCGCAATATTCCGCAGTAAAGGCGAAGTCCAGAGTTATTGCGTTGGGTTATCGGTTGGGTTATAGCGTCTTCTCCCCATCTTTATTTTTACGCTTATCGCGTCCACTTGGGGTCTGCTAATTCTATAATACCATTCTATGCAAATTACATAATTTGGTTAAATAACACAGCTTCATAATATGAATGCAGAGACTTTTATCTTGATTATAATGAATGCGGAGACATTCATCTATAGGTAGTTCCTATTACAACAAAATATTTAATCTTGGTTCAGTTATTGGCAAGCGAGCGAAGCGAGCGAGACACTATCTGGGGTAACTCAATTGAAAATAGGGGATATTGGTTGGCGAGCGAGCGAAGCGAGCGAGACAGTATTAGGGGTGGATCGTGCAAAATCGGGTATATGTTCGATGTATATGTATGGATTGTACGTATGCCCCTTCAACGCGCGTTCGGGTACCGTCTTTTTCTCCTAAAAACACGGCCTTTTAAGCTTAATCCCACTTTCTTCTGATACTACAGCATTAAGAAAGTCTTACTTGAAACTTGGGCTCCAAATTGTGAGATAATTCCTGCGAAACGCTTGTTTTTCAGGTCCCAAAAAGTTGCTGCGACTGGTTACTAAGGCATTGAAATCCCTTTACCAGACTTAATTTCAAAACTTCTTCGTTTTTGGGGGCTGCAAAAATGCCGCTTGTAGGTTGTATTGTGCAACACTAGTAGCTGGGATGGCTAAATAATTATACTAAGGAAGCCACCATTACTTGGAAGAAGCTGGAGTAAGTAGTAGTTCTGTATTTGTTAGCTAAAATTACAAAAATGACTGTGGCCGTTATTTTTTGTTAGAGCTGCGAGCTTGTTCACCAGCTACTGGTAATTGAGGTAGTCAGAATGGCTGAAATTGGATACTACAGAAGTTACCACTGTCAGAATACCTTATAACAATGCTGAGGAAGCTACCATTACTAGAGGAAATCTGAGGTAAGTAGCTATTTAATTCCATATTTGTAAGTTAAATTACAAAAATAACTCTGGCCTTTCTTTTTTATAGTTGAGAGCTTGTTGTCAAGAGAGACTGGTAATTCAGATAGTCAGAATGGGTTCAATTTGATACTACAGAAGTTACTACTACTCATGAAAATGAGGTAAGAAAGTAATTTTGTATTTGTTTGCTAAAATTAATTGTCTTTTGTTTTGTAGCTGAGAGCTTGATGTCAAGAATTACTGGTAATTCAGATAGTCAAAGTAGCTTAAATTTGTAACTACAGAAGTTATCAATACTCAGGAAATTGAGGCACGTAGTAATTCCATATTATTGTTGGCTAATATTACAAAAAAAAATAACACTGGCCTATTTATTTTGTAGCTGAGAGCTTGTTCAAGAATTACTGGTAATTGAGGTAGTCAGAATTGCTCAAGTCTGATACTACAGAAGTTACCATTACTCGGGTAAGAGTATTTGTGTTTGCTGCTGCTATTATACTGTTCTGCATGAATTAAGCTAAAATATAAATTCTGTAGTAACAATACTGTAGTTTTAACTGGGCAGGCTCCCTAGCCATTTGTGCTCAAGCACACCACTAGTATATATGTATGGATGGTACATATGCCCCTTAAATGCACGCATGGGGAACTTTTTTCCCCTAAAAACACAGTTCACTTGCGCCTGCACATCAAGGAGACCCTTTACCACACACCGATCCAGGCTTGACCTCAGTTGATTCTGATACTACTACAGCATTAAGCAAGTCTTACTTCAAACTTCGACTCAAAATTATGAGAGAATTCCTTCAAAAACGCTTGTTATTCAAGTCCAAAAAGTTACTGCGAACAATTACTATGGCATTGAAACCCTTTACCAAACATAATGTGAAAAACCTCGTCATTTTTGAGAGCTGCTAAATGCCACTCATTGGTTGTCAAGTGCCACTGGTAGCCAGAGCGGCTGAAAATTAAAACCAAGGGAGCCACCATTACTTGGGAGAAGCTGAGGTAAGTATACGTAGTTCCATATTATTGTTAGCTATAATTACAAAAAATAACTCTGGCTATGTTTTTTTTTTGGTAGAGCTGTGAGCTTGTTCACCAGTTACTGGTAATTGAGGTAGTCAGAATGGCTTAAATTGGATACTACAGAAGTTATCACTACTTCTGAAATTGAGGTGAGAGAGTAATTCTGTATAATTGTCAACTACTATTTACTTTTTTGCATGAACTAAGCTAAAATATAATATGCAACAATACATGGGTGTAGAAAGCAATTTTAAAGTAGTCAATCAAGCAGTCACACTTGCCACACCTACAATTTGGGTGGAGTTTAGTTTGTTTAAATGTACGTAATAAAAAATTGACATTATTAGTAAATAAATTATGTAAAATTGATGAAAGCATGATAAATACTAATCAATTATACCCATTCTCCATAACAAGGGAGGCAGAACCAGGTGACACCAGTGGTAAATAGTTTTATGTTGCCTAACTAGGCAGGTTCGCTCACCATTTGTGCTCAAGCACACCACTAGTTGGCGAGCTCGCGGAGTGAGCGAGACAGTATTAGGGGTGGACAATGCAAAATCGGGTATATGTTCGATGTATATATGTGTGTGTGTGGATTGTACATATGCCCCTTAAATGCGCGGGCTGGATCTTTTTTCTCATAAAAACACGGTGTTTTAGGCTTGACCCCTGTTTCTTCTGATACTACAGCATTAAGAAAGTCTTACATGAAACTTGGGCTCCAAATTGTGAGATAATACCTGCTAAACGCTTGTTTTTAATGTCCCAAAATGTTACTGCGAACGGTTACTATGCCTTTGAAACCCTTGACCAGACTTAATTTCAAAACTTCGTCGTTTCTTGGGGATGCTCGATGCCGTTCATCAGTTGTCAAGAGTGTCACTGGTAGCCAGAGTGTATAAATATTAAAACGAAGGAAGCCACCATTACTTGGGAGAAGCTGAAATAAGCACATAGTTCAAAATTACAAAAATAACTCTGGCTATGTATTTTTAGAAGAGCTGCAAGCTTGTTCACCAATTACTGGTGATTGAGGCAGACAGAATGGCTTAAATTGGATACCACAAAAGTTATCACTATTCAGGAAATTGAGGTAAGAGAGCAATTCTGTATTTGATTGGTAATATCATAGTAGTCAACTTTTTTAATCATAGTTCAGGGATATTAAGCCACACCCTGGACCACACCCAAAGCACAATAATTATAAGGAAGGAATTGTAACATGATAGTTTAAAAGTATATATTTAATGTGATTTTCTTCAACCGGTGACAATAGGTAGTGGTCTCAGAAGTCTGCACAGTCACTTTTCTTCAGATTGAATCGATATATTCATAAAAGAAAGCCATTCTAGAATCAAATAAACACTCCAAATTTTTAGAACAGTGGAAGCATTTAGTAGTTTGGCAGATTATACATAGTAAACAGATACAAAGTTTATTATTTCCGGGACAACCAATAGAAAGAGTACAATCCATTGTGGGACAGTAGCTAAGCGATATATCCGGGACTGTCGCGGAGCTTTTGGGACAGTTGGCAACTATGTAATATTACTGGTCAACTACTATATACTTTTTTGCAAGAACTAAGCTAAAGATATTATGTAACAATACTGTAGTTTATGTAACCTAGGCAGGCTCACTCGCCATTTGTGCTCAAGCACACCACTAGTTTATATATATGTTTGGACGTACATAAGGCATTTTTGTACTTTGACCCTCGCATTTTTGTGTTAGTTCTGTGGTCGACCCCGTCCCAAACTTTACTAAAGAGAATCCTCCGGTTTATCGATCGGTACCTGTATCATCCTAGAAATTGAATTGTTTACCGTTTTGAATTCTTTTGAGGGTGCAGTTAAAACGTGAAACTTTGTCATGGTTATAAGCTGTACGCAACAGTATCTACTTGAAAATGCATCGTCCACTAGAATAACCGCGAAGGTAAGTCTCGTGTAGGTGTATGTCCAGTTGTATGTGCTTTACAGCCACTACTTAGCTAAAGAATATCACAAAGAAAACGTTTAAATAACGTGTATTGTTTTGTTGTTGTTTTTTCCCTTCAATTCAAACAGTTGCAGCGAGTTGTTACTATGGCACTGAAATCCCTTTACCGTGTATGTGTAATTAAAAACTCGACCTTATCTTCAGTAGCTTCAATGTTAGAAGTCAAAATCATTCATATAAAAATAGTATAGTATTTAGGCTCACTGCTATTTGTGCTCAAGCACATCACTAGTTCTAATGGTTGTGACCCTTCAGACTTATTTCGCTTTCCTTCTTTCTTCAACAAGTCTTACTAGCTATGAAATATCTGTTGAGATGAGCTAAACTCAGAATCGATTATGATGCTATACGGTTTGTGATGGTCTTTTGTCAGATGTCTATCCAAACTTCTTTGAATGGAAGTAAGAGTGCTTGGTTCCTACGACTACCACTTGCACTCACACCTTATTACCAAGAAGTCTAATTCTTTGGGTGGAATATTTTAATTTTTTGGCTTTTCATTTATCCCCATGCACCAAGGTACCACCTCTCAAGTCAGATAATTAACTAAGTCTAATTCTGCTACTAAACTTCATAATTAACCCTCTCTGCATACTTGCTGATAGTTATTATAGCACCAGCCATTAAGAGTAGACTAAGTTTAAATGACAAGTAATTGATAATAATAAATTAAAGCACAAGCCCATAAGTGTTCATGTGTTTTAATAAATTCATTGATTTTTTTTTTGACTCCAGCAAAATAGCATTAACTTTGTAATAATTTACATAATTACTTCCCACATTGCAACTGTTACAGAAAATTACTATGTTTTGCTAATATTTTTAGTATTAAATTCATACCTTTTTAGATCATTAGCAAGTGAAATGTACAGTCTAAAAGCTAAACAGCCTACATTTAACAAGAACTTACCAGTAGAGAAGGATATAAGTCAAGTGATTGAAGAGACCAATGCAGGTTCTTACTTGTATTAATATTTAACAAGAACTTACCAGTAGAGAAGGATATAAGTCAAGTGATTGAAGAGACCAATGCAGGTTCTTACTTGTATTAATATTATTTGCTAATTTTCTATGATCATAATAATGTCAACTATAGCATACTTGGCCTCCCCACTGTTAAAGTACATACATGTTCACATAATTATATTAACGGCAAAATACTTTGAGAGGCTTTTGTGTTTGAACTACAATAAGCACTTGCCACCACAACCTTTCCCAGTTTATAGGGTGTGGCTTTTGAGACTACTTTTCAAAAAAAATTAGTGACACACAAATCCTTCTATCAATCTTTTGTTTCTTGAGAATTGACTCCAAACTGACACGCATAGTTTAAAGCTTTTCTTTGCTGACTAATGCAACAATTCTATGAGTAAATTCTTAAAAATGTATGCTAAAATTAGTTTAATGAAGACTCTGTATAAAACTTGAGAGTCAAACAGTATTTTTTATGTTCACAATGTGTGAGTTATTTCATGATATCACAAGGGGTTATCACATTCTGAATAGTTCACCCTGAAATAAGCGGTAGCTAGTTATAGCAACCAGCGTAGCTTACCAATTGGCAGTTTTTACTGGTACATTTCTCTATCCTACTGGGGTCAAAAATAGCTGCTTAGCATCAGCTGTGGGTGTGGAAAGCCTGTATGTACTAACACTCACAATGTTACAACCATCTTTATAAGCTGAGTCAACCCTAAATATGACTACTATTGCAGTGAAGATATCGAGCACAAAAGAAACCAAGTATTATAACTCTGTCAGAGGTGATATAGTGAGATATTTAAGTCCCAAACTTTATTTTCACTGGCCTCTTGCTCTTATTATATATTTGCAGGGCCATGGTTAATTAATTTTACAAATGTGTTACATTTGAGCATAAATTATACTGACTGCAATAATATGCTATTTACTGCTAGCCTATTATGTAGACAATGAAGATGATGGATTTGTTACACACATTCTTCACCCATAGCAAGTGATATTATTGACTTTTGATAGACCACATGTTACTAATATGTTTATAGAAACTTCAGTCACTAGTATTATGTAAACCAGAAGTTTATATATTTTTACATTATCTATTACAATAATGTGAAAATAATAATACATAGATAGATTTATAACAATTGCCCTAGCCCTAGCCCTAGCCGTCACCAATGAAATTCTTTGAGCTGTATAATATTATCATTCAGATCTGTAGCTTCATTGAGCCAAGAGTATCTGAATAATTCTGGTAATGCCCAACATGAAGATTTGCCACAGAGTGAATTCTATGAAGGTATTTAAAATAAAAACAATAGTGAATTCTATATGCCAAAAAATTCCAGTAGAATGATATTTTAACCCAACAAAGATTGCTAGCTAATTTAGTTTAACAATTTTTCTCAAAATTTATGTTTATGGTCAGTAATGAATATTGTAGATGACGATGAAAATTCCTATTGTATAGCTCAGTCATCAGTGATTAATATAACTGCAATGAATGAGGAATCAGAAATCAATGGAATTGTAAGAGAAAGTGATGAACCACAAGCAATGACATGCAACACTCAGTAAGTGATTTACTTTGCAATTACACAATAACTTGTGTTATATTCATAGATTTATGTACTTATTAGTTAATTAGAAATTATAGACCCTTTACTTTACTACAAGTTAAATTTTCCTGCAATAATATTAATACTACAATGCATATTTGCCCATTCAAAAAGTATGGGAAAAATAACGCGTAACTAAGTGAAATAGCAAGGAAACTAAGTGGAAACTAAGGAAATACCACAGTAGTCAAGTGAAATAGTATGGGTAAATGTGCATGCATGCAGCATTAAGTTTGGAAACGTACAGTTTATTTAGTTTTTAGTTGGAGACAATGACATTCTTTATCATAGAAGATCTACCCTTTTTGACAAAAAAAATTTCAAATATTTTTCAAATATTAGGAGTCGTAGGTTCAAAACGAAGTTCCAGAGCAAACTAATAAAGAGTTTGTAAGTGAGTGATACACTGTAGCCACAAGTGCAACTGATTTTTTTTAAAAGCTGGCCAACTATTAAAGCGAGTGATAGCTAGTATGTTTAACTTGTGCTATTCGGGATCAATCACATTACTCATACTATTCATCCCAAATAGCATGGTTACCCATGTTATTACTAATACAAATAGTGAACCGATTTTCAAAAAATTTTCCCACCTAGCAACACAGAATTATTTTTTTTTTTTGCATATCCACTTCATGACACGTTAATGTAGCATTATTGTTATATTTTGTGTATTATAATCATTTAAACTATTATTTTAATTTATGCTTATGTAAATTCAGTGCATCTGGTAGTGTGACACCAATGAGCAAAGAGGATCAAAATGATACCGACACTTCTCAACTTGAAGAATTCTCACAGATGAATGAAATACATCAAAGTATAGTAGCTAGTTAAAATTAGTCTTGCTATATTATCACTCTGACAAGTGTAATAAGTGGTCTATTCCACACTAGATACCTTTACTACTGTAAGGGTAACTCACAGAGTAAACTTGATTGTAGGGGCTACCCACACCCCCAGCTGATATTTTAGCAGCTGCTCTAACCCTATTGGGTATGGTACACCAGAGTAGCTGTAAAAACCAAGAAAATTGAAAAGTTTGGCCAGTTGCTATAACTACAAGGGTAATGAGCTAGCACAGTAGGCATGAAATAACAGCTTGTTATGGTCATGTACCTAAAGATATCATTGTGAAGATATCTAGGGTGGAATAAGAATATATATTATGTGCTATGTAACTGTATTCATATCAGCTATACAATTATTATGCAGGCAATGATAGTACACTCAAACTCCCCTTATCTGACACCCCAGTTCCAGGCACTCCCCTCTATGGCATCCCAATACTGCATTATAGGTGTGGTAAGGATCAGCTGGTCCCCAATACTGCATTATAGGTGTGGTAAGGATCAGCTGATCCTTCAAGTATACAGTGTATGTATGTACTGAGAGTACAACCTGCAGCGGCTGGTTTGTGTAAGGATACAGTAAATTTACAGCAACTGGATTATCTTCCCAACTGGGCTCCCACCCTGTTCACCCCAATCAAAAATGTCTACATCTACTAAGCAGCCTGCTAAGCAAAGCAATAGCAAATTATTTCCATCTAAACATGGAAAAGGTGTGTGCTGTCCTTAGATACAAGTAGCTATTCCTCAAAGTATATATAATTATAATTATAAAGAAGTTATTACAATTCATATATATTAAATACAAGAGCAAATATAATTGTTCTCAGATACGGATATTTCTGAGTTACGGGCAGTGTCTGGTCCCTAGCTGCCCATATTAAGGGAGTTTGAGTGTATATAGTTAAGAAATTGAGTGTGTTTAAAGTATTACAATGGAATAATTCTAAACTTCTGTCTACAGACTTCTTGGAAACTCATCTCACTGAGAAGGATGAAGATTCACTGTTTTATCCATGCTACAGTGAATTTCCTGATGAATGCAGCAATTTTGGAGCTAGTAGAATCATACAACAAATAGATAAAGTAGTTGAAGAGAAAGGCAAGCAGGAGTAAGTTGTCTATTATATATTAGGGCTACTACATTTTGTGGTGAAATAAGAGTATTTTCTAGATGTAAGTGCCAATTGTATTAAAATAAACTATGTGATAATATCATTTTCAGTGATTTTCATTCCATCAAGTAAGAATCTCAGCTAAATACTTTAAAATGTTGTCTCCATAATTATACAATTATTTGTAAATGACATTCAGTTTATTGGTAATGGCTTATAGGATGTGTATCATCAGGATTATTGTATCATCTGTATAAAACGTGGTTTACAAGATATATTGGGTACTGTATGAGTTTCCATTGTATTTAATATAGGATAAAGTTATTGGGATAGACTATCAAAAATATTTATGTAAAAGGTATATATCTTTTATCTTGTCCATAGTCACATTATGTTTTATAATAGATATTGTGCTATGAAGTCAGCAACAGATGATGGACAGCAGAATTTAGAGAGTAGCTGTATTGACATTACTTTATTGGGTGATGACAGAAGTGAAGGTAAATTCTACTTCTCACATAGCTACCACTTACATGTTTTATTAGCATTGCTATTTCTTTCTAGAATACTTTGGCTGGCTCTTCAATAATGAGGATGATGGAGAAGATAGGCCTTCAGGGTGTAATGAAGAAATTGAGAAGAAAAATGAAGGACTCAAATTAAAATCTAGCATGGAGTTTAGGTATGTTTAATTGATCAAATGAAATCATATTTTCTGAGTACCCCTAATCAGCACTGCCGGTGTGTTCTTTTCATTCATTGTGTAAAATTCATTCTGAGAAATAGAGATGTTTGTGTACAAATGTAGAAGTGCCACATCACATGATCAAGTAGATCCTGAGAACTCCACAGTCTCACAACAAATCACTACATTACAAGCAAATAACATCAATCAAGGTAATGTAATTTGATTAAATGATAAAGTAAATTTGTTTTAGATATTAATAAATTACACTACAGCTTTAATATAAATTGTGACTATTATTTTTCCTTAAAACTATATCACATAGTGGTGTGCTTCAGTAGATGGCCAGTGAGATAGCCTATAAGAAGCATTTATATTATAGTGATTACATTGATTGTTCCATATGCATTGGCAAAATCTTTTTTGTTGGCACTTGGGGCACACCTAAGCATTTACTTACTTTTTCAACCATTTTGTGCAGAACATCATAGCAGTCTACATATTGTTAAAAAAAATTGGACTTACATCTAATTGATAATCATGTAAATGGCAACTCACACTTTGATTAGCATGCAATGAAAGGGTATAGCCTTTGATGTAACTGAGGTATTGAGAAAACTACAGATGATTAATACTATAATTCAGAACTCTGTTAGACAAATTGATGTATTTGCTCTTTTATAACTACTATTATTTGCTTAGCTCCTTAAAATTATAATGAAGGTGTTTTGTTTTATTGAGACTCAACAAGGCCACAAGTGTGATCATGTGTATAATTCCATTGGCCACAATTTATACGCCCAAATAGTGTCTTGCTTTGCTTCGATCACTTGCCCACTAGATTGCAAAAAATAAAAAATTGAAACAAGAGCAAAATGTATATGCACTACAAAACCATGGTTTCTAGCCAGACTAGAAACCAATAAGTTTATCATTTTGGTAATATGAGACGTGCTCTTTCCTAGCTTTTCAAAGCTTGAGCCCATAGCTAAAATGTTAATGTAGTATTTTTATTTATTGTAATTTAATGTAACATAGGGAAGCCTTTTTAACCCTTTAAACTTCATGCACACCATATAACACTCAGTGTTCCCTCAGCACTCTCTATAATATTATAACCATCCTTTTTTTTTTTTTGCTTGTACATTGCTCTGAAATAATACTCCCTGTAATAAAAATTGAAACAAGAGCACCAGTATTTTTTTACCATATTAAAAGGAAAATAGCCTTGACATATAACGTTACCTGAAAATAATATCTTAGTTCCTATAGTTAACATTCTAGTACAGTTTTGTGTAAAAATCTTATTGAAAGCAATAGCAATGGGCTAACTTGTTTCATGTGGTGATGCACACCAATTATAAGTTATGTGTTATTACAATTATTATCATCATCATTATTTATTATGGTACCGTTGTTGTCGTTGTTGTTGTTGTTTTAGGCTACTTAACATCTATTCCTAAGAGTGCTGATGAATCATCTCGCATTCTCTCTGAAACCAATGGGCTAAGTACTCGTCAAGGTGGCGAGTCAGGATATGTTGGTGATTGTGAAGGCATTGATGACAGTATGCACATCAATCTAGAGTAAGTCAGAAAAAATTATCACACAATAACATCAATGATGTAATAATAATAGCAAATTTTTCTCTTTTTAACAGTCACTATAGATAATTATAACTTAACCTTGAGTTAACTATATTTGCTGCTAAAGAGAAAAAATTGCTATTTTTATAATTATTTCAGCCGAGTATTACTGAATCAATGATGAAATAATAAAAAATTAATCACAAATATAAATGTCATACAAAACTAAATATAACTTCACTATTTCAACATGCAGAATGACTTAGTTAACAAATAATGTTACTGCTTTCAAAATTCAATATAACAAAATAAGTGTTCATTATTTGTGATATCTCTATAGCATGCCATATGCTTCAGTAGCAGTGTGGAAAGAGAATAGTGTTTTATATATAAACATAGGATCAATTCAAAGCATAAAAACTGATAAATTATACACTAAAACATACCTCCTTCCCAATAAGCGTCCTAAAAGGAAGCCAAAAAAGGTGTTATCTTGTAAGGACAACAAATTTGATGCTTCCGTAAATGTAAGTTCATTGCTCTACGAATTACAAGAACCGCAATATTGAAAAATATAAGCAAAAAAATATATTGCAATGGGACACCTATTGGATATCACATTAGGAATCATATGCAATTAACGCCTGAGATAAATTTAAATTAGTATACTATTCAATTTATTCTTTATTCATAGGATAACACAGTATCCTAGCTGCTCATTCTTTTTGTTTCATCTTATGTTGACATATCTACGAAAGAGTTTGCATAGTTAATGTTTTATAATATTGCAACAACTTGAGCCTCTTAAATGTTTTTTTGTAATAGTGAAATAAGAAAGTAAAAAAAACCTATAATATGGTACTGTGTATAAATTGCCCATTCAAAAATGTACAGAGACAATCGCTGTTCAATTAAAATAGCACAGGAAAAGTAGCATAGTACAGTAACTTAGTGAAATGGTATGGGTAAGAGTGTGTAGCGCTAACCTTCAAAAGATATAGTTCAAATTTTAATTGGAGACTAATATTATTCTTTAGCATAGCAGTTCTCTTTGTATTAGATGGAATTAAGTTCAATATATTTAGTTTAGAGGAGCCATGTAAGTGGCAACAAATTTCTGGAGGAATCCAACTCTGAGGTCCAGAGACATTGAATATAACATAGAGTATAGCCATAGTACAAATGATAACCTGTGCTGTTAAGTAATAGCACCCATAAAGCAATTGAAACTGGACTAGGTTTCGCCTCTAGCTATTTCAGTCTTGTTACTCTTTCTATTAATCCCGAATAGAATAGTTACCCAAGCTACATACAATTGATTTTCTAATAAGAAAGCAGTCGAAAATTTTCCAGTGTGAATCAATCAATATTTTTGTAGTATGGGGGACCTATTTTCTCCACCTAAATCGTAAGCATGTTTTGAATAATGACATTTGGTCACATCCTCTTATTATGGCCAGAAGGAAGCACACCATGTCTTTACTACTTGTATAAATTGTCTCTATGTAGTTCCCACCAAATATGTCATTAATCAACTATATAGTTTCTCACCTGTAATGTCTATTACGATTCTTAAGTGTAATCGTTAGTTATTTTGAAATCGTGTCAACTTCTAATGACCCAAGAAAGAAGTAGTATAGTTTTAAAGTTTTTAGGACTTGTGAGCTACTGTGAAATGCTTCTAATGTGCTGCAATTTGCACTTGAATTTTTTTTTTCTTCATAGTATTCGATACTAGAAGAGAATCTCCATTCCAGCGTTTTAATAGTCAGCGTATGGAGGAAAGGAACTTTCAGAAATAAATGTGAAGGTATCATTCAACTGCCTTTATCCTCACTAAACATAAGAGATCATAGCTATCATAGGTATTCCCTTACACCAAATGTAAGTGATATTTTACATATTGAATTATGAATGACAAATAGTCTACTGTTAAGAGAGCTTTAATACTGTATTCAAATAGTTATTAACATACTTTTTGTTTCGAGTTTTTTTTTTGTTGTTCTGTTCTGTTATTGTTATTATTATTGTATACAGTAGTTGATTTTCTATCTTGACACCCATGACAATTTTTCTGCTGAAAAATGCTTGAATGTGTTCTAAAATTTACAACTTTATTTTTGTTCTTCCTTTATGTTCTTATAAATAAAAAAAGAAATAGTGGAGATTTATAGTCATACATAAATACAGGCTCATGTTGACATGATAATTAATGTACACGTTTACTTTAAAGAAGTCTAGTACTTTACAAATTCAATGAAGTTACTGTTAGATAACAAACAAAATAAATAATATTAATCAGACCAATATATTTCATCAGTTGAACTGCTGTTATTGAATCTGTGTATTTAGACTGGAAAGATGTACAAGTGCTGCAAAAACATTGCAGCACCACCCAAGGTAATATAATTTTAGTTGCTATATATAAATAAAATAATGTAAAAGAAACTCTAGTTTCATTACAGATATTCTAATAATAATCTTCATCCATAATAAAGAGCAAGCGAGTTCATAAAGTGTCTACATTTAAAAAAATAGAATTAAATTTTTAATGAATAGAGATCTTATTATTACAAATGAACAAATAGATAATAGATTAGGTGTTATTTTTAGTAATTAAATTTCGTAAGCCCTTTTATTAATTCTATAATTTCTTGCCTATACATTCATTAAACTTAACTGTAATCCTTATTGGTGCACTGAATGCAGACTGTATTCACCTTAAAAGCCATGTTTAATAGAAGTAGAGTCATGTTTTATCAGCTCTCAAGAATGCTTTTAATTTGCTATGATTTAGGGGTATGAAAAAGTAAATGAAAGTTCAGCTATGACACGTGCGCATGTTTATACACAAAGTTTTAATATAAAATTGCAATTATAAATGATCACAGTATGTGATTTGTTAAATATTGTAATGGAATAATATATATTGTTATGTTTTCTTTGAATTTTCAGCACTAGAAGATGCATGCCGTGGATGCGGCACAGAGTGCAGCAGCAGATACCATCACATTATCTCTTTCGTGGGCTCTGATACCCCTCGAACTAGATCCTGGGAGAAATAGATTGTGTGCCTGATGGACTCTTTTGTAATATTGGTATGTACATTAGAGTCTATTGGGCACACTATTCAATGAACTGGGCTAGTTGAGGGGCTGACGATGCCTACGGAGGAGATAATTCACCGCTGCCTGCACCTGACTCCATGAACCACCTGGCATCCCGCATCCACACTAGCAAAACTGTTAAAATTAAAATTACTTTTATGTACTCGTATTTAACATAGTGTATAGCATGATACTGTCTCAATAATTCTTACACGATAGCATTCATGGCAACACACCTACAATGCATACTGCTGGTCCAGCACACTCATGCTTGAACACATTATGACAGGTTATCACGTAAGAACATTCTAGCTGTGACTAATTAATATGCATTTTGTGGTAACTACTTAAAAGTTAATCATCTTAGCAAGAACGTATGGTGTGACAGCCTAGATACCAACCCAGTAGTCTCCATCTAACAATCCAGTCATTCAATAAAGGAGATCCATTCTACATATAAATATGCACGTGTGTTCTACAAATATCGTTAAAAAGTTATAACAATAAATTGAGTGGGCTAGTTCTAGTGAATAAAAATATAATAAAAGAGGAAATAAATTACAAGGATAGCGTAAATTCCATATTGACTGAATGGAGGGGTGCAACTGACTTGTATGGCTCAGGGCTATAGAAGCTCAAAATTAATTTGATTAGACAGTTTACTTGGTATGAAATTATATTCACCTTGAATTGAGCAATCTGATTGTACAGTTTGTATGTACTATGGTACTAGTCTCGCGCGCGCCATACCCTTGCCTATCCTAAAACCGCTACGAGGATAGGCAAGGGTATGGCGCGCGCGAGACTACTATGGTACAAGCTGTATTAGTGTTCCAAATTAAGCTGGAACTAAAACAATTTGGTTAGTTATAAGATAGGGATAGTTTTTTCATGATTAGTGGCAAGTCACTCTTTAACTCAGTGCTGTGTGGTCTTCAGATATGGCTTCATTTTATGAGCAATGGAGTGATTAAGTAATAGTTAGATCATAAGCGCTTAGGTACTGGTGGATTTAGTGCACTGAAGCCCGAGGGCTGTGCGCACTAAATTCACCAGTACCTAAGCGCGCATCTGGCAAACCTACCGGTGGAGTTGAAGGATTCTTCTATGAGTTGGAAGTTATCTCTATTGTCCAGCCACACTTTAACCTGACTGGCTTGAGTGGCAGAGGGCAGACGTACCACAGGACCTCTAGCTAACTATTTTAGATCTTTTTTTTTTTTTTTTTTTTTTTTTTTTTTGCAGCAGTTTTTATCAAGCGTGAAATATGACTGGTAAGATGTTTATTACTACACAACTGGTTAAAAGAAAAAGAAAAGACAATAAATATACAAAAAGTTCAGGCTACACCGTCCAGGGAGGGGGGTATGGTGGGGAGACGGTGGAGCCACAGCGATGCATTGCCTCGCCATAAAGCAATTGCCACGCGGCCAAACAGGTGACTGGTAGTTGGGGTGGAGTCAGAAGTGCTGCAGCGATTCTCGATGGCCCTGCTGATGATGGTGATGGTGCGGATGGTGTCCTCAGCCAACCCACCTAGTGTCTCAGCCACAAGAGGGACGAAGTCCGTCCCGGAAGAGCGGCAAGCTGAGAGGTTGGCTGCAAGCTTCCTCTGCACACCAACTTGGAGGGCATGGCCAGGTGTTTGGGCAGCCTGAGCGATGGTGAGCTCCTGTAGCGGGCTGATGACAAGCACATCAAAGGCGGTCGGACGTCCAAGGCTCCAGCATGGAATGAAAATGTCGCCCGGGCGAGCCTGCGAGCCAGGCAGTAAGCCAGGGGTCTCCTTGGAGGGAGCAAGAGCAGCGGACTGGGCAGCAGCGTGGATGGCGTCACGGACAGCATTGTGACGGGCAATGCGATCCCTATTCCCCCCGCAGCCGACCTGGTGATCACCGTACGCATCAGCAGTAAGGTGGCATTCCGGGCAGGGGTATGACGAGCTGTGGAGGGGAACCCCAAGCCAGTAGCGCAGGCAACACCGGAACTCTCGGTCGTGGAGATGGAGGCCGAGGGTGGTGGAGGGGATGATGTTCAGCCAGTCTCCGGCATGGGGGAGGCTGGAGGACAAGGCAAGGGCCCGCGAGCGGCAGGTGGGAGCCGAGTCGAGCTGCTGGAAGCAGGCCTCGTCAATGACATGACTAAGGCATTTCTGCCGGAGAGGGACGTCGATGTCATAGGCACTTCCAATCTGGGCGGGCGGCTTCTGTGGCCAGGCGCGAAACAGTCGGGGCGATGTGTGGAGAGGGGGCTGGTGGGCTGGCGAGGATCTGTAGATCCCGTTTACGCATGCCCAGTTTCGACTAGCAACTTTGTAGCATTTTCGCAGAAATGGCTAAAGGCAAAAAATAGTGCACACTTACCAAGTTAGTACACCTAGTAACAATATAGCAACGGGGACTAAGTAATAGTTAGAGCATACCCCTTAGGTACTGGTGGATTTAGTGCACTGAAGCCCAAGGGCCGTAGGCCCAGAGGGCTTTGTGCACTAAATCCACCAGTACTTGAGCGCATGCTCTAACTATTTTAGAACCCGTTTACCCAAAGCCGGCCCAGTTTCCACTAGCAACTTGGTTTATCACAGCATTTTCGCACAAATATGGCGGTGTCAAGCGAATTTCCGGCCCAAAATTAAAATTCAATTAAAATTCAATTGAAGCACACCTGGCAGGTTTACTTTAGCATTGTAGCTGCCAGCTGTTATCTCCAGATCTAACTCTACCCTGGGCTGCTCTGCTCTGTGGTAAACAGTTAAGCAGCTAGCTATGGTAAATTCCTGCTCAGGAGAGTTGTCTAACTAGGGCTGGTCCCGTATAGGTCGGATATGAGAGGGTAGTAGACCCTCACATATCATATCCAGGCCTCAAACAGCTTTATCCGGCCTATTCTATTAAACTAAAACTCAAAAATAGCAATACCCCAAGGGTGGTTAGTATGCACAGTTTATATACCTAAAGGCAAAAAATAGTGCACACTTACCAAGTTAGTACACCTAGTAACAATATAGCAACGGGGACTAAATCTTTATAGCAAAGATCCCTTTTCTTAAAGAGTTAATAGGCTGTTTGGTTGGTGAAAAAAGAATTGAGTCAGTGATAAGGACTGAGATGTTGAATATGTTTCTGTGCATGCTCCTGTGAATTACTACGGACTCTCCCAGATTAGCCAAGTGCTCTGTTAGATTGTCAGCTTCTAGTACAACCCCAGTAATTGAGGTGAGGTCATTGCATTTTTTTTGACTTAGTCAAGATGAATATTTATTTGCTCAATACCTACTTAAATTGCTTTAGCTGTTCTTTACATATTTCAAAGCTGAGGAGCTTACATCTGCAACTCCCAAACTTTGATCTTTTTCTGTATTGATTTTTTCTAAGACTTTATAGCTAATTGTCCATGGTACTTGCTTTCATCTACAGGTTGGAAGAATTATGTGTATTATTGATGATGAGCATCAATAGGGTTTAGTCATATAGATTAAAGGAGAGCAATTCAAAGAATGAACAGTAAGTAATGATGAACCTCAAAAGAAACGCAAGCAATTAGTCTTCGCAACTTAAGCCTTTTATCTACAACAGTTAAGAACAACATCAAAATATCAGGGGGGGGGGGGGGTTCTTATGTGCTACAATATGATAGTTTAGATTGTTTTGTTCAATGGCTGCAACTTATTCTTTCTATCTATATATCTAGTTCACTAAAAATAAAGTGAGAAAGTCTATGACAGCCAAATATATCAAAATAATTTAGATTGTCTATATAGTATCAAAATCATTGAACATAAAAAAAAATGCATCATGATCAACAGACATAATATGGGATTCTAAACCACCTGCTTTGGAACCATATTGTCCAAAGGAATTCACATAATTACATTCCACAGAGTAGACATTGATAATTCCATTACTAGCATCTGTAATGTACACTGTTGAACAAAACACACAGATACCTCTAAGAATATTAAATTTTATTTTATTAAGTTGAGTATGTATTGTGATGTTTCAGTGAGGAAGGATGTAGCTATATAGAACTGTTTTAGTCCAGCGGATAAGAAAAATTATTGTGACAGATTTGACCAAAGCATGAAACTTGGTATGCAGGTTCGGTTTGGCATATATAACAGTATCAGAAGGGGTGCCAAAAAAATTGTTTAATTAAAACAATTTTTTTAAAGTGTGAAATTTTGATTAACAGTTAATTATGTAAAAGAGCTCAATATAAATTGTTTATTATATTGTATTGTGGTTTAATATTAATGATTAGGAGTCACCTGATATTACAGGCAGCTAGATTATTTAATAGAACTAGCTACCCATATAGCTAGCCAGGTGTAGCAAGTTTCAGAGAATTTATTTCAGTAGAATAAAACCATAATATTTCGGCTTGTGGAGCCTTCTAGTGGTTACTGAACTGAATGAGGGTGACTGAACAAGGAACTTTGTATAAACAGATGATACAGAACATGAGATCATTGTGTGGTGGGGCACAGCCCCTGGGAATGTTAGTTGGTGTTGGACAATTTCTGTGACATGTGAGTCGTACTTGGGAGGTGTGAAGGTGTAGTCATAATTTTATTAGTGGCAGTCATTCTGGAGGGGCCACTAATTAAATTATGACTACACCTTCACACCTCCCAAGTCATTCTGGAGGGGCCACTAATTAAATTATGACTACACCTTCACACCTCCCAAGTCATTCTGGAGGGGCCACTAATTAAATTATGACTACACCTTCACACCTCCCAAGTCATTCTGGAGGGGCCACTAATTAAATTACAACTACACCTTCACACCTCCCAAGTACAACTCACATGTCACAGAAATTATCCAACACCAACTAACATTCCCAGGGGCTGTGCCCCACCACACAATGATCTCATGTTCTGTATCATCTGTTTATACAAAGTTCCTACCCTCATTCAGTTCAGTAACCACTATGTAGAAGGCAAGTTTCTTGTAAGACATATTTTTGTAAAGGAATGTATATCTGGATGGCACCCCTTCTAATATTGCTGTACATACCTTCAACAAACACTGTGCTGTGCTAAGTTTCATGCTTTGGTCCACTCTGTCACAATATTGCATCAATAGTACAATTTCCCACTGGACTATTTGGGTAAACTGGTTTAATTGTATGTGAGGGTATTCAGACAGTGCTAGTCGACCACACTCAGACACACATAATTTTGATGTCTTTATAAATGTAGATTTCAAGTCTATTTTGCTACTTTACTATGTTATCTGACAAGATAAGACTTGTAACATACATAGCATACACTAACATCCATGTATTTGATGTCCCTAAATTCAGTGTTTGCAATTAAAATTGCTGGAGTAGTAGTCCCAGTGTGGTGAGAAGGAGACCTAAAGGAGCCATGCCACCAGAGTTCTAAATCCTCAATCTATATACCTAGTTGTGAATGCCACGCTGTAGCAAGTGAGCCTAAATATACCAACCTGGTAACCATGATAGATGGAGTCTCAGGTATTGCAACCAGTCCCTTCCTAATAGTGATGGTCCTTGTCCTTCCATTACTATGAGAGTAACTTGGGCTGTCTGGTCACGATATTTCACTGCTACTTCTGCTTCTCCTTCTAACCACAATCTCCTCACCCGTATATGTATGCAATTTAGTCTGACTGGAAACTAGAGTGGGTGCTGTAGCTTCAGACCGTGTAGACATAAAAATGTGGCGTAGTTCATTACAGTGAGGGTTGCTCCCGTGTCCAGTTCCATTAGTACCGAAACATTATCAACCTCAACACTAGCCAACATTGGCGTTCCTCTGGATGTTGTCAAGCACTGTATAGGAAGCTCATACTCTTCAAAAGTATCTCCAGTTGCTCAACTGTGACATGCTTTATAGGTTTGGAGTTATTTTTCCGTTTCTTCATAAAACAAACTGCTGCAATATGACAAATTTTATGGCAGTACCTGCTCTCTGTCATTTTGAACCTGCAAGTGCTGGCGCTGTGCTCTTCCCACACCTACGGCAAGGCTTGTCCCTCCCTCCACTCATTATACTGCTGGGGCTTTCCTGCGATTTTTCCCAGACACAAAAGATTCAGGGTGGAGCTTTGACGAGCTGGGCAGAGCTGATACGGATTTCACTTCCATTGTGGTTAAATCTTTGACTTGAGGTCGCTACAGGCTCCAGTGGCTGGCTAAACCTGTGTGTTAAAACGGAATCACTGGACTATCTCAGACGGCTTTGGTTGTAGGTACATAGTCACTGCTGCACAAATGTCCTTAAAGGAGACTTCGAAAACGTTTCTAGGAGATATTACATCTTTAATACAATGGTAGGTTGCGTCCCTGCAAGAACTAAGGAGCGTTGCCCACTGTTTTCCAACATCTGTGATGTCGTTCGCTATGAAGTACAACTCGGCTCTTTCAAAGAAAGATGTCGAGTCTCCAGAAACCAGGTCGAAAGGTCCTAGCGTACCATGAATAGCCATAATCTTCATCACCAAATGTAGTAGCTGATTCTTAGCTATTCATAAACCTTTCATTAAAAAGCACCTAATAGACTAAAGTAATGAAAACACACAAGCATACAAAAATCACTGCATGGGGTGAACCACGGCGGCATGCGCCATACAATCATAATCTTGAGGTCAGCAGGCTAACTACACAAAGATGACACACACAACCACATGAATAGTTCAATGTCCAATGTCACTGAAATGGTAAGGGATGACATTTCTGCATAATAGTTGCAGTCACAGCTATAGCTGTGGAACCTACTTTCATCCAAACGCACTTATGAGTAGTTAGAGCAAGCTTTGATAACTAGTGAATTAAAAGTATGTTTAATCAGAAGAACTTCCACATAAACTAGATTGAAAACTGAGAATGGACTGCTAGTGTACCATATGGAAATTAAGTGGAAGAGTTTATAGTCAATTTAAAATTAAGTTGCTTTGCAAAATGGCCACAGATTAATGTACACGTTTACTTTAAAGAATTCGAGCACTTTACAAATTCAATGAAGTTACTGTTAGATAACAAACAAAAGAAATATTATTAATCAGACCAATATATTTCATCAGTTGAACTGCTGTTATTGAATCTGTGTATTTAGACTGGAAAGATGTACAAGTGCTGCAAAAACATTGCAGCACCACCCAAGGTAATATAATTTTAGTTGCTATAAATAAAATAATGTAAAAGAAACTCTGATTTCATTGAAAATATTTTTATATTCTTCAGCCCAAATGGAGAGCAAGCGAGTTCATAATGTGTCTACTTTTTCAAAAATAGAATTAATTTTTTTAATGAGTAGAGATTTGTAAATAATGTTTGTAAAACTTTATAATAATTCTCCAATTTTTTGCCTATACTTTCGTTTAACTCGACAATAATCCTTAGCTATGATCTGAATGCAAAGTGCCTTAAAAGTCATGCTCAATAATAGTGGAGTCATCTTTTACCAGCTCTCAAAGATGCTTTAAATTTGTTGCGATTTAGTATTTTGAAAAAAAATGAAAGTCCAGTTTATGACATGCACACTTGACGTTTGTTTTTTCCAGACTGATCTTTTCTAAGACCCTATTATTATCCATTAGAATTGCTGATATTTTGTGGTCATACGTTTTGCAGACAACAAAATTGTTTGAATAATCAATGTATGAATTGTTGATGATGTGCACAAAAAGTGATTGATCTAGGGCAAAAACAAAAACAAAAAACTCAAAGACTGCAGTAACTAATTGAATCTCAGAAGCTTTTTATGCCTTTTATCTAATGTTGTTTTAGTTGAACATTTACATTTTAGTTATAGTTTGTTGTTGTTTTTTTGACAAACAATATTTCAAGATTAATTTTAGTTTTAGTTTTTCACTAGGTGAGACTACAGTTTTAGTTTGGGTTTTTCTAATGTACTAATTTCAATTCTAGTTTGAGTTTTAGTCTTTCAAATTACTAACTTCTATTTTAGTTTTGGTTTTGTTTTTTAGAAGTCAATTTTTTTAATTCAAGTCATCAATTTTAGATAGGTTTTGTTTTTCAAATGCGGACTTCAATTTAGTTTTTGTATATTCCACCATTATTGTTAGTTGGTCTTTAGCTCTTTTTTTTTTCAAACAGGAGTACAATAATTTAGTATTTGAAATAATTATTATTACCCTGTGGCCAGTCTCTACTTACTGAACGGACAGGAAATACAGCGCAGAGACTGAATGATTTGACATGTGCGTGCTAAGGGAGGGGACTGGGCTACATAGTCGAGCAACCACTGACTGCTGTCCAACAGTTTGCCTTAGCCAAACAATTACTCAGGTGCTACAAAGAAACAATTGAGTAAAGGGTTTTTCTTCCTGGGACTACCACTGGTCATTCGTCTTCTTTCAAAGATGTCACTACACATAGTTATATTTTTAGTTTTGATTTTAAAAAAATTAGTTTTAGTTTTTATTCAAGAGCTCTGTGTATTTTAGTTATCATCCTATGTGATATTTAGTTCTAGTTAGTTTACTAAAATGTTTTAGGCGTAACTAAAATTAATTTTAGTTTTAGTACCACCAAAACAACATTACGAGTTTTATCTTCAAATATTAAAAAAAATTGAAATATAAATCTTTTTGCTTATGAGATATATTATAGTAGTTTAAATTTTTGTATATATTTTTTAATATCTCCGACTATGTGCTTTCTATCTTCATATACAACAGTAAAAAAACAAAAAGAAAGTGTCATGTATCAAGTGTAAAGTTTGTCTATATAAAATATTTATATCATATCAGAAGCACTGAATTCGATTGTTGGAATTGTCTGTGACGTAAATAAATTCATCACGATCCACACAGACATAATATGGGCCTCTAAAATCACCTGCTTTGTTACCATATCGACCAAAGGAAGTCACAAAATTTCCTTCCGTAGAGTAGACGTTAACACTCCCATTGCTAGTGTCTGTAACGTACACTGTTGAACCACACACACAGATACCCCAAGGAATATTAAGCTTCTTGGCTTCATTGCCACCAAAGGAGTGCAAGTGCATCCCATCCTTACTGAGTACGTGGACACATTTGTTTGTAGTGTCAGTTACAAATAAATTGTCGAAATTATCAGCAGCTACATCCAGAAGTTGCCCCATGATGTCATTCTTAATGGATCTGATGTATTGGAGATCTCTATTGCATACCACGAGGCCACTATTGCTCCGCTCGCACATAATAACTTCGTCTTCCACCACCGTGACTCCGTAGAATCCAGCCCCCGTCACCTGTTGGATATCACAAACTCTTAGGTCTTCTCCATTTTTGTCACACTTTAAAATTCTGCTATTTTTACTGTCAATGCAGTAAATATTGTCATACTTATCCAATGCCAAGCTGCGCAAATTTGTCAGGTCGTGTTGCATAGAGGTGACCAAAGTGACTCTTTGTCCATCTGGACTAAACTTGACAATGTTGCCCATCAGCTCTGTCACTAATATATCATCGGCTGAGTTGATGGCTATGCCACTGGGAGATGAGAAGCCATCCCATATGGTCAGTGGCTGACTAAGATGAACTGGATCAATAGAGACAAACAAGGGGAATGAAATAAAACCACTTTGCTGCCCGTCTACCTTCACAATAAGTCGATGCCGTCCACGAACTGTGGGCATGTATGAAACAGAATAATGATCTCCACTGGTTATACTAACAACACATTCTGTTAATACATCAGAGCACAGTGACTTTAGATGTGCGGTCAACTTGTAGGTTCTTTTAGCCCTTTTATTGGCAATCCTAGCACCAAAAGTAAATGTTGCCGTGCAATTCTGATACACTGTGGCCTTTTTAGAATACTCCATGTCTGCTATCGATTCCGGTAAGTTCACTGGTAGCTGAACGAGATGTGCTCTGTTCTGGCACAGTCTTTGCAGGGCATCAGCGCACTCCACGTGGATCCCCAAGTCCGGTTCTACCTGTGGCTCCTTGGTACTTTTAGAGTCGGAAAAATTTTGGATCTTCTCCTCAATTTTCTTACTCACTTCTTTGTGCGTGATCATAACTTCATTGTCAGTGCTGTGCTTCATGCATTGCTCCGTGTAGTCTACAATGCTATGAATTTCAGATTTAGCCAAGGACAGATCTTTTTCTTGTACCAAAAGAGTGTCCATTTTCTTTTCTGTCCTCTCCTGAGCTTCTTCTACCAACTTTTTTTCATGCTGGTCTAATATTTTATGAAGTTCTTGGAAGCTTGCCTGAATGGCATGATTTACAGATTTGCCTTGAGCCTCTACCTCTTTTTTCACATCTTGTATGTCTTCCAGTGCTTTAGAAATGCTACACATTTCCTCTGTTAATGGTCTCAACTGCTGCATGATTCTGGTCTTGATGTCACCAGCTGCCACTCTGCTGAACTCAAAGTTGTGATCTCTGTGGTGTTTGACTGTGCAGTGCTGGCAGATGAGCGTGTCACAGTCAAAACAAAATATGATCAATGGCTCATCATGAACTTGGCAAGCAGCAATTGGACTTTCAAGTATAATATCTTTTAGTTTTCCTTGATTCAGTTGGTCCAAAGGCGTGATTTCATGAGTGTTTAGAGTCTTCATTTTATGATGCAGTTTGACACACTCATCACAGACAAATGCAGCACACTGCCTACAGAAAGCTTTTGATTGGCCTTCAGATCCAGTACACGTTTCACATTTGATCTCCACTTTACCAAATGCTTTCTCCAGAGTAGAAACCATGGCCTTCAAGCGATTGATAAAGAAGGCAGTCTTAAGTTGGTCCACACCTTGTTCAGTGAGAGGAGTTTCTTCCCTACATTCTGGGCAATGGAGTTTGTCTTCCTTTGGTAACCTGCGAATGAGCCTGAAAATACACTGCTTGCAGTAGTAGTGAAGACAAGGAAGGACTTTGGGATCTGAGTAGTGCTCCTTGCAAATGCTACAAGTAATTTCATCTTCTAATTCCTTCAGGGATCTCGTTTCCTTGCCTTCAGCCATTGATAGAACTCGGAGAACACAGAGGTGTGGTTCAAACAGTACAATAAATGATATTCATAGAAATAAGCATTTTTGTTGCCCTGGATACTTCATATTATTCATGGTCTGGCAGTTAATCAATGTAAACAGTTTGTTGTTGTTGTTTTTTGTGAATCTGCCTCAACCATTCTAAAGAGAGAACTAATGTTGTTTTGGTTGAACATTTACATTTTAGTCTTAGTTATAGTTTTTTGACAAAAAATATTTCAAGATTAATTTTAGTTTTTGTTTTTCACTAGCAAAGACTACAACTTTAGTTTTAGTTTTGGTTTTTCCGATGTACTAATTTTAATTCTGGTTTTAGTTTTAGTTTTTCAAATTTTCTAACTTCTATTTTAGTTTTAGTTTGGGTTTTTTAGAAATCAATTTTTTTTTAAATTCAAGTCATCAATATTTTAGAATTTTTGTTTGTTTTTCAAATGCAGACTTCAATTAGTTTTTTGTATTCCACCATTATTGTTAGCTGGTTATTAGCTTCTTCTTTTTTCTTTTTTTTTATAACAGGAGTTATTTAGTTTTTTGAAATAATTATTATTACCCTGTGGCCAGTCTCTACTTACTGAATGATTTGACATGCGCGTGCTAAGGGAGGGGGCTGGGCTAGAGTCAAGCAACCACAGACTGCTGTCCAACAGTTTGCCTTAGCCAAACAATTACTCCAGGTGCTACGAAGAAACTATTAGGTAAAGGGTTTTGCTTCCTGGAACTACCACTGGTCATTCGTTTTATTTCAGAGATAGCAAGTGAGCTTAGTTTTGTTATATCCCCTAATCCTATGTGAAATTTAGTGGTTAGTTTACTAAAATATTTTAGGTGTAACTAAAATTAATTATTTTAGTTTTAGTTTTAGTTAACCAAAACAACACTAGAGAGAACTTCACCTCGAAATGAAACATAGTCTGGAAGAAGGTTGGTACCAACTGTATTTGACCAGCAATACAATGAAGCCTCTCCACCACCACGCCAACTTTGGGTGCAATAGTATTGTGACCCTTGGCTGCTATATAAAATAATCTGGTAGATCACTTTGTTCCATTCACGATGGCTACTGTTGGAGAGTTAATTGTAGAGAGATTCACCTGTTTATTAATTTTCTGGGTCTTCTTTGAATGGAAGGTTAACTGAAGATTGCTAGTACATAAATTATTCTGAACAGCAATAACTTTCTTGATGTTTCTTCTTTTTTTTTTTTTACTCAAGAAGTTGTGGCCTAGACAATATATCTACACTCATCAACAGTTAGAATTATGATCCATCACAAGGCACTTGATGCCACTATTCCAGAGAAATACTACTAAATTACATAAATGAGTGCATTGGTATGGATTTAATAGTTACAAACTAGGAAACAGAATCGCCATAAAAATACATAAATAAATAAATAAAATTGCCAACATTAGAAAGAATTGATGATGCTATAAAAGTCGATGGCTTCAAAGCCATGTCAGTTCAAGTGACACTGGGCAGATTGCAGGAGTGAGTGGACCAGTACAAGAACACCTGGACTCCCATGTGGTGGGCATAGGTAAAGGATATCAGGACCATCAGATGCCACCACTGGTGACTGGACCCTATGTAGTTTACCTTACCTATTAAACAAATAATAAACACAATGAAGCACCAAAGGTGCAAACCCTTAGCGCTACTATACACTAGCTAGCTATAACAAAAACATTTCTCGGACCGAAAAAAATAATGTATTTGGCTATTCCTAATCAGGTATCAATACAGCTCAAGCAATGAAAACGGTAGATGTAGCTAATTGTTCAATAGCATAATGCTACCTGAATAAATAAGATGTATTCACTCCCTGACTGCCTAACTCACCTGGGAATGCTTTCTCTGGGAAGTGACTCACATAAAACATTCCTCCTATTGTAGTCACCACGTACATGACCATGATCTTGGGAATAAACAGCTACACACACACACACACACACACACACACACACACACACGAATACAATAATCAATAACTACAACAATAATAGTAATAACAATGAACAATGATGAAGATATTAACAATAATAATAATAAATAAATAATTGAATGAATGTAAATTAATTAATTAATTAACTAACTAATTAAGTAATTAAAAACCAATAGAAAAATACTAACAAAATACAGCATGCTTCGCAAAAAATCACATGGAATTTGAAAAAAAAAAATGCCACAATGTATTCATCTAACAAGGGAAAAAATTGTTTACCCTATACCTGAACACAAACAATAAACACAACAAATATACCATAACAAACTTGTCTTGGAATCCTCCACTGAGCACGATCCAGTGGGCCACTGGGACAAAACTAGCAAACAAGATAGCAGAGTAGAGTGCCAAGCGCCTGAAGTACCAATGATTAGACAGGAAGTCTGGATGAGTCTGAGCAAAGAAACTAATGAAGACAAGGACAGCCATAAGACACATGTAGGTAGTCTGCCAGAACTATGCAACACACACACACACACACAAACAATATGATAATCAGACAACATACCATTAAATCCAGAGGAAGAATAAAACAATTATGTCCTGTTTATTGACAATAGAATTATTAGATGATTAGATGAGCACACTCAATCAGGACACATGTAAACACAAACACACAATACGACACGACACATACAAGCCTAGTCTCATGGGCCACACCTTTTACCTAATCAACTGCTCGGGGAAAGAGCCTGGTCAAACTCAATACATTAATCCATAACAAGTTGCCGACAGAGTTGGTGGTGGGCATGTAAAAAAAAATATGTCACAATGTGCCTCAGCTCTCTAAAGGCTTTTTTTTTTCTTCTATAACTTACTTTGTATAGTTCTCACAGTAGATTTCACATAGACCTGGCATGGCCTCTCCATTTTTACCACATGCCAATATGGAATTGGGCTAAACTTGCTGGACAATTTCTTTAAAAAATGCTAACTGGCAATTACCTGCTGCTTTCTGCTTGCTAACACATTTACTACCCGCAGACATGATGCAATATTACGTAATAATTCACACCCTCTTAAGATAAATTGCTGACCGAGCTGTACGACTGAGTACGATCAGATTCTCTCCATGTACAGCGATTAGGTAAAGGGTCTATCTCACGGGACTACCTTCAGTACAACATACCTTGTGGCAATAAAAAGCATAGTAAGCTCCAGGGAAGTAGCAGCCACACAAACCCACGGACACTCCAGCTAGATCCATACTCAGCCAGCGTCTACTTGAGTACTCAGACTGGCATGAAAACAAGTGGTAGCCAGCAGAGCAAAACATACACACCTACAGACATACATACATATATACATACATACATACCATACACCACAACACAATGCAATGCAATGTACAGTGATGAAGCAGGGAGGAATTTCGTTTATGAAGATGGGGGTTATTCCTCTTAGGGAGAACTTAAATACATTTCAATAATTAAGTTTAGGGAAGTGCTGTGACTTTATAGACATCATAAAATTAATGTGGCACATCAGTCTGAGTCCACTAGCATTTAGTGCATGACAGCTACACTGGAAGCTGGAGAAAAAACAACAACAACAACAACAACAGAAACATCTACTATAGAATGTGCACACACAGCACAGCACATGTACACATGCACATGTACACATGCACATGTACACGTACACACACACACACACACACACACAATAGAAGGGAAAAATTAGACAAATCGAAAGTCCTCTTTAGTCTCCGTTACTTGATTTTAGCCCATGTTCCCCCGACCCCCTTTCTTTACACTTCCAAAAGACCAAGCAACAGGAACATTATGTGCGTTTGTATTAATCACCCCCTACAAGAGGTGTAAAAATATGGTGTAAAAACATGGTGTAATTGTGTCCCCAAGCACCAGCTACTAGTAAGTTCAGTTTTGTGATGCTTCAGTGTAGGAAGGTCCACATAGAACAGTTTTGGGGAAACTGGTTGAATTGTATGTGATGGTATTAGCCAAGATGGAGACTAAACAATTAATGGACATTACAGGGGATATTTGGACAACTCTCTTTCCCTGTGAAGACATAATTCTTGTAATGGTTTAATCACTGGATTACATAAAGTTGATACATTGGGAATTTTGCAAAGAAATCTGAATTCAATTAGGACCTTAGAAATGAATAACCACAAAAATAAACAGTATTGACTGGAATTATAGCCTAAGTAATACTGGTCGACATGCAAAATGCATTCAATATTTGTATTTAAACAGGTGTAATACATTCCACAAAGAAGAATCTGACATGCCGACTTAACTACATATAACTAGTGGGGTGCTTAGCACAAATGGTGAGCCAGTCATTGTGCACAAACAACAAGGTATAATCTGATAAAAGCTAATTTTTGCCTTTACAAAATCTGTATACAATAAGGCTACATTTTGAGTTCCCTGAAACTCACCTCAATTTTCCAGAGTAGTGGTATGTGTGGCTTCTATAGTAAAAAAAAAAAAGACTACCTAAATGACCAGTAGTTCCTGACAAAAGTACTCCAGCTAATTAAAAAAAAAATGGTAGAGTTTTTAAATTACGTTATGGTAAGGGTTTCAATGCCATAGTAACCACTTTCCGCAACAAAGTGTTCAACTTGAAGAGGAAAAAAAAAAAAAAAAAAAAAAAAAAGGAAATAATTGCACATAATTTAGAGAGCCTAACCCGAATTAAGCTTGCCAAAGCTTTGCCAAGCATTTTTACTTAGCTGCTCATCTTTAAATGTTAGAAAAGAAAAAAGCTGTGTAAAGGCAGCTAATATATATTTACTTAATGTTTGACTTAGTGCTAGTCCAGGTATGATTCTCATCTTAATGTTAACAAACGCCAAGCAACTGCTGGCAGACAAAAGCTAAAGCAGCTACTTCGTGCTAGTCCCAGGTATGAATTCTCGCTCTTACACACTGTAACCACGTTCACCTACAACTTTTTTCACTGGATATAATCAACACAAGACTCATGAAGTCAAGACTTCTGTGACTTGACTATGACACAATGAATTTTCAAGTAAAAACAATTCTAGAATGGGCCGTTTTTCACAAAAAAACAAAAAAACAAAACAACTAGAATGACCTTTCTCAATCAAAGGGGTCTAACTAAAGCAAATGTAAATGTGAAAAATCTCAGTTGTCACCGGGTAATCCAGCCAGACCCCTGGCTTAGCCACCAGTGCTCTAGCCACTGGCTAACAACACCCTCGCTTTCAAGACCTCACATTTTACCTATATACTGTTTGAGCATACCACTTGCTGCAGTCTCGTACTCACAAACCACCAATTATGTGCTGTCAAACTCCTTTTCGGTGTCGACCCGGTAACACCTTTCCCCTCCCCCAGAGCGAGCCATAATTAGTATATTGAAAGCCTTATAAGCCATTCACAAACATCTCCCAATTCTCAATTGTGTTACCCTTAGCATCTGTCCCGCTCCGCTCACTCGCCAATAATCATATCCTTACTTTTAGAATTCAGCTGCACTCTATACAGCAATACAATGAATAGCTCTGCCTCAACGAATTGTTTCCTTGGAATAACATCTGGGTTCATACTCCAAAACAACAACATAAACTAGCGGGTATGACATTAAACCTCCCAGAAATCTCTGTACATGTCGCACCAGTCTATATATATATAATATATGGTCCCAAGTGAAATGGCGAGCAAACAGAAAGATACTCACTCTCAAAAACGTGCACACACCTAACACACTCAAGTACATATTCTGAAAAACAACAACAACAACAATAACATGGAATATCTTCAGCGCGTCATTTTATATAAACTCAGTGTGTATATATGCAAACACCACACATACTACAATAGAACAACAACTGAAAGTTTGTCAAGTTTCAGTTTTTTGGAGGATTCTGGATATGTTTTTTGTACAAGTAAATCCCAGGCCATTCTGATACAAGAAAAACCTTATGAATCACTTTCTTCTGGCTTTAGCAGACACATTTTAGAACTCAAACAACAACCTATTAGTCGCTCCACTTCAATTCTATGAACTTAAGTTCAACATACTTTTTAAATTTAGACGTTATATATATCTAATTCATATAATGTATTTAATGTACTTGAGCTTCAAACGATGTGCATATTTATCACAAATTCTTGTGAAGCAATTTTTTTTAAGAAGGCACCACATTCAAGATTAGCTGTTTGACAGAGTAAACTGGACAGACTGTGTCTGAGTGGTGTAGCAGTTGTGTCCTTGGTTCAGAGCCTGAGTCCACGAGTTCAAGCCCAACTCAGGCAAATTTTATGGATTTTCCATCTACCCCTCCTAGCCCCACCAGTCCCCCCAGCTGTTGATTGGGTACCTGGCATTTGCTGATGTGCAAATTCAAAGCTTTTTTCTTATGAAACAGCAATGTTTCCAGGTGGCTTTCGGGTGCCACACCCACTTGCTGTGAGGAAAGGCCGTTCTCCTGCAAGTTCCTATCCAGCTCCAGGAGCTTTGCTTGCAATGGCTCACTGGTGCCTGCTTAGTACACAGGCATCCTGGCTCTGCCAGGTGTGCATAGCCACTAGATTGCAAAAGAATTTGCATTTACAACTGACAGACCACTTGAAGGATACTGAATGTAACCTTCATGTGCCTGTACACAGAAATAGTTCCAAACAAAGCATGCACTGACAAGACACGAACTAGCCCTCACTTTGAAATAATGAACAAGATAAATCAAATAATTTTAATTACGCAGCAAAGGCACACGAAGATGACTAACCTTTAGAAGGTTAAAGAGAACCCCAAATACAATAAGCCAACAAACATAGTACAATAGTAAACAAGTCTAAATTACATCTTCCTATCCCATCTTGTCAACCTTAATTTTTCACCAACACAAGCTATTTCTTCCTCCCAAAAAAGGTAACCCGACCCTTTGCCTACTCGGTCCATCATAATCTGAAACTACCACTCATAAGATTATTTTAAATATAGACCTACCTGCCTTCTACTTAATCGTGCACCACACACACACATAGATAAAAGCACACATGCGTGAGCACACACACACACACACACACACACACACACACACACACACACACACACACACACACACACACACACACACACACACACACAGATACAAGCAGCAAACACACACACTAACACACACAGCCCCAAGAAGCTGCAACACCAGAAGAACTTGCCTGAAAGCAGAAGTTCATAATGGTGAAGGTGAGATGGTCGCCAGAAGAACCCTGGTGGTCAGGAAGGAAATAGATGTTGTCTGAGAACTGGAGCAATGTGAAGTAGCAGAAGCCAATCAAGTGTGACCATATGTTGACTGTCTCATTGGACCATATGAATGCACTAAGATAAACAAACAAACAAACGATAAACAGAAGCAAATTATCAAACCCTTCATGTGTGTATTAGACAGGAGACATTACTAAAAGCTCCTTTCACATGTGATGAAAGTGTAAAACTCTCTGAGTATAACTTTTAAGTAACTAGCAAAGCATGGGCAGCCCTTCATAGCATGGGAGCTCTTCATAGCATGGGCAACCCTTCATAGCATGGGCAGCTCTTCACAGCATGGGAGCTCTTCAAAGCATGGGCAGCCCTTCATAGCATGGGCAGCTCTTCATAGCATGGGCAGCCCTTCATAGCATGGGCAGCCCTTCATAGCATGGGCAGCTCTTCATAGCATGGGCAGCCCTTCATAGCATGGGAGCTCTTCAAAGCATGGGCAGCCCTTCATAGCATGGGCAGCTCTTCATAGCATGGGCAGCCCTTCATAGCATGGGCAGCCCTTCATAGCATGGGCAGCTCTTCATAGCATGGGCAGCCCTTCATAGCATGGGCAGCTCTTTTATCATAATTGCAATATCTCAGTGTAATGAGGAAAACAATTCATCATTTCCATTAAAAAAAAAAAAGTATTAAAACAACTTATCTATTCTCAAAGCATTTCAAATTACCAGCTGCCATTACCAGTACTGTATGCATAAACTGTGAACAACCAGTGCCTAACCCGCTAGCTAGTGTCGGCTAAGGTAGATAATTGGCTACATCTTTCTTTTAAGTGGATGTAAACTGAGGAGACACCTCCTAATAGAGGAGTGCTGACAGAAATAATCACTCGTGCCAACTGGATCTGAAGTGCTGTTCTCGTCAAATTGTGCAACATTTACTACCAAATATAACATGAAAGAGAATAATTGCACTGTTTACAGGCACAATGACATCCTAGGTTAACATTACTAGAAAGTAAGAACAAAAAAAACAAAAACAAATCAGAATGTCATTTTAGAACTTGCAGATTAAAATTGCACCATATACAGCAAGAGTTATCACGCTCACCCAATAAATGCTACAACTTTCACCCACCTCTGTGGTAGTCAGTTACACCCAATCAAACCAGGAAGCATACGCTTAATTACCAGCAAGTGTGAGCTAGTGATGATATCTGGTATCGCTGTGTGTGACTACAATTCTTGGATAATAAGATGTCATCACACAGTGTTGCTAATATCTCTACAAAATATACGACGTTTCCTCCTCCACACTTGTATGTTAGGACACACGTACAGGTCATCAACAGGCAGTGGTGAGCGAGTTTGTGATTTATGAAAAGTGAAAATACTTCTCCCGTTTACTTTTAGTGTACCACTCATTGAGAGGCAATTTCCACAAAAGTTCACATTCACACTGTCTCTGTCTCTCTCTTTCGAATAACCCACAAGTATGGACAGTTCGTTCTAAGGGAATACTTTGTTACATAATGAGCTAAGTGAAGGCAAAGTATTGGTACTTGACAAACTTCACCAACTACATGTTTTGGTAACAACAACGTACATTATGTTAACTGCACTACCAAGGAGCTGTAACAGAACATTATCGAATGCCCTTCATGAAAACTTTACAATGCATAGGGATAATACGATTAGAAAAGATATCAAGCAAAACGAAAAAAAAAATGAAGTGGGCATAAGAAAGAGAAAAAAACTCAACTAGCTGTCCTCCATGCATCATTATGTCAATAACATAATATTGTCACAAAAGAGAACTCAGACTAAGCTAAGTGCATGTTGTCCCATGCGAGTCCTAGAAGGATTAGTGAAGCTCACAGCAATGGCCACATTGCTCCATGCTGAAAGCAACTTCATGAGTTGACTAAACTTTCCAGACCACAGTAGGTTATCAAAATAAAAACCAAACAAAACAACCTGCACACTAGAGCTGGGCGATATTGGATAATCACAGGCAATACGATACTTACCTGCATTATTGCAATAAAGCGATATATGTATGTATCACGATATTTCATAAATAATACTTAACAAAGTAAATTTTATCCAAATTGAGCTTGCCGTGTTCATCAGCTTCCAGTCCAAAGTTAGTCCGTGGGGAAAGACTGTGTTGCTTCCTTAAGACAGAATTTGGACTCGCAGCCATTGCTAGCTACTTTAAAAACTTTGCTAGTACCGTGTTACGGCCATGTTTACAAGCAACATGTTTACAAGCTGTTCCTTTAATCTGTCATGCGCGTGAAGTTGCCACATTAATTCAACAACCCGTGCCAACAGTTTTCTGAGAAAACGATAATAATGTACAAATGCAATTGAAATATCGTTTCGCGATGTCGGGTTTTTATCACGGTACAACGATAATACCGGTATATCTCCCAGCTCTACTGCACACCTTATCTTTAACAAGTTGCCTACATAACAAGTGCATGTAAAGTTAGTGGAAAAAATGTGTGTGTATATATATATATGTATATATATATATAATATAGTAAAACACCCGACACCTGTACATATAAACTGGTAGTAACGAAGGGTCACTCCAGCAATGTCTATAGGGAAGTTACAGGTTTCCATGACAGAGGCGAAAAACAGTTAATTTAAATATGGGATGCAGAAATAGATTGAAAGCAAATCCATGTACATGTAACCCACTGAAGATCGTCCATTCAAAAGAAGCCCAGTTAGCTTCTTATGTAAGGCTGTAAGTAAATGTGCACATGGAGTGCTAGAGGGAGAAAAGAAACATCCTCATCAGAAGGGGGGGGGGGGGGGGGGGAGAAGGGCTGGAGTTTTCCCTCCCCAGAGAAAGTCCCCCCCCTACTCGGAGCACCCGCACCCTCCCCTCTCTGTGGCTTATTCAGCTATTTAGCTACACACTATCCGAAGTAGGAATTAAAAAAAAAGTCCCCCGTCCCAGAAAAAAATCCTGCCTGAAGCCCTGACTTGTTCTTTTTCATGCTTATTTTTGTTGCTTAGTTCCCCCCACCCCCCCCCCCCCCCTCTTTTTTTTTATTGCCTGGATCCAAGTTATCTATCCACTGTACCCTAAACACTCAAGGATTTCATAACCATGAATTGTCACCCGCCCACACCATTAGGATTCACGCACTCTCAAGTTTTCATAAGTAACGATAAGATTCACTTTCATTTTTTTAAAGCTAAAAGACAACAACAATAAGAAGCAAACAATTTAGTTGACGTACAAATTTGCATTCCTGTACGTGTTAGGTTGCTTTATCGACCCCAACAGCATCAAGAATAACTTCACAATAACATAACATTATTATAACAGGTGATTGCGGACTCTTCACCATATTTAACTGTAATAGAAAAGTTGTGAGCATTTTCTGTCCGCAATGGTTCCCCCAATATAATATGGAAAATAATAATAGTATCATAAAATAACACACACACACACACACACACACACACACACATACACACCCACCCAACACCCACCCACACAAGAATGGGCCAAGTAAACGAAGCCACTTCATTCTTTCACAGGGTCACTAACTAGTCCACATGTATGCACTTAACAGTGAGGAAGGGAGTCATAATAATATTACATCACGTTTACAGGTACTGAACTTAGTTTATAAAAACTAGAAATCTGCTGGTTGGTTGATCAGAATGGAGACACCTGAGGCAATGCTTGCAAGAAAGCTTATGTACATTTAAATACTGCATTTGGTATTGTGATCTCTACTGAAATAATATTGCACTAAATCCCATTCTGGCATTCCAGCATAAAACCAGTATTGCAAAAAAAAAATCATGTGTGTACACATTTTCTCATGAATTTTGTATTGCCTAGTCAGAAAGCATGTGTGCAATTGATAAGCTTCTATGCATTGCGTTCGCCACCACATTGGTAGCTCAGTGTCCATAGGCAAAGCAAATAAACTAATATGTGACCACTTAGGGGGAAATCGGCCTAACGGCATCTAAGATTTTCTATATTTTTTTTCCTACCAGTAGGTTGCACGGGGGCCATGGGATGCCGTCCTCCAAATTTGGGATAGCACAAGCCGTCTTCACCCTACTACATTTTAGTATTTTTTTTTTTAATTACTGATTTTCGGGGGGAGGGGGGGGGGGGGAATAAACTCCACGTAAAGGTGTTGCTAAGGTCAGGGGGCGTGTCTTGTGTTCCGTACTATGAACTAAACTGGTTGCAGGCGGATTGAAAGAAGTCAAATAGGCTTAATGCAGGCCTCTTCGAGAAACTATGGTGGCGAGAATGGCGTGAGTACGTTAGAAAAGTAGTGAATTAGTTAGCTACAGTTTCTTGCTATTAGTGAAATACGCACCAAAAGATTTCTTAGTACACGAATCTAACCGACTAGCGTTTCTAGCCTCACAGCGCGAGTTTAAACCTTAAACCGGTCACATATACCAATCCTGTAAAGACACACACGCACATACACACATTCCCGCACCCACATGCACACCACACACACATGCACACCCCACATTCCCGCACCCACATGCACAACGCACACACACACACACACAGGTGATGTATTTCTAACATACTCAGTGGAAAAAATAACTTAACCAGTGGTGGAGGAAGCTATTTCGTAACTACAAAAGATTCTAAGCCAAGTGTTCATACTAATAATAACTAGAGCACTAAGAGTGCAAATCCTCAGCATTAGTTAATAATTGGCAAAAGAAGTCACTGTTGTTGAATAATCAAGTTCTTAAATTTTCAGCTTATATCATTAATGGTTTTGTTCTATTTATGAATTTAATTAACTTGTCTAGCTTGGACATTTCCTACTTGCATCTCTGGGATTCTTCAGGCATTTCAAGGGCTTTCTTATGGGCATAGACATTTAGAACCAGCCCTTATATACATATGGGACTGATCCATACTTTCTAAAGCTGTTTTTACAAGCTTGATACTCAGCAATACGGTTTTTACGACTTTCTGAGGACTTCGTGGCATTCTCTGGCTTTAGTATTAACCTTGTCTTGGTAGAAAAAAAAATAGCCACAAGAACATTTGGACTTTCTGACATGCACGCTACACAAACACTTAGAGCACATTTTTTGGAGAGTAGGCATTACAGTTGATGAAAGAATCGCACCTCCAGCAGCAGAGACTTCCCAACACCGGACAAAAGAACTTAAGCACTGGAACTATAGAACGCAAGCAATAAATTTGAACCGGGCACGGCAAATTTTGTAAGCTCATGTGACCACGCATGATTCTAAATGGAAGCTAAACGATTGAATGGGCGTGGCTGTATAGCAGCACTCACCGTAGTCTGCCTTTTCTCTTGTTTTCTCAAAAACTAAGCCGAAATTAAAAAAAGTGGCAAATTAAAGGGACTTAAACCGTCATCTAGTCGGAGTTCCTCTTCTCTCAAGGCGGCATAAAGTCCGCCATCTTTGAGATCCGCTGTTGACAGAGTGAATGAATGAATGACAAACAGACTACTATAACTTTCTCGCACATGCACATGTTAATACTCCAAATATTAGTCACACGTGTGCCCCTCACCCCTCACCCCACCTGTCCTTCATCTTTCCTTCTTCCCCCGCCCCCTATAAATATGCCATAATTTGGAGATACATGGTGAAAAATGAGAACTTGATTGCTAACGTGACACTATAGAGTCCACCTGAACTAAGGGTAAATAAATAGATATTGCCAAGATAAAGCCTGCATGATCAACATGGGCTTGCTTCAGTTAATAAAATAAGTCAAAACAAACAAACAAAAAGTAGGCACATATACGTAGAACTTAAATAGTTGGGAGCTGTGAACTTGAGCTCGAATGAGCACTGAATCCATGCACTAGTTTGGTCCAGCATACTGTGATAGTTCCTAATACAAAGGTTTGAGTGTACAGATGCTGGATGCCAATGTTACCCCAAGAAGAACTGAAAAGCAACGTTAGCTATAGGTGTGGCTCTAGGCATGGCTCGCTATGATCCACAACTTTTGCCCTGACATAGACACATATTGGGGAATGCAAACAAAATGAATATTGATAATTGAAGTGAATTTTAACTCATTGTATAATCTGAGATTGAGTTTTATGTCCTTGACAAATTACATTGTTATTGTGTGATCATCCTGCAAGGTCCAAAGGAAGCTATGCTGTACAAAGAATTGCAGAGATATATTCAACTTACAACATTTACTTATGGACCATTACCCAACTAAAAATAGCCACTAGCCACCTAAAATTAGCAACGCACCTCTTGACACAGAGTTTGGGTGTCAGGTGGGCCCTGTATCCATCCGTAATGTAAGGATTCCCCTGGAGGAAGGAAGGAACGGCTCTGTAATGATACAGAGGAATGCCACAGGAAGAAGAAGCAGCCTCCGGCGCTGGTTCGTGAGGAATGCACTGCAGCCTGGGAGAGTCTGAATCAAGTCCCTTCTCCACATCCATGGACAGATACATAGATAGTAGAGTACAAGAAAACAATTGGGCACCCCCCTCCTGTTTTCAAACTCAAGGCGAAATGTTCTGTAATAGTGCACACCGGAAAGACCCCTCCTCCCCAAATTAGTTATAAGCCCCACCCCATCAGCCAATTAAGCCACGCCCCTTCATTAAATAGCAGCTGTACATTCCCATCAAATCCGCTTCTATTCTGAGCTGAGGTGCGAGTGCTATCTCTCGCTATTATAAAGTACTTGGGTCGTTGTTATCGAGACGGTTCAGTGTTGTCTATTCTTCTGCGTAAGATAGGGCTGTTGTTTTTTCGGTGACAAAAAATTACGGTACGCAGTGTGGGTGCTATGTCCACCTCAAGCGACGATCGGTCGGAGCCGACCTCCAACGGAAGTGGTCTCCAGTCCGGGAAATACAGAGATCTTCCACACAGAAGTGCCAATGAGATCCTCAAATCTCATTCTAACTTTGCAGTAAAGCTTTCAGAAACAGGTCAGCTCATAATTAAAAAATGTATAAATAAGTCCCTTTCTTGTTGGGTCCTATTTGTTGTTGTTGATGTTGTATTCTTTTTCTTTATTTTTTTGTTTTATTTTCGCTGTTAGTCAAATATGCAAAAGTGCTGTAGCCTGGCATATTATTATGTTACTGTTTCCAAAAAATGATTTCTAGCCAATGATTGTTGTAGTGGCAGTGAATAGAGGCAGTGCAAACATCTGGTGTTATATGGACAACATAACGTGGTGTTTATTTATAACTAATTTGCTGTAGTACTACAAACAAAGTCCAATTTCAAACGTTTCATTTGAGATATAAGCTTTCAAGGTTAATAAAAACTTTTCAAGGATTATTTTAGAAAAAGACGCATTAAGAGAATCCTTTTTTTTTTTTTTTTCTTTTTTTTTAATCTTTTTTCTCCTTTCCTCGATTTTTTTCTTTCTGTTTGTAATTCGGCAGCAATACAACATGTTCTATTGATGTCACCCTTAGAAGACGGCATTATGGTTATATTTGACAAGGTTGTAGGTTCTTGTTCACCTTAGAGTCAGCTTGTCTCTGTTGGGCACCCGACAGAAGCCATTGCTTAGCTACACGATACATCTCAATCATGCATGAACATCCACTAATACAACATCACACACACACACGCACACACACACACACACTCAGGGCCCAGTGATGCATCTTCATAGGCCATGTTTATGTTTTCTGCCTTAGAGAAGGTTGGGTTAGCCACCACTAGGGAATGTGTGTGTTAGCTTACCTAACCGTATGCTGTCCGCTGAATTTAGGATGACTCTATATAAGTAGCATGTAATTAACTGAACACATCTACTGCAGCTAGAATTGACTTACCTGGTGGCAACATTTTTGTTTAGAGTTACAAGGAGTGGTGACAGACTCATGAATATCATTAGCTATTTTCTCCCAAAATAGATTGCAAAGATTGGAGGAAAATATGTAATCAGGTACTTCTAGGTGTGACACTAAGTGAGGAAAAACTACTTTTATACTAGTTTTTATTTTGATACTTGCAATTTCTTTTTATTATTATTATTATTCTTTTTATTTTTTTAAGTGTATTACAGATTCATTCAGACATTGTTACATTTAGAAGTGAGTCTTATTTTCATGCAAGACTATTATAACGGGTGATTTTAAGCTGAGTGTGTCTTGAGGTTTAACAATGACTATTTAAATGATTGAGTATTGGCAACCACAAGCTGTCAGTTGTATGTCAATGGCGAGTCAGCTATGAAGTACCATAGAGGTTGCCACATCCAAGCCAGCATGCCTCACCAGTATCGGCATGCAGTTTATGTTTACATTTCTATGATAGTGTATATATTTTGAGTCTTAGTGAGAAAGGGTTTATGGTATGTGTGTCACAAGTGTATGTACAAGAGGAAGTGATACGGTGGGTTTCTTGTTGATGAGACGTATCAAAATAACTGCATCCAGACGATAACCGTGGGATTCCAACTGCTGTTACTCCATAAATCTGTAATTTTATCACCAATAAGCATTAGGTGACAACATTTGTTTCTTAATGTCACCACCATTCCCCCCTCCCCACCCCTTCCCCCTTTGATTTTTTTTTTTCGTGTGTGTGTGTGTGTATAAATACAGACCACTATAAAGTTTGCTTTGAAAATCTTTAATGTCCTAATCAAAGTTTGCAAAATGGGCAAAAAAAAAAAAGACAGATTAGAAAATATTTCAACAACACAGAAAGGTAAACTTTTTTGTTTTCCTATTCTGCCCCTTATCTCTATTGTCTTACAAATGCCAAGTCCCAATAGTGATAAAGGTGACTTAATCTTCCTCTAATATTCCCATCTTCCCCATATTAGGGACCTGACAAGAATGTCGACGTCCATATTGTGTTTTTGTTGTCCACACGAATCCTTGCAAGATTAAAAATTAAAAGCTAGTCAGAACAAGTAACCGAGTGTATAGAGTGTGAGTGTGTAGTATGTGTGTGTGCACTAGCAGTGCTGCTGCTGTAAGGCCTCCCAGAGTGAAAGGCAAGCTCTCGATTGTATTTTGATCAGTGGTAGCCATCTTTAGCTGGAGCAGTAGAATTGGAATGATATCAATCCTAACGTGGTTAATTGCAGTAGCTCAGGTTGCTGATCATTACAGAGGTTGGACTTATTAGTCATTGTTCTTTTTTATCTGGAATCACACCCTACTTATATAATATTCTTACCATAGACATAGAAATAGTATTTCAATAAGTTCTGTCAACTCATACACAGTCATGGGGACCAAAAGCAATGAAGTTTTTCTGAGTTTTTTTTTTTTTTAGTTTTTTTTTTTTTTATGTTATGGCAACTAGGAGAAAATAAACTTGAGATGTTTTGTGTCTCAGTGAGAGGTGTTGATGGTTTTATCCCACTCTGTGTTGTGCCAATAGACTACCAATCTAGGTGGCAAGTTAGAGAGAGAGGATGCCAAGTCTCGGTACTCCTCCCAGTGCATGTGTCCTGCCAAGTTCCCATATACATATGTGCACACTTCACTAAGTTGGTACTTACACTGGTTAAAACTTTGCACTAGTTAGGACTTAAGATATTCATTCGATGAGTAGGGTCTGGGTTAGTTAGAATGCAGTTTTTAGTCGGGTTTGGATTAGGTTATACTTGTATATTAATCATAAAAATGTGTTCTTCTAACTCAGTGATAGATTAAATGGTTAGTTGGAGGAGAAAGAGAAGGTTTCGTTGTCTATGTTCAATTTGGTTATGGCTGATGTTGAGTATCTTTGTGGTCATAAACACAATTGAGAATTAGTCCTGGACTAGCAATGTCGGGAGAATAGAGTTGAGGTGTACCGGTAGCTATGTATCATTTCTGTGTTCCATAGCATCTTGTTGATACCATCAATTGGACATTTTCAGATAGAAGCATTTACATCCTTTACTCTCCACACACTTACAGTATTTAGAGTTTAAAATACTTAGCATTCCCAATGATAAACAATATTAGATGAAGTGCCAAAGGTGCGAACCCTCAGCGCTACTATACAATAGCTAGAAATTACAAAAATCATCTCGGACCAAAAGAATAATTTATTGGCTGTTCTAGTCAAGTATCAATATAGCTCGAGCAATGAAAACGGTAGATGTAAACGCTGTCTTCATAAGAGTAGAAGCTAAACAGGCCAGAGACACTCACTGATATATATTTTCAACGCAAAATTTCACTTCTGCACTTGGTTAATAACTTCCCAGCATACGCAAGACTACAGCGGGCAGCAAGAAATTTTTGATCACGTGATTACGATGTGGCAGTAGGGGGCGTTACCCACAAAAGCTGGTATTTACGCGGAGCTGAAGCTTCGCATTTTCTCAAAAATCAGCCCGAAATTAAAAAAAAAATAAGTAGCACAATAAAAGGTTTTAAATCATTGTTCTGAGTAAGTTATGCCTAAATCAAGAGTTAATTGTCAGTAATCTCCAAAATCAGAGCGTGACAGACAGACAAGCAGACAGGACGACTACTATAACCTGTTGGGCATGCGCGCTGAGGGTTAAGTATACTTTCGGTGAGTCTACTTTATAAATACAAATTGCTTATTGCTGCAATATAATAGTTAGTATAAAAATTAAACCTGTGTTTATCTATCAATGCATCTCCCTTACAAGGAATGACTTATATTTATCACCTCTTTTAGGTGGGCAGCTACAGATATGTACAATAATAGCCTTAGTGTATCCCACTTTTATGGCAATTAGGAGTGTTAATTAATAGTGGGTGCAAACACTCATCAATCTGTCTGTGGTCCTGACAACCTATTTCCTTCATTGTATATGCAGGTGTATAATGTGTCAGTGTGTGCTAGCATGTCCAGTGATTCCTTGTCTCTTGTGAAAATAGTGGACTTGTTTTGGGGAGACAGTGAACGAGAATATGAGAAGGTGTGGCATTACCTTTCTGTCAATTATACAGTATTATTACTACTACTACTACTTCTAGTGCTTTCAAATTATGATCAGACAATGTACTTCAGTTGCATTTGAGCGAACGCTGCATTCCGAGAAAGTGTTGTTTTTTCCCGTATTGTGAGCACTTATCTTTCTTTATCAATGTTTATTCAACCAAGGTTAGGATGGTACGTCACAGTTTGTTGTTGTTTTTTTAATATCGTGTCATATCTTTAAAATAATTTTCTGGGACAACAAGTTATGCATGTGTGCGGGTGTTTCAGCAACATAGGATTTATCTACCATACACCTGATAGCATCGCTTCCAGTTTACTTGAGGATTACTTCAGACCAACCAGCATTGGTATCAACCCGTGACTTGAGAGGTGCTAGTGGTAGGGTTTCTTCTCAGAATTCGTTCTCTGCTGTTACTAAACACCCTTACATTCAGAAGAAGTGACTTCACATTAACGAAATTTCTTGTTGTTTTTTTAAGGAATTACCACATTGAAGTCCTTTGAACTTAAGTTTGATATTTGTACTCATTTGATACACATGTATAGCTATGTACTTAACTTCCAGCTGTAGTGTGTTTCAAAAGGTGCTACTGGAAGTCTTGTTAAGGATGTGGAGTAAAAGGAACAATGTGATGCATTTCCCTCGTGGGAATATATATTATACCAACTGCATGTAGTATATATGGATGTATGGTATGTCTCTATGATATGATGTTATAACTTCACCTGTATGATATGGAGTTATTACTGTACACCTGTATGATATGGAGTTATTACTGTACACCTGTATGATATGGAGTTATAGCTGTACACCTGTATGATATGGAGTTATAGCTGTACACCTGTATGATATGGAGTTATAGCTGTACACCTGTATGATATGGAGTTATAGCTGTACACCTGTATGATATGGAGTTATTACTGTACACCTGTATGATATGGAGTTATAGCTGTACATCTGCTTGATATTATGTACATCTGTATGATGTAAAGTCATTGCTATAATCTTTGTATTTTTTTTCTTGTAGGGTATAGACACTTCTATATTTTACTTTTAAGCTCAGGCTTTGCATTAATTGACAGGCAGATAGGCACAGGTGGTGCATCTCAGTAGGCTGGAAAATTTCCTCACTTCTCTCTGTCTTATAGACTCCCTCTAGATATTGGATTGAGGAGGACACATCTTGGTTGGGTTAGGAGTTGTAACTGTGACTACCCCATGCAAGTGGCTTGGTATTCTCTATAAACACATAGGTGGCAATGATTTTTTGTAGTAAGAAAGTAAGCATTTCATAACTACTTAAGTGTTGAGTACGTGTTGAGAAAACACTTATGCTTGCTAAGGTAATACTCTCTGAAGTACTTATACAATACTACAGACACCTCAACAGGCACTTTTGACAGGGGAAAAAAAGGCAAAAATGTCGGGCAAAGTCTGACTAAGCCTATTCAATCAATCTAGGCTCCTAATAGATAATATTGTGCTTTCCATTGTCAACCCCCATCCCCTCCCCCCCATCATCATCACCACCATCCTCTCCTCAGCAACACCAGGTCCATCAGTGACAAAATACATACACAATGTGTTGGCCTTTAGCTGGAATACATGCACACAAACACATACTCAAGCTCACATGACATGCTCATAAACATTGTGTACTGTATTGAAACTACAGATACTTCCTGTGATCAAGGTTACTGTGTGTGTACTTGCATAGTGACCAGTGTTGTAATAGTTATAGTGTGTTCTATAAGTACAAAAATGTACACTTACGTACTACATTATGTTGTAATGTGCACACACGTTCATACCATGCTTGTGTGTGTGTGTGCTACCATTTTCTGTGAGAGTTTCAGTAATGTTTGGACCAGTAGCATTTTCATGCCCAATCCAATACACACACTCGCATGTAAGGTTCTTCTGAGGTTGTTGTTGATATATTGAGAAGTGCAGATGGAGAAACAGTTAACTGAGAAAGTATGACACAAAAATATTTACTTTAAATGTAATGTAAATATTTTTTGTGTCAAACTTTCTCAGCAGTTTATGAATATTGTTTGTTGTTTAGTGTTTTGGTGTTTGTTATTTTTTATTCGTTTTTCTCCACCATGAGTGATAATCCTTTCTAAAAGTAGTGTTTACATTTAATACATGTTGTATTTACATGTGACATAAGAAATGTCGAACATTTCAATTTAAGAAGTATTTCATCCATTGTAAGAAAATAGCTAAATGAAAAAAAAGCTCAGTGTTTCTGTATAATGCAGTGCATTAATACTGATAGTACACAGAACTCTTTGACTTTGGATTAGCCAAGAATGACTGGGTAGTAGTAAAGTATGGATAGGGCAGACTCAGATAATGATGTTTGTTGGTAAAGTTGGTTTTGTTGCTTGTTTGACAAGACCAAGGATTATGAGGTTTTCATAAGGTGGCAGCAGTCCAGTGCAGTGTAGTGCTCAGTTGAGTTGAGATGATTGACAGAGATGGGGGAATGTTAGAGTGGGGAAGGAAGGGTTACCACACGTATGTGTGTGTGCATGTGTGTGTGTGTGTGAAGTTCAAACTCCTTTGGAACCTTTTGTGAGTCTGTGTTTCCTTCTGTGCACATTTTTTCACTTGTGGAAGTGAAACACTGTAAATATTTTCTCCTGAGTGCGTACAAATGAGCGTTACTACATTTAATTTATGTGTGTGTATGTGTGTGTGTGTGTGTGTGTGTGTTAGTGGCTGTGTAGTAGTGGTTGTGTCCTTGACTCAGGGCTTGAGCCCAGAGTTCAAGCCCCACTCAGGCAATTTTTCCATGTGTTTTCCATCTGCCTCCCACCAGCAGCTCACGGAGTTGCCCTAACAGCAGATTGGGTACCTGGCATTTATTTACTGAGGTGCAAATTCAAGGCCTTTTCTCATACAACAGCCCGGCTCCAGGAGCTTTGCTTGCACGGCTCACAGTGCCTGCTTAGTGCACAGGCATCCTGGCTCTGCCAGGTGTGCATAACCTCTAGCAGATATGTAAAATTCTATGTGATCAGGTATTGTAGACATATATTATATTTAGAGAGAATCACTGACCAAAAAACACAAAAAGTTAAAACACCAAACGTTTCAGCTACTGACTGTAGCCTTCATCAGTGGTAATGATTCAAAAATAAATAAATAGTTACTATGACAGGTGAAAGCCTAAGGGTGGTACATGTTAAAGCACTTGGTGGTAACCATGAGTCCTGAGGGTTAGCTATTTGGTTTTGTTTGTATGTTTCACTAGGCTACTATAAACTTGAGGCAACAATCCTTCATCTCTGTGAAAGAGAGTCATGTTATTGATTGGAAGAGTGGTAAGTGATTGACATCTGCCATCAGCTATACCCTCGTTGTTATTTGGAATCATGGTACATTAAAACTGAAGGGAGCAAGATCAACAGAGATGAAGGATTGTTGCCTCAAGTTTATAGTATCCTAGTAAAACATACAAACAAAACCAAATAGCTAACCCTCAGGATTCATGGTTACCACCAAGTGCTTTAACATGTACCACCCTTAGGCTTTCACCTGTCATAGTAACTATTTATTTGGCGAGCGAGACACTTACAGGGGTAACACAATTGAAAATCGGGGATGTTTGTTTATTTATTTGTATATATGTATGGACGTACGTAAGGCATTTTTGTACTTTGACCCTCGTGTTTTTGTGTTAGTTCGGTTGTCGACCCCGTCCCAAATTGCACTAAACAGAATCCTCTGGTTTATCGATCAGTACCCGTATCACCCTAGAAATTGAATTGTTTACCGTTTTGAATTCTTTTGCGGGTGCAGTTAAAACTTGAAAACTTACAGGACTTCCATTTCTATTCGAGTTAGTGGCGGTGGTAAGTCAATGCGCTCTTTGTCATGGTTATAAGCCGTGCGCAACAGTATTTACTTGAAAATACATTGTCCACTAGACTACCGCGAGGGTAAGTCTGTGTAGGTGCATGTCCAGTTGTGTCAAAGCATTGTGTGTTACAACCACTACTTAGCTAAAGAATATCACAAAGAAAACTTTTAAATAACGTGTATTGTTTTGTTGTTGTTGTTTTCCCGTCAATTCAAGCAGTTGCAGAGAGTTGTTACTATGGCACTGAAATCTCTTTACCTTGTATGCGAAATTTAAAAACTGGACCTTATTTTCAGTAGCTTCAGTGTTAGAAGTCAAAATCATTCATATAAAAATAGTATAGTCTTTAGGCTCGCTTGCCATTTGTGCTCAAGCACATCACTAGTTTATTTTTTTAATCATTACCACTGATGAAGGCTACAGTCAGTAGCTGAAACGTTTGGTTTTTAACTTTTTGTGTTTTTTGGTCAGTGATTCTCTCTAAATATAATATATGTCTACAATACCTGATCACATAGGATTTTACATATCTGCTAGAGGTTATGCACACCTGGCAGAGCCAGGATGCCTGTGCACTAAGCAGGCACTGTGAGCCGTGCAAGTAAAGCTCCTGGAGCCAGGCTGTTGTATGTTTTAACTTTTTGTTTTTTGGTTAGTGATTCTCTCTAAATATAATATATAACCTCTAGCAGGTTGCAAGAGAATTTGCATTTGTGTGTGTGTGTGTGTGTGTGTGTGTGTGTGTGTGTGTGTGTGTTGATCAGAGGTCATGTTCAAGAGATAAGTGAGTCCAGTAATATTCCCCCAGTACAGTTGCCAGTATGGGGTACACTATTTTCCTTTTGGTGTTGTGGGAACATCACACAGAAGGGCCTCATTGCCTTGCTAATGAAGTGAAACTAGTCTTGTCAACCCATACCCACTGAACCAAACTATTTATACAATGAGAAAGGCATATTGCCTGAAGTAATGGAATGGATAGTAACAGAAGGAATGTTGAATGAATGAACTGTAACAACAAATATAGCTACTTGCTAATAGTCAATGCTATTATAATTATTTTTATTATTAATTATGACTAATTATTATTATTATTATTATTATTCAGCGGAGCGAGCCAAGCTGTATACTAATGAGTTTGGGATATATATATATGTCTTCATTCGATTTGCATAGGCATATGTGGCTCCTTTTACCTCAGGCATACTTGTACCCTTTTTCTGCTAATACCTGCATGTGTTGTTTAGTTCTATGGCAATAGTTAGCTACATTTTAATGTGGGGTATTTTGTTGAACGCATTAGAAATGATCAGCAGGAAAGAAATAGCTAGGGAGCAGGGATGCTAAAAACAACGGACTCATGGAGTTGCCCTAACAGCAGAAGAAAAAGAGACAAAAATAAAAAGACTGGGTTCCAAGAGGAGCTAAAAAGCTATCAAACTACATTGGTTAACTTTTCTTTTAGCCTGGCCCCTTAGCTCGATCCGCTGACTTCAATGGGAACCATTTTCTAGTTGTTATTATTAACAGGAGAGTGGTTAATGGAAAAGGTGCGATAGAGTAGCATGTCGGGTTTCATGTGAGGATGTGCTAGCTTTAATGGAGTTCTGATCAATGAATGTAAATGACTTGTCAGGGTAGTGTGTCATTGAGAGTGTTTGTATCTCACATAGGCTAGTGGTAAGGTGTAAATGACTCGTCAGGGTAGTGTGTCATTGAGAGTGTTTGTATCTCACATAGGCTAGTGGTAGGGTGTCCTATTCTAACCGGTGACTATATAATATATGTGTTGTTTGAAAGCTGCTGGCACTTTTCTACTCTTTGATGTGAGGATGTTTTGGACTAAAGGGACTAATCCGTTCTGTTACACATACGCTGTGTCGATATACAGCAAGATTGTGCAAGGACTTTTCTCAGATGAGTAAACGTACCCAACTCTTTCAATTTTCTTAATCTGTTTATAAGCTAGGATTTTCGTAAATATCTTAGTTGTGGTGAGGCCTTGACTGTCAGTTTACTAACTTAATTTCACAGTTATTACTGTATTTTGGAGAGTTGGTGAGAATCACTTTGTAGTTGTGGCTTCTCTCTTTATTCTGGACTTGCCTGCATACTTCGCAACTTGTCAAACATTGGACTTGATTCATTAGTTGAGCTACACTCAATTAAGGAATCACAATATGCATAATATATATATGTGTATATATTATATATGTTATGTATATATGTATATATATATGTATATAGATATATGTATATATATGTGTATATATATATTATGTATTCAATAATTACATGCATTATTACATAGGTGACCATACTTAAGTTTTGCTGCATTGGGCTATTTTATTAATTGAAGTATTATTGAAGTATTATTGTTGTTATTGTATGCTGGGGCAGCTGTGGAATTCATTCAGAAGTTGGCTTCAGTTGAGGAGCAGCATTCTCAGCAGCTTCATGCAGTGGTGAAGACCTACAAGAAGAAGACAGCAGAGAGTCTCAAGAAAGACCCGTAAGGATGATGAAATTAATAATAAATTTGTTTTTAAAGAAGCCAATATAATATATATAGGTATATATATAATATATATAATATATTCAAGAAGTTGAAACGTTGGGTGAAATTTTAATTATATATTTGAATTTAAAACTGAAAAGCTGCTGTTATGTTATTAGTTTGATTTCTCTATTAAGCTTAAAATCTGATTATGTGAATTACTCTTTGTCTGTGCAGCCTGATGACTGGTACAAGCTACTTCAAGGCATGGGAGGCCATGTTGGAGGAGAGCGACAGACAGGCTCGCAGCTACACCGACCTCTCCCAGAGACTCATTACCTCCGTCAGCCAGCAACTCAACGAACTCACCAGCAGGAAGAAGAACCTTATGAAGAAGGTGAGTGGGTGCAGCTGAAATGCCCTTCAGACTGTGTGGGTGTGGGGTGGGTGTGTCTGATCTGTGATCTGTATGGGTGTAGGGTGGGTGTGTCTGACCTGTGTGGGGTGGGTGTGTCCAGCGAAGGCAGGACATTGATAAGCACAGATGTGTTACTACTTGTCAGAAACATCTTTAATGATTTGCATCGCCCCATGAATGACTTTCTTTCCAAGGTTATGTGTGTGAGCCTACATGTAGTACCTATGTAGGTGTGTTCTAGCAAAATAAGTATCAAGAGGGCTTTTTTTTTTTGTCTATGTGCATGCATGTGTTGATATGGCAATGTATTGTGACATCTTGCTGTCAAAGTGGTGCACACATTACAATGATATCTTCTCCCTCCCGTTGTGGTGGCAGTGGTATGCGTTTCGAGATACGTACATGAGTCGAGTGGACAAGACGGAGGACAGTGTCCAGAGAGTGTACAGAGACTATCAGGACCAGTGGTCACGCTATGCAGAACAACTGGAAAAGAAAGAAGGAAGTGCAAAGGTCAGACCATTAGTTGTGGGAAGAGGATGGAGGGGGCAATTATAGTCCAGAGATAATTACCTGTAGTCGTGTAATGGTGAAATAAACTTCAAGGCATGTTTTAAACCAATTTGAGTTGACAAGCCATTTTTAAAAACTTTCATCAATAACACATACATACCACCTGCTGTGAGCGTGTGTTGGTTTCACTTTGTCAGTATGCCACCAGTGCCTGTCTCGGCAAAAGCTGGGGCCAGTCTCGGCAAATGTTTGTTTAATATAAAGGGTTGATAAAGAGTTGTCACGATAATTTCTGTTGCTGGGGTACATATCACACTATCTAGTTCACAAACCCTTGGGAGTGAACCACATAGCTGTTGCAACTTTGCCTGACTCCTACATACTTGTAATTAACCTATGGCATACATGCACGAGAGGGTTATAGTAGTCATCCTGTCTGTTTGTGTGTCTGTCTGTCTGTCACGCTCTGATTTTGGAGATTGGTGACAATTAACCGTTGATATAGGTACGAATTAACTCAGAACAACGATTTAATACCTTTCATTTTCATTGTGCTACTTTTTTATTTTGGGCAGTTTTTGTTTGTTTGTTTTTTTGTTGTTGTTGTTTTTGTTGTTGTTGTTTTTTGTTGTTGTTTTTTAGAAAATGCAAAACTTTTAACTCTGGGTAGGTACTAGCTTTTGTGGGTAACCCCCCTATCATCACATCGTAATCACGTGAGCAGATAATTTCTTGTGGCTAAGTCAGGTTTGCTTCTAATGCTGCTGGGAAGTTAATGTGGATATTCGCGGTGAAAATATAATATACCAGTGAGTGTCTCTGGTCTGCTTAGCTTCTTCTCTTATGAAGACAGCGTTTACATGTACTGTTTTGATTGCTCAAGCTATATTGATACCTGATTAGAATAAGCAATAAGGTATTTTTTTGGTCTGAGATTATTTTGTAATAGCCAGCTAGTGTGTAGTAACGCTGAAGGTTCATTTTGTTAATCACAGAGGTGTCAACTTTTTAGCTCGGAGATATAGAGCAGAACTCATTTGACAGGTTGGGACTAGTGTGTTTGGATTCAGCACACTTTGTTTATTTTAAAATGTAAAATTAAGTTCAAAGGTTAACACATCTGCTCATTTTCTCCAGTTTCTTAGCATGATGAATTCCTCATTAAAATTTTATCTTTGCAACAGAACTTGTTTGTTAGTTTTTTTTTGTTGTTGTTATGTTTTTTAGATGTATTTTCTCTCTTTCACAGGCTTTATCTTAAACAAATACAGAATTACATAGCTTTTTGTTGTTGTTGTTGTTAAGTAGAAGATTGTTGTTATCACATTCAATATCATAAACCTATAGAGATAGCTAGTGCTAGTTACTTGATGTTGTGGCATACTGCCAACAATGCAGTGTTGGTATATTATTGTTGTACTCCATCATGCATGCATGTTCCTGCAGGATTCAGTCATTCTTCAGAGCTACAACGCCCACAATGACTACGTCTTGACCCGGACTGCGTTCAATTGCCTGCATGAGGAGTTCTACAGCAAGCAGGTCTACGACATGCTGGATGAATTGCAGGTGTGTCCGTGGGTGTGATACTCGGGAGGGGGAAAGTCGTAGCATTTATATTTTAGGGTAATTGGCAGAGGGCATTAGGGAGTTATCTCAGAATGACATATGCTTTAACTTTATTTAGTATTTCCAATATGTATTTATTGTTGTAACTATACTAGTACACTGTGGAGAGGGATGTTTCAACTTTGTGTGTGTGTGTGTGTGTTTGTGTGTAGGCCATTCAGGAAGACCTGGTGAAGGGCTTCAGACACTGCCTCAAGAATCGGGTGGAGATTCAGCAAGACAAGGTGAGGTGTTGGTGGTTGTTGTATTGGTTGTTATTATAACAAGTTTTTGAGCCTGAGCAGTTGTTTTCATTACTATGTAAGCAAAATTAATTAGTGTTAATGGCACACTCCTGGGTTGTTTTGTACACTGAGCATGCTCTCTGGAGTGACTCTGTGTGGGCGTGGATGACAGCTACTATAGTCTTCTGATGCCTGTGTGTGTGTGTGTTGACAATGATACTGTATTAACTGTCATCTAATACAAAATGAAACTAACACTTCCATGTTGTTACCGTGTGAAGTTGGCGAATCTTACTTAAAGTTATGTTTACAGTTTCTTTCATTTCAAATATTATTTGTGTGTCTCGTGTGATTAATACAATAGTAAAGTGATTACAGTTTCTTTGCTCACACATGCATAAATTCATAACTCACAGATCAAAGACACTCTACGACACTTGGGTAACCTCATGGAAAACATCTCCAACATCACACCTCCTGGAGATATCGCCCACTTTGTCGGGGGTCAGAATATTCAAGTGAAGACCTACCCCCCTCCTAAAGCTGATCACAGATCTCCTGATCTACCACCTCCTAAAATCCCTGAATCGACTCCTGTTGATCTTGTAAGATAATTCAATTATGGACTTGATCTTAGTGCAGTATTTGTTACGGGCATGAGAAATACTATGCCGCATAGCATTTCTATTAGTAATAGTCTGTGGAAATTACAAAGTGGAGCCTGCTCGAGGCTAGGAATTACGAGACAGAGCATGTTCTCTGGCAGAGCATTTGCTGGTGACATTTTCATCCTTTAGGGCTGATAGCACTGGTACAGCATGAGCTAGAGGTGCTGGGCTCTTTGAGCGGTAACCCTCCTTCCTTATAAGCGTGTGTATTATCTGAACCTAGAATAAAAGCCGGGGTGGGTAGGTTAGGTGAGATTCGCAGGTGGTTTCTTTGGCAAATATGAAAGCTTGTGCCATTTATTACATGTGCTTGGATGCCTCTCACAAGAGATAGTTAGGAGTACTGGACCAACTTCAGCAACTGTTTGTTTACTTGAGTTTGTGGAACACAAACTCCTTTTAAACTAGCACTTTTTTATTATAATTATTAATTTAGCTTGCCATTCATGAGACATAGACATTATCTGACTCTATAAAGTACCAACCAGCATGTTACAGTTGTCACTTGGATCTCATATATAGTGCGCTTGCGCGAGAGGGTTATATTAGTCGTCCTGTCTGTCTGTCACACTCTGATTTTGAAGATTACTGACAATTTACCGTTGATTTAGGTAGCAATTTACTCAAAACAATGATCTAAGACCTTTTTTTTTTATTGTGCTACTTTTCAAATTTTGGGCTGATTTTGAGAAATGCAAAGCTATCAGCTCTGTGTAGGTACTAGCTATAGTGAGTGATGCCCCCAATCATCTAGCTATCAGCTCTGTGTAGGTACTAGCTATAGTGAGTGATGCCCCCAATCATCTAGCTATCAGCTCTGTGTAGGTACTAGCTATAGTGAGTGATGCCCCCAATCATCTAGCTACCAGCTCTGTGTAGGTACTAGCTATAGTGAGTGATGCCCCCAATCATCTAGCTATCAGCTACATGTGTAGGTACTAGCTATAGTGAGTGATGCCCCCAATCATCTAGCTATCAGCTCTGTGTAGGTACTAGCCCCCAATCATCTAATGTGAGCAAATAAGTTCATACTATCTGCAATATTTTACTTTATGCTGGGAAGTTAACCGAGTGCTGGAAGTGGAGTTTCACATTAAAAATATATACCAATGGGTGTCTCTGGCGTGTTTAGCGTCTTCTCTTATGAAGACAGCGTTTACATGTACCGTTTTAATTGCTCTAGCTATATTGATGCCGAATTAGAATAACCAATAAGTTATTATTTTGGTCTGAGATGATTTTGCAATAGCTAGTGTTAGTGTATAGTAGCACTGAGGGTTCGCACCTTTGGTGCTTCATGGCTAATAATTTCCACATAATTTGTTACTAACAGGCTTGTGTGGTGTGCTGAAATTAAATATTCAAAGATTGGTATTCATACATACATACATACATACATATATACATACATACATGCATACATACATACATGTATATACATAGGTATACATATATGAATGCCACACTATTGATCGAACCAGTACAGATTCTGTAATAGAATTAAACTGATGGTACTGCATGTTCCCTGTAATTACATCCTGTACTATTATTATGTGTCGCTGTGTTATACATACAACAATAGACGCTCAGTTGAGTGAATTAATGTTCCTATTCATTGCACCTTGCAGCCACCGCTCCCACCCACCTTGCAGCTGGTGGACCTGACCCAGGCTCCTCTGGTGTACCTGCAGGAGGATCTGAAGAAGAAAGAGTTTGAAGTGTCAGCTTCTCTAGACCAATTGCACAAGGAATACCAGAGTGTTAAGACTCTGTTGGACAGGTGAACTAATGAATGCCATAACAACGTGGTGACTATGTGATAGAATGAATGTAGAACACTGGAGTTGAGGGAGGGTTACTGAAGGCATTGCTGCCTTTTTTTTTTTCTTTTTTTTCTTTTTTTTCAATCTTTTCTTTACCTTTTTTTTTTTTTTTTTTCCCTTTTTTTTTTCTTTATGCAGTGATTTTGTCAGAACAATGCAGCTATTGCATTGTTGTTATTGTTGTTGTTGTCATTAGCTACCGAGAGAATCCCGCCCTTGGTGACCCCAACTCTCTCGTGGAGGAGTTGCTACAAATCAGGAACAAAGTGCGTATGAGAGAGTCTGACATGGCTATGGTCAAGGGAAAGGTGAGCTCTCTCTCAGTTTGTTGTTGTTTACCAATCAAGAGTCATTCACTATTACAGAATGATTATATAGCAATAGTCTCAGTTTATTAAAACAAAAAGTGTGCCATTGTTAGCAATTCATCTGTTGTTGTTGTTTACGTCTTTCTAGATCGCATTGTTCTCCATTTTCTCTGCGGAACCTCAAGAGAATGACATGTATGCTTTGTTGGAGAACTGTAATGCAGCTCCCAATGCCAACCGACCCGTCAAGACCAGCGACGTCCTTGTGGTGGGGCGGAGTCACGAGTTTGTGGAGGATGAGAGGAAGTTTAAGATTCCCGTGAAGTGTGCCTATTGTGACGGTGTGGTGCAAGGTGAGTGGGTGTGGTCATTGCACGTGTTCTACTGTGTGGGTGCGATACGAAAGTGTTTGTAGAGATGCAGGTTGCTTTTCACCAGTGCCACCACAAATTGCTTTCAAGGCAACAAAAAAAAATACATTTTGTGGTGACACTATTCAAGGTCACAGTCCACTGCAAAAGCTTCCAGTAATTGTGTGGCTGTCAGAGTGCTGCTCACCGGCACCCATTTGTGCTTAAAAAATTATCAATCTAAAACAAGAAAGTTCTGTTGTTGGTTTACAGCCAAACTGGTGAAATGGTGGGAGCACCATCCAATGTTTGTACATAATTCACTAAACAGAAATCATTCTCAATATTTAGAGTAAAACTACATATAGTTAGGGTGGTGTGCTCTAATTGCACAGTATGGTGTGACAACAGTAACTAACTTCCACTTTAAACTGAATTACAAAAAGCTCGAAATGAAGTAAAGATGTGGGCGTCTCATACTACTATGATAAGTCTCTTACTACCGCTCACTTTCGACTCAAGTGTTCAAGAAAAGTACCAGTGGTTTATATGTGCAGAGTGTGATGAAATATTTTTCCACTGAAAACACCCCATAATATATAATAATTAGAAGTACAGTCCTAGCAGAATTACTCATACATCAAATACTTTCTCCTTCTATGAAGTCGATACAATCGGTGGAAATATTTTTTATTCCTAAGAGTACAGTTGACTCTTTGATTAGATAACTGTGAGCAATGAAGCATTAAGGCGTGAACCCCTAGCTATGCTATAATATAATAGCTAGCTATTTCACTTCCCAGACCAAAAGAATAAATGTATTCAGCTGTAGCTACCTAACCAGGTATGCATTAATATAGCTTGTGCAATGAAAACAATAGTATTTGTGTATTACACTTGATTAAACTGGTGATCTCAAATAGATCACGCACCTGACTAAAGTGTGTGACAACCTTTACCAGACAGGCTGTAATGATGATGTTTACTACTACTGGCTTGGAAGCAGATGACCCTTGATCTTGACTTTGAACTTGATGAGGAGGCGTGTGTAATAGGTGACGATTGATTAGACATTAGCTAAGAAGCAAACTACCCATTTTATGTAATTGTTTTTGCTTTCTATTTCATTTATCAATTATTTATTCTTTATTATGTTTTAGCTCCAATCTCTCGTGGTGTGAAGTGTAAGGTTTGTAAGCTGACGGTCCATACCAAGTGCCAGTCGTGTGTGGCCTATTGCTCTGGAGTAAGTAATTTCTTGTAGAGTGTGTATTGTGTAAATTAAACATGTGGAGAACAGCCAGAGTGTCTTATACACTGGTTAGAGTGTGCTGGATGTGTGATTGATGAATTTATAGAATTAAAATTGCCCCTGCTCCTTAATGTCATTATTTGAAGATATAATTGACATTTTCACTGGCACAAGCTTCCGTCAATCATCATGATCGCCAAGTCAACAGAAGTAAAAGAATATCCAACCAATACTCCAATTACAAATATGGCAGCTAGAGCGTTCAAAAAACTATGTCCACCTTTGACTTTTTTTTAACCTCCAAAAGAACTCAAGAGTAGAAAAGAAGCAAGAGACCATGTATTGAGGTTGGATTAGTATGTCTAACCATTTCCTGATCATTAGCTCTTTTCTGGTGCCTCTGGTTGTTCCTGTTTTGTTAAACCCTTGCTAAACATTTTTTTGATGAAATCATAAATTTAAATTTTACCAAATTGCTTGGCGAGAATTTAACGGTAAAGAGTTAAGCTTGTATTTAAAGCGGGAATCTGAATGTTGATAAGAATACTTGTTTTACCTAAATGTGAACACAAAATTGATATTAGTAAGTATAAATTGGTTTCATGTTTATTTTAGCGAGTTTAGCATAGCATGTATTATGTTTACTATTACTACTATGACAGCCGCCCCCTTCCAAGAATACTAACAAAGCTACGGATAATCAAGTGCCGTCAATACGATATGCAAACTCCCCAAAAGGTTGGTCACTGCTTTACAAAGTTCTTGAGTGTATTGTTGTTGTTAATTGCTGTCATTTTCACACAGCTCAGAAAAAGAACAAGAGGTTTTCGTGGATGCAGGGAGGCAAGAAAGGTTCAATAGAGCCAGCATCTACACCAGATGGTAAGGAAGAAATGTTTTTTTCCCTTATTGTTATTAAGAAGAATTTAACCATTGAAGTAGTAAGCTATTATAGGCAAAACATACATTTTTGTAACCATTTAATAAATGTCTAAAATTTACCAATGTCACTTTGTGTATACATACGCATGAGTGAAAGTTATGACTATACATTATTGTCTGGAATAGCCTATTTTACTAGTTCTGTTTTTATGTTACCAATTCAGATGAATATGACGAAACACTTGGCGGTCTCTACGAGGCCCCACCCACACCTCCTCCTCGGGTAGCTGAAAATTCAAGTTGTATTGATGCCCCTCATCGTAAGTCTTCACAAATTAGCTTCCTTGGCTTTAGTTGTTGTTGTGTCATGTACTTAAAGGCAAAACCTATCATGGGATGGCATGAGCACAAACATTTAGTTCACAGTTTCAGTTGATGTGCATTATTATAGCTTGGGTTGTGTGTGTAGGATACATAAGTTATTTTATCTCCTTACATGCCTGTTTTCTTATATAGCCCCTCCAAGAGCTGCCTCTTTGGACCCAAAAGTAAGTTGTTGTTTGTTGTTGTTGTTTTTGTTTGGTTTTGTTTTTGTTTTTGTTGTTTTGGGGTTTTTTTGTTGTTGTTGGTTTGTTGTTGTTGTTTTGTTTGTTCGTTTTTGGTTTGTTTAGTTTGTGTGTGTGTGCTGACTTAAGCTTATTTTCATAGTTGGTGAAATACTAGTTAAACAACCCTGTATAAAAATGAGATATAGAGCCACAGATCCGATAGTTAACTGCATATAGTCCTATGTCGTGTTGGTAGTGGCTTATTATGGATTGTTGCTATTTCCAGGGTGGCAACAGGGAAGAGGAATTTAGTCATTACAGCTTTGAAGACGCACCAGCTGATGCGGACCAGTACAACTTCTGTGTGGTACTCTACGACTACAGTAAGGTCAACTCCAACGACCTGGAAGTCCAGTAAGTGTCCACAAGGCTTCACCATAACCTCTGTGAGCTTGATTTTTACAGAGCTACTTAACGAGTCTTTTTTCTTTTTTTTCGGTTAATCCAACAATGAAATTGTTGCCATCTTATTATACCAATCTTGTATTTTATGGAGTAGCTGTGATTCAGCATGAAATGTGTATATAACATGTTTGATTAGTATGTGTGTGCACATGTAGTGCTGGAGATGTGGTTGGATTGGTGAACACCAACAGCAGTGACTGGTGGAAAGGAAATAAAAATGGCAAAAATGGGTATTTCCCTGCAACTTACGTCCAGGTAACTAATTGTAATCATCAAATGTTAAATGTGCCTTTGTCATCCTTGGTGTGTGTGTGTGTGTGTCATTTAGTTGGTGTCGTCTGGTGATGTCATTATGAGGGCTATCTATGAATTCTCGGCCACTTCAACGGAAGAGGTATCACTGGAAGAGGGCCAGGTCAGTGGTAGTGTTAGGTCAGGTTTCTCCACTAGACTATCTATAGTGAAACCTCTCTACAAAGGTCACGCTTGGGGCCAGCTTTATTACTCTTATAGAGAGTTTGGCTGTTTTCAGAGGCTTTTTTTTTTTCCTATTATGGGAGATCGTTTGGTTCCATTTATGTTGGTTGTTGTTGAAAGGCAGGTTACTTTTCAGAGTCCCTTTGTAGAGCAGTCTCTAGTTAAAATATGCTGGTTCATTTCACTGTCCAATTTTCTGTTCTTATTTTATTTTGTGGTTTGCAGATCATCATTATGACTCGACGGGATGGAGATGGGTGGCTGTATGGTAAATCTGGAGATTTGGAAGGTCTCTTTCCAGAGAACTATGTAGAAAAGTTGAGTGTTGTATAATGGATTTTTGAATTTAAATAAACCCCATTTTGGCTAAACATCTCCTTCTTTTTTCATATTTCTAACAAAAAAATGTTTGTTTTTGTTCAATGTTATTTCTTCTTTTCTGATTTTTTTTTTTAATCTTTGTCATAGCATACCCCATGTATGATCAGAGCATCTTTAGATCCATCATCTACTGACAATGTGAAGTTTTGTCTTTGATTCATTGATTATTTCATCAAGAATACGTAGACCGTATGGAGTATTGCATTGGCAGAAATGTGATTAAATTTACTCAACAAAAGTGCACACTACTGTAGCTATCTTAGCTATATTGGTTGAATCAGAAATTGCTTCTGAAAATGTGATGTTTGATGGAAGTTCATTTGAATAAGTAGGGGTAGGACACTGTGAATTTCTTAGCAGAGTCCTCACTTAATTCACACATGCATGTTGACATAAAGGTCAATTTCCAAGTTAGCAACTCCACAAAGAAGATTTTCTTTTGCATTTTATTCTATTAGACACAGTACACAGTTTTTTTTGTTTTTTTTTATCATTGTGTTTTTGAGGACCATTTCTCGTAGCTACATTACAGGAAAGACATGTTTGTTTACAGTTAAATAAATAGATGGAATACATTAAATGACATTCGTAGTTTAATCATACTATCAACATAAAAAAAAATTGCTGGGAGCACTCACTCATAATATAAACTACATACATTGTCTGGCTTAGCTGACCCTTTACCTCCCCCAGGGTCGACTACTCGAGACATACGTATGTAAACCGTGGTATATTCAAAAATTATCCACGGTAGATTGGAAGCACTAAACCCTGTCTATAAAGAGCCTGAAAATTAGCTTCTCGTTTCTGTTCTTAGGGCATCAAACATCCTCTGGTTATCCCTTTACCGAAAAAAAAAAGTAATTTTCGAGCTTTTGTTCGGTAAAGGGTCTCGCCTGACATACTTCATTAGATGTGCATCAAGCTGTACTTACATTTTCAATGACCTTTTACCGATGTTTGATAAATAGTTTGGAACACGACTACGAGAAGTGGCCAGGTTTACCGTCAGGTAACTTTCCACCAAACCAAAGATTTAAGCTGGCTTAGTTTAATTACGTGACAGCAGCAATGGGAAAATGTCTACTTCACCTCAGTGCTTGTTTATTTAACATCATAGACACCGGGCACCAACATCAACATCTCAGTTGGTATATGAAGGCTTTTGTTATGATTAACAACTCTGAGCATAGAGTCAAGCCTAACTTACGCCATCAATAATAGATTGCTGAACATCTGGAGCCACTTTTTGTTTCCCCATTATTATTACATGAGCACTATTAAATGGCTTGAGAAGTTATGTGAGCTTAACAAATTGATAGTTCTGGTTTGGAACATGAAGCAATGGGAAGCAATAAATACTGCATTCGAAATATGGAACAGACCTTTGGTAAACTATGAGCTAGAGCTAGGACTTCTATTAGGGCCAGTCAATTTGAAACCTTTCAGTGAATCTATCTACATTCAAAAGTACTCATTAGGACAACCATTATGAAAAATGGCTGCAAGCAGTGGATTATGATGCACTCAATGTTTTGTGACACAAGCCATTTTATGTGACCAGTATATAAGCACATAAGAGTCACGTTTTGTTTGCTTAGGCTGCAAATATGACTGAGTTATATCCTGGTTCTCAATAGACCGACATTCTGTGATGCCTCACCTTCCAATTATTAGGAATAAAGACACTACCTTAGAGAAATGTGAGGGAAAAGCATGTGCTGTCAACACATAGAGCTTCCCGTGGCCATTCTTTTTCGATACTAGACTACACAAAGGATATTTCTATTAAAATAATAAACAAAATCCATAAATGGGATATCTGATATTTTAAATGACACAACTAAGTGTACAATGGCATAATATAAGTTTTAATGCATGTTGCTAGCTATTGTTAACTAAAATTTATAAAACATATTGGGTATTATCTCGAACAGTATTGTACTACTTTTTATAATGTAAACATGAAATTAAGGATGTATACCATGAGAATGATCATGTTTTATCCTAACACATGAGCCTTCTAAGCCCACAGTACTTTCAATGCCAAATATAAAGTTTGATGTCATCAATATATCTTTCCGGAGAAAGTTGAAACAAGTGAAAGCAGGAGAAAAAAACACTTACATAGTCCAATAGAATTATGTAACTGTTGCATGTTTTACATTGCTGCTCACATGGTAATCATGTGCTATTCGCGTAAGGTCATAGAATTCTCTTAGAAGAGTTAAAATTTCAGGATAACTAAAAGAGAATAAACTGCTACAAGTGGCAATACTTTAGATCTAACCATGCATACTAGACCAGAACTTAAAATACTAAAGTGTGGATTCTGAGCCAGTATTTCACAGCATTATTGATTATGAAATGCATGAATTGTGAAAAAATAATAATTGATGTAATTTCTGACAGCCTATTCAGTGTGACTTCACTATAAGGCCTGTAGAGTCTCCATTGGATTGCGTCTCATATGTAGGGTTATGAATCCCCTCAATCTGGTATAAATACAACAATCTTTATTATTAGTTCTTGGCATCTCACACTCACAACTAACCGACTGTGACTTCAGCTCATTCTCAAAGGAACACTCATTGACGGCGTGGAGATTGCTGGAGTTTGAGTGAGATCCAAATGTTCTAAATTTTCTGAAGACAGGAAACAATATCATGAAAGTGAAAAATAAACTTTGAAATTCTATTAAGTTTATAAATTGTATACAGCACACCTACGAAGAGATAAACTTTACATGTAACCACACCGGAGTCAATCTAAATCATGTGATATTTGTGTTGTAGCTAGATTCTGAAATGTATAAACTGACAAGAGTAAAACATGTGCACTTTGAAGAAGGGGGAAAAAGATGAAAATACAGTACCCTACAGAAGCTTCAGGTTCGATACTATTAGAATCCTGAGAGTAAGGTAGTTACAGTGGTGGCACAAAGATACATTTTACAATCACAGGACATACTTTAATCTTACACAACACACTACCAAACTTTGCTACTCTAATATTGCCAGCAATTTCCCTCAACACCTTCCATTTCCTGTATTATTTTATTGTAAATTCCTTACACTTTATTTCTGATACAAATAATGAGAAGAATCATAAACAGTATTCCAATTAGGACCAGCAACACTAGAGGAGTGAGCACAACAACTGCAAGTACACCTGATGATATTTCCTCCATTTCCTGCAATGCAGGCTCTGGCGTTGGTGATTTTGAAGTTTCTGAGTACACTGTACCTAATAATGCACAGAAAACAGTTGCATATGTTAAGAAATGTTCATTTTGTTGTTTCAAGTGAAATATCAATCAATATAGCTAATAAATCACTTTAAATGCCTTTTTTGAGAAATAATATTCTTTTGATAAAGTTGTCAATTTTGACGCCCCACCCACAGAGTAAGCTCGCTCGGCATACCTGTCTTAAATATGACCACATTACTGTCATGCCCTGGTGTGGTCAGTACGTAGGCTGTGATGAAACTGACATAACTGACTCCACATTCTAGAGTCACTGTGCAGGAAGTCTCGTTGATGGGAACTCTGATTTCTTGAGACCTCTTGGCATCCAGGGAAACTACCTTGATAATATAGTGGTATAGATCTAGAGGATGAATTAGTAAAGATAATTATAGTAACAAACAATACAGAGGACGGTAGTAAAACATACTTGGATACTGCACATTCCCAGACTCTAGCCAAGTGAATGTCACCTTAGTACAATCTGCAGCTCTCAACTGAACTTCAAACTTCTGAGGCAAACTTGGAACTAGTTAAATAGACATAATGAAGTAAATGATATTTGAAAGGATTTTTTTTAAATTTTAAATAGTTTCAGTGGTACCTGGTGGTGATAGACACATTACTGAGGCATCATTGCTATGGCTACAGCTGGAGGAACCGCCCATTGTGAATACGCAGGCCTGGGGGCCTGGCTCATCACCTGAGCAGGATAGTCCATCCATATGTATAGGCTGATCAGCAGCTCCAGGACCAAATGTAGAATCAGAGAGTGCAATACTTCCTGAAGGTCACAAAGAATTTTTGTATAACAAAAGAATCATCAAACTTAAAGCAATAAGAATAAAACATGACAATAATTTCTATAGCTTATTTCTGAACTGTAATTGAGTCTGAAAGTGGTGAAAAGTAATGACAATATATTATTATAAAGGGAAGGTATCAATCATTTTACATTGAGAAATGTTATTGTAATTGAGTTTTTACCATTGGTAGATAACCCTAGTTGCCTGCACACTGTGGCAGCGGCAGCTGCATTCCAGTTCTGGTTAGCACAGATTGTTCCCCACCTTCCATCCAACAATATTTCCACTCTACCTTCCAATGAGGTCCGTCCACCCACCAGTCTAATAGTACTGCTTTCTATTAACAATAGAAATTCATTAATCATATAATAATCCTTCTATGTTTTGTGTTCATGGAATTAAAAAGAAAATGTTTGATGGCATTGGGAGGATTAAATGCTTATGCATACAAACATTCCAAAATTCAATTTTCTGAGCCAGCCAATAGTCAGTACTACCAAAATAAATCCTGTATGGAACAGATGAAGTATTTCTCTATTCCCACTATATACCTGAATTACAAGACTACTAACTATAGCTAATCCATAATAGCCAATAAATTATCGTTTTGATCTGAGATGATTTCGTAAAAGCTAGCTAGTGCATAGTAGCATGGTTCGCACCTTTGGTGCTTCATTACTATACGATTACAATTCACTCTCTGTAGCATTCATTTGTTTGTTTGTTTGTTTGTTTGAACCGCATCAACCAGGCAAGGCTTCACGCTGAATTATAGATTGTATTATACTAATGTTACACAGTTTAAAGTTATTTAAAAGCATTTTTCCTAACACACCAGAGATAGTATTGTGTTATATAAAAAAATTAATAAATCAGTTATTCTCACTGAATGTCTGGTCAGCGCTAGCACATCGTACTCCGGCATCTCGACTGTGTGAACAGCTTCTTCTTGGTGAAGTGGAGAAATAACAGTCATCAATAACAGTCCTCCCATTTGGGTTGGTACATCTGATTCGATCATATGATATTAATCCACTTCCTTCCCCAAAGTATGCATTTCTGAATGGGAGAGCAGCTAAAATACAGGTAATATAATAAAATATGTACGCAAGTTGAATCCATATAGTTTCCATTTTCATCTAGAAGCTGTCTTTGTTGTTGTTGTGTTTTTTTGTTGGTTTGCTTTTTTTTTGTTATTGTTGTTTTTAGTTCTCTAACAGATTCTAATAAACTATTTATCTGAAAGGGGATTGGATAACAATAAGAGTGAATACTTACCAGTGAATGGAAGAGTTAATTGTCTGCACACTTGACTAGCATCTCGGCTATCCCAGAGCGTGTGACAAATAGAGCTCCAGGCATCTCTATAGCACATTTCTACTCTGCCCTCTGACTGGGTAGTCCCATTAACTAGCTGTATTTCTCCTTCTTTGCAAACTGCAATTAAAATTAAATAATATTATTAGTACTTATTTTAATTTTCACTTAAATCTTACCAGTGTAGTTGTAGCACTCGATACCAACATCTTGACTGTGGTCACAGTCAGAAGTGCTCGAACTATGTGGGCAATTAAAAATTGAATTTTCACTTCCAGTGCAGTTTACATTTGCCAGCCAGATTGGACCAACTCCAGAAGAAGCACTCTTTATTCTTCCTTCTATAAATAATATGAAAAAAAGTTGCAATGAAGCCAGCTACACAATACCTGTTCCATTGAAATTCAGCTGCCTGCACACAGCCTCTGCAGATCTTCGAGTAAAGCGATCGTTACATACAGTCCCCCAAACACGGTTGACCAGTACTTCCAATCTTCCTGTCATCGATGAAGAACCACCCCTTAAACAAATAGATCCCTCAGGTAGGTCTGCAAGAGAATATATAAATAATTATATTTCACAAGCTTTTATTTATAGTTCAAATTTCTTCTCGGTTTACAACTTAATGTAACTGAATAGATTGTAGTTATAACAAGGTGAATGTGACAGGAGTTTTAGCTCACCTGTTATGACTGGTAAGCAGGTTACAGCAGCATGGTAGCAGTAGTAGTCTCCATCAAGAGAGTGTGGGCATTCAATCAAACTGCCTTCATTGCCTTCACATAAAAACTTGTTTGCTGGAGTTATCACTTCACCATCAATTGTAGCTTCCATGCTGGCCACACCTTACAAAAAAAAACATATTATGCTTGAATATATTTTTTTTAAACAATTAAATTCCAAATAATTTCAGTGCATGCTATACTATTATGTAGTTGGGTGTTATATAACTAATTAATAAATGATATTGTCATAGTCATTACATAAAAGTAGATATCACATATTTCTGGCCTCATATGTATCAAGCTATATGTAGAAATACATAAACATAAGCAGAGTATTGTGAGTGTATAGCTACTTACTGTGATCAGTGACATTGTACCCTAGTTGCCTGCACACAACTCTTGCATCAGCAATAGACCAATAGTCATTGCAAATGGCACTCCAGCTGCCATTGAGAAAGACTTCCACACGACCACTGTTAGAGCCACTGCCATCCCTGAGCCTCACTTCACCACTTCCATTTACATAAGTGGGAAGAGCTGAAACATAGCAACATCTATAAGGACTACTTTTCAATTTGCCACTTAAACTGATCAATTAAGTTGTTGTTAAGTAGTTTTCTTCATTTTTAAATTGAATTAGTATTGTTGTTTGAAGTATATTATTATAACCTCATTATAAGTTTGAATGCTACTTGCCTCTCTGCAAACATCTCACTCCAGCATCTTCTAGACCAGTATCACAATTTGGTTTAGAATTGTGTGGACAGTCAATTAGACGGCGTTCGTCACCGGAGCAGTGCACATCATCTACTACATAACTACTAGTTCCAGATTTGAAGCTTCCATGACTCACAACCTCAGCTCCTTGAATTATTAACACAAAACAAATAATTATTCTGAGGTCATTTATATATAAATGAGCTACTCCTTCAAAATATTGAATTAATTTAATACTGTATTTTTATCTCATCAATGCCAAACCTGTCCATGAAAGATTAAGCTGTCTGCACACAACCACAGCATCTTCATTAGTCCATCGATCATCACAAACTCCACCCCATGTCGAATTTAAGAAGAGTTCTACTCTTCCTTCTGTAGGAGCTGATCCATCTTGTAATCTAATATCTCCATCTAATACAATGATTTAGTTTAATATAATGGCAATAGTTAAATGTACATGCAGCAAGAATTGTCGAACAGCCGGTACAATTTCATTAGGGAAAGTTTATAGTATTGGCTACAAGCACCTCTGTGTATTGTCACCATAGTTGCCAACTCTCCAGAACGAAAAACCGGGATAGACCACACCTACTGACATGCCTACAAATTAAGCATTTAAATCTTTGGCTGATCACAATGTGGGGACGATGCAATGATGGGTTTCTTTTTATTGAGGAAAGCTCCAGTGTCAAAATGTATGAATTATTTGTAATCTCATTACTACCACGAGAATTTACTATATATTGACAGTATTATTGCATATGCATTTTAGATTCAGTGGAAATAATATTTCTATTAACAAATTGCTAGGGGAAGGGATTAAAGGCCAGGAGAATTACTGGGAGAAAACAGGAGAAGTCCTTAAACTGGGAGTCAACCAAGATAATTTCATAAACCAGGAATTGTCAAGAAAAATGGAAGCATCCCGGCTAAACCGGGAGAGTTGGTAGCTATGATTGTGATTGTAAGATTAAGCCAAGAATGACAGCTTTGTGATACACGTGACATTATGTAGATATTTCAGCTGTTTTTGTGGCCATAAACTCCCAAATTTCTCAAACAATTAACCTGTGCATAGAAATATGCTGAGGCATCTGTGTCTACTATTTTAATGTCATTGAATTGTTCATCTAAAGTGATTAATCCCCTGTTGTCCAGGTATATTAATCCTGGTATTGCCTCCATCACAATCAAAAATTAATAAAACCAATATGGTCACATTTAAAAATAGAATAATAAAACAGTGCCTCAAATTTAACTTGCCATGAAATTTGGGTGGTATATCCTTTTACTACCATATGTTCTTCCCACCATTTTATTACTGCCTTTACCCATGAGCCAAACAACCATTTACAGTATATGATAGTAGTTCTTAAATATACTTCTCAGTTTGCTTTTCACTGTATATCAGTTTTGTGATGGAAGTTGTTCAGTAGGAAACAAAGGCAATCCGACACTATTTTAACAAGTTCTTTTTAAGCCTAATTTTTTAAAGAAAATAACTGCAATCTACACATTTCCTTTCACTACCTCCAGCAAAATAACATCACCAGGAAGTGTAGTGAAGTAATTTGATAACCATTCTATAGAGTGTAAGAATAGGCATGAGATATACTCAGAGATCACGTAAACTTGCATTTCCATGAGCTTCTGAAAAGCTTCCTTATTATCAACATGAGCTATACAATCTATTCCTCATCATGTATTTGCACAGAAATTAGATAATCTAAACTGTTACATTTACTACAATGATGGTGTTTATAAAAACATTAAAATGAAAACTGAAAAAAAAATCACACATCATTAGGAGAGGATTAGAGAGGATTATTGTAGAGTTAACATTAGAACTTGCTTTGTTTATCAAACAGTTTGCATAATTAACTTGCTTGAATGTGACACTGACACTTAGGAAAGCAGACTGCATTGAATGTAAACTTGTTATTTAAATGCAATATACACACACTATTTAAAACCTTGTGAAAGGTACTAAATTTACAGATAAGCATTTCACAAAAAGCTAACCTTCAATGTAGCCCTACAACCTCCAGAACATCAGCAGTGCCAACCTTCAATGCTACGATACATTAGAGCATGATTCAGACTGACGAAATTGCTAGGCATAGCTGAATTAGCAATCTTTGTGGTGAAGTACATACGCACATACCATAATTTAGCATAATTAAATATGTCTGTCAGAGAAGAGAAGAAAGACACAAGAACATGGGAAAAAAGTGAAGTAACAGAGGTGTACAGAAAGGTGGGGTAAAGAAGTAGGAAAAGAAAGAATTTGAAAGTGGGTATAAATAGTGAGGAAAGAGACAGAAATTTGAGGGTACATAGGAGGAGAACAATGAAGTGATAAGCAGGAGAAGAGAGATGGGATGGGAACAGAAGAAAGAAATGAAGCATAAGATGAAAGTGGGAGATGAGAAAAAGCTTAACTCACAATAAAAACATACAGGGAAATGGACTGAGTATGGTAACACAATGCAACAAAGAAGAATTCCAAATCAAGATAAGGATGATGCGGAGGAAACAAATAAGTTAACTGTCTTTTTTCTTCCTAATTTTATGTTCTGCTGATACTAAAGCTGTGGTTTTCAATCATAGCATCAGTCCAATGCTATAACCTCCGCACATGTTGTAATTCTCTGATGCTGCCATTATGTGTCACAACACACATACACCCTTAACTGTACTACGCCAACTTCAGCTGTATCCATAGGAACTACCATACTATTTGGGCAATTCATACAATACATTATACCTATAACATTTTTCTACTGATACTCAAAACAAATGTTGTTAAAATTATTATAAGTAATACATTAATTTACAATAGCTGAATAAATATGGTCTGAGGTCAAACTTTCAAACTGCATGTGCAGCATAGTGGCCTTTGTTGGAACTAAAGTGATTTTTTTATTTCTACTTTTATATTTATATATATTTATATATTATTGCTCAGAACAAGGGCTTTGGATTAGAGTTGTTACGCAGTGAAAAAAATGCAAACTACCAACTACTGAAAATATTAATTCTTCAATCTTGCTAACCTTTCTGAGACATAACTGTGGAGAGGAGTAGCAGAAGAATACTTGGGACGATTAACTCGGTGAATATCGTTATCATAGCCAGAGCACAGCACTGTGGGTTAGCTATCTCGGTAACTGTGACGTGTGACTGACAGTGTAGTTCGCTAGTGTAGTTCGCTAGTGTAGTTCACTAGTGTAGTTCGCTAGTGCAGTACGCTAGTGTGGACCGCAGGTGTTACCTTCTCCAGCAATTTTAATTCAACTAAAGATTAGATAGCGCTACCGCGCAGTAACTCCACAAGAGGAATGTAAACACAGCAAACACAGCATCCGGCAGTATCGATGCGTGCGCATAATTATTGACGGAACCATCACGAGGGGCGGTGCATTAGCGCGCGCCATGCAGAAAGCAGGTGACAACCTGCCCCAGGTAAGATGGAAGGAAAATGGGAACTATACTAGTGGTGTGCTTGAGCACAAATGGCGAGCGAGCCTAAAGACTATATGACTTCTAACACTGAAGCTACTGAAAATAAGGTCAAGTTTTTAAATTTAGCATACAGGGTAAAGGGATTTCAGTGCCATAGTAACAACTCTCTGCAACTGCTTGAATTGAAGGAAAAAACAACAACAACAAAACAATAAACAACTTAGTTAAAAGTTTTCTTTGTGTTTTCTTTGTGATATTCTTTAGCTAAGTAGTGGTTGTAACACACAATGCTTTGACACAACTGGAAATGCACTTACACAGACTTACCTTCGCAGTAGTCTAGTGGACAATGTATTTTCAAGTAAATACTGTTGCGCACGGCTTATAACCATGACAAAGAGCGCATTGACTTACCACCGCCACTAACTCGAATAGAAATGGAAGTCCCTTAAGTTTTCAAGTTTTAACTGCACCCGCAAAAGAATTCAAAACGGTAAACAATTCAATTTCTAGGGTGATACGGGTACTGATCGATAAACCAGAGGATTCTGTTTAGTGCAATTTGGGACGGGGTCGACAACCGAACTAACCAAAAAACGCGAGGGTCAAAGTACAGAAATGCCTTACGTACGTCCATACATACAAATAAACATCCCCGATTTTTTCATTTTTACCCCTGTAAGTGTAGTTATAGGAGTACTGTACAGAATGTAGAGTGTAGTTGACCTGTGGTGCTTTCATTGGTGCTGACAATGTATGTTGTAGCCAAGGGCACATCAATGTGTCTCCTACATCTGGTTAATTCAGGTAAGCTGAACTATATATTGAGTAATAAATTTCGTTGTTTGCTGGTTCAAATACCACAGATTGATAGATACATGTGCCATAAATTATAGCAAACTATATCCATGTTTTGAGAATTCTATTGTATTTACCGTTATGTATTATAAATTCAGTAAATAAAATTATACAACAGTTGACACATACAAATTCATATTCATACTATGTGTCATAATAAAAAAAAAAAAGGATTGTTGAAATTTTTAGGATATGCAATTGTGCACTTACTCTTGTCCTGGAAGCAGAATTACAGCTTCAGAAACAGTCTGCGTACAGAACCTAGTCAAGTTCACTTGCTTTTTGATGTTGTGGTCAAGTGAATTAAAAGTAAGTTGTATAATTTTTTTAAATGTGAGTTTATTATTTACCATACATTTTTTTCACAGATGATATACTCATTATTGTGTGCTGGCATTCCCCAATTCAATTTTGTTTGGTTAGGTAAGTCCTATCTTCAGTGTCACTTTGTGTGTATGTTACAACAATTTTAGCTACACAATTTCACACTCCTATGCAGTATACAACATTGAATAAATTTTAGATACAATGCTCTTATTTCTTTATGAAGTCCACAATACTCTTATTTCTTTATGAAATCCACAATACTCTTATTTCTTTATGAAATCCACAATACTAACCAGAAAATTATTTTGCTTTTCCTTCAACCCAGGCTAAAAAAAGTTCATTCTAGAAATATTGTTATTTGTCCCGTAATTATCCTAGACACGGATTGTTGGCGAGCGAGCGAGACACTTACAGGGGTAAAAATGAAAAAATCGGGGATGTTTGTTTATTTGTATATATGTATGGACGTACGTATGTCATTTTGTACTTTGACCCTCGCGTTTTTGTGTTAGTTATGTGGTCGACCCCGTCCCAAATTGCACTATACAGAATCCTCTGGTTTATCGATCAGTACCCGTATCACCCTAGAAATTGAATTGTTTACCGTTTTGAATACTTTTGCGGGTGCAGTCAAACTTGAAAACTTAAGGGACTTCCATTTCTATTCGAGTTAGTGGCGGTGGTAAGTCAATGCGCTCTTTGTCATGGTTATAAGCCTTGCACAACAGTATTTACTTGAAAATACATTGTCCACTAGACTACTGCGAAGGTAAGTCTGTGTAGGTGCATGTCCAGTTGTGTCAAAGCATTGTATGCTACTTAGCTAAAGAATATCACAAAGAAAACTTTTAAATAACGTGTATTGTTTTGTTGTTGTTGTTTTCCTTCCAAGCAGTTGCAGAGAATTGTTACTATGGCACTGAAATCCCTTTACCCTGTATGCTAAATTTAAAAACTGGACCTTATTTTCAGTAGCTTCAGTGTTAGAAGTCAAAATCAATAGTATAGTCTTTAGGCTCGCTCGCCATTTGTGCTCAAGCACATCACTAGTTAAGTCTCCTGCTTATGACTCCAAACAGTAAGAAAAAGGCGCTTATATAAAGGGCACTAAAAATCAAGTGGGGACCTAATCAGCAGGTGTGCACTTGAGTTGATAATTAATAGCAATATAAAACTGTTGCATCAGTCTATACATATTATTTTCCATATTTATCACAAAATTTAACTATCAAATTGACGAGAAGTTGGAAGTGCTTAATTAAAACTGCTAAAAGCCAGAAAGAAAATGGGCTCTTAACAAAAGATTAGTAAGAAACGCTTAAAAACCTGCATCTAGTATATGATATGTAATAGTTAAACTATGGATTCGAGGAATTATTGCTTATAACTGTCGTGATCCCAATGGCGAAGCCCAAGGAAGAGGGTGGTTATCTAGTGATAATCTTGAAAGTTGCCATGGTTTAACTATTACCTATTTGAACAAAAGACCAGATAAAAAGAGCAGATATTGTTGTTTTGAGGGGGGAAATTTGTCCAGTTAATGCAGCGAGGCTTATTCTAGAACAGCGACAAGATAGTGTATTTTGTTCCCTTTCAGCCACCTTCAAACAAAGACAGTGGTGATTGAGCGATGATATCCAGTGAGGTTCACAAAACAAGACTTTATACTCCAAAAAATAATCTTCTGTGTCAGTTCTTTATAAAAGGATGGAGTAATCGTATGCAAAGAAAGCTTCATACAAGGAAAAAAGCTAGATTTTCATTCATAGCTAAAAAAAAACAAAATACATAACTTCATACCATAATTATTTGTGCATCTCACTCTGTGTGTATTTTTATACTCTCTTTGTGATACAAAATTTATTTTTTGTGCAGGCAATTGGAGGGGAGTAACACACAGGGGAATAACATTTTTAATCCATGGCTGTTACCACAGCAACTAGGTATATATATATATATATATAATATATATAACATTATATGTATGATATATGTAACTTCTGATACTCCTTATCCACATTCTTCAACAAGTTTATGTGGACAACTTTCTTCTATTCTTCAGAATACAATTTATGCTGACCCTCTAAACCACCTCAAGTAATCCCTGCGGATGCTTCTGATTTCTCATTCACTCTTGATGTCCTACTCAGCAAAAATCTTTTTTTGGTCATAATATATTACTTTCCCTCCTTACTAGCAATCAATGTGCTTTCTCTTAGAAACTATTTCAATGTTTCCAAGCAGTAAAACTCAACCTACTTTTCTACTTTCTATTCTGATAATTCTTATGTGAAAACATCCAAATTGCATGTTCAGCACAAAGCAAAATGTGGATTAAGTTCATTCCAGATGTGGCATGCCATACATCTATCTAGATGGTTAAGGGATATTCCCCTAGTAAACTAGTGATGTGCTTGAGCACAAATGGCGAGCAAGCCTAAAGACTATACTATTTTATATGAATGATTTAACACTGAAGCTACTGAAAATAAGGTCCAGTTTTTTAATTTCGCATACAAGGTAAAGGGATTTCAGTGCCATAGTAACAACTCTCTGCAACTTTGAATTGAAGGAAAAAAGCAACAACAAAACAATACACGTTATTTAAAAGTTTTCTTTGTGATATTCTTTAGGTTGTAACACACAATGCTTTGACACAACTGGACATGCACCTACACAGACTTACCTTCGCAGTAGTCTAGTGGACAATATATTTTCAAGTAAATACTGTTGCGCACGGCTTATAACCATGACAAAGAGCGCATTGACTTACCACCACAATAGAAATGGAAGTCCCTTAAGTTTTTAAGTTTTAACTGCACCCGCAAAAGAATTCAAAACGGTAAAACAATTCAATTTCTAGGGTGATACGGGTACTGATCGATAAACCAGAGGATTCTGTTTAGTGCAATTTGGGACGGGGTCGACCACGTAACTAACACAAAAATGCGAGGGTCAAAGTACAAAATGACATACGTACGTCCATACATATATACAAATAAATAAACTAGTGGTGCGCTCGAATAGCGGGGCGAGCGAGTAAATATATGAGTATTATAGGTAAAGGTGATTTGTGAAGGAAATCGCTAAATAATAGCAATGATTAGGCATGAAGAGTTAACAATAACAGAATTACCTGAATAAACTTCGAAAGCAGTGGCAAAGAAGCGCAGCTTGACAATTTGCCATTCAGTCTTTCGCCAAGAAGAGAGTAGCTATAAACTTTTTGGTTGAAACAAAGTTGCGTAAGGCAGTGCAGCAGGATTCTCCGTGCTCGTTAATTGAAAAATACCGGAACTGAGAACGCTTTACCTAACTTACGTAATTAGAAGCGCGGGCGAAATTTTTTGACGTACGCATACATACCTACATATATATATATATATATCTGAAATCTCAATTGAACACGACTGAGAGTCAGCTTCGCTCGCTTCGCTCGCTCGCTGAATTAACTAGTGGTGCGCTCGAATAGCGCAAATGCATGGCGAGCGAGTAAATATATGAGTATAGGTAAAGATAATTTGTGAAGGAAATCGCTAAATAATAGCAATGATTAGGCATGAAGAGTTAACAATAACAGAATTACCTAATAAACTTCGAACGCAGTGACAAAGAAGCGCAGCTTGACAATTTGCCATTCAGTCTTTCGCCAAGAAGAGAGTAGCTATAAACTTTTTGGTTGAAACTTAGTTGATTCTCCGTGCTCGTTAATTGAAAAATACCGGAACTGTAAACGCTTTACCTGACTTACGTAATTAGAAGCGCGGGCGAAATTTTTTGACGTACGCATACATACCTACATATATATATATATATATCTGAAATCTCAATTGAACACGACTGATAGTCAGCTTCGCTCGCTTCGCTCGCTCGCTGAATAAATAAACATCCCTGATTTTCGATTGTGTTACCCCTGTAAATGTCTCGCTCGCTACGCTCGCTCGCCAATAACAAATGTTGTAGCCAAGGGCATGTTACATGTTTTCTAATGGATTTCATTTTAAGTACCCTTTCGTTTTAAGGGTTGAAAAAGTAATCACAGAATCTCTGGAATAAGCAGCCTACACCTACGAGAATTCAGAGAGAGGACACTTTGTTCTGCAGCAATTGTCCTTTGTTCTGAGACTGTCCTGTGTTGAAAGTTTGATGTTTATTACAATCAATTCCACTATATTATACTGATGCAGGCTTGTTCTGATGTACTGTAGGCAAAATTTAAACAATTGAACCAACAGTCATTATTTCCTTTAAACATTGGAAAGTGTCTTGCAAGCATATATAGTTGTATGGTTTTGAAATCATTCATCTTCATTACCTACCATTGCACTGTGATTTACCACAATATCTTAGTGATCCAGTGATAGAACCTAGTAACGGAATCTTAGCAACTATCCTCCACAGCTGAACCACCTCAACATTATCTAAGTTTGACAAGTTGTGTGCTGGGACCACTATAAGTCTGGCAGAATGTTTGCAGTTCGAGGAAGTAGAATGATGTGATAATCCACTGCATTCTGGCATTCATTTGACATTTAATCGTTTCAATTCCTTCATTGACCCATTTTATTGTGTGAAGTACTGATATGGATTGGAAACTCGTTGATTAGTTAACTAGTTTTAATAAACCACTGGTGTGAAATTATACATTGAAGTACCACTATCAAGTACCTTACTTGGTATTATGTCATTTTCTTGCCTTTAACATAATTGCAAAGTCTACACTTGTAAAATAGATTTACATTTTCTCACGTGTAACTCTTAATAAATTATCTCCCATCTGGCTGAAAGCAGGTTGGCAAATCCTAGCTGGTTCTACCATGGATGTACACAGCAGAATAAGCATAATAATCCTGCTATGTACATGGCTCAGCTTACCAATGTGAGCAAGAGCACTGTTTACTCACATGGGATGCAAACTTTTTTTTACACTAGCTTGCAGATAAATTCAGCTTGCTTACCCATTTTTCAATTGGGATGGAGTACATAACTGGTAATGTGACACTCCTTAAAAATATCTTTAAGCAATCCGTTAGTATTAATATTTAAGTTTTAATAATAAATTATATATTTAAAAAAAAGCGTTCTAACAAAAACAAAGACTTTCTTTTAAGCTAAAACTAAATATAAACTATTAACACAGTTAGGTTTTAAGTTTGTTTTCACAGTTTTAATATTTATCCTGGTAGGGTGGGTCGAACTTGACAGAGAGATCTTCTTTAGGCTTTCCATCTATACCATACTCCTTCTCAAAGTCATCATCATAGTTCATGTCATCCTTGTATTTCATTTCATCATCAAATTTCATTTCAGCTTCAGCCTAAATTAAAGAGGGTATGATTCAATTTAAAATATCTAAAGGTTATTGTGACACAGTGAATAAAATGAATTGTTGTTGTTGTTATTGTTGTTGTTTTGTTTTATTTCTTACCATGAAATAAACATAAACTTACTTCTTTAGCCTTGGGTAGATCATACTCTTCATGGTCAGCATAGAGAGGGTTTTCTACAACTCCAACAGAGTGGATGGAGTGTGCATCATCCTGGTCGTCCAACATTCTCTCATGGAAACGTTGATTGCTGCAAGAAAATTCAAAATTCATGTAAGTATTGTCATTTGAGAAAAAAAAATCTGGAGAATGTCATATTTCAATCAGGTGACAATTTAAAAATTTGATGACTGATGATATTGCGCACCTCAACAACTTGATACTTAATGAATTAGTTTAGACTGACAATTATTGACAGCACAAAATAAACCTCAATTTACTGCGTGCTTGTTTTTCAACTCACCGTTTAGGGTTACGCCTCCTTCCAACTATAACAATCAAGATGACAATGAGAAGCGAGATGAATAGTCCAACCACTACAATGGCTACAATTGCCCACACCCATCCACTGATTATCACACCACCAGGACCAGAAGTGGGTGCTGGGGTGCCTGCAATGGCTGGAGTTATGGCGATCTACATAGTTGTGATGTGAGAAAACATAATAAGTGAGTCTTAAATATACCAATCATGCTAGCTCTATGACAACCTTTATACACACTTGCTTTTACATAAATAGAGCGTTATATTAGCTACACTTGTCTATATTGCTTACAATAACTGTAAATTACAACAAATAACAAATGACGTTAGTAGCTATTATAATGTCATAATGAATTTTAACTGAGTCCTCAAGAATTTTCAAAGTCACTTAGTTGAAGCTGATACAGAAGTTGAGCAAGCATTAAATTTTGGCCAAAATAATTTCAGGAGTAAAAACTGACCACATAAAACATTTTGGTGAAGGTAATTAGTGTTTTTAGTTTGTTTGTTATGTTTTGTTTTGTTTTTGTTGTTTTTTTGCATAAATTGAATGCAATGACACTCACCGGGAGGGGGTTACCACCAATTTCAATTTCTCTACCAGCATCACCACCACCATTGATGTAATCATCGAGACATTGCTTTTGATTAGCACCAGAAGCTCCACTAGAACTTGCTAGATTTATCCTAGATTTTGAATTATAAAAACATATAATACTTCTCTGAAATAATATTAGTAATCTTACGTGAAGTCGACTGTGTTCTTGTCCGGACTGGTGCATTCAATTGTTGTGTTCACTAGGCAGGGTACTTGGTAGTTGCAGTCGCCATTCAGTGTGGCCAATACAAAGTTGTTGAGGGAATTTCTCTTGCTCTCGATGTTATCCTTGATCCATGTGGTGCAAGGTCCAGCACTGCCCAGGAAGATTTGAGCACCGAATTTAACCACTTCACCCAAGCCAACTTGCACTGGGTTGCTTTGTAGTTGCAGTTCACAGCTGGTGGCTGTGGTGGTAACCCAGTAGGCTTGGCAGGGACTGAGATTGTCTATTTCAACATTCCTAACTGTTGTTTGTGTGGAGCGAACTGGACCAACCTGTTTGAACAAATATTGATGACTTACTATGGAATGTATGTCACTTTAGCTTTAAACCTACCACGCTATCCTGAAGGAAGTTGCCGCTAGAGTTATAGACCTTAACCACATAGAAGTCAAAGTTTGACCTGACATCTGCTTCAATAGCAATAGCTTCACCATCATTTATTCTGGCAGCATTGTCAATGGCAGGTGCTACTCCGGAAGCTAATTGGTACATTGAAAGAAATTGTATTAAGTCCATCATTACTTAATCATTACAAGGCATTCACATTTACTGTTTCTTACCTCTCTGAGTGAACACGGTGTCGTTGTAAAGGTTCAGGGTGTTCATGCACACAGAGTATGTTCCAACCAATCGGTATGGTATGAAGGATTCTAAAAAGCAAATAAATTTTAATTAATACAGTGATTTATACCATTAAGAGAAATGGGTACCTAGTGAGTCAATGACAGTACTGGTCTGATTCATGCCATAGACAAACTGCCGTGGTGGTGCACGATCCGCGCCGCTGAAGCACTCTGAAGCTATAAGGAATGAAATGCTGTCTAGTCCTTGACTTATGATGGAATCTGGAATGTTCCAAGAGAGCTGTAGTTCGGTAGCGCTGAGTGGTACCACATTTACAGTAGGTGTACCTAATGGAAAATATTAGTATGAACAGTCTGGTATTATAGTGTCTTTTCCAGATTCATATTTATTGAAGTCCCTTTACCTTGTAGGTCTGGTTGGGTGTTGAATGGATATGTTGGAGAAGATGGGCCATAACCCACAGAGGTGGATGCTTCCACAGTAAATGTATAGCTTCCACAGCATGATAAGTCATTTCTACCCAAGCTAAGTGCAGTTGTTTGATCTCGTAGGGTTATGCTGGTGTTAGATTGATCTGTTATAATCACGCGGTAAGTTCTCAGTACCCCTGAAAAAAAAAATCACAAACACTTCAACTGTGAAATTGTATATACTTATAAAAGTTTTACCATTGATGCTTATGGGCTGTGACCACTGTAAGAATACCTCATTGCAGACTCCTGTCACAAACTGTACGTTCAAACTGAGTGGTGGGCCTGGCACTGAATTCATAAAGAAAAATGTTCAATTAACATTAGCGGTGTTTTTGAAATTAAATAAACTGTAAACTTACAGCCTTCAGCTGTGGTAGCTATGGCACAAGCTCGTGCATTTTCTCTTGAATCGCTATACTGTGCTTCCACACAGCAGTTGTACTGGGTAAAAGGTCTTAGTCCAGTGACAGTAGCAGTGCGAAGATCTGGATTACCACTAGCTTGGCCAATATGCCCACCTTGGGATGCGCACACAACGCTATGAAATCACAGGTAGTATTTATAACTACTAACCACATTATAAAAGTGTAAATCTTGTTAAGTCATTGCAAATGAGACACATTGTCTAGATTAACCTGTAGTTATTATTACCTGTAGCGATTTAGCTGTGAGTCCATTTCTCTTGGTCTCGTCCAAGTCACAGTTATACTGGTATCATCATTGGTCAGGGCAGTGACATTAGTAGGCTCAGCTGCAAGTGAAAGTAATAATATATTTCTAATATGATTATGTAGGAGCATTGTGGCTTTGTATATGTATTAATTTCAATTAGCTGTGGTAAAAAGTATTATATGTGGAGTTACGAATGTTTTGACACTAATGTTAAAAAGAATTTTATAATAATAATTTCAGTAGTTGTGATTAATGCTGGCATTTTAAGTGGAGTTTTGAATTTTTTATATACTAATAGTACTGGTAGGAGGCTTGAATTTCTACCCATATGGGTGAAGATCTTATACATGTATGTGCGCCTACATGTACATAGATCTAATTAGGTGTTGCTTATTTATTGTATGCATGTAACTGAACTTATATAAAACTGAGCATCACTAGAGCTTGGTTTTGTTATTACTGCCTTGCATGTTTGTGAAGTACTCACTTAGCTTTCTGATGCACTGTACGCTCACGTCACTCGTGTGAGTGCAGGAAGTGGAACCAACGATGCCCATGTATGGACACATCAGCAAAGTCATCTCAATGCCCGTGCACTGCAGACCTGTTAGCAGGACCATTCCAGATCCTGTTCCAAATATGTTTGTAGCTAAAGCAGTGGCACCTACATATACACACACAAAAATAAAAATATTCAATAATTTTTTTTTTAAAGTGAGCGAATTTACCAATACACTTTAGTTCATGTAGAATTAACGAATCAAAACTCACCCACACTCGAGTATCCCAGTGCAGTACACACAACAGTAGCTTCAGGAACACCAAAGCCAGAGTCACAGATAGTTCCGAAAGCTTCTTCATAGCACATCTCCACAACACCATTGTAGGGTGTGGATCCACCAACTAGCCTTACTTCTCCATTCCTGCATCTTGCTATAAATCGAAAAGACATACAGGCACACATACAGTCACATTAAGAATGAATTATTCTGTTGTGTATTTAGCATGTTGCACTCACTCTGGTTGCATACAAGTCCGGCATCATTGGCATGAGTACAGAGATCAGTCGAGCCGCTCACACAATCCACCAAGCGCTCCTCAGTACCAGAGCATGACAGTTGACCGAGGTAAATGGGTCCAAGTCCTGGGCCATAAACAGAGTCCCTTCGAGGTACAGCTCCTGTAGAAAGATTAGTAGAAATGATGAGATAAAAGCATAAAATAACTGAATATATGTCATAATTATATATTAACATTATCGTATATTCTTAATACTATTCTACATTAAATAACCCTAATAATCAATTTTTCACTCAATACTACAATAAGTTCAAAAAATTAATTATGTTCATTTAACATAGTAATAGTAATAATACTAAAAATTATATAAGTATTAGCGTAGTGAAAATGAATTTATACAACATTATTGTATGTTGTGTTTTTGTTAATACACACCATATCTTGAGAAACCAAGTTGCTTGCAGGCTACGTTAGCATCGTTTTGAGTCCACAAGGTATCACAGATTGTTCCCCATGTTTCATTGAAGCAGACCTCCAAACGACCTTCTCTTGCGCTAGCCGTTCCACTCAATCTTAAATCGCCATTGTTACAGATTGCTAATAGGGAACAAGTGATAATTCAATGTTTGGAAGTCAACGTAAGGAAAATGTCAATTACCTGCCGCCCTGCATTGGACTGCTGCATCCATGGAGTGATCACAGGAAGCAGAGCTTGAGGATGGACAGACAAAGAGACTGGGTTCACTCCCGGTGCATTGCACTCCAGCTGCATGGATTGGACCTGTGCCTTGCCCATAAACGCCGGAGTCAGTGATGGCTATGCTACCTGTATAGTGATATTGGAAGTTCATGAAGGAAATGTTACAACTCATTGAAAAAATATATATAAACATGAGGTGGATAATTTAGAATGAAAAAAATGACAAGGAGTCTATACTGCATTATTTCTTAAAGATTTTTTATTATAAAATATGAAAGTCGTAGTCTGGGGCAAAATTAACTCCCATTTTTCATTGAGTTAAATTGAACAACTTACCTAGTCTCGAAAATCCCAGCTGTCTGCAGATAACATTGGAATCCTCTGCACTCCACATTGTGTTGCATACTGTTCCCCACACCTGGTTACTGCAAATTTCAACTCTTCCCTCTGAGGCCAAATTCCCACCGATCAAGCGGACAGATCCGTCAGTACATCCTACATTCAAGAAAATATAGGTTAAAACATCAAACTGTATGGTCTTGGGAAATAGCACATCTTACTTGTGTAACATTGGAGTGCTGCTGCCATGGTGCAGGAACCAGAAAGGTAGGGGCAGTCATCAAGCCTAGCTTCGCCTCCATTGCATTGAACGTTGTTGATCTCAAGAATGTTGTTAGGAGCAGTGAAAATGTTACTCTCGACCCTTAGACCTATACATAAAGTGATCAAATCAACTCTTTAACAGATAATTCTGTCATCCTGATTCAATTACCATATGGAGAATATCCAAGCTGGTTGCAAGCTACTCCAGCATCCACGTTGTTCCAGTTGGTATCGCACACTCCCACCCAGTCTTCGTCCAGACAGAACTGGAGCAATCCACTTGTGGGTTCTGATCCACCAACAATCCTCAAGTCACCATTTTGACAACGCACTGAAATTCAAACACAAAAAATTTAAAAGTCATTTTTAATTTTGCCAGTGTCTGCTTACGAGTTGCATTGCAAGTGACTCCAGCATCATTGCCATGGCTGCAAGGAGTTGAGGAACTTATCACAGAGTATGGGCATTCGGCAAGTCTACTCTCGGTGCCAGTGCAAGCTACATTAGTTCCATAAATGGCACCTACTCCAGGACCGAAGGCTGCACTGTAGTTGGCGTAGGCATCTATTTAAGTACAAAATAAGTCAATACTGTGTATTAAATCTTCCTTTATTTGCCTTTTGATATGGCTTTCAATTTTACTTGAAAAAAACTTACTGAATTTGGAGAATCCTAGCTGATTGCAGACAATAGAAGCTTCGGTGTCATCCCAGCCTTGATCACAGATGGTTACCCAGTCTTCCAGTTTGCAGATTTCAACACGACCACGGCTAAAACTACCACCAACTATTCTTACAGCACCTTCTTGGCAGGCAGCTTTTTGGGGAAGGAGGAAAGGAAGGGGAAATTCAGTGTAAAGATAGGTCAATTGATGGTAAAGAATTACTTACCAACAGGGTTGCAGGTGACTCCAGCATCATCAGAGTGCTGGCAGGCCGAATTAGGTGCTCCGAAGCACGAAGTTACTATCAGTTCATTTCCAGTGCAAGTCAAGTTGCCGATTAAGATTTGACCCACTCCCATTCCAAACGTAAGTGCATTACTGTGAGCCATAGCACCTAGTCAAAAGAATATTAGTAGCATTTAATGAAAAACAGGAAGAGAATGTTTTGAAAGTATGAACTACTTTAGGCTAAACATGTACATACCTCTAGCAGAATATCCAAGCTGTCGGCAGACTACAGATGCTTCTCTTGGTGTAAATCCTATGCCACAGATAGTTCCCCAGGCCTGGTTCTGACAGACTTCAACACGACCTTCACTGAAACTGCTACCACCAGACAAACGTACTTCTCCATCAGTACAGACTATGAAAAATAGTATTAAATGCTAGTGAAAGTTGTTCCACCATTCTACTTCCTTCATAGCTCACCTCTGCACTGGATGGAGGCTTGTGGGGAGTTGATGCATCGAGAGAAGTCTGTGAGGTATTGGCAGTTTTGGACAGAGTCTTCGAGACCTGTGCAGGTTAAGCTGACAACATGGATTGGATTGTTCCCAACACGAGGAGAAGTCAGTGCAGTGGCATCTGGTGGAAAAAAAAGAGTGGTATAGGTGAGAGAATTATTGATTTATTTAACAACTTACTTTGTTCAGAATAGCCCAGTTGCCTGCAGGCAACACCAGCATCAACATTTTCCCAGCCCATGGAGCAGATGGTACCCCAGGATCTATCCACACATACTTCCACCTGACCACTGTATTGGTCACTGCCTAGTACTAGCCTGATGGCTCCGTTGTCACACACTGTCAAAAGAAGATGCATTTATGACAAAAATTCCACAACCAAAAAAAAACAACAACAAACAATGAGATTAACTATGAAGGGTTTATTTGTAATTTCTTTGTAAAATTAAATGTCTCCACCCTTATGCTTACATTCGAAGCAAGTAACTGCTGCATCATTGGCATGAGTGCAAGAACCAATCATTCCATATCCATTGTTTGCACAGTCTAGAATAGTTGCTTCTGATCCAGAGCAGCTGAAGCCGTTATAGATTATAGGACCAGTTCCTTGGCCAAATCTTGCATCAGAGTAAGCAATGGAACCTATGTTAATATATACATTACAGTAGATGTTCCTTGAGGTTTTCCTGAATTGTTTAATCCAATGGTACATTCTTGTACTTACCTGTATCCCTGAATCCCAGTTGTCTGCAGACTACGTTGGCATCACTTATGGACCATCCAGTATTACATAGTGTGCTTATGGTCTCATTTACACACACTTCTACTCGTCCCTCACTAGATGTGACACCTCCAACCAAGCTAACGGTTCCCTCCTCACAGGCAACTATAATGATAGCACATGATTGTCAAAGCTAATTTTTTTTGTACATTCTGGAAAATCAGTTTTATTGTATGTACTTATCCAGCTTACACTGAGTGCTGCATGTGACTCCTACATCACTAGAATGGGTACAGCTGACAGTTGAGCCGAGTGTGCAGTCAATCAGTCTGGGTTCCATTCCAGTGCATGTAACTTTGTCGAAACTAATGGCACCACTTCCAGGAGTAGTAGTTGTTATGGTGGCGTCTAAAAGTGCGAGTTTTGTATTATTATTACAATGAAGAAAAATTCTTATAAGAACTTACTGAATCGAGAAAATCCGAGCTGTCTGCATGCTACATTGGCATCCATCTGAGTCCATGAACTGTCACAGATTGTGCCCCAGGTCTCACCATGGCACACTTCCACTCGACCAATGTTGGACTGTGCTCCGCTAGCTAACCTGATGGCTCCTTCAATACAGTCAGCTAAAATAGAACAAGTGTAAATAAATGAAATGTTCATTTTTTCATAATTCTTTTTACTACATAAATATGTACTATGTTATTTATTTAATAATAATTTTTTCACTACATAAATATGTACTGTTATTTATTTAATAATAATTTTTCACTTATTAATTTCTTTCTTTTTTTTTTGTATTCATCTTCCATTTACTGGTGTCTTCTGATTTCTTCACTACAAATTCCCAAATTCCTTGAGCAAGAACTATACAGTTAACCATGCATTGGAATCCTATCACTACTACTACAAAACTTAAAAAATTAAATAAATAATGATTAAAAATATTCATAGATACTCAAGAACAAAAGAATTCACTTACGAGGTCCACTACATCCGAGAGATGCCACCATGTTGGATGGACACGAGTCACGCATGAGGACTTGACAGGACAAGAGGTCAGATTCTCTGCCGGTACAGTTGAACCAATTGGAATAAAGGGTACCAGTTCCAGATCCGTATGCTGAGCCTTGAATGGCTTGGGCACCTGTGATATAACAGTATTAATGATACCCTTCTTTATCATAGAAATCATCACAAGTACTCACTGAAGATGGAGTATCCCAGGCTTCTGCAAGCTACAGAAGCAGCAACTGGGTTCCAGTTGGAGTCACAGATGGGTCCCCATGACTCCATGATACAGATTTCTACACGACCTCTGGTTGGCATTGGACCGTCAACAATTCTCAGATCCCCATCTCTGCAAAGGTCTGCAGAAATCACATACCAGCATTAAATTTTATATTTCCTTTAAGTATTGTATGCTTTACATTGAGTGGAACAGAGAATGCTGGCATCTTCATTGTGATTGCAGATGGCATTGTTAGGCAAGGAAGTACAATCTGACAGTCGTGTTTCAGTTCCAGTACAGGCCACATTCCTCAAAAAGATAGGACCAGTTCCAGGGCCGTAAACAGCACTTGAAAAGGATGTTGCATCTAATTGTAGAAGCAACTCATGAAAGACAATGTGAATCAATAATGTAATATTTGGATCTCACTGTATCTGGAGTATCCTAACTGTGCACAAGCCACCATGGCATCTACTTCACCAAAGAAATCATCACAGATAGTTCCCCAGCGGAAGTCACTGCAAATCTCGAGACGTCCTTCATAAGGTCTGGTGCCGCCAACTAATCGTATATCTCCGTTCTCACATACTCCTAATTAAGTACAATTATTGAGAGAAAAAATATGATGACACTTTACTAATAAACTTGACCAAGGTGAAATACCTGTACTGCAAATCAGACCAGCATCATCTCCATGCCCACCGCACTGTGTCACCATTCCTAGTCCACTATTAGGACAGTCCACCAGCCTAGATTCTCTGCCAGTGCACAGAATGTTGTCGAGTAGAATTCTTCCGGCTCCTTGGCCAAACTGAGCATTGTAGATGGGAGTGGCATTGACAGATTGGAAGCCAAGCTGATTGCAAGCAATGTTAGCATCCGCGGCCGTCCAAGTGGTGTCACAAACGGTTCCCCAAGTCTCATTCACACAAATTTCCACACGTCCTTCACGTACATTTGATCCGTTGACAAGTCTGATGTCACCATTTTGGCAGAACACTAAGAAGGAGGAGGGGGGGGGATTGTTCAATAAATCAAGTCTTGAAAATATGTATAATTTTATTTACGTGGGCCAATGTTGCATCTAACTGAGGCATCTTCATCATGGGTGCAGTCTCCTGTTGTTGAATCATAAGTGCAAGCCACAAGTCTTGGTTCCGTTCCAACACAATCAGTATTGTCTACAAAGATAGGCCCAGTTCCACTTCCAAAGGTACTACCAGGTATGGCAGTAGCATCTATAAAATGAGAACATTCCATAGGTATGTGTCAAATATAGTCTAATTCTGTAACACTTACTGTATCTGGAGTATCCAAGTTGAGCACACACCACTCCAGCATCATTGGAGTCCCAGCCATCATCGCACACTGTACCCCAGATCTCTCCCATACACACTTCCACTCTGCCTTCATACTGCTCAGATCCGCCCACTAGTCTTATGGCACCATTAGAGCAAATCACTGGAAGTGTTAAATAACAAGCAGCATCACCAGTGAAAATTGATTTTTTTTAGCCACTGAATAACTCACATCTAGGATTGCAGGTAACTCCAGCATCCTCTGAATGAGAGCAAGTGTTGGAAGTGGAGTATCTACAATCACCGAGTCTACTTTCAGTTCCTGTACAGTCCAAATCAGATAGGTAGATGGTGCCACTTCCTTGACCAAAGAAGGCTGACTGGCGTGCCGTTGCACCAACTCGAGAATATCCAAGCTGTCCACAAGCGACGTTAGCATCACTGGCACCCCACGAGTCGTCGCATACCGTTCCCCAGGTATTGTTTTGACAGTATTCAAGGCGACCTTCGTATACTTGTGCCCCACCAACAAGCCTAAGATCTCCGGTGACACAACCCTGACATCTGACACCAACATCTTCATTGTGTGTGCAGCTATGGAGACTGTTGTATTGGCAATCCACAATTCTGTTCTCACTTCCCATGCATGTCACAAAGTCAAGGAATATAGGCCCAGAACCACCTCCAAAGAAGGCAAGCACTTCAGCACCTATAATGATACATAAAGATTATTTCAATGTCTCAAGTTTAATAAATTAGCAGTTAATTTAAACTACCAGATGGGGAGAATCCAAGCTGGTTGCAAGCAACTTGAGCATCGACGGCATCAAATCTAGACTGGCAGACGGTACCCCAAGCTCCTCCTATGCAGATTTCTAAACGACCTTGTCTGGATGATGAACCATCAGCAAGTCTTAGATCACCATTACTACAGTCTATTAATTTTGTTTAAAAAAGCAACAAAAAAAATTTTAAAAAATCAAATATGATGTAATAAAAATGCTTACTTTGAGCACAGCGCACTCCAGCATCATCCAGATGTCCTCTGCATCCCACTACATTGTTGAGTCCACTATTGCCGCAAGTCAAAAGATTACTCTCCGTTCCAATGCAGTTAAAGTTGTTCAAGTACACTGGCCCACTTCCCTGACCAAAGAATGCATCACTATATGGAGTAGCCCCTGTTTGATATACAGCGTTTCAAAACTTGTACATGTATCATTAGTTTAACATCATTAGCTCACGTATTGCTGTGAATCCAAGCTGTCGGCAGGCCACGTTGGCATCAGCTATGGACCACATGTTGTCACAGATTGTGCCCCAGGTCTCATTGTAGCAGATCTCGATACGTCCTTCAAATATGTCAGAGCCTCCAACCAGTCTGATGGATCTGTCTTCACACAGCACTGTAGGTGGAAACAATAAAAGAAGCAATTATGACTAGGGACTTAATACTTTAATAACTACTTACGCTCAGCCCTGCAAGAGAGTCCAGCATCATTCGAATGAGTGCATCCATCAGTTGTGGCCGAGAAGCCACAGGAGAAGAGATCGCTCTCCATTCCCAAGCAGCTCACGTTATTCAGGACAACTAGTCCAGTGCCATTGTAAACGAAACGACCTCCAGGATAGGCCACAGAATCTATACAAGCACATACACTTAATACTTACTACGTGCATTTAAATTCCGTTTGCACTTCGAAAGTGCAAAAATGGTGGTTCTGACAATACTGCTGTATTGTATTTATTATTATACTGTTCTGACTAGATTTACTGAATCATAAATTTAAATATCAGCATTAGGAGAACAAAATATGAATTATGTATAATACTTACGGAATCTGGAGAATCCCAGCTGCTTGCACACAATACCAGCATCCACAGCATCCCACATTGTATCACACACGGTTCCCCATAGACCTTGGTAACACACCTCTAGCAGTCCTTCAGAGACAGAATTACCCATGCCAACAATTCTCACATCACCAGGTATGCATTCCACTGGAAAAATACATCATTATTGATTACAAAAAAAAATTATTGATGAATTTTCAACATATTATGTATTTGTGAGTTCTGGGCAACATAATTGATACTCAAGGAGGATCATGGGAAGAGTCCAGGGGGCCAGGATCCCTATCTCTGCACTAAGCTCATAAAAACATTTTAAGCAATTTTAGTTCTTAGGACAATTGCATGCTAATTTATGCTCTTTTCATAAGTAAATGTCCAAGTCATTGATGTTGTTATTGTTGTTTTTGTTTTTTGTTTTTTGTTTTTGTTTTTTGTTTTTGTTTTTTGTTGTTGTTTTTTAATAATGAGGCCTAAATATATTTGGGGCCTTCCCTGTCATTAGCTCTGGATCCACCTCTGATACTTGCACACTTGACAAACTCTTACTTCATTGCATGAAAAATGTATGAACATGCCGTAGCGTACAAATCTACGAGTCTCTGCATGAATTGAGATTCTGTTTGGCTGCAAACTCAATGCAGTCATATCTACCACAACTCACATGGTTGACAGAGAACTGAAGCGTCTTGGCTGTGCATGCAGTTCACGCTGCCACTTGCAGGACAGTCAACCAGTCTCGTTTCGTTACCGTTACACCCAAGCATGTCTAGAACAATACTTCCATTTCCTTCACCATATAGAGCTCCAGAGAAGGCCAGTGCACCCTCGAAAGCAAAGCCAGCTTGCCTACAAGCCACCTGGGCATCAGAGTTATCCCAAGAGTTGTCACAAACGGTACCCCAGTTGTTACTGATGCACACTTCAACACGGCCTTCCAATTCAGAACTTCCTCCCACCAGTCTGATATCTCCATTAGTGCAAACTGTAGAAATTACAAAAAAAAAAATTATAGCAAGTCTCTTATTGAAGGTACTAGTCATCACTCACTTCTACAGGCAACACCAGCATCTTCACTGTGCCTGCAGTTGTGGATACCAACTGGATTCGCTGGGCATGCTCCCAGGATTGACTCAGAACCCTCACAGCCCACTTCATCCAAGTTGATAGGTCCGGTACCAGATCCAAAGAATGCATTTCCGAGAGCCGTTGAATCTACAATAATAAACAAAATTATGCTTATGGTGATGAAATGTATCTAGTGCACACAATTCACCAAAAAGAGTACCAAATGTTTGTGGTATTACTAACTGTTAATCTACCTTCAGATGAGTAGCCCAGTTGTCGGCACACTACATTGGAATCTTTGCTGTCCCAATTGTCGTCACAAACTGTTCCCCACACACCATTAGCACAGAATTCAACACGGCCTTCATATTCGTTCCTGCCTCCGACAAGTCTAACCCTTCCTTCCTCACAGAGTTCTGGAAATATATATATTCCACAATAAATACAGATTTATAAATACGCTAGTAATTATTTAGTAATAAAAAAAAATTGTGGTATTCTTTATTATTTTGTAATACAATTTTCTTTAATTGGCTAACCTGGAGGGGCCATGCATCGAACTCCGGCATCTTCAAAATGACTACAGTCATGTGTGCCAATGCCATTATGTGGACAGGACGCGAGATTTGTTTCAGTGCCAACACATCTGACATTATCCAAAAGAATACGGCCCGATCCTCGACCAAAGGCTGCAAGAGATACAGCTGCTGCTCCTGTTAAATGAATAAGATATAATTAAAGTTATAAAATAATATATCCACGACTAATAGAATTTTTATGATTAAAAAATGACAGGGGTTCATTTAGGAATCAATTTAAGAGGGGGTGAGATAGAGCTTTAGCTACCTCAAGGGGGTCACAACTTTTATACGGAACTAAGATGAGAAAGGAAATGGGCTTCAATTACCAAGACAATAATTAGAGTAGCAATAAACTTATGATTTAAGCTATTGCATTCACCTTAATTATTCACTTTTTAACTTTGCTTTTCGCTTATAAAATTTGAAGAATATTTCAAGGCCCTGCCCCCTCCCCCCTACATGAAACCCTGCATAGCACAATGCATCCTTTCAAATGTGGCTCCCAAAGTAGCTTTGGCATAGCTTTTGTAGTATTTCTGTTTTAAGTTAGTATGTATGATTTTCATTATTTGAACTTGTTTTGTTGTACTTATTTCTTCTGTCACATTTTTACATGCAAGAATGTCAAGCATTAAAAGATAAAGTCACCGTAATAGCTACTTTATTCGTCTATTTCATATTTAGTATATATCACTTGAAATCTAAAAGCAGTAGATCACTTTATTTTGTGAATCTCACCGGTTGTAAGGAAGCCAAGTTGTCTACATGCCACGGTAGCATCGTTATTATCCCACAAGTCATCACACACAGTTCCCCAAGCTTCACTATTGCAAATTTCAACACGTCCTTCATACTGGGTGGTTCCTCCTTGCAGTCTGATGTCACCATTGCGACAGAACACTAGAAGGAAAAAAATCACAAAGTTGTAGTTAAAAGTACAGAAATTAATGGTTTTAAGTGTGCTAAGAAAATTATCTGGCACGGCTTCACCTCAAAGCTGTGACAATTTAACAGCTCCAAGCTGATGGCCATTTATCATTTCAGTTCGTTTAAAGACTGTATAGCTTACATGTTGAATTGCACTGAGCTCCGGCATCTTCACGGTGAGAGCAGGCTGCAGTGTTATAGTTCACTCCACAATTCAGAAGAGTGTTTTCATTACCAGTGCATCTGAGGTCGGTGGCGACAATGGGACTGAGTGCATTTCCATACGTGGAGTTACCAATGGCAATGGCACCTGTGGAGTCATCAGAAGTAGAGTCAGCAAATATTGAAACAGTTTGTGAGTAAGGAAGGAGGGGAGTGGAGGGGAGGGGGGAGGGGGGGGGGGGTCAAGGAAAATGACTAATTTGTTCCCACTAAACATGAATTGCCTTCAATAGCTACGTACTTTACTGGGGAATTGTTCAAATGTTTAATATAATAATTAATCGTTTCTTGTGATTATTTATCGTTTCATGTCATGTAAGGTTTAAATAAAATTCATTCAAATTGCAACAATTATAGCTATAAAATAAAGGAAAAATACACACAAAGAATTATTAATGCTTATACTGAATGATAAGACTAATGATTTCCATTAGTCTTACAGCCATTTTAGTAAGCTCACCAATACGAGAGTATCCAGCCTGTCTGCACACCACTGTAGCATCATTGTTGTCCCATCCATTATCACAAATAGTTCCCCAGGCTTCGTTGATGCAGATCTCGACTCTGCCAATGCTCTCTGAAGGTCCATCTACAAATCTGATGGTTCCATTGTTGCAAACCACTGGAATAGAATATTAACAACATCGCATCAGTTCTTTATCCTTTATTCTTTCTCCCTTTGTTCCTTATCCCCAATCCTTTAGACTGCCAATCAACACCTTTTAGCACCGCCCTAGCCAAACCAGTCACCTATTTTACTGAGTCACTCAACCACTCATTTCACTTTTTTGTTTTTTCTTGTACCTGAAGAAGACCAGCAATTTGGTCGAAACGTCGTAAAAAATTAAAAGTTTACTTGCCGCGTGTAGTCCAAAATTAAACAGCTAATCAACAGAATTACCTAACCACGTCACTATGACTCTCAAGAACTACAGGACCGACTTTGTTGTGTCTAAATTGAGCTCTCTGCCAATGTGTTGCAACTCATATGTGATGCTGGATTAGTACTCCAGTATTGTTTTTGTTTTGTTTGTTTGTGTATTGTGTTAGTAAGCTCACATTCTGTTGCACAGATAACAGAGGCGTCTTGGGAATGCTGGCAGTTGTTCACTCCAATCATTGAGCCTCTACAGTCAATGAGTCTGGACTCTGTTCCAGTACATGTCAGGTTATTTAGCAGAATGGGACCAAAGCCTTGTCCAAAACGAGCAAAACTGAAATGTCGGGCATCTGCAATACAATGAAAAAGAATTTGCAACAATTAAAGGGATTTATAAAAACACCTTTTGAGTTAGAAAGTATACCATGCTACTAAAAAAATAATGTAGTATTAATATTGTTATTAACAAAAACGATAACAACAATAATAATAAATTTTATTTAAGCTTACTATATCGAGAATATCCTGCATTTCCACAGGCCACTCCAGCATCTGTGGCATCCCAAGAGTTGTCACACACAGTGCCCCAGACATTGTTGTAACAGACTTCCACTCGCCCTTCATTAGGAACGGTACCCCCGACAAGCCTGACAGATCCATGCACACACACTGCAGAGAAATGGAGCAAGCATTCATTAAGACATGATACATGTTTTTGATAGACTAAGAAAGAGATGTGATATGAGTTTGAAGTTATACTTACATACGCACTGCACACCAGCATCTTCAGAATGAACACAATTGTGGTTTGTTGTAAATCGACATGTTTCAATGGAAGTTTCATTTCCAATGCACATTACATCGTCGAGGAAAATGAAACCTGTTCCTTGTCCAAAACGAGCATTACTGTGAGCCACAGCACCTGAAAATAGATAGATAAATATTATAGCCATTGAATTCAACTATATTAAATTTACTGTCTCTTGAGAAGCCCAGTTGGGAGCAGATGACAGAGGCATCGGCGGTATTCCACAAGTCATCGCACACAGTTCCCCATAGTTGATTCAAGCAGACTTCAACACGACCTTCATATTGATTGTTGCCGCCCACAAGGCGCACATCATAGTCACTACAGGCTGCAGAAAATATAAATTATTATTATTATTATTTATTAATATTAAACCGTCAAGCATTAATTTGTATCAGCTCTGTTTCGCTTAATCTTCATTGTTAATCCTTAATAATACTAGTAGCAAGATATGTCTTCTTAAAGTAAAGATAACTTAAAGTGTCAAATGGCCACAACATACGTGGAGGAGGAGTGGTGACAACAGCTGGACACTGGACTGAAGCATCTTCGGAATGAGCACAGTTGTGTGTTCCTAGTGGATTTGCCATACAGTCTATTAGTCTAGTCTCATTGCCAACACAGGCCACATTGTCCAGTACTATACTCCCAGATCCCTGGCCAAAAGCAGCACGGCTGAGTGCAATTGCAGCTGTAAATTTTAAAATATTATTTTAATGTAAATATGCATACGCCAGTCTCTTTGTTTAAACCGTTTACTTGGTTTCAATTATAAATAATAATAATAGTATAGATATATCAGGATGTGACATTTTAATTAAGTAGAATAACTGTCATAAAAACATACTTGAAGGATCATATCCCAACTGACGACAGACAACTTGAGCATCGTTTGTATTCCACAGGTCGTCACAAACTGTGCCCCAAATGCCACCGTTGCAAATCTCTACTCTTCCTTCTCTCAAGGACCCTCCATCTCTTAGTCTCAGACTGCCATGTACACAGTTTCCTACGAATATACCCAGAGCATGGATGACATAGTTATTGAAGTGACAACTACCACAATGGTAGTCAAAGGGTTTTAAAAAAAAAAGAAAAAAGATAGTATGTTAAGTAGGAGTACCATAACAGCTATTTATTGTTGTTACCTGCACATCGTATTCCTGCATCTTCTGCATGGACACAGTTGTGGATGTTAAGTCCAGCATTGGGACAGTCTACAAGTCTGGGTTCTGTACCCACACATCGCAGGTCATCCAGCAAAATGTTTCCAGTTCCAGGACCAAAGGCTGGGAAAAGAACAGCCACTGCACCTGTACCCCAAAATGATCACATATAAAACGTCATTTTTTTATCAATGTTATAAATGAACACTATTGCAACAGTTATTGAAATTAAAAAGGAAAAGAGTGTCCTAAACTTTTCAATTAATTACCTGCGGATGAATACCCAAGCTGTTGGCAAGCTACTTGTGCATCAAGATTGTCCCAGAAATCATCACAAACTGTTCCCCAGGCCTGATTGCTGCATATCTCAACACGACCCTCACGACTATTCGTTCCTCCTTGTAATCTGATGTCTCCATCACGGCATATTACTACAAGGGAGGAAAGGTGTCAAAGGTTAGATCTAAAACATTGTTTTTTGATGACATACATGTACAGACGACTCCAGCATCTTCAAAATGGCCGCAGTTGTGACTGCCAATTCCTCTGTGACTGCAATTGAACAAGGAGCTCTCAGTTCCCACACAGCCGAGGTCGTCAAGAACAATTTGTCCACTCCCTCGGCCGTAATGTGCACAGCATTGCGTGGATGCCCCTGTATAAATTAGTTCAGTTAGGCTACTTTTCAAATTATCACCAATCATTTGAATGATCTACTCTAAAAGTACCATGTTTATGTAGCAGTTGTTATTAGGTAGAAAGAGACCCATTTCAATATCATATACCAATAAGTTATTCTCTAGTGTTGAACCGATCTCCTTAAATCCGATATTTTCCCATACCATATTAGAAATGTAAGTGTGGTGTAGACTCTGTGTATTATTTGCCTTAGCCCTTTTTTAATATAAATACAACATAATATGTTAAGCTAGATGCTTCACTCTTTGAAGAATGCAGCATTAATATCAGATCGGCCGTCAGTACAGTTGATTATGTTCACATTTTTTTAAACCCATCTGTAATTGGCTATTGTAATTGGTATACTTGCTGCTACTGTCTCTTATGCCCCCCAACCCCCTCCTGGAATTTTTGCAAGTTAATGTAGTACGATAGCTAAAAAGTTGAATTCTATAAGTAGGAAGATTATAAAATCATGCATGTGACCGAATACACTTTTATATAGGCATGTGCATCAAAGTAGTGTGCGTTTTAAAAATGTGTGTGGCTAATTACAGCAGTGTTTCCCACCCCCAGCAAAATAATCCTACATTAATATCACCTAACTTTGCAAATTACATATAATAGTGAGCTAATGGCTGCTTCATACCTGTTCCAGCATATCCAAGCTGCCGGCAAACAACTTGAGCTTCCGGTTCTCCAAAGCCGTCATCACAAACTGTGCCCCATGCATTGTTATTGCATACTTCAACACGCCCCCTCAACTCATTGATGCCACCCACAAGTCTTACATCACCTTGATTGCATACAGCTATTAAACAGAAACAAATAGCATGATTAAAACACATAGTAAGAAATTCCTAATGTACTGCAATCAAGTACTGTTACTCCCATTTTGTAAGGCTATCATCATCTCAGTATATCAATGAAAGTGATATTGCAGCTGATCGCTAACATACCAGGCTGTGTGGTGATCACAATTGGGAGACATCGCACTCCAGCATCTTCAAAATGTACACAATTATGAGAACCAATTGGATTCTGAGGACAATCGATGAGTCTTCCTTCAATACCAGCACATTGGACATTGTCAAGATAAATGGGGCCAGATCCTTGTCCGAATCGAGCAAAGGAGAATGCAGCGGCACCTAAGAAAATATTTATCTTACTTAATATGTCCAGCTATAAGTTTATATATAAATTCTACCTTGATCCTGGAATCCAAGTTGTCTACAGGCTACATTGGCATCTGGAGCATTCCACAAATCATCGCAAACTGTGCCCCACACACCGTTGATGCAGACCTCCACTCGTCCTTCATATATAGAGGACCCACCTTGCAGTCTTATGTCGCCACGATTACAGACTTTATTAATGCAAAAACAACCATGTTAAAGAGGTCCAATGCATAAAGCCATGTAATTGAGTACTTACCTGGTGCACCCGTGGTGATAGGCATGCAGGTCACTCCAGCATCTTCAAAATGAGCACAGTTGTGGCTTCCAATGGGATTAGCTGGGCAATCAGCAAGTCTCAATTCATTTCCAGTGCACTGTACATTATCTAGATAGATAGGGTCAGTACCCTGTCCAAAACCTGCTCTCAATACTGGGATGGCTGTTGAAAAAAATAAGAGAAAATTACAAAGGACTTCAATTTAACACAAATGTTGTCCCACCTCCATTGCGGGAGAAACCTAGTTGGAAGCAGACGACTGCAGCGTCAAGTGAACCCCAAAAATCATCACAAACAGTACCCCAGGTGTTATTAAAGCAAATTTCTACACGTCCTGATTGAGAGTTTGGACCTCCCTGAAGCCTTAGGCTGCCATCGGCACAAGCTGATGAGAAAATATAACAACAACATAATTATAATTAACCTTTTTAATGGTAAAGTCATACTACCACTTACAGATAGGGGTGCACCGAACTCCTGCATCTTCACCGTGTACGCAGTTGTGTCTTCCAATTCCTGGATTTGCACAGTCCAGGAGTCTGCTTTCACTCCCAATACAGCCAACATCGTCTAGTAAAATTGGGGAAAGTGCAGCTCCTTGGCCAAACCTAGCACTTCCAAATGCCGTTGATCCTAAAAAGGACCAAAATTCAAAATCACTTTTAGACACATTTACACCAAAATATTGCCAGTAGCACTTCTACATAAAAAAACTTAATTGTTCAGTGCATGGTAATAATATAGTTGGAGTACTGCATGCATACCTGAAGTGTCATACCGAAGCTGATTACAAACCACACTAGCATCTCCGGCATCCCAGAAGTCGTCACAAATAGTTGCCCATTCATTATTCCAACAAATTTCTACACGACCCTCGAAGCTGTTACTGCCACCTATAAGGCGCAAGTCCCCATTGTTGCACTGTATCGTTGAGTTCATGCAGGTAATCCCAGCATCTTCACTATGAACACAGTTGTGAACTCCGATGCCGTTGTTCGTGCAGTTTGCCAAATAGAGCTCTGTACCACTGCATCCCACGTTGTCCAAAAAGATCTGTCCAGTACCTCCTCCAAAAGTAGAAATAGCCCTCGCACCTGTGGTTGGTTGGTTTACAAACAAAACACTACTTAGTAAAACATAAACTCTGGCTGAGCAGTATTAATTAAGCAAAGGTAAAGTTAAACACTGTATTCTTGCATTCAAGACTTGCCAAGTGGTGAAAATCCAAGCTGCCTACAAGCCACTGCAGCATCATTATTTCCCCAAGCGTCATCGCAAACGGTGCCCCATTGGTTGTTGAAGCACACTTCTACTCGTCCTCCGTTGGCATTAGATCCTCCAGCCAGTCGGATATCACCAGAAGTACATACTACAATCAAATGCAATTTTGTGTTAGGTTTGGTATGTGTGTGTTTATGCATACAAATTGTAATTCAAATTGTAATTCAAATTACAACACCCTCACACTTAAACCATTTTCTGTATCATATTTTTTATTGTTGTGTTAAGAGTGGAGGGGTTGTTGCACAATGCATGCAATATAGTCTAACCTTGGGGAGTAATTTGGCATTGGACTCCAGCATCTTCTGCGTGGACACAGTTATGAACACCAACTCCATTGTTGGAGCAGTTGCTCAAGAAAAGTTCATTTCCTGTACACTGTATATTATCAAGGAAAATGCTTCCTGTTCCCTGACCATAGAAAGCATTTGATCGTGCTACTGCCCCTGTAAATAAAAACATTCATAGGAGATGAAAAGACAAATTGATAACAAGCTGGTGGATATAAGATTTCTCACCTTGTGTAGAATAGCCTAGCTGACGGCAAACAACCTGAGCATCTGGGGTACCCCAGAAATCGTCACAGACTGTTCCATACACACCATTGTAGCATATTTCAACACGTCCTTCAGCAACACTCGTTCCTCCAACCAGTCGTATAGTACCAGTTACACAGCCAGTAGGACCCTGGCAGGTGACACCAGCATCTTCAGCATGAACACAGTTATGGGTAGTCGAAGATAGGCAGTCAATCAATCTATTCTCCGTGCCAGCACACATTACATTATCCAGATTAATCAAGCCAGTTCCTTGGCCAAAGAAGGCATTAGTCCTTGCAAGAGCACCTTAATGAAATTAACAATGAAAATTTAAAAAAAAATTGTATTTAACTAATTTTTACTTACCAATTGTGGAATAGCCCAGCTGTCTGCACACAACTGTGGCATCTGGGACACCCCAAAAATCGTCGCAAACAGTTCCCCACTGATTGTTGTTGCACACTTCCACTCGACCTTCAAATTCATTATTTCCACCTATGAGTCTGACCATTCCATTGTTGCAAGGACCTATGAAATACATTATTACAAATAAAGAAGAGAAACATTAAACTTGCAGAAAACTCAAACTAAATTTCTAAGTTGTACTATATGATTTATACTTCCTTACTGGAACAACGAACACCAGCATCTTCAGAATGTATGCAGTTATGACTCCCCAGAGTGTTGGCAGGACATGCAGAGAGAGAGCCTTCTGTGCCTACACATCTCACATTGTCCAGCCAAATTTGCCCAGTTCCTGGACCACCCAGCTGTGCTCTAGTGAATGCAATCACACCTGAAGAAGGAAAAAAAGATTTTAAATTTTAGTTTGCAGGAATAAAGAGAGCATTTACCCTCCCTAACTTGAGAGTTTTTTCTCCCACACATATTAGATAGCAAAGTTTTGATGGAAATAAATGGCAAATTTTGCCATCACACTATTGTAACAGCTAGCAGATATATCTAACAAGACTCACTGGATGTGGGTAGTCCCAGCTGTCTGCACACCACTCGGGCATCCAAAGTATCCCAATCATCATCGCACACTGTACCCCACACTCCAAAGAAGCATATTTCAACACGTCCTTCATTAGCAAGGGCACCATTAACCAGCCTCACTTCTCCCTGGTTGCAGCCAGCTATAACACAATAGAAAAACAAAGAGAAAAGACTTTATTATTATCATCATCATCACTATTCAATGATTCAGTCATTCTTGGCTGAAATAATTATAATAATAGGAAATTTTCTCTTTTTAACAGCCAATATTGTTAATTAAAACTTAACCCGACATTTCAACTTCCTGCCAAAGTCATCTTGACCCCTGAAGAGGAATTCAGCAAGAAGTCAAAATGTCGGGTTAAATTTTAATTAACAATATTGGCTGTTAAAAAGAGAAAATTAGTTATTATTATCATCATTATTATTATATATCTATATTATTATTATTACTACAATTATTGTTGTGGTTACTGTAAACGTTCTTAACCAGCTGAATTTTGGATACTAAAGTGAAAATTGACAGAGGAATGTGTTTGAGCTGTTACTTTGTGTGATCATTGCAAAAAGGTTAAAAATTTGTATTAAAACTTCTTATGACTATTGTATATTTAAAAGTTCAAAACTTGAAATCTGTTAGCTATATTGTATTATGCCATGTCTTGTATACGTTTTATTTATTTTTGTAAATTACAAACAGTCTACTATTTCACTTACGTAGGTTGCACATAACTCCAGCATCTTCACTGTGGGCACAGTTGTGAACACCTATAGAGTTACTTGGACAGTCAAAAAGCCTGGACTCATTTCCTGAACAGCGAACATTATCGAGAAGAATAGCACCAGTTCCCTGACCAAATTGAGCTCTGCTGGTAGCAGTAGCACCTGTGAATGGGAAGGGAGTGGAATTTGATGTAATAAACTTAGATATTCCATGAATCTTACTAGCCATCAGCTCATCATTTCATTTTACCTGTTGTTGAAAACCCAAGCTGCCTGCATACTACAGTAGCAGCGTTGTTGCTCCAGAAATCATCACACACTGTGCCCCAAGCCCCAGAGTAGCAGACTTCCACTGTACCCTCGTTGCCATTTGATCCACCAGACAGCCTTATTTGTCCGTTATAACACACTAAAGAAAAAGAAGCATTCATGCTCAGCTCTTACAGCATATACATAATGTGTGTATGAGAGAGGGGTGGTAAAATATATTACTTACTTGTAGTACACACTACTGAAGCATCATCAGTATGGAGACAAGTTTGAATTCCAATGTTAGTGGGACAGCCCAACAGTTGCATCTCTGTACCAGTGCAGTTTGGGAATTGTAGGAAAATAGGACCAGTGCCAGCCCCAAATGCAGCATTGCTCAAAATGTTGGCAGCTAAGAAATATATAAACATTATTAATTCATGCTCTCTATATATATATGCATACATGCATACCTACATATAGCTAAATATTAATTTATAATGATTTATTATCAATCAGCAACACATTTTAAAGAAACTGTTTTACAGTAGACTCTCCACACAATGTCAATAATGGACATACACCCAATACTGGACAGGGGTCTGTGTACCAACTGCAACTCCAATAAGAATGATGTATTTGCAGCATCCGCATAACTATCACCTCTAAGTCCCAAACAGCGGACAGAAGGTTTGCTAAAAGACTCAGAATGCTTCCCGAGTAGCCAATATTTGGCCACACCTCTAATTATGGCCAGAGGGAAGTGGACCTGTTGATTCTTCTAATTGCTGTTATTATTCCCTTTGATTCATCTGTCATACAAAGCCAGGACATTCCAGTAGACTATGACTAAGGCATAATAACTAAATGCCCTAAACTTTCACTGATAGAGCTGAAAACCAGTAGAGTCCTGGTGCGACACTAGGGAAGAACTGATACTCAAAGTTCTACAAGTTAGTATACTTTTACCTGGAGAGCTTCAGCCATGTAATCCTATCAACACACTTGTGTGACATGCTTCCTTCACCGTGTGGTTGGTAAGAGTCTAGCTCATGAGATTACATGTCTCATAGAATGTGAATATATGAAAAAACTGGAAATGTTATTATTATACATAGAAATGAGGACTCTGACCATTTTGATGTAGATTGTTATGTGTCAGTGTCATCCTTGGAACCAAGCTTATCATCAATGGTTGCTATTGCTCTAGCGTCCGAAAGGCTTCATCATGCAACAAAGCAGACAATTCAAAATTCTTTCACTAATGTCTTTATGAATCTGATGGTAGTATTGTACCATCCAGCACTAGAGATAGAGTGCCTAATATCTTTACCATCTAGCTTCAAATTACTCATTTGATCTTGAACCCACACCAAAAGGACACTTCCGAATAATGGACTACAGAGCACTGCCCAAAGTGCCCTATATTCATAAAGTCTAGTACTTCTTTTTTTTTACACTTATTTTGGCTAAATTTTTGTGTGAAAACACTTCAGCTTTACCTGTTGTACTGTATCCCAGTTGTCGGCAAGCAACCACAGCTTCTTTGTCTGTCACACCATTATCACAGACTGTGCCCCACAAGTTATTGTTGCATATTTCAATCCTCCCAGACGTGGAAACAAGTGCGTTGCCATTCAACCTAATGTCTCCATTACTGCAAGCTATGTACACACAAAAAGTTGAGTGAATACCTGATAACTCAAATCAACAATGGAAATTGAAGAAACATAGTGTTATGTTATATAAATTATATATCCTTAGACATTAATACTCTATTATGATATATTCATTCATCCAAACTGAATTGGAAACACTCACATGTTGTTGATGTTGCACAAATTACTCCAGCATCTTCACCATGGACACAGTTGTGTATATATGAAAATTGACAGGCCATCAAAGTGCCCTCAGTTCCCCTACAGCTCACATCATCCATTACGATTGGTCCTGCTCCTTGACCAAATGCTGCCTGAGATCGAGCCAATGCTCCTAAAAATGTGAACAGCAGCAATTTCCTTGATACCCTTACAATAATTTCATTATTTCATAAAGAGCCATTCTTACTATGCAAATGTTATAGTTAATAGTTACTAAATAATTTTTCTTTTAACTTTCGTAGTAATAATAATTAATAGCTCATACGTTTCGACTCAGAAGTCACTAAGGAAGGTTCCTCGGAGTCGAAACATGAACGATTAATTATGATTACTACGAAAGTTTAAAAAATTATTATTTAGTGACTAACTATTATAATTTCATTCATATGAATTATCCAAGACATTGCTTTGAGTACCATTTTGCTCATTTTTTTTTATACACATAGCTAATTGCAATACAGATTTTCTCAATAACTTTCCAATTTCCTGTCTTAGCTGTGCCAGAGTCTAACCTGTTGACGAATAGCCTAGCTGTCTGCAAACTACCATAGCATCCGTATTAGACCAGCCATCATCACATACTGTGCCCCACTGATTATAGTAGCAAACTTCCACACGGCCTTGTCTTGGGCCAGTTCCTCCTACCAGTCTAATATCTCCCGTAGTGCAAATGCCTACATAATAATTAATGTATACATCATCATACATCATTATTATCTGATCCTAGGAAGAATGTATGTATATAATGTTTGTTTGTACTATGTATGTATGTATGTATGTGTGTATTTACACTTAATATTAATTATGTTGAGCAAGTATGTGTGGCATATTCAGTAAATATATTTAAGGAGTAATAACCAGCACCAACTAGATGTTGAATAATACATATGCAACTTTGTAGTTAGGGATCAACTACAAAGCAAGACTTCAAAACTTACTTCTGAACCCTATAGGTTCACACTGCACGCCAGCATCCTCATTGTGGTTACAGTTATGGGAAAGTGGAGGATTTCCACCGCAGTTTAGCAGATCTGTCTCATTTCCTCTGCAATTAACATTATCTAGCACTATCTGACCAGTACCAGGTGATAAACTTCCAAATCTATAAGATGGTACCAGAGCAATAGCGCCTACAAAACAAGATAGTTAGACATATGTCAACATATATAATTATATATATGGGCTGTGTGTAGTCGTTGAATCTCAGTAAGAAAATGATAAGGACAACTGCTATAATGCACGCCATTCCACATAATATTTCCACTCACCAGCTTCACTGAACCCAAGTTTTCGGCATGCTACAGCAGCATCAGCTTGGTTCCACTCATCATCACAGATAGTCCCCCAAACATTATTGTAGCAGATTTCTAGGCGGCCTGACAGGCTGGTTCCTCCAACAAGCCTCAAACTCCCTTGAGAGCAAGCTGTAAAAGACAAAATGAAAGTTTTCTGTGATTTATATATAATATAATAATTATAGCTAGGATCGATATAAAGTGTATTGAATATTGCATAGATGAGAAATATTTTCCATCCGTCTCAGAAGTGTAAAATGCACACTTGGTTCAGTCAATATGTCCTTTAACATACAACTTATCTTAAATGTCACTTCAACTTCCCATATTTACATAGTGCCTACTGAAACAAGCCAACTCATCTACGGCCAATATCTCCTTCATGATGATTTATGCAACAACTTGTCACACTTATTCAATGAACTCACTTGGAGCATCCACACATCTAACTCCTGCATCTTCAACATTGTTACAGTTGTGCAGTTCAATAGGGTTCGCTGGGCAGTCTATCAGCCTACTCTCTGTTCCAATGCAGTTCACATTGTCCAGCCAAATAATGCTAGTGTTGCTGTTGGTGAAGCCAGTAGTGAGAACAGTGGCACCTGCATCAGTAAGTAAGCAACTTGGTGAATGGACCTGAACTAATGTTAATTAGATTGCTCACCATTTGGACTAAATCCCAGCTGACGGCAAGCCACTTGGGCATTTGTAGCATCAAATAAGTCATCACAGACTGTGCCCCACTGGTTGGCTACACACACTTCTATGCGCCCTTCGTTTGAATTAGCCCCTCCTTGCAAACGTATATCTCCATACTGGCAGACTGAAATGTATAAAAAAAAAACAACAAGAATCATACCATCCTTGACACACCTCATTCTATGCTGCTGTGGTCCCAAATGACTAGATCAGTTATCATGTGTGCTTAAATTGTAGTGTTTAACTCAACTGTGTTCTTGTGATTCATACCTGCAATTTGACCCCGTGGGAGACATCTCACTCCCACGTCTTCAAAGTGAATGCAGTTGTGGACTCCGAGTCCCGCATTTCGGCAGTCAACCAATCGATTTTCTGTCCCTGTGCAACCAAGGTCGTCCAGAAGAATGGTTCCAGTCCCATCAGCCACATTACTTGTATACAATGGAGTGGCACCTGAAAATGGATGGATTAATAATACTAGCGATAAATGTCAACCAAAATTTTAAGGACATAAAAGGAACTTTTTTTTTTTAATTTAAGGTGGGGTTGTCATTATGAACTTAAATTTGAAGCAAATGTCGTGAAGGTCATAAGAATTATCAGTTGAGAAAAAACATTTTCAATGGGGAGGGGGCAAAATTCACCCCAACAAAGCTCTTAAAAATTACTTATAACTTATTATTACACTGGTTATTATATATCATAACTATTGCTTAATTTGTAAATAGTGATCTATTCTAATTTTTGTAGCTATTGTATTGCTTCAAATATAATTTATCATGCTTGATGATGCAAAAGGCTATAGTAGCTGGTGGTTTCAAGAGAGGTTAAAAGACGCTTTCTTACTTCTTTAAATAAAAAAATGGGGGGAGGGGGGGGGGGGGGGGGGGGGGGGGGCGAAGGCTTGTTTCAATAGGCTAACACACTCCAGACAAGAGTTACTAATATGTGTACTATAACTAGTGGTGCGCTCGAATAGCGCAAATGCATGGCGAGCGAGTAAATATATGAGTATAGGTAAAGATAATTTGTGAAGGAAATCGCTAAATAATAGCAATGATTAGGCATGAAGAGTTAACAATAACAGAATTACCTAATAAACTTCGAACGCAGTGGCAAAGAAGCGCAGCTTGACAATTTGCCATTCAGTCTTTCGCCAAGAAGAGAGTAGCTATAAACTTTTTGGTTGAAACTTAGTTGATTCTCCGTGCTCGTTAATTGAAAAATACCGGAACTGTAAACGCTTTACCTAACTTACGTAATTAGAAGCGCGGGCGAAATTTTTTGACGTACGCATACATACCTACATATATATATATATATATCTGAAATCTCAATTGAACACGACTGATAGTCAGCTTCACTCGCTTCGCTCGCTCGCTGAATTAAGCATGTACCAACAAAATAACTAAAACTTTCTTTTAGGTGAAACAGAAAGCACCAAACACTCCACTCATTTAAATGAAGAGGAATCATGCATGACACCATTTTCAAACCTTCACGTACCAGTGGGTGCGAAACCGAGTTGCCTGCAGGCCACGTTGGCATCCAATATTCCGAAGCCATCATCACAGACAGTTCCCCACATGGTGTTGTTGCATATTTCAATCCTTCCTTGCAAACTTGTGCCGACTAGCCGGATATCTCCATTAGTACAAGCTGTAATATGAACAGTAAGGCAAATTTAAATTAGCACTTTGTGGTGTGCTATGTATCAGGACTGCCTGTACATACATACTTTAATTCCTGGCAATTATATTATTACAAGGTTTTATCCTTTTTTTGTCTATGATACATAGAACTAATTCATAATAGTGGTGATAGGCTATACAATTTGTGGATCAATATCATAATTATTGAAGTACAGCTTGTTGTACTGAAGGTTACTGGTCTCCTACTTACTTTGACATCTCACTCCAGCATCTTCAGCATGTACACAGTTGTGTTGTCCAAGTGGAAGAGCAGGACAGTCTATGAGTCTAGTCTCAGTGCCAACACACTGGACATCATCCAGCCAGATCTGACCAGCTCCATTGGTGAATCCAGTAGTAAGAGGTGTGGCACCTTCTCTGACGAACCCGAGCTGAGTGCAAGCCACTACAGCATCATTCACTCCCCAAAAGTCATCACAGACAGTCCCCCAGGTGCCATTGACGCATACTTCAACTCTACCTTGGGTAGATGTCCCTCCTTGGAGTCTGATGTCACCATGAGTGCAGTCTATAGACAAAAAATCATGCAAGCACTATTAAATGAACTCTTTAATACTAAAAAAGCTCACATCTGTGCATCATTTTTTTTTTTGCATATACATAATTTCATGGCAGTGGTGTCATAAGTAAGGTATTTTATCAGGAATTTTTAAAAAAGTAATTCCTTTTAGCTATGTTTCTATAAAAATTATTCATGATCATTCTATAGGCAATGTTTGATCAAACGAAACTACAAAAAAAAAGACTTTTATAAGTCACAATGCACAAGTACAGTAGTCTGGCGAAGCAAGACCCACGTAGCACGCAAAGCGCACGGAGGGTCTGGGGGCATGACCATACTAAATTTATTCTGGAGGAAAGTGGAAGTGGTGAATGCCCCACCTCCTTTATACCTAAATTTCTACCACAAATTAGATTTGATTGCTAAACCTAGCGTTGAAAGGGTGGCTGGCACATACAGGAATTTCTATTTGTGGTTGAGGAGGGCTATTCCCGGTAATTTGCTAACGGTAATTGACCGCCGTAATATATGTGCGGCAGAGCATATTTGGTATGGCCATGTCCCCAGACCCATTCCCAGTGTAGCGGTTCAGTAAAGGGCCTGGCTAGGCCAGACTACAAGTACAATTGATGAGCTATTGAACAAACAAACAACCATGCTGACCTGGAACTAAGGAGCATGACACTCCAGCATCTTCAAAGTGTTGGCAGTTGTGCGAGCCCAGTGGATTTGCAGGACAATCAATGAGCCTGCTTTCTCTTCCGTTACAGTTAACATTGTCCAACCAAATCTGTCCAGTTCCATCAACGACATTTCCAAGGAGTAATGCTTGACCTGGAATTCAACACCCAGCAATAATTATGACATTGGTCCAGTTTAGGCACACAACAATAAAGATGGTGTACTAACAAAAACATGAAAATAGCTAGTCTCTTTCTTTTTCTTCCCAAGACTACCACATTAGTACTATTTTAAGCCATGAAGTTCAGGTTAATAGCTAGGTCATGGCTGTGAGAGCTAATAGTACAACCTCAATGGCCCGCTTTGATCCTTTGGATGACATTTATGAGTTACCTGCTGGATATCCAAGCTGTCTGCAAGCTACTCTGGCATCTATAGCACCCCATAGGTCGTCACAGATAGTTCCCCAGATGTTGTTGACACAAATTTCCAAACGTCCCTGCAGTGATGTCCCATCTCGAATTCTGAGATCGCCTCTGTTGCATACTAGTATTTTTTTAAATTCAATAAACTTTCAATTTCAATTACTTTTTTAAACCATATAAATAGACTAATTGACTTACATACTCCATCACATCTAACTCCAGCATCCTCAAAGTGACCACAGTTGTGTATTCCAATGTTGGATCCAGGGCAGTCTATAAGTCTAACCTCATTTCCTCTACAGGCCAAGTCATCAAGCCAAATTTGACCAGCTCCGTTTGTGAAACCAGAGGTAAGGGTCGTTGCAGCTATGGGTAATAGAACAAAAATAAATAACTCAACATTTGCATTGATTTAACATACAAGATGATGGAAGTCCCAGTTGCCTGCAAGCTACAATAGCATCTACAGTTCCCCAAAAGTCATCACACACTGTTCCCCAAATATTGTTATGGCAGACTTCAACTCTTCCGGAAGTAGTAGTTCCTCCTTGAAGGCGAATAGCTCCTTCAGTACAAGCTTTTGAAAAAAAAATTGACATGAAGTCATAATATTAATCTTTAAATAACCTCTCCCACCCCTTGCCACAGTACTCACTGATTCCAGATGATGCACACATTACACCAGCGTCTTCAGAATGGACACAATTGTGACTGCCAAATCCAGAACTCCGGCAGCTAGCCAAGGTTCTTTCTGTTCCTGTACATGCCAGGTCATCCAACCAGATCCGTCCAGTCCCATCCGGAACACTTGCACCTATCAAGAATCTGGCACCTTATAACATTGACACAGCCGAGCATTTAAACTTTCAATAGGCCTTTATCTATACACATTTCATTGTACCAGTAATCACGAGTCCCAATTGTCTGCAAACCACCATAGCTTCTTGCACTCCCCAGCCATCATCACAGACTGTGCCCCACACGTTGTTGTTGCAGATCTCAACACGTCCACTACGTTCAGTTCCTCCCACCAAACGAAGACTGTTTGAAGGACATCCTGCGTACATAAATTAAATGCCATGCGAAAACACTCGTGATTGTTGAGACGCACTGTAAAAGAATAACTTACCAGCCAAACAGGTCACACCCACATCTTCTGCATGTACACAGTTATGGGAACCTACATTGTTGGATGGACAATTTATCAAAGTTATTTCTGTTCCTTGACATTGCACATTATCAAGCCATATCTGTCCTGTGCCTGGAGTAGGATCATACACAGTAGCACCTAGACAAAAAAATAATAATAATAATAACGATGATGATGTCATCAGTTGCATACTTTATGGACTCAATAGAACGTAATTAAAAACAATACATAATAGCAAAAAAAATTCTCTTTTTAACAGCCAGTATAGTTAATTATAACTTAACCCAACGTTTCGACTTCTTGCCGAAGTCCTCTTCAGGGGTCAACTGAAGAAGACTTCAGCAAGAAGTCGAAACATCACGTTAAGTCATAATGAACTATATTGGCTGTTAAAAGAGAAAAACGTTTGCTATTATTATATATATTTCAACCGAGAATGACTGAATCACTGAAAGAATACATAATACTTCCCACCCTTTTGGAACAATGCATGCAAAATGAAACTTTACAAAGAGTTTGTTTGTTTTGTTTTTTGATACAGTATAATGTATGTTTAAAAACTTGCCTGAGTCAGAGAAGCCCAACTGCCTACAGACCACATTGGCACCTACACTACTGAAGAAGTCATCACAAATGGTGCCAAAGGTGCCATTGTTACATATCTCTACTCTTCCTATCCGGTTGTTGGCACCATCCACAAGTCTAATGCTGCCTCCATCACAATCTGTAAAAAGAATATAATTAGCACTAAAACTACAATATCTAAGCTTGGGTTAAAGGAAAAAAAACAGCAAAAGCAATGACAAAGAGTAACTTACTGCGAGATGCACACCTCACTCCTGCTGCATCTGTGTGTGCACAGTTCTGTATGGCTGTACTATAAGGACAGTTGAGAAGAACTGACTCTGTTCCAATGCACAATACATTATTCAACCAAATTCGACCGCTGCTGGCTCCGAAACTGTAACCATTTCCTCGAGTTAGAGCAACAGCACCTTCATAAACACACACATACACACACACACACACACACACACATTAGACAGAGCTTTCACACTAAATGACTAGTGATGTGTTTCAGCGTAAATGGCAAGCGAGCCATTGTGCACAAGTAATTCAAATATGGCAATCTGATAAAAGTTGATTTTTGCCTTTACCAAATGTGACCGGCTATGATAAAATCGACCATTGTGACAATAAATTAAAATCAAGTAAATGCGCAGTAAAGTCAATTTACCTCAATTAAAAAAAAAATGTGTGGGGTTTCTTAAACCTTTACTATCAAACTACCCCAGATTAAAATTTTGGCTGATTTTGGCGAAAGCTTCTTTGGAAAAAAAAAAAGGGGGTTTAGGTCTACCCATTCTAATTGTACCCAGCTGCATTTGGAGAATGCGAGTCGCCATTTCTATGACGATACCTGAGAAAGCTTAAGGACAAAATGGCCGAAGGAGTAATAACTTACAGCTAAAGGCTAAAAGCTTACCAACTTTTTTTACTATGTCTTGGACGATCAGTAAGCCATAACTCCGCAGGCCGAGAGGTCGCCATTTCCCAGGAAAATCTTATACTATTACGTAATTCTTTCGTAATAGTATAACAGTCTGTGCATAAAAATCACTTGTAAAACTTTAAACATGATTTTCTCTTGAGTTTAATATTTGTGGTCAAGCTAACCTTGTGGCTTTCTGAGCATTATATAGCCTGCAGAGATGCTCCAAGCTAAAGAACGAACGGTAAATGCCTTTGACCCATTAAAACTACAGGATTACCGAATAAAATCTTTCTTTTTTTTGTCACAACTGTCGGTTTTCTCATAGCCGGTCACAAATAGCTAGGTACACAAAAGTAACAATAAGGCTATATTCATTTAGTTTGCCTGAAGTTAATGTCTTAGATCCTGTTCACCTAGTTTTAGGAGGCATGATTCAGTCTCTTCAGTCCTAAAAGTAGCTATATAGCCATTGACCCCATGTATTATAGCTAAAAAAATATGTAATTTCTTTCTCACCTCAATTATCCCGAGTAGTAATAGCTTCCTCTAAATGACCTGTGTTTTTGACAAAAAGCACTCTAGCTACTTATAAAAATGGCTGGGTTTCAAAATGACATACGGTAAGGGGTTATGATGCCATAGCAACCACTCTCTCTTGCAGCTAGCTATTTGACTTGGAAAAAAAAAAAACATGCATTTTCTAAGGAATTGCCGTGCAGTTGCCTAAATTGTGACTTGCTTACTGCTGCAGTAACCAAAAAAACTGTGTAAAGGCAGGTAGTATGTTTTATTTGGTAGCTAATTTGTGTTATTCTTTAGTTAAGCAGTAGCTGTAACACTCTACACTTACACGCTTGTTTACTGGACATACCAAGACTTACTTTTGTGACTTCACTAGTGGACAATAGATTTTCAAGTAAGAACAATACTGTTGCTAGGGCTACTATAACTATGACAAACAGTGCATTAGCCAAGATAACTGACCACCACCGCTAATTCGAGTAGAATATAAACTCCTAAGTTTGTAAGACTTAACTGCATCTGCAAAAAATCAGATATGTCAGACATAAAAATAAAATACGGGTATAGGTCAATAAGCCAAAGAATAGAGGGGGACAGGGTCGACCAGAAAGTGAACACAAAAACACAAAATGACATATGCTGTCCACACATATACAGTATAAACAAATAAATATCCCCGATTCTCAATTTGTTACCCCTGAATAGTGTATTCCTCACTGTATAACTATTCCAACTAGTCTTATCAAACACGGAATGTGCTTTCACCTGTAGTTTGGTAGCCCAGTTGCCGACAGACTACTCGTGCATCCTCCATTCCCCAGGAGTTGCCACACACTGTGCCCCACTCATTCTGGTTGCAGACCTCAATCCTTCCTTGCAGAGTGTTTGTAGTAGATGATCCAATGAGCCTAACGGCTCCTTCAGGACAAACTGCAAGCCAGATTAACAACCAAGTATAAATACAGATAAAGTGCATGTGTATTAGATTCTATTTTAGTGCATCTTTTATCATAATAACAAACCAGAAAGTGGTTGGCAAATGACTCCAGCATCTTCACTATGGGCACAATTGTGCTGACCAAAGGGTCGGTGTGAGCAGCTAGCCAGAGTTGATTCTGTTCCTGTACATCCTACATCATCCAGCCAAATCTGACCAGTGCCGTCTACAGTCTGAAATCCACTGAGAGCAGTAGTACCTGGTGATCAGTACATCAATGAATAGTAAAAAAAAAAAATTGTAACGCACGATATACTAGTGGTGTGCTTGAGCACAAATGGCGAGCGAGCCTAAAGACTATACTGAAGCTACTGAAGCTACTGAAAATAATGTCCAGTTTTTTATTTTAGCATACAGGGTAAAGGGATTTCAGTGCTATAGTAACAACTCTCTGCAACTGCTTGAATTGAAGGAAAAAACAACAACAACAAAACAATACACGTTATTTAAAAGTTTTCTTTGTGATATTCTTTAGCTAAGTAGTGGTTGCATCACACAATGCTTTGACACAGCTGGACATGCACCTACACAGACTTACCTTCGCAGTAGTCTAGTGGACAATGTATTTTCAGGTAAATACTGTGCGCACGGCTTATAACCATGACAAAGAGCGCATTGACTTACCACCGCCACTAACTCGAATAGAAATGGAAGTCCCTTAAGTTGTCAAGTTTTAAATGTACCGGCAAAAGAATTCAAAACGGTAAACAATTCAATTTCTAGGGTGATACGGGTACTGATCGATAAACCAAAGGATTCTGTTCAGTGCAATTTGGGACGGGGTCGACAACCGAACTAACACAAAACGCGAGGGTCAAAGTACAAAAATGCCTTACGTACGTCCATACATATATACAAATAAACAAACTGACATCCCCGATTTTCGATTGTGTTACCCCTGTAAGTGTCTCGCTCGCTACGCTCGCTCGCCAATTATGGTGAATATTTACTTCTAATTATATACTGACAAACAACACAATTTTCTTTAGTAATGTAACCTAGTGGGAAGAACAGAGGAGTGGACATTGTCATATTATATATCATAATATATATATATATATATATATATATATATACACACACACACATATATATATATATATATACCCACACACACACACACACACATAGAGCATATATATATTTATATATATATAACTTGTTCTAAACATTTTTGTCTAATTAATGTACCATCTGGTGAATATCCTAACTGCCTGCAGACCACTCGAGCATCATTGACTCCCCAAGCATCATCGCAAACTGTCCCCCACTGGTTGTTGTTACAGATTTCAACACGACCAGATAGTGCTGTTTGTCCATCTCTAAGCCTCAGCGTATTTTGGACACATCCACCTATTAGTTTAAGAAAGAAAATGTGAGTAGAAAAACAAGATTTATGACTTGTTTAGTACATGTACCTTGACAAGATACACCAACATCTTCAGCATGGACACAGTTGTGAGACCCGATGGGTTGGTGAATGCATAGGAAAAGTGAAGTCTCTGATCCACTGCATCTGACATCATCCAACAGAATGGGGCCAGTTCCATCAGGCACTTGTCCCAAGGTCAGAGTTGTAGGATCTGAAAATAAGTTGGCAATAGTGGAAAAATAAAACAATCATTACAAGAGGATTATCCTAGTATGGAATTCCCATAGTTCACACTAGATAGTATGGCTCTTGATTTTTACATTATGCTTTTTTCTTTCTTTGTTGTTTTTTTTGTTTTGTTTTTTTGTTTTTTTTTGTTTTTGTTTTTGTATATGTGTGTGAGGAATAGATTTATATTTACTACTATTTACTTGTTGGTAAAAATCCCAGCTGACGGCAAGCTACCATACTGTTCTGTGTAGTCCAGCCATCATCGCACACTGTCCCCCACTGATTCATGTTGCAGACTTCAATACGTCCAGAAGTTGCACTTCCACCTCGTAATCTAATCGATCCCTGAGTACAAACTGTAAGAAACGATTACAAAAAATACAATAGTTATCATTGAATATCATAGTTTCAGCGAGTACATAGCTATTTATATATAAACATATTTCACTATTTAAAATGAGCTACAAAACCTGAAAAAAAATCAATATCATTCATTATCAATCTCTAATGCATTCAATAAAGGCAAAGCAATACTTACGTTCCCTACAAGCAACTCCAGCATCTTCAAAATGGCTACAATCGTGAACGCCATAGGCATTTGCTGGGCAGCTAGCAAGCCTAGTCTCACTTCCCGTACAGCGAACTTGATCAAGCCATATTTGTCCAGTGCCATCTGGAACTTGACCAAGAGTACGAACAGCAACCTGGCTGAGGTCAGTGTACCCTAGCTGACGGCACACAACTCTAGCATCTTGCAAGTCCCAACTGTCATCGCAAACGGTACCCCAGATACCATTATGGCAGATCTCAACACGTCCATAGAAGGTCTGATCTTGTCCAACGAGTCTCACGTCACCTTCAGTGCATACCACTAAAGAAAAAAATGTGTTTTCAAAATAATGGCTTGAAAAGGAGGGGGGAAATATGCACATTTTCGTTAGTCATTGAATCATTTCAATGAATTCATTTCAAATGGGAGAGGAAAGTTATATTGCAATTTGTACATTCCATCTCTCCTAAACATTATGGCAAGACGGTCGACACTGACATGACTACACAGTTCTACTAGTAACTTATAATGACGTACAGGGTCGACAAGTCACTCCAACATCCTCAGAATGTACGCAGTTATGTACTCCAATGCCTGCGTTTGGACAACCAAAAATGGATGTTTCAGTTCCTGTGCATCTGACATTATCCAGCCAAATCTGTCCCACTCCGTCAGGCACAGCTGTCCCCAGTAGTGTTTGCGCACCTGTGATACATAAAATGGTGATACACAATTAATTGGCATAAATTTTGGAAATGATTTAAACTAAGAGATAGTGGGAGAGGAAGAGAGACTCGATTGTTTCAGTGAAATGTTAGGCTATGTTTTATATATTTTGCTGCAACAAAATTTGTACCTGCTGAAGCGAAGCCAAGTTGCCTGCATGCTACTTGACTGCTGGAAGTAGTCCAGAAGTCATCACAAACTGTTCCCCATATGTTGTTGTTACAGACCTCTATTCGTCCCGTGTTGTTTGAAGCACCACCTTGAAGTCTTATTGATCCCTGAGTACAGGCTGCATTCACATCACAGAAAATAAGCAATAAAAATTAAGTTTAGTATCATGTTTGTTTAAGTTGTATTAGAAAGTTGCATTGAAAATAAAAAATATGCATATAGTGCTGAACTATTTGGATGAAGAATCGTAACCATCTTGTCAGACTCAGCCTATAAAGAATCAGAAACTAGTGGAATAATATGCTAAGAATTGGCCAAAGATCAAATTTTTGAAGAATTTGTGCTATAGTTCTGTAGTCACATATTCTTGGCAACATACTCACACTGAACACAGGTCACTCCGGCATCTTCAATATGGGCACAGTTGTGAACTCCATAACCGTTATGGGTACAAGTTGCCAGAGATGTCTCACTACCTCTGCACTGCACATTGTCGAGCCAGATTCTCTGAGTGTTTGCACCATTGGTGAAGCCAGTGGTTGTTGCAATAGCACCAGTACCAGAATAGCCCAGGTTGCGGCACACAACAGTAGCATCATTGTTGTCCCAGAAGTCATCACAAACAGTACCCCATTCATTGTTGTAGCACATTTCCACTCGACCAGATGTCATGCTAGCTCCACCTCTCAAACGGAGGGCAAAGTTGGCGCAAACTGCACGAACATCATATTCATAGCAAGAACATCAAATGATTTTACTGCAGTGCTTACCCTGCAACGGCTGGCACGTCACACCAACATCTTCTAAGTGAACACAGTTGTGAGTACCAAAGGCAGGATGGAGGCAACTGGCCAAAGTAACTTCCCAACCAACACAAGCCACGTCATCCAAGTGAATGGGCACAGATGCAGCTGCTCCTGGCACAGTAGTGACGACAATTGCACCTATTGGAATTATATTTAATTAACTGAATTCAATCTTAACTAGATCAGCTCTGGACTTACCAACAGTACTAAAGCCAAGCTGTCTGCATACCACTGTAGCATCTACTGTACCGAAGGAATCATCACAGACTGTACCCCAGACATTGTTGTAGCAGATTTCAACACGACCAGTTCTACCAGTGGTACCACCTTGAAGTCTGAGACTATTTGCGGCACATCCCACTACAGCACACCAACATCATGCATATTTCAAATATAACACACACAAATACACACACACACACACACACACACAAATACACACACACACACACCTTGTGGGCACCGCACTCCTGCATCTTCAGAATGAACACAGTTATGGCTGCCAATTGGATTTGCTGGACAACTTCTGAGCGTGGTCTCTGTTCCAACACAGTTTACATTATCCAGCCAGATCTGACCGGTTCCATCGACAACAGCAGCCAAAGTGAGTGCGACTGCTCCCGTGGTAGGGAACCCCAGTTGTCTGCATACCACCTGTGCATCTACATTACCCCACGCATCGTCGCAGACTGTACCCCACACGTTGTTGTTACAGATCTCAACACGGCCTTCATACACGTTTACTCCGTCTCTAAGTCTGACTGCATCTTGTGTACACCCAACTGTCATTTTTGTGGTAATGGGGATCATAGAGAGAAATTACAAAAAATAATAATAATAATAAAGAGTGACATTTCCAGTTTGTATTGTGATGTATGTATGTATGTACACGTATGTAATGTATGAATGTGTTTTTAAAGCATGAGTCAGTGTATCAACTTGTAGTGCAATATCTGACCTGCTGCTTGACACTGGACTCCAGCATCTTCAGAATGTGCGCAGTTGTTACTACCAATTGGTGTACGGTGACTGCAACTTAATAAATTGGCTTCTGTCCCCCTACATGCAACATCATCCAACCAGATTCTCCCAGTACCACCTCCAAATCGTTGAATACCAATTGCTCCTACATCATACATGCAATGTTATGATGATAAATATGATGATAATGACAATGATGATTGATGATGATGCCGATGGTCATGATGATCAGATAATGATGATGACAGTGATGATGATGATGATGCTGATATAATTTGATTGAGCAATTCTGACAAGTAGTAGTAATAATAATAACAATTTGTCGCAGTTGCTGTTATTGATAATGGATTAATACTGAAGCTACCATCACTCCTGAAATTAAAATAAGAGTAAAATTTTGTGATATGCAACCAATCAGTTTCAAGACGCTGTGGATTTGAGAGCAATCTTGACACATAAAATTTTTAAATGTGTACTACTAATTTATTTTTCAGGATTACCTTTTCTATTTCCTTGATGAATGTACTCACACCCAATTAATAATATAATAACTACTACTACTGCTACTATTAATACTACTGATATTACTAGTAAACATACCTGTGGCAGAATGGCCAAGTTGCCTACAAACGACTTGAGCATCTGCTGTCCCCCAGCTATCATCACAAATTGTTCCCCATACATTGTTGTAACAGAGTTCTACTCGACCTCTTACAGCTGTTCCTCCTGAGAGTCTCACTGAACCAAAACTACACAAATCCACTGTGGAACATCTGACTCCAGCATCTTCAATGTGACCACAGTTGTGCGTCCCAAGGGGCAGTGCTGGGCAATCAATTAGTCTGGTTTCTGTGCCCACACATCGAACATCATCCCGCCATATCTGGCCGTTTCCATTTGTGAATCCAGTTGTGATTGCTACTCCTGCTACAAATCCAAGCTGCCTACAGGCTACTCCAGCATCAGTATTATCCCAGAAGTCATCACAAACTGTGCCCCATATGTTATTGTTGCAGATTTCTACTCTCCCTGTTGAGGCCGTTCCACCTTGGATTCTGATGCTGCCCTGAGTACAAACTGCAAGAGAACAAAAATCATATCAATCTTCGTTGTTTATATAATGACTGTTGTTTTTATTGTTGATGACAACTTTTATCTTGTTCTACTTATCTTAAGGTAATACACGAATGGTTGTTGTTTTTTAACGCAAATGGTATATTTCATAAAAAGTAACAGGCTCTGGGTAAGTACAACTTTGTGCCACAAAAAGTTATTTAGTAAAGGCAATAATGCGAGTTTAGGTCAAAATGTTGATTTTTTTTTTTTGATTTTTTTTTTTTTTACATATTATAATCTGTATCCTTCTTTTACCTCTGAGCAAATGCTGGATTCAGTTGGTGAGTAGTCCAACCAGTTTCATATATTATATAACTAGGCAATTAAATCAAAACAGGAAATGAATGTGTTTTTATAGTTAAATAACCCAGCCATTCAAAGTGCTGTATTTCAGAGATAATGTTAGTAAGTGTGGTATCAGCAGGTTGGTAGTTTTCACTACTATAGTTTGATGAAATAAACAAAAAAATGCATATAAAATTGTATGGTTTCTTAGAGCCTGTCACATATTTGATTCACTATAATCACTATTCACTATAATGGCCAACAAGGTATAGGTTGCAAGCAGCAAGACATCCATTCAAAAGATTTCTACAGGAACCGCAACAGCTGTTGAACTAAGAATTCATATATGGACATGGGGCCATGTAGCCTTCTAAGTGTTTGATATACAATTATTTAGATACAAAATACTTATTGCACAAGTCAGTGTGCAAAATGGAAAGATATTCCAAAAGCATGCATTAGTATTTCATGAGCCAAAGATGAGTAAAAATACAAGCATGAGAGTGAACTGTCATCCCCATACAACAAGTGCAATAAATGGTTTATTGTACATTGGATTCTTTTCTAAAAAAGTAAAATGGTTGTGCTTCAAAACCTCGCGGTTTCAAGGTAACTGTGCCATACATTTAATACTGCAGTTGTCCAGAACTACGCAAGGGTGAACTGGAGCATTCAATATGGAATTCTCACATGATGCGGAATACTCAAGGGAAGTATCCTAATAAATCTATTATTGCATATCACACTTGTGAAAGTGGTTAATATATTCTTAAAAAGAAGCACACTTAATTCTTGGTGACTCACCTGGACAGTTCACTCCAGCATCTTCACTGTGTGCACAGTTGTGTGTGCCAAGCGGATTAGCAGGACAGTCTATGAGTGTCATCTCAGTGCCACGACAGTTGACATTGTCCAGCCAGATCTGACCAGTGCCATCTGGAACAGCTCCGAGATAGAGGGCTGTGGCTCCTAAGGCAATGTGGTAAATCAAGAGTTAGTAAATACTAAAGATAGATAATATAATATCAATCAAAGGAAGAAGGCTGTGGCTCCTAAGGCAATGTGGTAAATCAAGAGTTAGTAAATACTAAATATAGATAATATAATATCAATCAAAGGAAGAAGACAATGTAGTTCACCCAGCCAAGCATCTATACCTGTAGACTGTAATCCCAGTTGCCTGCAAACTACTTGTGCATCAGGAGTACCCCACGCATCATCACAGACTGTGCCCCACACGTTGTTGTTGCAGATCTCAACACGGCCTCTAGTTGAGTTACCACCCTGGAGTCTGATTTCACCATTGCTACATCCTACACAATACACAATGCAGTATGGCAAGAATTCAATCAGGTTTCAACAATTCAAGGCTACATATTCACTTCATATTTCCACTTAATTGCACAATTTATTATTTTACAAATGCAAAAATAACCATTGCAAGTTAAAGAAAAGATGTTATAGAGCTAATTCATAATAGTGGTGATAGGCTAAACGATTTGTGGGCTAATAACTATGGAGATTGATCAAGGTTAAAAGCTGCTTTATACTGCATTTTATTAGCTATGTCACCCGAAATCTGGACTCCATTTTCATGTCTCTTCTATATAGAGTACATGCATTTGGTAATTCAGTCCTTCATTATTAAGTAAAGCAATTAATTAAACTCCTTCCCTTACTTACCTGCTTGACATCTCACTCCAGCATCTTCAACGTGTGCACAGTTGTGTGATCCAAGTGCATTAGCAGGACAGTCTATGAGTCTAGTCTCAGTGCCAACGCACTGGACATTGTCCAGCCAGATCTGACCAGCTCCATTGGTGAATCCAGTGAACAGAGCAACAGCACCTATGTAAAAAAAAGCAACCACTGGAACAAAAAAATGAGGACTACTGCTCCTACAATTGCCTAATATAAATACATCTGAATATGTGTATATAATTCTGCTACAGTGCCAAATATGTGGACTTCTAAATAAATAATTATGACTCAATTATAGATTTTTTTGTGTTTCACCTGTAGCACTATATCCCAGTTGTCTACAGGCCACTTGTGCATCAGGAGCACCCCAGAAGTCATCACAGACTGTGCCCCACACGTTGTTGTTGCAGATCTCAACACGGCCTTGTGTGGTAGTGCCTCCCTGGAGTCTGATGGCTCCCTGAGTACATCCTGTATTGGCAAACATGATTGATATTCACTAAGTAAGCATCTTTATAATAATATATATATATTGTGAAAAAATATTCGAAATAATGTCTTATTCCAATTAATCTCTTCTTATCCAGCAGCCAATTCCAAAGCTATGAATGACTGACTAGCTCAAACTTAATTTTTTTTTCAGATGTATTCACATAAAACAAACACTACAAAAAAATTGCTGTAACAATCATGATTATCAGATATAAGATTCCAAGAGACTTCTTCTCACAGTTGTCTCCTAACTAAGCACCATGAAACTACATTTTTGCCAATATGAGTAATGATAATTAGACTAAATTAATGGTTTCTGCTATAATTTTACTGAATTAAGTAATGTAATGGTGTTTTATATCTAAATTGTATCAACATAATCTTAATATGACACATTCAACAGCTGAACATAATAGAGAAACCATGACTATAATTTGATTTACTTACCTGCTTGACATCTCACTCCAGCATCTTCAGCATGTACACAGTTGTGCGTGCCAAGTGGAAGAGCAGGACAGTCTATGAGTCTAGTCTCAGTGCCAACACACTGGACATTGTCCAGCCAGATCTGACCAGCTCCATTGGTGAATCCAGTGGTAAGAGCAACAGCACCTGTTATTCACATATTATCATGCAACTACAATAATAAGCCTGTTTAGTTGCCTCAACATACCATATATAAAGAGCACTCATTGTGAGAGAGCTAGCTAGCTAGCTATCTATTGACTAACTATGAGTAAAACCTCCATGTTCAACTAACGTATTCTCTCTCTTTTACAGGCTTGTTGTTGTTTTTTTTAACTGTACAGAATTAAAAGTGTTTGGCTGTCACCGGGAATTGACCCAGGATTGCTTGGTTGCATAGCTTAGTGGCAGAATAGAAATTGTGAAGTGATAATTGTAACTGTATAAAACATGACTCAAGATAGTACAACAGTGATGCAATGCCTGAGATCACCGTGGTGGATGTGTCTAGTATATGACAATGTTCAATGTGAAAGTTTATTAAATCAATGCACCCACTAACCCTCCAAAGCTTATTGACCTAGGTAATTTGCGATTGGAGTGATCAGGTGAAAAACAAGCCTACTTCAAGAAGTCTCTAGTGATATAAGCACATTGTATTGTGTAAAGGTAGGTATAGCATAATTGAAATTAAAGGTACCAATTTACATCTTGCATCTCTGACAACCTTTACTTTACAATTCCTTTCTCAGTTCTTTTACTCATTAAGTGTATTCTCTTTCCTTCATTGTGTGAAAGAGAGAGAATACATCTTACCTTTACTTAATAGCTACCCATAAATTATAGTTGCATGTATATATATCAGTATACCCATTGTGCTTTGTCCCAGTTGTCTACAGGCCACTTGTGCATCAACAGCACCCCACAAGTCATCACAAACTGTGCCCCACACGTTGTTGTTGCAGATCTCCACGCGGCCTTGTGTGGTAGTGCCTCCCTGGAGTCGGATGGCTCCCTGAGTACAATCAGCGGTCACACCTATGGGGGAAGATAAGAACAATAAATGAGCTCAAGTAGTATGATAACATTTACTTAGCTGGAAACTAAAACAACTCAAAGTAATGATGTAACCTATGGTTTGACAATGGACACCATCAAATGTATTCAGATAAGTTTGGTACATAGCAAACAATTCCGGAGAAAACGGGCAACAAATTAATGATGATAGGGAAAGACAGAAAATGATTACAATTGGGTAAAGCTTGGTAAGTGTAATCTAATATAAATACTACACTTATCTATAAGGTCTCAATGGTCCCTGAATTGCCTGGATGGTTCATGAAGACTTTTGTAAAGTACCCCCAAAATTTGGGCCTACTTATCCAGCCATAAAATACACATGATCTTTCAGTCATTTTCTGGACCTTAGCTACTTACATAAAAGCTATGATGAACCAGTTTTTAGCTAGGTATTATACTATGCATTCAAGTACATGCATTCCAGTTTCCCATACTTATACTTTCATCATTAAATTGTTGACACCTTCTATTCTTTCTAACTGCTTCCCATATTGTAAACTTTGTCCTGTGCTTTTGTCACTGCTGTGTTATATCTTAAGTGTAATAGTATAATAAGTAACTAGTTCTTGATGATTAGCTTTACAAAATGAGGTCCCATTTTACAAACCATTGCACATTATTTATTCCATGTATCTGCTGCTTTAAATAGATATATTAGAGGGGAACAATGACTTTACCTTTCACACCAAACAAATAACTTAAGTAACTTACATCTCACTCCAGCATCTTCAATGTGTCCACAGTTGTGTGTGCCAAGTGCATTAGCAGGACAGTCTATGAGTCTAGTCTCAGTGCCACGACACTGGACATTGTCCAGCCAGATCTGACCAGCTCCATTGGTGAATCCAGTGGTAAGAGCAACAGCACCTAACAAGGCATAAAAAATCCAATAGCGAATAATTCATTGCCACTAACAACAGATTAAAAAAATTAAGAGTGGTGAAATTGCCAATGGAGTCTATTGAATATTGGTAATTTGATAACAAAATGGATATCCTCACCAGTTGCACTAAATCCCAGTTGTCTACAGGCCACTTGTGCATCAGGAGCACCCCAGAAGTCATCACAGACTGTGCCCCACACGTTGTTGTTGCAGATCTCAACACGGCCTTGTGTGGTAGTGCCTCCCTGGAGTCTAATGGCTCCCTGAGTACATACTGTAGAGAAATATTTGTATCTTCAATTTATTTAATTTATTTCTAAAAATTAATTAATCATCATTGGGACACTCAATTAGATTTTCGTTACCTCCTTGTTTAGGGATAAATCAGTGCAAGTTAACTCACCTGGTGCCGGACATCTCACTCCAGCATCTTCACTGTGTACACAGTTGTGTGTGCCAAGTGCATTAGCAGGACAGTCTATGAGTCTAGTCTCAGTGCCACGACACTGGACATTGTCCAGCCAGATCTGACCAGCTCCATTGGTGAATCCAGTGAACAGAGCAACAGCGCCTGTTGTTGATGATTTTAATTAAAACTAAAATGGGTAACAATGATGCTTGCAGAAGTCACTTCTTACCTGTAGTACCAAATCCCAGTTGTCTACAGGCTACTTGTGCATCAGCAGCACCCCAGAAGTCATCACAGACTGTGCCCCACATGTTGTTGTTGCAGATCTCAACACGGCCTTGCCTTGGAGTAGTACTTCCTTGAAGTCTGATGTCACCTTGAGTACATACTGGTGGAGCTATATATATATATTATATATATATATATATATTATATAATGATACAATTTTAACTAAAAATCATCAAAACACCTGGGTGACATTCTTTCTAAGCAAAATAACTCACTTGTAACTACTTGACATCTCACTCCAGCATCTTCAACGTGTGCACAGTTGTGTGTGCCAAGTGGAAGAGCAGGACAGTCTATGAGTCTAGTCTCAGTGCCAACGCACTGGACATTGTCCAGCCAGATCTGACCAGCTCCATTGGTGAATCCAGTGAACAGAGCAACGGCACCTATGTAAAAAAAAGCAACCACTGGAACAAAAAAATGAGGACTACAGCTCCTACAATTGCCTAATATAAATACATCTGAATATGTGTATATAATTCTGCTACAGTGCCAAATATGTGGACTTCTAAATAAATAATTATGACTCAATTAGATTTTTTTGTGTTTCACCTGTAGCACTAAATCCCAGTTGTCTACAGGCCACTTGTGCATCAGCAGCACCCCAGAAGTCATCACAGACTGTGCCCCACACATTGTTGTTGCAGATCTCAACACGGCCTTGTGTGGTAGTGCCTCCTTGGAGTCGGATGGCTCCCTGAGTACAAACTGCAGAAGAATGATAATGATGGGAGACATAATTTGGAAGGGTATATTTTTATAACTTCAAGCAGTGAGATTGATTGCTGAGTTTGATAATGCTCTAGCTAAGGCTGAGCACAAACTTATACATAAAATAATGTGTCAACTTACCCATGCAGTTCACTCCAGCATCTTCAGCGTGTACACAGTTGTGTGATCCAAGTGCATTAGCAGGACAGTCTATGAGTCTAGTCTCAGTGCCACGACAGTTGACATTGTCCAGCCAAATTTGACCAGTGCCATCTGGAACAGCTCCAAGAGTAATAGGTGTTGCTCCTAAAATATGTAAGCAGAGTTTCATACAGAGAAGGAGGAAAGGGGGGATATCCCCCCAAGCAGAATTGTCCTCCCTCCTAGAAAAAGTTCCTCCCTTAGCTATTTGCTAAACTTATGCCCTCTAAAACAATTTCCCTCGAGCTAAAGTTTTTTTTTCTTTCTCCCCCACTATTCTTCCCTTCAATTTCAGTATATTTTACTCTCATCCAAGCTTAAAGTATTTCCTTCAGTTGCCACAGAAACTTCAATAATACTAGCCAACATATCCTAGTGATGGTTCTTCTATTGTTATTTTCATTAAATTGTTCAAGTTGCTTTCTGCTAGTTGACTTCTGAGTCTGGTTTTACTCTTTTTCATTTTACTGAAGGGTCATCAGGGCTTCATAAATCACCCCTCCCAAGAATTGACAATTTAATTACTTAAGAACAAGCAGCAACAATATAATAAGCAAGAGTGACAAATCGAGCATCATTAAAGCATGATCCAATGACTGTTTTGTCTAATAATTCAGTAATATATTCTTTTGGAACCTCAAATGGCAACTCTTATCAACTATGCCAAGTTCTCTTCTGTCAACCAGTTTCAGATTCTAGGTTTTTGAAAATTTTTCTGTCATAGCTGAGCCAACTGGAGTTGAAAGCATAATAGTGATCACTTATGATGGCATATATAAAAAAAAATTTTTAGTGAAGGCAGAAAACAATATTTTTACTAGAACCTATTGGAGCTCTGATACTTCCTTCAGTGACGTTAATTTTATGATCTTATGGTGTTTTTCAATCCTCTTTAGAAAAATAACCCACTTGGACAATAGTTCTTCGGTTATACTAAATGTTTGATTAATTTCTTCGCAAAGAAACAGATCAGGATCTGGTTATTATATCCCCCCATCCCCATCCCTCCATTCCTCTCCCTACAAATAAATCCTTGTATGAAACCCTAACACATACTATGTGTAACAGTACAAGTATTAAAGCTTTGTAATTTTAATGTTTCACCTAAAAAGCAATTTCAGCCTAATGTCACAATTTATCCCGGTTGGATGTACTATGTATATTCATTATAGTTTTTCATTGATGCATGGTATGATTCCCTCCTCCCCTCTCTTCCTCTCCCAAGCAAAAAATCCTGTATGAATCCTGGTAAGCCAATAAGAATGGTGGACGTCATAGGCTTACAAACCTTCAGCATCATTATAGCAAACAAATCTAATGAAAATCCAATACCTCAAATTTAATTCACATCTACTTATAACTATTATGGGTTACTTTCAATTGTAATTATCACTAGCTAAAGTTTTACCAGTGGTAGGGAACCCCAGTTGTCTGCAGGCCACTTGTGCATCAGGAGTGCCCCACGCATCATCACAGACTGTGCCCCACACATTGTTGTTGCAGATCTCAACACGTCCTCGTATTGCAGTGCCACCCTGAAGTCTGATGCCTCCCTGAGTACATGCTGTACATAAAACAACAACAACATCGATTCAATTGTAATCACACTAGCAAGCAACTGAACAAAGTGAAGCAAACGTTGTCCGAGGTGTACACATTCAGAATAATTACTAATGATTTTCTTTGGTTCTTGGGAGAAAATTGTGCATTTTAATTTTTATTGTTTTTCAACTATCATCTGCAACACACTATATTAGCCTACACGTATCCGCTTTAAAACTGTTACATCCAGAAAGCCATTAAAAGGCAAATAGCTATACTTTGACTAGCATGCCATCAAAAGGTGACTACACTCTTTGACTTCACTGTATCTTAATCTTGACTTCACTCTGCTGCCAAAGATCACTTGGGCCAAAAAAAAAAAAGACAGGTAGAAGCAAGCAATTAGGGCCTGTAGATCTTGAAGCTAGCCAGAGGAACAAACAGAACAGTCGCGGTAAAGTGCTAATTACATTTTATTGACAGGGTTGTACAATAGGTGGCTTTATTTACATTATGCACTCTAAACATCATTATCATACCAGTGCAATAGTGCAGCAGTACAAGTTAATTGTGTGTTTTGTTATTGTTTGTATTCATATGACAAAAAAATTTGAAAAACTTGAGGTTTAAATATTAAAACTTTCTACCATTAGCTATGCCAACTAATACAATTTTAATACCATAGTAACCACTTACTCCAACTTTTTGACTTGGAAAGCATTTTTCGCAAGGTTTTTGACCCTAAATGTAGTAATTGGGATTAGCTTAAAAGGCTGTGTCTTTAGCTAATAATATTTATTTGTAGTTAATTTTTAGCCATATTTTTAGCTAAGCAGTGCCCATAACACACAACCCTTTCCCTTTCACTTACACATTGTTTCATTGGCAATACCAATACAAAGCTTACATTGCATTCTCTTCGTGACTTGACTATTAAACAATATATTTTCAAGTAAGAACAATACTGTTGTGTAGGGCGTATAGCTATGACCTAATGCAGCCACTTATATAAATTAACATGGTAAGTTTGTAAGACCTAATTACATCCCACAACATTCACATGTTGGAGACAATCGAATTCAAAGAGATACACCACTAAATTGGCTTGGATAATACGGGTAAAGATCAATAAACCAAAGGATTTTGTTTAGTGGAATATGGAACAGAGTTGATCCTCAAGCGAATAAAAATACACAAAGGTCAAAACACAAAAATACATACATAATGTTTACATATACATACGCAAATTTAAAAAAATCTCCGAGTTTTAATTGTGTTACCACTGATAGTGCCTTATTTGCTTTCCATAATTGTTTATGCTAAACATCAACATCATTCTGTAAAACTATGGAGATTGATCAAGGTTAAAAGCTGCTTTATACTGCATTTTATTAGCTATGTCACCCGAAATCTGGACTCCACTTTCATGTCTCTTCTATATAGAGTACATGCATTTGGTAATTCAGTCCTTCATTTGTATTTTATTAAGTAAAGCAATTAATTAAACTCCTTCCCTTACTTACCTGCTTGACATCTCACTCCAGCATCTTCAATGTGTCCACAGTTGTGTGTGCCAAGTGGAAGAGCAGGACAGTCTATGAGTCTAGTCTCAGTGCCACGACACTGGACATTGTCCAGCCAGATCTGACCAGCTCCATTGGTGAATCCAGTGGTAAGAGCAACAGCACCTAACAAGGCATAAAAAATCCAATAGCGAATAATTCATTGCCACTAACAACAGATTAAAAAAATTAAGAGTGGTGAAATTGCCAATGAGCAGTAGCACCTGTAAATATAATAAGCAATAATCTACCTGTTAAAATCCTTAGTGCAATATGGTAAATAAGACTGGAAATTATTTCACTACTACTTTTGTGGCTAATAATTATAGTCACAAAACAATAATAGTGAGAATCTAGAAATTGATTAACAATTTGAATCTCAAGACAGTATTATTTTTATAGTTTCAATTATCTAAAATATCTATACTTGTAACACAATATCACAAAGTACTATAATAAAGTACAACATAGTATAAACTCACCAGTGGTACTAAATCCCAGTTGTCTACAGGACACTTGTGCATCAAGAGCATCCCAGAAGTCATCACAGACTGTGCCCCACTCGTTGCTGTTGCAGATCTCAACACGACCTTGTGTTGTAGTGCCTCCCTGGAGTCTAATGGCTCCCTGAGTACATCCTATAATTAATGTAATAATTGTGTTCAATTAAATTTTATTAGTCCAGACAATAGCTACATGTATTTAGTATTTCCAATAAGTATGGCTACTGCTAGACAATGCAATGAATCCAGTATATTTCACAAGGACAGCACTGTATTTAAAATATTCCTATTTTCAATTTTGTTTGCAATTAGTGAAGTAATTATCTTTACACATGTCGTAACCTGCTTCTGCACCCAACCAACCCATTGTCTTAAAAAGCAGTTCCTGGGCTCTGAAGTGTAGGCAACAATCACTCACAAGTTCACAGCATACTACTGTCACAATAATTCAATCTATTATTTCGTACTAGTACTAACTCTAAATTTTTCATTATTGAATTGTATTTGCCTTCCTTTTCTTTTTCTTTTTTCCCCTGCCTCTGTTTATCTTCTCACAAACTTACTCGTTGTGCCGCAGTTAACACCAGCATCTTCAATATGTGAACAGTCGTGCGTGCCAAGTGGATTAGCACGACAGTCTATGAGTCTAGACTCACTGCCAGTACATGTGACTTGATCCAGCCAGATCTGACCAACTCCATTGGTGAATCCCGAGGTGATAGCAGTAGAACCTGTTGTAAATGTAATTTCAAATTGTTATTCCAATCGGTAATCTTAATAGAATATAATGCACTGTGAGTTATTATTTAGTTTCCATATATAAATACATTACATATTCATATAGATATATATATGAATATGTAATACATAGGGGTGGAGTCAGTACTAAAGACATGGAAGGATCAATACATTTAGATCAGATTTGGGAAAGTTTTTCATTTATTTTATGAATACAGAATACAGAGGACATAGATAAACCATGGGTTAGATGGATTATCGCTGATAGAAGGCAGTTCTTTAGTGATAACTCTGAGAGTTGCTATTGTTGAACTGTTTTATACCATAGTTACAGTTTCAAACAGTATAAAATGCTAAATAATGACATGATGATGTTGTTTTGATGGGGAAAAACATGTCCTTATTGCAGCGAAGGGTGTCATTCCAAAACACCAACTACAAGAAGTTGCTTCGTTCTATTTCTGCTGCCTTCAAGCACAACAGTGACAATAGAGTAATGATATTCAGTGATGCTCACAAGACAAAATGTTATACTACAATGAATAATTCTACATTTCAGTCAACTTTAGACAGGGATAGAGTAACCATTCATAAAGCAAGCTTTGAACAAGAAAAAGGTTTTTCCTTTATAGCTGTAAATGACCATAGCATATCATAATTTTGATTTCACTTTTTTTTAAGGGTGATATCAATTTTATCACATGGCAGTTACTATTGTAAGAAAAGGACCACGATTGATCCACTTCTCCTGTCCCCCTCCTATTAGGCTATTAGGCAAGTGCATTTCACCACCATCAGATCTTTGATAGTGCATTAAAATATTAAAAACAAACAAAGATATATATTGTATTATAATATATGTATATTACTACTGCTACACTCAAGTTTGCATCCTAAGACTAACTTGCCAGGCAAATTATTACCTGTAGCACTAAATCCCAGTTGTCTACAGGCCACTTGTGCATCCACGTTACCCCAGGCGTCATCACAGACAGTACCCCACAAGTTGTTGTTGCAGATCTCAACACGACCTCGTGTCGCAGTAGTGTTTCCTTGGAGTCGAATACTTCCCTGGACACATGCTGCAAAGAAATATTTGTATCTTCAATTTATTTCATTTATTTTTTAAAAATTGGTTAAAGATGATGTGTTGTTGATGTCACTGACATGTAACTAGTGATGTGCTTCAGCACAAATGGTGAGCGAGCCATTCTGCACAAGTAATTCACACAAGGTAGAAACTGATAAAAGTTGATTACAAAATCTGTATACAAAAGTAACAATAAAGCTCCATCCATTCAGTCTTAGATCCTGTTCACCTAGTTTTAGAAGGCATCATTCAGTCTATGTAGTCCTAAATGTAGCTATGAGTAGCTATGCAGCCATTGACTATAGTAGAGATAGCTTCATCAAAATGACCTGTGTTCCTGAAAAAGATGGCCGAGTTTTAAATGACATATGGTAAGGGATTTCAATGCACTCTCCGCAACTTCTGACTTGAAAACAAAAAAAATCATGCATTTAATTACAGCATAGTTAATAGTATTACCATAAATAATGACTTGCTACTACAGCAGTAGCCGAAAATGCTGTGTAAAGGCAGCTAATATGTTTTTTCAGTAGTTGTGTTATTCTTTAGCTAAGCAGTAGCTGTAACAACTTTACTATAGGACAATGGATTTTTAAGTAAAAGCAATACTGTTGTGTGTCGACCACCAAGCTAACACAAAAACACGAGGGTCAAAGTACAAAAATGACATACATACATCTACAAATATATATAAACAAATATCCCCGATTCTCAATTTGACACCACTGTATAGTGTCTCGCTAGCTTCACTCGCTCGCCAATAACTGTGTCAAACATTTGTTCAATGCAACAATTAGCAAAAGAAATGGATTTTCAAATGAATTCCTAGTCGACAGTGTCAGTTTTTACTTGAGCCATCAACGCACAAAAAAAGAAAAGTAAGAGGCAACATATTATTTTACACAAACTCATGAACCTAATGTAACACAGGTTAGACCACTTACAAGAGCGTTAAGATGATCTAAACAAAGTCACTTACTTCCTCCAGTACATCTCACTCCAGCATCTTCAACGTGTGCACAGTTGTGTGATCCAAGTGGATTAGCAGTACAGTCTATGAGTCTAGTCTCAGCGCCACGACACTGGACATTGTCCAGCCAGATCTGACCAGCTCCATTGGTGAATCCAGTGGTAAGAGCAACAGCAGCTATATAGATATAAATTAAACAACACTCACTAGTCTTGGAAATAAATGATAAGCCAAAAATATATACTGCACTTTATTCACTCAAGGAAATGTAACGTATTAAAAAAAAATTTTTAAAGAATGGCACTGGCTATGTTATACTTATTTTTTCTTTGCTTAGATTTAATATGCTTGAAATAGTTCTGTCACTGTGCTACATTAATATTGTGTATTCTAAATTGTGTAGCATAACCGTGATGTCTAGATTAAAAAATTAATTTGGTAAAGTTAATCATGTACTGTTGGAATTTCTTTGGATCTTTTGAATGGATAATATGTTTGATGAAATATAGACTTACTTGATTTAAGGTTCAAATCACTGGTCATATCTTTCTTATTCATTCAAACATTTTGCCTGCTATCCAGCTCGCCATCATCAGTTAAACAAAAACTTTGTTTCACTGATGATAGCTATCTGAATAGCTAGCAGCTGAAATGTTTGAATGAATACCAAATATAATAAGACTAGTGAGCTGAACCTTAATGTAATTGAATAAATTATCGTGAGAGATAAAAACTACTGTTCAACATTCTTTTTTATTAAGTGCTAATTGGGGACGAAATTTGTACCATGGTGCAAATTATGGTGGGCAGGTCCTGATCTTTGGGCATCTTAAACCTGTGTACAGAATGTCATGCTTTTATCACAAAGTGCACATAGATGGCATCATTCCACACTAAGCAGCTCCACTACTATTCTTTCCAAGTATTCCCATTTAAACAGCTACAATATAATGTAATACAGTTAAAATATGAGTATAAAGCTTACTGCTCCTAGGCAGGCCAAGTTGAAAGCAGGCCACCCCGGCATCCACATTATCCCAGAGGTCATCACAGACTGTGCCCCACACATTGCTGTTGCAGATCTCAACACGACCTGAATTTGAAGTTCCACCTTGGAGTCTGATGGCTCCCTGAGCACATGGTGTAGGAGCTATTTATATATACATATACGTACATAGTGATGCAAGTTGAAGAGAAAAGAACACATGGATTCCACTCTTTCTAAGCTTTAAAACTCACTTGTTCCTTGACATCTCACTCCAGCATCTTCAACATGTGCACAGTTGTGTGATCCAAGTGCATTAGCAGGACAGTCTATGAGTCTAGTCTCAGTGCCACGACACTGGACATTGTCCAGCCAGATCTGACCAGCTCCATTGGTGAATCCAGTGGTAAGAGCAACAGCACCTATGTAAAAACAACAATTACCACTGGAATGAGAAATGAAGACTACAGCTCCTATAATTATGCAATATAACAGAATCATGTCTGAGGTAGTGTGTTAATTCAACTACAGTGCAAAATATGTAGATTTCCAAAATAAATAATTATGAATAAATGTCTAGATTTTTTGTTGTTGTTTTTTCACCTGTTGTACTAAATCCCAGTTGTCTGCAGGCCACTTGTGCATCAACAGTACCCCAAAAGTCATCACAGACTGTGCCCCATACGTTGTTGTTGCAGATCTCAACACGACCAGAATTTGCAGTTCCACCTTGGAGCCTGATGCCTCCCTGAGTGCATACTGTAATGACAAACAATAGATTAAAGATGGATGAATTTAACAAACACTTACAAAAAAATTATTTGCTGTCACAATCAAGGTTATAAAGAATAAGATTCTGAGAGACATCTTCTCACAGTAGTTACTCATCAAGCACCATGAAACTAACTTATATTAACTTTTTTCCAATATCAATAGGATAATTTGACCATAAAATTATTTTTGTTTTAATTATACTGAAGTAAATGACATAATTATATGTACTATGTCTAAACTTTATCAACATTACTAATATGACTCCTGAAATGAAACCAAGACTATTATTTGATAAACTCACCAGTAGGACATCTCACTCCAGCATCTTCAACATGTGCACAGTTGTGTGATCCAAGTGCATTAGCAGGACAGTCTATGAGTCTAGTCTCAGTGCCACGACACTGGACATTGTCCAGCCAGATCTGACCAGCTCCATTGGTGAATCCAGTGGTAAGAGCAACAGCACCTATGTAAAAACAACAATAACCACTGGAATGAGTGAAGACTACAGCTCCTATAATTATGCAATATAACAGAATCATGTCTGAGGTAGTGTGTTAATTCAACTACAGTGCAAAATATGTAAATTTCCAAAATAAATAATTATGAATAAATTTCTTGTAGATTTGTTGTTGTTGTTTTTTCACCTGTTGTACTAAATCCCAGTTGTCTGCAGGCCACTTGTGCATCAACAGTACCCCAGAAGTCATCACAGACTGTGCCCCATACGTTGTTGTTGCAGATCTCAACACGGCCTTGTGTGGTAGTGCCTCCCTGGAGTCTGATGCCTCCCTGAGTGCATACTGTAATGACAAACAATAGATTAAAGCATTTTCAAGCAAAAAGGTATAAAGTGTGTTGGTTCTTTTTATTAGACAGCAAAATCATGGTTATCATAAATAACATTCCAAGAGACTTCTTCTCACAGGGTCTGCTAACTAAGCACCTTGAGACTACCATATATTAACTCTGTTGCCAATCATCATGACAAATTGATTATATAATAAATTCTACCATAATTTTGATTGAACCTAATAACATAGCTATTACAACTATGCCTCAATTGTATCAACATATGAAGAACTTTCAATGACTCCTTTGCTCTTTTCTTTAATTATGTCAAAAGGTGAACATATAGAAACCGTGACTATTATTTGATTAACTCACTTGGTGCCTGACATCTCACTCCAGCATCTTCACTGTGTACACAGTTGTGTGATCCAAGTGCATTAGCAGGACAGTCTATGAGTCTAGTCTCAGTGCCACGACAGTTGACATTGTCCAGCCAGATCTGACCAGTGCCATCTGGAACAGCTCCAAGAGTGAGGGCTGTGGCTCCTAGAATATGTAAGCCAACAAGTATGATAGACGTCATAGGCAAACAAGCAAACCTTCAGCATCATTGTAGCAAATATAACAATTGCAACTAATTCCACAGCAAGAACATTTAATTAATCCTATTAGGTCTTAATCAAATATTTGTGTACAAAATTAGCTATGCAACTTATAGGATCTAATACATTACCATGAGAAGGGATGAAAAAAATGTTGAAAATATAGCCTGTTAATTCCTGTTTCTTCTGAAAATCATCTTGTGTTTTCATAATCCTTTCTGAGTACCTCAAAGTTTGTTTTTTTTTAGCTAATCTAATACATTCTCCCAAATAATAAAGCAGGTCTCTACTATTGTGCAAAATATGATGAGTCAAAAATGAACAATCAACTCAATTTCTTATAGATTTTTGTTGTGCTTCACCTGTTGTACTAAATCCCAGTTGTCTACAGGCCACTTGTGCATCAGGAGTACCCCACGCATCATCACAGACTGTGCCCCACACGTTGTTGTTGCAGATCTCAACACGGCCTTGTGTGGTAGTGCCTCCCTGGAGTCTAATGGCTCCTTGAGTACATGCTGTTAAAATTAAAACAAGTACACTATGAAGTACATAAATAGGTGCACTGTATTTATGTAATGTAAAGTGTGTGTGTGTAATGAAGAATTAAGCAACAATAGACAATTATTGGCCATTGTTTTAGTTTGCAGCAAATTCATGCACACTGCTAACATCAATAGGCATAAGAGCACACCAAAGAGAGAAATTCTACCCACTTTAAATAAGTATGTGCAGTGGAATATTCAATTTGAATTCCTTCGAGAACTCTTATATAAAAAAGAAGTATCAGTGTACTGTCAAGTAAGCACAATGTGAACTTATAACCACACACATGGGTAGAGAAATGGTTGGAAAAAGCTGTATATACTATGAAACCTCTCTGAATGGACTCTCTGTAATGCAAACAACCTCTGACTAGCAGATCACATTAAGGTACGGATTGATTTCCCATTATCTGACAACCAGAATAAAGACACTCCGGACTCTGAACTGCAAAAAAAGTGCTGATGCTCCACCATCCCCACCCCTCCTCCTGATTTATACCAATTTTTAATAGTGAAAGCTATTATAAATGAATGTTACAGTCAAACATGATCACTAGCTCAAAGAGTTTCTACCACTTCTTTCATTTTATTTGTGTAGGCTATGACTTGTAGTAGTTTATAATTTATATAATCGGCGAGCGAGCGTAGCGAGCGAGACACTTACAGGGGTAACATAATCGAAAATCGGGGATGTTTGTTTATTTATTTATTTGTATATATGTTTGGACGTACGTATGTCATTTTGTACTTTGACCCTCGCGTTTTTGTGTTAGTTATGTGGTCGACCCCGTCCCAAATTGCACTAAACAGAATCCTCTGGTTTATCGATCAGTACCCGTATCACCCTAGAAATTTAATTGTTTACCGTTTTGAATTCTTTTTCAGGTGCAGTTAAAACTTGAAAACTTAAGGGACTTCCATTTCTATTCGAGTTAGTGGCGGTGGTAAGTCAATGCGCTCTTTGTCATGGTTATAAGCCGTGCGCAACAGTATTTACTTGAAAATACATTGTCTACTAGACTACCGCAAAGGTAAGTCTGTGTAGGTGCATGTCCAGTTGTGTCAAAGCATTGTGTGTTACAACCACTACTTAGCTAAACAATATCACAAAGAAAACTTTTAAATAACATATATTGTTTTGTTGTTGTTTTTTCCCTTCAATTCAAGCAGTTGCAGAGAGTTGTTACTATGGCACTGAAATCCCTTTACCGTGTATGCGAAATAAAAAAACTGGACCTTATTTTCAGTAGCTTCAGTTAGAAGTCAAAATCATTCATATAAAAATAGTATAGTCTTTAGGCTCGCTCGCCATTTGTGCTCAAGCACATCACTAGTAATACTGCTTGTATGTCAGTAATGACGACGACCGGTGATGTGTGTATTCATGAATAATTCATAAGCTTTGGATGGATTGGTAAGGCGGCGTCATCTCACATTAGGTAAAGTGTCATCACATTCAGTAGAAATTGCTAGTTAATTCTAAAAAGCGGGAGCAATAGACGGAAATCTGGAGGCGAAAGTACGAAAGAGAAGGTAAAATAAAAAGCGGGTGGAGTTGGCGAAGTAAGCGGCATAGGTTTAAAATGTAAGGGGAGAAGGCAGCGATTAATTGTAACTAAAAAGTGGGTGGAATCGAGGAGTAAAGGCGGGGGTTAGTTTCCAGAAGGAAGGCGAAAGTACAAAATAGAATACAAAAGTTTCTCAAAGTAGGACAGAAATTCAGAAGCAGGGGAGATAGACAAAGGAAAAGGGGACTCCATGACTCAAGAAGAAGAGCTGAAGAAAAGAGGGTGGAGTATAAGAAAAGCTCAGATAGTTCAGAAAAAAGAGAGCAGGAGAGGGAAACTTATGTAACCTTAACCAATGTAGAGAATGGTAACTGAGCAAGATAACTTGTGCTACTGCATTCTTACTTTGCAATACGTCAAGCGCCACTATGTGGCGAGGGTACTTGTGAGTCAATTATATTATAATACGTTTTAAGCTTTGCTGGTGTTACAAATTTAATACAGTACAGTACTTCCTATAAGACTGAACTATTCCTTTGGATTAGAGTTTAAAGTCTAATAAACATCAGTTATATGTCACCTGCAATTGCTAACTCCAGCATCATCTATATATATACGTGTATATATATTATATATAAATATATATGTTAAAATATTTAATGTCAAAATAAATACATGGATTCCAGTCTTTCTAAGCTGTAAAACTCACTTGGAGCTGGTATGCATCTCACTCCAGCATCTTCAATGTGTGCACAGTTGTGTGTGCCAAGTGGAAGAGCAGGACAGTCTATGAGTCTAGTCTCAGTGCCACGACAGCTGACATTGTCCAGCCAGATCTGACCAACTCCATTGGTGAATCCAGTGGTAAGAGCAACAGCACCTGTTAATACAATCATGCCATAATATTATAAGCACAATTTAAATGAACAAATTAAATTATTACACTGACGATGAGATTATTTTGCTCATTATTGAACAGAAAACTCTAAGTTATACCTGTTGTACTAAATCCCAGTTGTCTACAGGCCACTTGTGCATCAACAGCACCCCAGAAGTCATCACAGACTGTGCCCCACACGTTGTTGTTGCAGATCTCCACACGGCCCTGTGTGGCAGTGCCTCCCTGGAGTCTGATGCCTCCCTGAGTGCATGCTGTAATGACAAACAATAGATTAAAGCATTTTCAATCAAAAGGTATAAAGTGTGTTGGTTCTTTTTATTAAAATAGCAAAATCATGGTTATCATAAATAACATTCCAAGAGACTTCTTCTCACAGGGTCTGCTAACTAAGCACCTTGAGACTACCATATATTAACTCTGTTGCCAATCATCATGACAAATTGATTATATAATAAATTCTGCCATAATTTTGATTGAACCTAATAACATAGCTAATATATACTATGTCTCAATTGTATCAACATATGAAGAAATTTCAATGACTCCTTTGCTCTTTTCTTTAATTATGTCAAAAGGTGAACATAATATAGAAACCGTGACTATAATTTGATTACTTACCTTGACATCTCACTCCAGCATCTTCAATGTGTCCACAGTTGTGTGTGCCAAGTGCATTAGCAGGACAGTCTATGAGTCTAGTCTCAGTGCCAACACACTGGACATTGTCCAGCCAGATCTGACCAACTCCATTGGTGAATCCAGTGGTAAGAGCAACAGCACCTGTTATTGACATTATTATCACGCAACTATATCTATGAAACTGAAATAATCATCCAATTAATTATTCCTGAAAGTTACTCAGAGATTTTGTAACCTAAACATTAGTGTCTTAGAGCACCCTCCAGGTCTATAACAAACTATATGTTTCACATTGCTTTAATGTGATATAGATCCGGTATAAGTAGAACAGCAGCTGGTGGGCTTTCCACTAGAACAATGTAGGAAGAAAAAATGGCACAGAATTGTGATACAGATTATCTAACTGGCAATTGTTGGTTTTTATTTATTTCCTTGTTCGCTTTTCATTTTTTGCGTGAAGCATGTAAACAGAGCAATTGCACCTTGTGATGCTTGTGTGTCAGTAACAACAACCAAAGGTGTGTATTCATGAATAATTCACGAGCTGTGCAGAGTTAGCTGTGCAGAGTTGGTAAAGTATCATCATTACCTGAAATGGAGAAATAGGTACCGTGTGAAACTCAAACCCTCGACTGTCTCCGTGCGGCACACACTTACCACACTCACCGGGCCTAGCACACTAGGTTTAAAATGTAGCTAGGCTATAGAGCTAGCCAGGTGTTGTTCTTTGACGAGATATTTGAGGTCATAAATTTTCGGCTCTGTGGGCATTCTAGTGACTATGACTATAATAAATAAAAAGACCTGGCAGCTTCAATACTGCCTTGAGACATGGTTGTGTGTGTGTGTGTGTGTGTGTGTGTGTTTGTGTGTGAGTGTGAGTGTGTGTGTGTGTGTGTGTTATTATGCTCAAGGTGATAATAGGATGTTGCAACAACTACCCTTGTCATCTGTTTTAGTTGTCATGACAAGGGTAGTTGTTGCAACATCCTATTATCACCTTGAGCATAGTCACACACACACACACACATACACACACACACACACACACACACACACACACACAATCCTCATTTTCCTGTCTCAAGGCAGTATTTACCTGGTAGAAGAAAGGCAGAGCAGCAAGGGAATGCAAGAGTCAAGAAAAACAGAAGCAGGTGAGAAAAGGCTGACTGATGTAACCACTTCAATGAAGAAGTGACAGAAAATACACAGAAAGGACAGAGATTAGGGGCTGGAGAGATCGACAAAGGAGAAGGGAATGATGCATGAATTGAGAGGAATGAGAAAACCTGAAATAGCTCAGGAAGAAAGGAATCAGCAGAGGGAAGCCATGGATACATATATCTTATGTACTGCATTCTTAACTTTGCAAAAAAAAAATTAGTACATCAAGCGCCACAGAGTGGCAGGTTACTTGCTAGTAATATTATAATGCACTTACATTAATACTACAATCTACATGAAGTTAAGCTAATAGAAACATTGACATTCATGCACAGACACTTAATATTAGTTGTAAACAGACTTCCAGTTGTCTGCAAACTATATATGTGTTATACTGTAAATCTATAGACCAATCCTTATATTAAAGTTAGTGACCCCACAAATATAAAACATGGCAATCTACTGGTGCATTTTTTACCTGTAGTACCAAATCCCAGTTGTCTACAGGCCACTTGTGCATCAGGAGTACCCCAGAAGTCATCACAGACTGTGCCCCACACGTTGTTGTTGCAGACCTCAACACGGCCCTGTGTGGCAGTGCCTCCCTGGAGTCTGATGCCTCCCTGAGTGCATACTATAATTAGAGTAAACATTGGTAACTGTACAGGTGATAGCATTACAAAAAGCACAACACTTCTGATTGAGCTGCTTATCTTTACATAATAGTTGGGCATTACTTTGGTGAGGGAGCTATCACATTAGAATCTTGAAGGGCTTGGGCTGTAACATCTTCAAGCACAGAAAGGGTATCTTTCAAAGTGACTGCACAGTGCCAAACCAATTTATAACCCAGCAACCATTCCTAACAATGCCACCACGTAGTAATGGTGCAGTCTGTTAAACTAAAATGGAGAGGACGCAGGAACTTCAATATTGTTTTTAAATGAGAGAAGGGAAGATTTGGAGTAACTGTGGTAATATTTTAAAAGTTATAAGTTACTGGACAGTGATACTTTACTCCTGAAATGACTAGTATCTCTTGTCTTGCAGGATTATATAGAAATGACCAATCACATTGCTTGAAATTGTCTAGCCATATACTCTCATGTTACATATACATTTTTCAAACATTTAATTTTCTATGATCCCTTATATGAAGGAAAGCAAGAGAAACAGAACAAAATTATAGAAAAATCAGAATCCATCATGCCTTAAATGTAAAAAATGGCTTTCAGTTGTAACTGGAAACGTGCTCAATCAGAATGTGGGACTAGTAAAATAGATTCAATGAATTCAAATGCTATGAAGGCTTTCGTCCAGTAGCCCCACATGTTTCAAATCCAGGATCTTCAATGTGTTTGCAGTTATGGTCCCCACACTCACATGACATCCTTGGCTTAATGAATAGTTTATTTGTAATATTTTAATAGTTTATCAAGTATTTAGGGATAAATTAGTGCACAATAACTTACCTGTTGTTGAGCACCTCACTCCAGCATCTTCAATGTGTCCACAGTTGTGTGTGCCAAGTGCATTAGCAGGACAGTCTATGAGTCTAGTCTCAGTGCCACGACACTGGACATTGTCCAGCCAGATCTGACCAACTCCATTGGTGAATCCAGTGGTAAGAGCAACAGCACCTGTTGTGGATGCAATTTCAAAATAATACTCCTATGAGTAATGCTATAAAGAACATTCAGCACTATGAGTGATTGTTTAGTTCCAGATATGTATATATATATATATTCCACCCTATATATTTTCACAATGATATCTTTAGGTACATGACCGTGAAATAACTCACATATTTCATGCTGTAATGTCAAGTTCATTACCCTTGTAGTTATAGCAACCTGCCTAACTTGCCACTTTTCCAGGTTTTTACAACTACCTTCCTCTGGTGTAGTACTCTACAGGGCTAGAGCAGCTGCTAAAATATCTGCTGCAGCCAACTTTAAGTGAGTTACCAGCCCTAGTACTAACTAAACAGTGAAGATATCTAGCGTGGAATAAACCACTTATTACACTCAGCAGAATGATATGGCTAGATATTTCACAAGCAGGCTAATTTATTTTCACTCCTGACTCTTGAAACTAAATTAGCCTGCTAGTGAAATATTTCACCATATCATACCCTGACTCATGTAGTAAGTATTATAATATATTCCATGCTAGATATTTTCAAAATAATATTTTTAGGTTCTTGACCATGTGATATGTGATATTACATGGGTGTTAACACCTAAACTGGCAAGCTCATTACCCACAAATACTTTAGTAGCTATAGCAAATAGCTTGCCAGTTTCCAGGGTTTTTACAGCTAACTTTCTCACTACAAAAACTACCCAACCTGATCATAGCAGCAAAGCATATAAGTGTTAAACATTTTACCTGAGGTAGGAAATCCCAGTTGTCTACAGGCCACTTGTGCATCAACAGCACCCCACAAGTCATCACAGACTGTGCCCCACACGTTGTTGTTGCAGATCTCAACACGGCCTTGTGTGGTAGTGCCTCCCTGGAGTCTGATGGCTCCCTGAGTACATGCTGTTAAAAATTTTAAAAAAATCACACTGTGACCGAGTACAACCTGCAGGAGAGTGATAATAATGTGAGAATGAACTCTGACTTGATGACGATTGGAAACAGTTAGCCTAGGTGCTACATTATACAGTGTTCCATATTTTAAAAGTTCTATGAGTTTAATAAGTATTTGGGTGTATAGTAAATGAAATTATATCTTCAACAGTCTCTGATTGGGCTAGACTTGGTTAATAATTCTTTCACTGTTTAATTAAATAACTATAAAATGTTGACATTTCTATGTAGATTTTTTTTGTTGCTGATTAGTAGGTAAGTAGGTAGGTAAATTTATACTCCTATGAGTAACGTTAAAATGAGCATTCAGCATAACAAAAAGCATCACTTGATGTACGTACAGATGAACTGGGGATTAAGGGTGTTGAAAACATCAATTCAAATAAATGAAGGGTTAATATATTTTTTTAAAAACACCTGAAGGTGTTTTGTTCTTTTCTAATTGACCAAATGATGTTAAATGTTTTGTGCTTTGGAGACTCCTATACATGAATAGACAGTCAGTATGTCAGACCATATTCCAAGATATTACATATTAAAGACTTAATTAGACTTTATTTTGTCAATTTTCTTGGTTTCTCAGTTCAAAATCATATAATTTAACCACTATAAGTGCACATTTTTCATATTTTTTTTTGTTTATTTAGCCACACTCATTTCCTGGTGTGTATTTGCCAACTACACCCTGTACAGAGTTTACTATTATTGTGTTCTCCATAAATATGATTTTTTTTTTAATGTTATAATTCTTATTCTGTAATTTAATCATTTGAACTTGTATTATTTTTATACCTGCACATACTTTCACATTTTATTGAGTGTTTAGGGATAAATCAGTGCACATTAACTTACTTGTTCCTTGACACCTGACTCCAGCATCTTCAACATGTGCACAGTTGTGTGATCCAAGTGCATTAGCAGGACAGTCTATGAGTCTAGTCTCAGTGCCAACACACTGGACATTGTCCAGCCAGATCTGACCAGCTCCATTGGTAAATCCGGTAAACAGAGCAACAGCAGCTATATACAATCAACAACAACAAGAGTATTTGTAATAGATGTGAGTGCATTCAATTCCATAGCAAGAATAATTAGGTTTCAATCAAATATTTTCTAACCATTGCGGACAAAACCGAATATCCTTCTATGCAGTTTAGAGAACCTAATATCGTTGCCTTGAAATTTTATCCTGTCTTTAGGAAATTAATAAAATGATAAAAAAATTTAATATTGTTTTTTTGTATCAATTGGCATATCTTGCTCATAAGCCTCAGATTCTCAAATACTCTGAAGCCTATTTAGCATGGAAAAGGTTATCATTTTGTTCATCTCTTCTAAATTGATCATTTCTATCAATTATCATAGAGATCTATCCATAGTCCACAAACTTGACTATATCACAATGGCTGCAATTTAGCTCAAAATTTGCCATCAGTTGTTGCTTTTTAGAAGTGACTGCTATTCAACACTGAGCTAATATCCTGTTCCCAACTATGAAACATTTGACACGGATAAGACAGCTGAACTAATTTGTTGGATAAATACACATTATCACATCAATGTTACTAAAGCACTTGATAACTCTGCATGAACAAAGGAATAAAGACCAATATAGTCATGATGAATGATAAGTGTAGATTTGGGAATCCCATTTTAGAAAATTACACCCATCTCCCTTTTAGACTCAAAGCAATGCAGGTTATTTCTGTGGATATTGTCTGAGCATCTCAAACCTTAGATTCTTAAAGAACTTTGTACAAGCACTTAAAAGAGTTAAACTATGGATCCTGTCATATACTTACAGTAAAATGAACGATAGCTAATTGGGCAAGATATTTTTGCTTTGACTCGCTTTTCCAACATACATGAAATTTTTAACAAGCATGTGCCTTCCTACAATATGTCCATTCCACAATTAGTAATGGCTAGTTAGAATAGTTATAATCTGTAATTGCAAGGGTCGTATAAAAAACTGTGAATGTGTATTTTTTATTTTGTTCTCTAGAAAAATTGAGGGAAAATGATATGTAAGACTATATTCCTTCCTACCAGGATAAAACTAAAAGCTTGGATTTCTAAATATGTGAATGATGGTATTAATATGAACTGGGGATAGAGGGTGTATGTATATGTGCACAAAATTTGTAAATACAATATACCTGTGGAAGGAAGTCCCAGTTGTCTGCAGGCTACTTGAGCATCAGGAGCACCCCAGAAGTCATCACAGACTGTGCCCCACACGTTGTTGTTGCAGATCTCAACACGGCCTTGTGTGGCAGTGCCTCCCTGAAGTCTGATGCCTCCCTGAGTACATGTGGTACCTGAAATACAAAGTTAATTCATTATATTCCTGCACATGCTTACATTAACAAACCATAATTTAACTTTATCTGTATTTATGTATAATTTGTTGATTATGGCTAATTTCATGACAAGACCTTGCCACAATCCTGTTACCATACTTAAATCCTTGATTTCAAAGTGCATTACATTAATCTATATTAATTTATGGCTTGCTGACTAAATTATTATAACTTAAGTATAAACATTAGGTCACAGAAATTATTGAATTCTGATATATAGGGAAATATATTTTATAAAAAAATGTTGTTGCCTTGTTTGTACTTTGTTGTTGTTATTATTATTACCTGTTCCTTGACACCTCACTCCAGCATCTTCAATGTGTCCACAGTTGTGTGATCCAAGTGCATTAGCAGGACAGTCTATGAGTCTAGTCTCAGTGCCACGACACTGGACATTGTCCAGCCAGATCTGACCAGCTCCATTGGTGAATCCAGTGAACAGAGCAGTAGCACCTACAGTTAACATAACATGAAATACGTAGATTTTGAAGAAGAAAAAAAGACAGCATTAGTAATCTGATTCAGTCATTCTTGGCTGAAACAATTATAATAATAGCATTTTCTTTTCTCGTTCTAACAGCCAATATTGTTAATTAATATGAACTAATTCTCTTCAGGGGTCAGCTGAGCTCGAACTCTCCGTGGTGATAGAATAACACTATATAAAAATCTAAATTTAAAAAATCTTGCTGTTTATATTGTGTTATTATATCACCATGGAGAGTTCGACCTCGGACTTCTGCAAGAAGTCAAAATGTCGGGTTAAGTTTTAGTTAACAATATTGGCTGTTAGAACAAGAAAAAAACTTGCTATTATTAGTAATCTGACTGTAAACTCAGAGGAGTAGTAATGTTGAAATTTTGGAGGGGCATGACTTTTATATTTGAGTTTACATGATATAATTTTAACTCCATACATTTGAATTTACATGATTGGCATGGCTATGATAGATAATACTGTCCAAAATTTTAATCTTCTGTCATTTCTTGATATAAATTCTTGGCATTTTCACAGGATGCCTAAGTCATCTGTAGTTTGTCAACGATCATGTAGTAGTAAACTAAGATAAAGCCTTTGCTGCATTAAAAAGTAGTGTTTAGATTAACAGACACCAACCCCTTAATCAACTGACCCAAGGTGTCCCAATAATCAAGGAAGTACTGGAGAAAAACAGTCATTAGAAATGTGGGAAGGCCATGCACCCTCCTAATTCCTCCATCCCCCCTCCCTCCCTTCCCACCCCCCTCTCCCCACTCCCTCTCCACTCCTCCTGTTACTTTGAACTACCTATAGTCATTTTAATGAACTGCAATTTAGTGCAGTGTGAATGTGACTGGAATGTTTTCACTGGTTGCAAGTCGCATCCTTCAGCAACCGACTTATTTTATTGTTTATGTCTAGACAACCTAATACATTATCACACAACCAAACCATTAGCCTGATTGTAAAATCTGAAGTAGTAGTTATCTAAAGGCAGGCCTAGCCCTGCATAAACATTAAAGTGACTAGTTTTCGAGAGGAGCAGTCAGGTAAAGAAGGGTTATGATAGCTATGTGCCCAGTCAACTATTATATACTCTAACTAAATTACATTCACTTAACGGTATTTTTCATTTCTAGGACGAAATCTCAGCTCAAATTATGCTAAGGCTATTGAAGCAAATGATATGCACTGTCGAATTGCTACAATAGCATTTATAGTTACCCTGATCATGTTTGACAGAATTCATTCTTGCACAGAGAAACCTTCAGACAAGCTTCAAAGTAAAAAGGTGGATCTAGCTAAGGCAGCAGATCTTGTTTCTGCTACAAATTCTGCTCTGTACTCTTCAGGAATTTTGTACTGAAAGCTTTCAAGGAAAGTTACATTGTTAATCAGTGAGCATAACTGAACTGCATACTATTAAACATCATCACAGACAGAGAAAGCGTCCAAGACAGTTGGAAGATCCGACACCAAAATTTATAGGATCAAGGCAGAAACTTTCTAGCTGTAAGATTACAAGATCTCTATTTTTTTTCTAGTCCTGAATACCTTGTCTGAACCAGATAATATAAATGTTAGCATTATGCAAGCTATTTAGGTAAGCAATGTTCTTTCTAGCAATTTTCTCTCTTTCTGCTCTATACCACTAGCTATGGGCTGGATGAAGAAGCTATTAACATGAAAGCAAGACTGGCAAAGAGAACATTAGAGAAGACAAAGAATATCAATGATATCAGTGATGTGTTGCCACATTAAATTAATTGCACTTATTTCCAGAATTACTCAGACTTTTGAAGATATCAATGACCACCGAGAGTAAAATTGTTTCATTACATATAAAAATAACATTTAACATAGGACACTCTCACCTGTTGTACTAAATCCCAGTTGTCTACAGGCCACTTGTGCATCAGGAGTACCCCACAAGTCATCACAGACTGTGCCCCACACGTTGTTGTTGCAGATCTCAACACGGCCTTGTGTGGCAGTGCCTCCCTGAAGTCTGATGCCTCCCTGAGTACATGTGGTACCTGAAATACACAGTTAATCTATTTACACACTGCTAATATTACCTGTGCACATGCTTCTATTTACAACTATGATGGATCACTATATTAAAACATTTTCTGGAATAGAATGATTTTTTTGAATATGCAATGGCTAAAATAATAATTGAAAATAATCAAAAGGACCTTCCTCAGTGATATTAGTTATTCACCACAAACTGCTAATATAGTAGCTACTTTCATGATGTGAAGTTATTGTCTTGTTTGTTGTTGTTGTTGTCTTTTTATTACCTGTTCCTTGACATCTCACTCCAGCATCTTCAATGTGTCCACAGTTGTGTGATCCTAGTGCATTAGCAGGACAGTCTATGAGTCTAGTCTCAGTGCCACGACACTGGACATTGTCCAGCCAGATCTGACCAACTCCATTGGTGAATCCAGTGGTAAGAGCAACAGCACCTGGAGAATGATCAGATATGTTAGGTCATAGATAATGATAGCACCACTAATCTATGTGTTCTAAGTTCATAGTCCTTTCAATAAACTGTTATTCAGTGCAATATGATAAACAAGACTGAGAAATAGAAGCATGCTAGCACTATTTGTGTCCTCCAGCAACAGTACTTCATTTATTTCATAATTTCCTTCTTAGCCTTCTTTAATTAATTATTCCTTAGATATATTCTGTCTTTTCACAGATAATACAGATTAGAAATTGGTTGGATGTCCTTGAGATATTCCCTTTATTGTTTCAATAAATCAAAATGTATATACAGCCAAACACATTTTCACAAAATAGTTCCACCAAGCCATTGTACTGATTGTAAACTCCCAAGTGATTCCAACCTCACTTCAGGCTAACTCCTTCCAATAAATAGGGCAATAATTTATAATACAGTTAGTGCACTCTTACCTGTTGCACTAAATCCGAGTTGTCTACAGGCCACTTGTGCATCAACAGTACCCCAGAAGTCATCACAGACTGTGCCCCACACATTAGTGTTGCAGATCTCAACACGGCCTTGAGTAGTAGTGCCTCCCTGGAGTCTAATGGCTCCCTGAGTACATGTGGTAGCTGAAACATAAAGTTAATCCATACATTACCTCTGAAAATCAGCTATCCCCATGCTTCATTACAAAATATGACAGCTTACTATTAAAACTTTTTCTGTGTATAAATTAGAGCTAGTTTCATGATACACACTAATCCCATACGACCTTGATCAAAAGTCCTACAACAGTAAGCTCTAATTATTGCACCCCATGGTTTGCTGACTATTTCATCATGACTAGCTAGGCCATGTAGAAAGTTAATTCTGATAGAGAAATATGCCTTGATCAGTGGCAGATTTAGGGGGTACTCGACTAGCTAGTGTCGTACGAGCCCCCATTTCTTTTTTTTATTAGTTACTTTATGTAAAGTGGAAGTAAAAGTATAATAGCAATTACTTTGTCCATTGTTGGTTTTCCTCATCCTCCAGTAATTGTAAATCTTCTAATAAAACCACCTCTACTTGTCGATGCAAAGCAGGAATTTTACCATTCATCCTTATGGTATGGTTGACCAAGCTCGTAGTTTGCCAAAGCAGAGCATTTTTATCCATTCATTAATTCTGGACATCATGGTATTGTTATTGCTTATAAATAAATTCAATTTTCTCTTCATTTTGAACATGAAAGTTTAACTCATCATTAAAATGTCATTGTAGTTAATTTACTTTAATTTTTTCTAAAAAAACAAACAGTTTCATTCTTTTTTCCGGACTAACTTACCTTCTTTATTATTCTGGAAAAAAAACTACCTTTGTTTATTTTTAGTTTTAATTTTGTTCTTCCTGATTTAAGCAGTTAATGCATTACAGTTCTGGACAGTCACATTTATTGTATGGATGAATATTAGGATATAATCTTGTAAAAAAATAAAATATAGAGCATTTTTCTATAAGTAGCTATAGCTATTTCACCATCTCTTGAAAAAAGAACCTCCTCCCCCCTTAAAACATCCTAAATCCGTCCCTGCTTGATGTTTTCGTCTTGTTGTTGTCTTTATATTACCTGTTCCAGTACATCTCACTCCAGCATCTTCACTGTGTACACAGTTGTGTGATCCAAGTGCATTAGCAGGACAGAGTATGAGTCTAGTCTCAGTGCCACGACACTGGACATTGTCCAGCCAGATCTGACCAGCTCCATTGGTGAATCCAGTGAACAGAGCAACAGCACCTAACAAGGCATAAAAAATCCAATAGCGAATAATTCATTGCCACTAACAACAGATTAAAAAAATTAAGAGTGGTGAAATTGCCAATGAGCAGTAGCACCTGTAAATAATATAATAAGCAATAATCTACCTGTTAAAATCCTTAGTGCAATATGGTAAATAAGACTGGAAATTATTTCACTACTACTTTTGTGGCTAATAATTATAGTCACAAAACAATAATAGTGAGAATCTAGAAATTGATTAACAATTTGAATCTCTAGACAGTATTATTTTTATAGTTTCAATTATCTAAAATATCTAGACTTGTAACACAATATCACGAAGTATTATAATAAAGTACAACATAGTATAAAACTTACCAGTGGTACTAAATCCCAGTTGTCTACAGGCTACTTGTGCATCTACATTACCCCACAAGTCATCACAGACTGTGCCCCACACGTTGTTGTTGCAGATCTCAACACGGCCTTGTGTGGTAGTGCCTCCCTGGAGCCTGATGGCTCCCTGAGTACATGTGGCAGCTGAAATACAAAGGTTTATCCATTTACATCCCCTCTGATATCAGCTGTGCAAGTGCTTCTATATGATGGCTCACTACTGCTATTAAACTTTTTTTGTCAATAATTCAATACTGGCTGCTAATATAATAGCTACTTTCATGACAAAACATTGAAATAAATCCTGTAGCAATTTTTCATTTATTAACACATTATGTTTTCTCTAATTGCTACAACCAATCGCTAGCTCACACTGCTGAAAATTTCATTGGACTACTCATCAAATTGTGAATATGCCTGAATTAAAGTTATTGTTGTTGTTTACTTGTTGTTCGACATCTCACTCCAGCATCTTCAATGTGTGCACAGTTGTGTTGTCCAAGTGGTCTAGCAGGACAGTCTATGAGTCTAGTCTCAGTGCCACGACACTGGACATCATCCAGCCAGATCTGACCAACTCCATTGGTGAATCCAGTGAACAGAGCAACAGCACCTGGAGTATGATCCGATAAGTTAGGTCATAGATAACGACAGCACCACTGATTTAAAAGTTTATAGTCCTTTCATTAGACTGTAATTTAGTGCAATGATGTTAAATAAGACCGGGGAAATAGAAGCATGCTATATCTTACTGACAATGATTAGTACTGTGTCCTCTAACAAAAATACTCCCTGTATTTCACAATTTCCTTCTCAGTTGCCATTAGATGTATTTTTACTCTTTCGCAAACAATGCAGAATTTAAAAATGGTCTGTCATTGGGAATTGAACCCAGGACCACCTGCTAGCTCCTCCCTTTATTGTTTCAATAAATACAAATGTAGCTATAGACAACCTAACCCCAGACTAACTCCTTACAATAAATAGGGCAATAACTTATAGTATCGTTAGTGCACTCTTACCAGTTGTAGCAAATCCGAGTTGTCTACAGGCCACTTGTGCATCTACACTACCCCACGCATCATCACAGACTGTGCCCCACACGTTGTTGTTGCAGATCTCAACACGGCCTTGAGTAGTAGTGCCTCCCTGGAGTCTAATACCTCCCTGAGTACATGTGGTACCTGAAATACAAAGTTAATCCATTACATTACCACTGAAATCAGCTATTCTCGTGCTTCATTTACAAAATATGATATCTCACCATAATAAGCTTTATTCTGTGTATAAATTAGCCTACACTAAATTGCAAGTTTATATAATTGCACTCCATGCAGACCTGCTACTTTCAAGCTTTTGGTGTGAGACTCGATCTTTTGAGTAAACAAGCTCTCACACAAATACCCATAAATCTAATTCAATAATGTCAATTGTTAAGCTTTCTCAGGCTTTATCTAGTGACATATATTATACTGGTTGTAATCAACTATAATAATAATAATATTATGCTCATCAGTTCCTGCCTAAGTATCTGCAAGGTCATCTATAAGGTCATAGTTCTAACCCAATACACAGAAAAAACAACTCATGTTTAGCTATGACATAATACTTTTCATATTTTTACCATTGTTACTTTATCCAGTCCTTGTTTAGTCAAAAATGATTTTGTTTACTCAAACATTGTTATTATAACAAGCACAATGTTAATATAACCTCTATTGGTTTTTCTATTGAAAAAGGCCAAGAAAGCCACAGCCATTTACAACAGGAAGTATAACAAATAATATTGCTTTATGTAGCTGTTATGCTGTATGAATAATAATATATGTTAGTATGGATTGTTAAGTGGCTTGTTGACTATTTCATATGATTGAAATACATTAGTCAGGCCACAGAGCAATTTGATTTGTTATAAAGAAATATGCCTTGGTGTTATCGTCCTGTTTGTTGTTGTTGTTGTCTTTTTATTACCTGTTCCTTGACATCTCACTCCAGCATCTTCAATGTGTCCACAGTTGTGTGATCCAAGTGCATTAGCAGGACAGTCTATGAGTCTAGTCTCAGTGCCACGACACTGGACATTGTCCAGCCAGATCTGACCAACTCCATTGGTGAATCCAGTGAACACAGCAACAGCACCTGCAGTATGATCAGATATGCTAGGTCATGTTAGCTGTAGTGCCATAGGTTCAATAAGACTGGAAATAAAACACGCTATAACACACTGACAATGATTAACACTTTTGCATCCTCTGACAACAGTACTCCCTGTTTCAATAAATTAATTATCTAGAAAATCTAACACATTTTCACAAAATAGTACCACCAAACCATTACTGATTGTATAATCTCAAATGCTCCTAACCCCACCCCGCCCCGCATTCTACTTTTGCCAATTAATAGATCCAGAATGGAAAAAATATCATTGTATTATAGGAATCTGTAAATGAAAAAGGTTGTCGATTAGGGGTGTAATAAATTCTGATACATGAATAAGATGTAGTAATTCTATGAGAGGCAGTCTGGAGCAGTAAAATTACTGTCCCAGTAGATTTGGGACAATTGGAAGCTATGTAGCTATTGAATTAAAATTACTTAGTGCAATGTGACTGTTAATGTTTTCACTAAAATATTTTTGTTGCTAATAATTTATAGTCACAGAAAAAATATTTGTGAGAGCTTAGGACAATGATATTCGTCCTTCAACAACAGTATTCTATTTGTTGCTTCGATTTATTTCCAGACAATGCAGCATATCGTCACAAGTATAAAAGAGTTCAATCAAACCATTGTACAGACTGTAAAATCTTAAGTGTCCTAACCCACCCTGGGGAAACTTCTTTCATTAACAACAGCTTATAATAATTATAGTACATGCTTACCAGCTGTACTAAATCCCAGTTGTCTACAGGCCACTTGTGCATCAACAGTACCCCACAAGTCATCACAGACTGTGCCCCACACATTGTTGTTGCAGATCTCAACACGACCAGAATTTGCAGTTCCACCCTGGAGCCTGATGCCTCCCTGAGTGCATAGACCTAATAATACATTGAACAATAATACATAATATGAATGCTTGAAATACTTGGAAAATACTTTTATCCGTCATCTAGATATACAAGTAAGTTGTGATTTGTAAGCTCCACTCTTTGTCGACAGTGCTCAGATAAATACCAGTACTTAGTCAAAACTGCTACAGGAATGTTGTAGTCCATTTCACCAGGGACAGCACATTGGCAAGCCAATATGCCAGATCAACCTTATTAACTCCAGTTTTTTTAGACAACTGTACAGAATATTTGATACAAATTAATCCTGTGAGGAATATTTTACAGTTGAAAGTCACTCACTTTCATTTGAAGTAAACTAAAGTACAACTGTGCATACTTTCTGTATTTAAGTTACAGTATTAAATATAAAAATGGTTTATTTTTGTTATACTTGTTTTTGTTATTGTTTTTTGTTTTTTTTTCTTGAAGCAAATGTAATTCCTTTTTAACATTCCACGTTGTTTCACATGTTACACATTCAGCATGGAGAATGGATGTGTGGCTTCAATACTAAAATACAACCCACAATCAACATAAGCTACTTGATCCTGTTTCATACATGGTCTTCAGCTTGACACTGAAACTAGACACAGAGCAATTTGATTTGTTATAAAGAAATATGCCTTGGTGTTATTGTCCTGTTTGTTGTTGTTGTCTTTTTATTACCTGTTCCTTGACATCTCACTCCAGCATCTTCAATGTGTCCACAGTTGTGTGATCCTAGTGCATTAGCAGGACAGTCTATGAGTCTAGTCTCAGTGCCACGACACTGGACATTGTCCAGCCAGATCTGACCAACTCCATTGGTGAATCCAGTGAACACAGCAACAGCACCTGCAGTATGATCAGATATGCTAGGTCATGTTAGCTGTAGTGCTATAGGTTCAATAAGACTGGAAATAAAACACGCTATAACACACTGACAATGATTAACACTTTTGCATCCTCTGACAACAGTACTCCCTGTTTCAATAAATTAATTATCTAGAAAATCTAACACATTTTCACAAAATAGTACCACCAAACCATTACTGATTGTATAATCTCAAATGCTCCTAACCACACCCCACATTCCACTTTTGCCAATTACTAGATCTAGAATGGAAAAAGTATCACTGTATTCTAGGAATCTGTAATTGAAAAAGGTCATCAATTAATGATTAGGGGTGTATTAAATTCCGGTACGTGGATAGGATGTTGTAATTCTATGAGAGGCAGTCTGGAGCAGTAAAATTTCTGGACTGTCCCAGTAGATTTGGGACAACTGGAAGCTATGTAGCTATTGAATTAAAATTACTTAGTGCAATGTAATGTTTTCACTAAAATATTTTTGTTGCTATTAATTTATAAAGCCACAGGGAAAAAAATTTATGAGAGCTTAGAACAATAATATTTATCTTTCAACATCAGTATTCAATTTGTTGTTTCAATTTATTTCCAAACAATGTAGCATATTGTCATAAGTATAGAATCATTGTACTGAGTGTAAGATCTCAAGTGTCCTAACCCATCCCTGGGCAAACGTCTTTCATTAAATAAAACAATAGCTTATAATAATTATAGTACATGCTTACCAGTTGCACCAAATCCCAGTTGTCTACAGGCTACTTGTGCATCAGCAGCACCCCAGAAGTCATCACAGACTGTGCCCCACACGTTGTTGTTGCAGATCTCAACACGACCTTGTGTGGTAGTGCCTCCCTGGAGCCTGATGCCTCCTTGGGTGCATTGACCTAATAATGCATTGAACAATACCATCATCAAGATATACAAGCCAGTTGTGATTTGTAAGCTCCTATCTTTGTCCTAGCCAGTGCTCAGATAAATACCAGTACTTAGTCAAAACTGCTACAGGAAATTTGTAGTCCATTTCACCAGGGACAGCACATTGGCAAGCCAATATGCCAAATCAACCTTATTAATTCCAGTTTTTTTAGACAACTGTACAGAATATTTGATAGAACAAATTAATCCTGTGAGGAATATTTTACAGTTGAAAGTCACTCACTTTCATTTGAAGTAAACTAAAGTACAACTGTGCATACTTTCTGTAATTTAGAACAGAGTGTGACTAAATACTTAATAAGAGTGTGAACCTTGGTGTCATTAACAATGGCAATGCAGAAAGAATATAGTGTTTAGTTGTATTTATGAGTGTGTTTTAAATCGAGCCTCCCTGGCTGTTTTTTTTTTGTTTTTTTAATATTTTCCATACACTTGAGAGCGCTGACCATGTTTTTCAACTAGCAGTAGTTGTGACGAGGAGTAGTGCTCAGTGTTCTTGTCTTTAATGTAAGGAAAAATAGGTTCCTAACATATTATAGAACATAGTGCCAACTAAAGGTTGTGCACAGCAACAGGGGCTAGGATGTTGAACTAGATTGGCAGAATATTTATTAATTTATTTATTTATATATTTATTCATTAATTTATTCTTAATTAATTAATTAATTAAATTAATTGGTTAATTTAATTAATTTATTTATTTATTTGTTTATTTATTCATTCATTTATTTTTTGTATATTTATTTACTTATTTATTAATTTTATCTATTTATTAATATACTGTTTGTTTGTTGTTTGTTTGTTGTATGTTTGTTCAGTTGTTTATTCAGTTGTGATTTTGTGTCTTTTGTATTCATTGGTTTTTTGTTTGCTTGTTTAATCGAAGGGGTATTTAATATAAAGATTTTGTCATTTTTTATGAATTTATGATCATGTAATCCAATTCTTTACACAATATCCACAATCCAATATCCATTAAGTAGATGGGGGAAATTCTTGTGGTATGACACTAGTATTGAGATTCTACCAAAGTAATAAAATAATTATCGATTAGTGCAACAGCAATTTGTTGTTAGTGTTTGGGTAAAGATCAGCCACTATAACGATGATTCTTCGCGGTGAGTCAACTAGCTTACACACAGAGCAAGTCAAGGAGTCCTACAACCTGACTAGATTCATTTATAATCATTTATGGAAAGGTCAATGTTACATAAAGTGGGAGGAACCAGTCCCATGACCATTGCCTGACACACCCATCTGTGGAGGTGTGTACCAAGAATATTCATTTAACTCCAAACATATTCATTTTTACCTCCAAGATGAAGTCTGACATAGCCTTGGCTGGCATATTACACGCCCATTAAGTGGGAAATATATATGCCTAAATTATTTCAACCAAAAGAGATTTTTTAATAGAACCACAGTAAGGCATATACAAGACAGAAAGAAGTGTAAATTGTTATTCCTCCTCCTTTTTCACAATACAAAATATTATAGCAGTCATATAAGACATCAAGTTGTTCGTTTTTTGTTTTTTTTTTCTTTTTTGGGGTTTGGTTTGTTTTGTATTTGCTTTGATAGTACGTGTCTGAATTCTTATTGTCAGAAGTCAAGGTGAACCGATTAACTAAAGCTTTGTTTACCAAATGTTATAAAAGAGAGGAGAAGCTGTTTGTATTAAGTACTTTAATGCTCAAAACGCTATATTTACATAATTATCCTGCATCACAATAGGTAATGATATCAAACCTTGCTTAATGCTACCAAAACAAACTAATACTAGTTAATTATCCTTGTATCATGATAATAATATCTAAAGTAGTTTTAGACCTCAAAGGTTAAAGTTTCCAGTAGCTTACCATGAACTCCAATGGTTAGAGCCTGCCAAAGAACGCAGGTACAGAGGAGATATCGCAACATCTCCTCAAATGGTTTGACCTCCACCAGCCAAGCTTATAACAGTCTTCACAATGTTGCAGAGTAAAAAATGATACAAAAAGCAGGCGGAAATTTGCAAAATGAGCCCTACGTGCAGTTTATAAGGTTTATTCATGCAGCACTCTAAAGGGCAATGTTTTGCCCCTCCCACCTTTTTAGCATGTGATTTAGCTAAAGGAGGATGAATGGCGTGCTTGCAAGTTCATGTACATATATTCACGAACAGTGTGGTCAGTTAGTGATGTCTGGTGGCCACGTAATTCTCATTACTGACTATTGTGCAGGTAATTTCACAGTTAAATACACTAAGATAGGTTATAAAGGTGTTTGTAAGTATTGTATCTTTGGATGTAGCTTTTTTATTCAAATTAATTCTATAATGTTTAAATTCACTCAAATAATCATACAAGCCTTTCCTCTAATACGATAGATAGTCTGATTCTAGCTATTGTAGTTGCTGCTTTTACCAAGGTATTGAAGTAATTAAAAGCCTACGATGTTGATGACAGTATTACATATTGAATATTTTTTCAGTTCTAGTTAATAATGGACTACATGGAATAAATAAATTAAATAATGAATAATTAAGTAGATAAATAAATAAATAATTAAATAAATAATAAAAAATCAATAATAACAACAATAAAAAAATAATTTTTGAAATAAAATAAGTTGCAACTTATATGTCTGATTTCAATTGTGCAAAATTTAAAACGGTGTCATTTTAGTACGAAAAAGCCTACAAACATAATAGTCTGTTATTGTCAGCTTTGTTGTTGCTGTTGTTGTTATAGCAATCCTTTACTTAGATGTGATAAACGCAGATACGACAAATAGACAAATAGCTAACCAGGAGATCCTATGGGATACCAGCACCCCCCTCTTTATGTAACACTTTTTTGTTAAGTGCACATTTCTTCCCTGTTTTAATATGCTGATAGGTGCTTAGCCCTATGTTTTAGGTTACCACTTGCTGTCAAGTGCCCATTTTGTATTAAGCGCCTATTTCCTTACCATTTAGAGTTATAATAGGGGGTGGTTAACCCTGTATCTACGGTATTAGTATTGGGGATAGTGCTTTTCTCTTGTAGTTGAAATCTGTGGCCATCAATTGTGCTCTAAACTAAATCAACTAGATGCAAGTGTGCACTTACTAGACCACTAATCACAATCATACCTCACTCATGCTCAGCAGAAATATGCCTCTTGCAGAAAAAAGGGGCGTGAACTACACTGAAATTCATGAAGCTTAGTCCAATAGTAGCCAAATGTCTGGCCATGAATACCGCAACAAGGAGCCATAAGTATTTTATTCATGCACCTGAACAGGTCATACTTGTTCGAGAAACTCAGGCAATAAATAAACAAGTACATTATGATGTATTATAACAATAGTAGCATTACCACCTGAAATTGTTGATCTCTATCAAGAAAATAACAGACTTGATATCAATGACACAAGAGATACTTCACATTCACATAATTGACCCGAAATAAAAATAATATCAACCATTGCATAATACACCAATTCAATCCACAACTGTACCAACTAGCTATCTAGACTGCCAGTTTCACTGTAATAGATTGATGATCTGAGAGCTGTCTAAGACTATCTTTAAACTCTCTTCTACATTACATCAATGTAAAAGCTGACTGTTATCTTCACAGGTCCGCCCTCTTCAGGAGAAAAAAGGGGAGTTGACCAAACTTGGAACAAACCTCACTGGGTCTGCCCCTGGCTAAACCCAACTAACTCACTCTACCAAACTCAGCCACACCCTACTAAACTCGACCACACCCAACTAACACACCCTACTAAACTCGGCCACACCCAACTAATACATCCTATAAACTCGACTACACCCAACTAAACTTGCCACACCCAACTAACACACCCTACTAAATTTGGCCACACCCAACCAACACACCCTACTAAACTCAGCCACACCCTACTAAACTCAGTCACACCCAACTAACACACCCTACTAAACTCAGCCACACCCAACTAACACACCCTACTAAACTCAGTCACACTCAACTAACACACCCTACTAAACTCAGTCACACTCAACTGTCACACCCTACTAAACTCAGCCACACCCAACTAACACACCCTACTAAACTCAGTCACACCCAACTAACACACCCTACTAAACTCAGCCACACCCAACTAACACACCCTACTAAACTCAGTCACACCCAACTAAACTCAGCCACACCCAATAACACACCCTACTAAACTCAGCCACACCCAACTAAACTCAGTCACACCCAACTAAACTCAGCCACACCCAACTAACACACCCTACTAAACTCAGCCACACCCTACTAAACTCAGTCACACTCAACTAACACACCCTACTAAACTCAGCCACACCCAACTAAACTCAGTCACACCCAACTAACACACCCTACTAAACTCAGCCACACCCAACTAACACACCCTACTAAACTCGGCCACACCCAACTAACACACCCTACTAAACTCAGCCACACCCAACTAACACACCCTACTAAACTCAGTCACACCCAACTAACACACCCTACTAAACTCAGCCACACCCAACTAACACACCCTACTAAACTCAGTCACACTCAACTAACACACCCTACTAAACTCAGTCACACTCAACTGTCACACCCTACTAAACTCAGCCACACCCAACTAACACACCCTACTAAACTCAGTCACACCCAACTAACACACCCTACTAAACTCAGCCACACCCAACTAACACACCCTACTAAACTCAGTCACACCCAACTAAACTCAGCCACACCCAATAACACACCCTACTAAACTCAGCCACACCCAACTAAACTCAGTCACACCCAACTAAACTCAGCCACACCCAACTAACACACCCTACTAAACTCAGTCACACTCAACTAACACACCCTACTAAACTCAGCCACACCCAACTAAACTCAGTCACACCCAACTAACACACCCTACTAAACTCAGCCACACCCAACTAACACACCCTACTAAACTCGGCCACACCCAACTAACACACCCTACTAAACTCAGTCACACCCAACTAAACTCAGCCACACCCAATAACACACCCTACTAAACTCAGCCACACCCAACTAAACTCAGTCACACCCAACTAAACTCAGCCACACCCAACTAACACACCCTACTAAACTCAGCCACACCCTACTAAACTCAGTCACACTCAACTAACACACCCTACTAAACTCAGCCACACCCAACTAACACACCCTACTAAACTCAGTCACATCCAACTAACACACCCTACTAAACTCAGCCACACCCAACTAACACACCCTACTAAACTCAGTCACACTCAACTAACACACCCTACTAAACTCAGCCACACCCAACTAAACTCAGTCACACCCAACTAACACACCCTACTAAACTCAGCCACACCCAACTAACACACCCTACTAAACTCGGCCACACCCAACTAACACACCCTACTAAACTCAGTCACACCCAACTAAACTCAGCCACACCCAACTAGCTCACTCCCAAACTCAGCCATACCCTACTAAACTTAGCCACACCCAGACAATTACTGCCTTGTGATCTAGTGGGACACTCAGTGCAGTATTGGAATAGCATCTCTTAATGCTCTCGGAAATCATTCAATTAGTTAAGTGAAAGTCAGCTTTGCAACAACCACAATTTATAAATTTTAAATGTTTAGCTGTTAGTTCGAACCCTGGTGTCAGCCAAACACTTTTTAATTAATGTGTGGTTAAAAAAAAAAGCCTGTAAAAGAGAGTGAATACATCTAACCACAATTAAGTGGCACTAAAGGTGCAAGTTTGCGTATGTGATGTAAAATATTTATAATAAATTGAATAAAATTCTACTAGTAATGTAAAACTAATGATACAGCCACAATACAGGCATTGTTCACTTGTACAATTTTCTTATTTCTCCTTCGAGAATTCCTCAGTATCATTTAGAACTCGAGACGTGTTTAACCGATGAAGTCGCTCAATCAAGTCATTGATGGGATACTCTCCGTGGACTTGGTTGTCACGCGTACGCACATTTACAGTTTCATTTGTCTTCTCACGTTCACCCACAACTACAAATAACACAAAATCACACACATATATACAAATATTGAATTATAATGGCAAACGTACAGCGATCCTGTTGTGTACTTCATGCAACATGGCTATGGTGACCTCAGGCTTTGTAAAATGGAAGGGAGAGTTTACTGCAATTTAGCATGAGATAAAAACTGGAAAACAAGCAACTAGGCTAGATCCAGAACTTAGTAAAGAGCAGCTCACGAAATAGCTTTATATATAAAGGTGTTATAACCAAATCAGGCATGAAGTGCTTGATGGTGCTTTCAAGCACTTTGGTAAATAAATCACTTGTGCTTGGGCTTGTATTTAAGCCCATCAATTCAAAGTGCTTGATAAGCACTTTCAATGAAAGTGTTAGCAAAAATGCAGTTCTCATATTTGTACTGATAGATGAAAGTTGAATGACATAACATTTGAAAGACTAATGTTCACTAGATGCAACAAATAATAGTTTTTCATTAACTAGTGATGTGCTTCATCACAAATGGCGAGAGTAAGTTTAAGAAATTCAAATTTGAATGTAGGCCGCTTGCAATAATTTTTTTTGTTAGTTATAGCACACAACACCTTTACGTACACACTTGTTCACTGGATATTCCAGAAGACTTGCACTGTATTCTCTTCGTGAATCAAAACGGGTAAGAATCGATAAACCAAATATTCTTAAGCCTTACCTAAGCGCGGTCCATTGAAAATGATCTATTGTACCAGAGCTCTAGTAGATAAAGCATCTTATTATATTTTCTTAGTGACTTGACAATTGGACAACGGATTTTCAAGTAAGAACAAACGTACTGCGCAAGTTTTACAGTTGATGGAATATTGCTTTTTCAAAATAGGCAATTTTGTTCTGTTGCATACCACCTTGTGGTACGCGATGTACCACTTCTGATACATGCATAATAAGTGATTATGCATTAAACACACTACTTCACATAGGTGGTAAACAAAGTACCACATGCGGTACAAACTATGAGTTAGAAGATAATGCAGGATGTCCCTAAAATGGTACACGAGAACTAGCTTGCAACACTTGTAGTATGATATTGACTACAAATAACAATAAAAAACTTGAAATTGTACAAACGGTACACATGTAAGTCATTAGCCCTGCAACGCGTACATAGAGTGTGTAGCATGCTCGAGATTGTACTAGAAGCGCTTTAAAAGTGCTTGACTAGGTGCTTAATGGTTAAAGCACTTTTAAAGTGTTTGTACTTAAGATTCAAGCACTGTAGGAAGTGGAACCCATCCCTGAACCAAATGAAAATATTTTTACGAGTGATTTCTGTGCACGGACCGTATACTATTCCGTAATATTATTGAGAATATAGGGTGACACTCATGGTCACTGTTATTGTGTGGAGTTGGTGCTTACTGTTAGTCCAAGGCTTCACAATTTTTGGCTTAGTATGTACTACTAGGTAAATATAGTGAATAAGCTTGAATCTGTAATGTAAGCAAATTTCATTTGGCTATATTCCCCCCTAAATCCACAGGTATTGTCATAGAAATGACATCCTGTGTTCTTCGAATGCAGCTAGGTGCCATTAGAATATAACTAAATCCTGTTTCTTTCACTCAAATCAGGTAAAATTTTAACCTTCGATTTTATTAGTAAAAGTGGCTTACTTCATCCAATTATAAACAACACTTTGTTTAACTTGTTCAGTTGTTGGTACACTCTATTTTAGATTCGAATGTACATGATATTGGAAATGAGGATTGCACCACAAATAAGGTTTATATCTTTCCTTTAGTGATATAGCTAGGCTAGGTCCCCTGCCACTAGTGATGAAGCACAACACCAACTTATTATGCGACTTTATTAGCATAAATTAGGAAAGAGCACACAATAATTAGACAAATACTATATCTGTATGAATTACAAACATCCAAACTGCAAATACAAAGGGCTACATAACTTCATGCAGAGGGAGAAGGGAAGGAAGAGAGAAAATAGATTAAAATCATCTCTTTTTCCTACACAAAATAAGTTACTGCCTACTACCATGGACCAATAGCTGTTGAAAATCAAGAATTCAATTGAGGCCCAGACTTCAAGTAGTTTTTATATTTAAATTAGATCACCAAGAAATAGCACATTATATAGCCAGATATCTATTCTACTGTGCCATGATGCATCTCCATTTTATTTTTTCATTATTAAATTTTTTTTAATTGAATTAATTTCAAATAGTAGTATAGTTTATTTAATTGTGTCTTTGTTGTGCGAAAATGCCATTCATTAAAAAACTTCTCAAAATGTTTCAATTAGATTGAAACTTTCTCACTTAAAGGGGTCGAGAGTGAAGCAAAGGCAAAATGTGAAAAAATCTTACTTAGTCGTCGCCGGGGAATCAAACACAGGAACCCTGGCTTTTTTTTTTAATTATTATTATTTTTATGAAAGGTCAGAATTTGATAACTTGATAATATTTCTAACACGGCTGCTTACAGATAACGAGTTGAGTAGGGGAAAAAGCAACGTAAGCTGTAATGCTGTGAATAATAGCAATCTCTTCCTAACTCCATTCACGACTCCTAAATGTGCATGTGTGGTCAACAGCAGATGTGCTAACCATGCGGAATGTTAATTAACCCCAGCACATGACCAAAGGGTCATATGAACATAGCCTGACTGAAGGGAATTATATCACAGCCGAACAGTATAAATAAATAATCACAAACAAACCATCATCCCTACAACATTTCACTACTTAACAGCATAAGGAAAGTACTTAAACAGTTGAGGAAGACTGAATTAATGAAAATGAGTTGTATAGGAGACATCCCAATCAGTGGTTAAAAGGGGGAAAAATTAGACAAATGAAAGTTTTAAAAAATCTTGAAAGCTAATCACCAGTGTTACAATTTTCCCAGGATACTTCTCATTTCCACAGTTTATTCAAAATCAGTTTTACAGGAAGTGATACATCAAACTACTCTTATATCATCCAATCATTCATTCATATAACACCTAACCTTAGATTAAGATAAAGTTATTGACAACTAGTCCAGCTATGCATGTCTAGCATTCGACTGTAGCCCATAAGTGCTTGATGTACCCGAACTTGGCACATAAATGTCATAGTACAGATCAAAAGATCTACACAATATCTCAGCATTATCCAAGATTGTAGACAAACTGCTCACCCAAGATATAGTTGTACTGTGCCAGTTGACTGTTGCGTATCTTCTTATTGAACGTATCTCCAGGAGACAGGTCCACATCCACCATAAAACCTTCACTGAATAGCTTATTCTTAATCTGAAACACAGATACAATAATATATAGTGGTTTTGAAATATACTACATCTTTGCATTAAAAGCTACTAATAAAACATGGCAGTACTTTAACAACCTTCCCAGTGCTAACATCACTATACTATATCCACACACACACACACACACACACACACACACACACACAAATCCAGTACGAATTCCCTGCACATGCTAACAATATGTAACTTACACTGACAGCATAGCCATCAAACTGAGGTGCTACTGGTACCACCATCACTTGGCACGGGGACAACCAGAATGGCCTGTAGGGAGAGTCCATCATTCTTGTAACCCAATCATTCGTATTAAAGCATAACAAATAAAAAGGTAAACTTGAAAAAAAAAATTTCATGACCGAAGTACAACAGAAGATGGACAGTATGCTATCATGGACTGCTATAACTAAAATATTTTCATATCATATAAAACATCATATCAAAACTACATATCTCAAAAATAAAATAATATGTTTACAGACCATTTTCAAACTATAAGCTCGTTATAAAACGGTCTGGACCATTTTAAAACAGCCTGGCTCCAAACTAGCCATAAATTATGCTGTGGTGATATAAAACCAAGCAGTCTCACCTAAAAGTCAGGCTGGTTCCTAACTAGCCACCAGATACAAACTCTGCTCTGGTATAGGAGAGCGCACAAGAGCACTAATTATTTGTATTATACTGCTTGTCGAATCCAGTTCCCCAGATTGTAAGAAGACACAAGTGGGGTAATTAGGAAATCCTGGGAGAAAAATAATTAAAGCTATACAACCCTAAAACAATTTCTCTCTCAGCCTTCTTTTACTCATCAGATGTATGCTCTCTCTTTCACAGGCTTCAACTGAGGTCGAACTCTCCATGGTGATATAAAACACATGTAAACAGCAAGACCACTTGGAGGGTATGTTTACTGCTTATTATATCCTGGAGGGTGATTTACACGCAGCATAGACAGCCAGCATCCTCTATTATTATAATTAGAATATATTTTGAAAAACAAGTGACAGTTTCTATTACCTTGTTATTTTACGCTTGCTCCACAACAAAATAAAACATTAATTGTCCGCTTTCTTCGAGTAATATAGTAAACTAGATTCAACCAGTCATGCACAGTTTATAACTCCTCCTTTATAGAAGCAGATATAGAGGGACAACGCTGGAAAATTTGGAGCGTTAAATGAGGGAAATGCTTAGCTTAAACAGCTCTTTGATATTCCAGATAGCCTGTAAGTCCGCTAAAAAACAAAATCCATTACTTGTCTTTTCAAGATTTTACGCTCTAAGTGGTACACACCTCATTTTACCCATGTACGTAACTTTACCACTGTGACATGAGAGTAGTGCTGCTTGCAAACAAAGTGAAGTCTTTGATTTAGCTAAACAGTGAGCTAAATTGTGTTGTGGACAAATTAAGACTCGAATTACAGAAACCAGCTAGCTTCTAGTGCAGTTGGCTATAGTTATAGTTTCAATCCCCCCTCCCCCCCCTTTTTTTCTATGTCCAGATACGCCTCCTAGAGGGAAATCTTGCGGGAAAAGTCATCCATCTTCACTTGCATGTAAAGCTATCTCAGACATGAAACATTATATTGCTTGCTTATATTATAAATATTATTATATTCACATTGCATTTATTTTAAAATAGCTATGCATTTAACTCAATTTTTTTTCCGTTCATGAATGAAGACTGAAGCTATGTTGACAGCCCTTCTTAGGCAGGCCATGTTTATAATATTATGCTCCAGCAATTGTCTCGCTATCTTGACTTGACTGGATCCCTGCAGCTCACACACAGACCGTGAATTTTGCTTGGGTTTGGCTAGCAATCCTTATCTGCAGGCATTATTAAAGGCCCGCCCACATCTTACAACTTGTGGTTTGGGGGTTAACCGCTCAATTAAGCCTTAAGTATTGCTACGTGTGAGCACTCTTAAAAGACTTTCTTCTCTCTTTTCATTAATATAATTATTTACACGAAAAAAACTATACAGATGAAAGTGTTTACAAACACTCAAGAATTCTAGGTCCCAAGTCTGCTGTGGCAACTGCCCTTACATTTAGCACTTGTTTTTTGTTTCGTTTTTTGCCAGCCTTACTATACGGCCCCTTGTAAAATAACGGAAATAATCAAGCTGACGCTTTTTTTAAATGGTCTGATACCCTTTAAAATAGTCTGAACAATCTGACCAACCGGTTCTAAAATAGTCAGGGCTGTTTTAAACCAGTCTGGCCTGTTTAAACCAGTTTGACCTGTTTTAAACCAGTCTGGTCTGCTTTAAACCAGTCTGGTCTGCTTTAAACCAGTCTGGCCTGTTTTAAAACAGTCTGAGGTTTGGTAATGGTCTGGCCCATTTTAAAACGGCTAGACCATTTTAAAACAGTCCTGAGTTTGCAATATTGGTCTGTAGCATATATATACATACATAAGCTGCTCTTAGTGTTTGAGCACACAACTGGGTCTCTCACCATTTTCCCGCATAACTTTCTGTCAAGATGGCCATCATTCGCTCCACTGACCCCAACATGGCACGATGTATGATAACAGGGCGTTTCTTTTCCTCCCCATCCTCGCCACTATCAACAAGAAACAACTCCAGTGAAAGGAGAGAGGCAACATTAAATGGAAGATACGTAATAAACCTTGGTTATCTGTCATTTATATGCACGGGAATGCACATAAACCTTGGTTATCTGTCATTTATATGCACGGGAATGCACATAAAAATTCATCACACGAGGGGAAAACTAGATCACTTAAATGCAGCCACCAGCCTGCACTACTCATTCCTTTTAAACAATATTTATACATATGTCTCAGAGATCTGTATCAAAGGCTGCACCAAAATACCTTCACTTTTCTCCCCTTTTCCCCCTTACCTAATGTAATATAAATTAAATCTTTCAGGGAACTGGAAGTCGAGTTGGATAGTGGCACACTGGTGTGGTCTCTTCAAGGCATCATAGATGAGAATGTCAATCTGCAGACAACCAGAGAAGAAGGGGAGTGAAGGAAAGAGGGGACAAGACAGGAGGGGAAAGGGATCAAACCATGCCAGTCTTCGATCAGATAAAATCAAGCAGGAAAAAAAATTACACATTACCTTGGGCCCATAAAATGCCCCATCTTGAGGGTTCAGCTCCCATGGATCTCCGAATTCATTTAGAGAGACTTCAAGTTTCTAAATCAGTATATTAAATAACATCACTACTTCAGAAATTAAAAAAAAAAACATCCATCATACATGTATAAAATACCCACAAGTCATCAATTGCAAAAAAATAAAATAAAATAAAATCATATACGTCCTAGTATAGAACACATGTATATACAACTCACAGCTTCAGCTTTATCCCACAGTTCAGCATCTCCTATAAATTTCTCTGGCCGTGTGGACAATGTAAGCTTGTATGTGAAACCAAAGATGCCATAGATGTGCCTCAGGAAATCAAGACAGCCTTTTATTTCATCTGAAATCTGTAATGAAAATCATTACCCTTGACCGAACTCCTATTTCTTCACCAACTCTAATGCTAGTGATGGGACAGCACAAGACTTCAACCAGCCAATTAAAACTCGCTAACCTGGTCAAAAGTGCAGAAGATATGAGCATCATCCTGCTGGAATCGCCTCACCCTGGTGAGTCCGGACAAAGCCCCCGAGATCTCATTGCGATGGAGAACACCAAACTCTGCCATCCTAAGTGGCAACTCGCGCCAGGAACGAGGATGCTGGTCAAATATTAAACTGGAAGGAAAAGTGAGAACAGATAACAAATACAACACAAACAACTATCTAAAAAAACCGTAGGAAAAGAAAAGATAACAAGATAAGAAAAATTTAGTCTTCACTCTTTCATAAGGTAATAACGATTACATAATGAGTGGTCACACTTTTTTTAAATCTGACACAGAATGTCATGGTTGCCTTATAGCAATATTGCTGTGCAAGTCTAAATACAATACCTCTGACTGAAAAGACTGAAAATCACACCATATTCAGTTCAATTAGGTACTGACACACTGGAAACAACAGACCTATGTAAACTTTAATTACGTAAGCCAACTTTTTTTATAACAGTATTTAGTAAGTAAAAGATCACCCTATGGCAGGCTGTAGAAAACAACATTAGCCAATATTAGCTGTTAATAATGGAGATCATTTACCTACTGCAAAGTTGGTATAGGGTCTAATTGAAAAATATAGGTAGGTGAAATATTTAGATATGGGTCATATGTCAAAAAACAACAACAACTAGCCCTTGTTGCAGAACACCATTTCACTGAGCCTACCAGTGCACTAGCTTTACCAATTTATCACAGAAACAATGTGGCACCTCAATTAAATATAACAAAAAAAAAGTCTCATTGCCAGCTTCATGATGTCAGCATTATCACTCACCAATGGCCAGGGCAGTTCATAGCTTTCAGAGCAAACTTCTCCTTCTCCACATCTATCTGGAACATATTCTCCTACAACACACAACACAACCATGTTCAATCAGGTTAGCTGATCACACCACTAAATTAGACAGCTGAAAGCATTAGGTAAAGCACAAAATTTCAATCAGCCAAGTATAGAGAACATACACCAATGTTGCTGCACTCACACACACATACACACAGTTGTATTGTATATAAACGTAACTACTCCAAAAAGTCAATTTTAGAATAGAATTAATATTTCATTTGTAATGTCACTAATTAAAGGGTTCATACGACTGTTATTACTCACAGCATAATGGGACCAATGGCCTGAGATGATCCACAGCTTGCTGTTGAAGATGTTGGGTGAAATAACCTCCTGGTAGCCTCTCTTGCGGTACTCCTCCCTGATGAACTTCACCAGCGTGTTGTAGATGTGGGCTCCCTTTGGCATGAAGAAACAGCTCCCTGGACTCAGTTCGTGGAAGAAGAACAACTCGTGCTCTCTTCCCAGCTTGCGATGATCCCGTTTAGCCGCTTCTTCCTGAATGGTCTTCCATTCCTTCAGCTGCTTGGAGTCAGGGAATGAAATGCCGTAGATTCTCTGCAAAGACTCCATTTTGCTATTCCCTTCCCAGTAAGACGACGAATTCTTAAGAAAAATAAACATAAATATAATAATAACAACAGAGAAAACGTACTATTAATATAATAATTAATATTATTGAAGCTATAACTGGTATAATTATAATAATAATCAACAAATCACCTGCTTTCACAAAAATACAATAGGAGGTGAAATCTATTTATGGAGAGGGTGGGGGGGAATGGTGTTTATCAATTTCATAAAGACAAAAGAGATCATACACATAATAAAATTCCGTTTCCATCCAAGTGGCTAAAGTGAAGGAGAGGCTGCACTTATATTCATAAATTTACCAAGTATCTCCTCTTCAACCCCGCCCCTAACTCCAGTCTATTCTAGACTTCTTATCCCGTTTACCTTGGTAACCATGGAAGCTTTGATCTTGCCAGTGTGCCGCACATGGGGTCCACGACAGAGGTCAATGAGTGGACCACACCTGTAGATGAGTAGCCATAGTAATTGTTGCTATGCCAACACAACATCACCCCCTCACCTGTACACAGTTGTTGTAGGTGTGGTTACCCGTTCATTGAGTAAGCGACATTTGAACTTGTTGTACTGCAAAAAAAAATTCAAGAAAAACAAAAACCATACCATTGAGAAAAACAACAAACAACCATATATATATTCCTATGGCTTATCAGTGAAAACCAAATACTTCACATCTTATGTATAAATAGTAAGGACTAATATGTATACTTCATCCTCTCTAATCCAGCCACCTTTAATCCAGGCACTTGTTTCTACTGGCACACTGTATGTGCAACGAGACAATCTTTATCAGTACAAAGTGTGATCTAAGTAAAGTCAGTACAACTTTAATGCCATAGAGAAGGATCTTGGTAGGAATCACACTGACCCAAAGATGAAATTCTCTCTATTTATTTCACTACACCACAAACTAATCATGCACAGCCTTCACAATCAGATATCGGCTTCTAATATAGTAATTTTTAGAATTACAGGCATTTATGAGTTGCAGGCAGAGTGTGGTTGGTCCACAGACACCTGAATAAGAGGTGATCTAGTGCAATGACAACATTTTGATGATTACAAAATTGATTTCCTTTTAAACGAGTGATTGTATTACTTTGGAATAAGAAATATAGTGATAATTTAGTTATACCGGGGGGGGGGGGGGGGGGGGGGGGGGGGGGGGGGGGGGGGGGTTGTTTGAGCTGAAGCAATACATCGTCATATAATCTCCTTTGCTCTTTAGTGGCTACTTAAATGAGACAAACAGAGCCCTTAAATCCTTAGCAGTACCTTGTCTTTATAACCAGCCAAGTGTCTTCTGTTCCTGGCTCACCTTGAGAGCACTCACAATCACTGTAAGTGCTACCATTTGAAGTCTGCATAGAGTCTTTCTGGGCCTCCTGTAACTGCTGGCTCTCCAATGAACGAAATATTATCTGAACTATCCTCTTGCAATTCTTCTCTTTTATTTTCTGCTTTTTGATAATTTTAACTCGTTGAACAACAAACTAATATCGTACTCTATCGCAAGCCATACCGCAGCCGAATACGCAAATTGAAATTTGACAAAATACTGTGTCAAGGCTTCTTTGTTACAGCATACCTGCGCATTAAAAAAAAAATGCAAAAAAGCAAAGATTATGTGCTGTATTTGCATTTATGAAGTTGATGGCTTAATTAAGTGATTCGGTTATATATTGTTTTGTGTCAATCGGTACTTCGACTGTCAGTACTTCGACTGTCATACGGATATTACACCTGTTAACTCCAATCTTTCATCCCACAGGGGAAACTTCATTCCATGGTGACTGCAAGAATTATGTACTACTGTGTTCAACCCAATCACATTCATTCATTCATTCATTCATTCCTTCCTTCCTTCATGCTACATATTCAGCCAAATCACCTGAAACATCTCCAACAAATCTTCTTTCTTCATCTCAAGTCTGACAAAAGGCTGCTTCTCTTTGGTAATAGACCCAAACACCGTCTGCAGCTTAGGGAAGTCACTGGGAGAGACCTGGAGATCATCTTGATGCATGTCGTAATAGTATCCTCCACTGACAGGAGGGCCATAACACAAACACCCCCCATACACACGCTCCATGGCCTCACCAAGAATGTGTGCACTGGAGTGCCAGAACACCTGTTTGCCTGCATACATACATACATACATGCACACATACATGCACACATACATACACACATACATACATACATTATACATATATACTTACCATGAGGTACTAAGTACAACAAACAAACAAAAAAAGTAGCAATTAGATAGATAAATGGGTTGTTTGTTTGTTTGGTGTTGTTGTTCTTTGTTGTTTTTTTTGTTGTTTTTTTGGACTTGCCAGATGACCAAGCGGACTTTATCTTTAATTGTTTACGATATCATTTGTTAAAACATATTGGCTAGAAGTCTATTTAAGACAACTGCGAGGAAATAATAAGCTTGTAATAAATCAAAGGTACTCTGAAGGACTCTGAGTTTGCATTGCTCCAGCTCTACAACCTTTCTCACTATATAAAAGGGGCCTCGAATCAAGGATCACTGAGAACAACCTTACCTTACCCTATGCACATTCTGCATAGATTCTTGTAATTAGCCAGGGCACAAGCCCAGATGCAAGGTAAAAATAAAGCACAGGTGGGCTTGAAAGTTTGACCCATTTGCTTTAAAAAAGACCATAACTCCTAACAAGTAAGTCGTCATACAGAGAAAGAACAGTTTTTTTTGTGTGAATATCTGCACACCCCTTAGCTCCCTAACCTTCTTCATTGTCAAACTTCAGCACACTGAGAGCACAGTTCTCTTCCAATGGTCTGTCCAGGTCCCACAGAACTCCGTTCACCTGCAACAAAAACAAACTCCTTCAATAGCACTGTGACCACAAGTGAGCTGACCCTAAAGCTCTCTCTCTCTCCATTCTCAAATCAGAGACTTCCAGGGCTATCTAATCACCTATCCTTATTGTAAAGCCTTAAGACTTGGCATGATATGAGAGCAATAAGGGTAGGAATGGTCTGGTGTTATTTTGAGCCATGAAACTATGACCCAGCCAAAATGGTAAAGGAAATTGCACAACAAAAATGAAGCAAAATGAAATAAAAATGAAACAAAAACGGTTAAGGAAATTTACACAACAAAAATGAAGCACCAAAGGTGTGAACCCTCGGCATTATTATACACTAGGTAGCTATTACAAAGATTTAAAAAAATGTATTAGGTCATAGTATCAATACGAATGTGGAAGCGAAAGTTGCTCGTTTTCCTTGCTGTCACAGCTCCTTCATCCCGCCCTCCCTCCTCACAGCTCCTTCATCCCGCCCTCCCTCCTCACAGCTCCTTCATCCCGCCCTCCCTCCTCACAGCTCCTTCATCCCCACCCTCCCTCCTCACAGCTCCTTCATCCCCGCCCTCCCTCCTCACAGCTCCTTCATCCCCGCCCTCCCTCCTCACAGCTCCTTCATCCCTCCCACGCCGGTGAAGCAGAGCGGGTCGAGGTTACCGACGGTTAAAGGGGGCGGGGCATTATGTGAGGCATGCGCGGGGGCACGGGCATGCATATAAATGTAATGAACTCGGGCAGTGGACGTTATATAGAAAAGAGATGGAAAAAGAAAAGAAGGAGAAGACGCCCAGAGCTCTGGGTAAGGGCGCCGCGGGACAGGGCGGCGGAGAAAACGTTCCTCCGGTGGCGAAGAGGAGGAAGGAGACGAGAGAGTATCACCCCCAGGTATCTGAGTATGACAGCAATGATGAGGGCGATCTGGAATCAGTGATAGATGCCAGGACAGTGAGGGACAATTCCAGTTTGATTCAGGCTCTGATGGGGAAGGTGGCTAGCCTGGAGAGAGCGGAAAAAACAGCCACGGAGAGAAAGGCAGCAGAGCAGGGTAGGTGGTATGGAATAAAAGAGAGGGGGGAAGAGTGTCTTAAGTGTGGGAGTGTGAGCGTAATACAGTAGTCAGGGACGTGGGGATGGAGGACTGGAAGACAAAAGCAAACGTTTCTGACGCTCACCTCCGTACTAGCAGTGGTACGTGACAACCCGAGCTCAGTGGGCTTTGTGAAGGCGTCCAGTGGGCGAGCATGAGCGTTCAAAGCATGAAGTTGAACAGAGCAGGTGGTACTCTGTAATTAAGTAGTAGGAGAGACACGCAGAGTAAGAGTTTTAACAGGGAGAAAGGGTATGTGAACAGAAGCAAGGATAAGTGGAAGGGACGAGTCAGGCATCCAGGGAGCTTGGAAAAAGGTGCCTAGTTCTAGGATGCAGAGTGGTTAAGAGGAAAGGGCCTCAGGGAGGTGGAGACGAGGTCTCCACCAGGATGAGGAGGCCAGTAATTACAGAGGGTAGTTAGGAGGGAGATAGCTAACGGGTGGTTAAAGGGTAGTTAGGGGGTAAGTAAAGGGAGGTAGCTAACGGGTAGTTAGAGGGTAATAGTTAGGAAGGGGACACAGAGGTGATTGGGAAAGGGGCATGAAAGGGCTATGCTAAACGATCAAGTGTCCAGGAGGGTGACAGGTCCACGATTGCTAAGAGGGGGTACTAGAGTGTCGAGATATAGGGCATACAAAGCTCATGTTGGCTTGACTGGGCGCCCAAGGGGAGAGCATCGTGTGGTCACCAAGGATAGAGAGTGACAAAGAGACAGGGCTGCAGGGAGCAGTAGAGTATGCTCAAGAGAGGCAGCACTGCGGGGTCACCAGGCAATAGAGAGTGGCACAGGAGGGACGAGACAAGGTTGATGAATAAGGCCAAGGAGTCTCGTCCAGGAAGGTGCCCGAAGGCAATGAGTGTAAATGAGAGTGAGAGATGGGCACCAAGAAGAGGGTGGTGCCCAGCGGGAGTACACTACATTGCACAAGAAAAGTGACTAAGGAGGCACCAGGGATAGACAAGGGCATGTGTAGATCATGTCTGTTCTATGGGTGTATGTAGATGAGGTGGCCAGGTTGGCTGAGAGAGCCAGGAGTAGTGGGGCCACGAGTACACCAGAGGGAGAAAGTGAGGGAGCTGGGTCACTGTTCCAAAGTTGATGGACGGTTTGAAGGGCTCAAAGGCGGAGAAGAAAGAGGAGAAGAAAGTGCCCAAAGTGGTGCACCTTCTGAGGAACCAACCACCTCTGGCAAGCAAGGTGGTGGACATGATTCAGGAGGGAGCCTTTGTGGACTTCGCTTGGTTTCCCGTGTTCGAGGACGGGCCCAGCGAAGGAGGAGAGTGGAGAAGCAACCCGGCGGAGAGTGGAGAAATCTCAAGCAGTAGCTCATCTGGCAGAAGAAAAACAGTGAAGGAAGTGCCAGATCTGTCGGGGTGGAGCACGTGTTTCACGCTGTTCCAAGTGGCTTGGGCTAAGAGCAAGCCGGAGATGTGGGTACCGCTGTCAGCTTACAGGGAAATTATATTCAAGCTGGCAAAGAGGCATCAGTGGTCCCACGTTGCCAGATACGACAGAAGGTTCAGACAGGAGGCAGCAGGGAAGGAGGACGTAAAGTGGGACGAGGAGAACTTGTCTCTCCTCCTGGATAGTGTGCACTCCACTCCTCAAGTGAAGACAGAGTCCAAGCAGGGAACAGGTGCAAGTGGGACGCCCCTGAGGAAAACAGAGCAAAGGAGAAGAGGGGCCTGTTTTAGATTTAACAGGGGCGACGGCAAGTGCAGCTTTGGAGTGCATTGCAGATTTGCCCACGTCTGTTCCAATTGCGGAGGGGAGCACGCGATGAACCAATGCAGAAAACCGTCGGAAAAGAAATAGACTAACTCCATCATGGTCATCGAACTCTGTCATCATGTCACACCTGATCACAATATGATATTTACGTGATGATATGTGCAGTCTTGATGTGCCAAGGGTGGGTACAGAAGGGTGAGGAATGCGGGATAGGTGTTTCCGCAACCTAGAGCAACAGGTGTGAGAGAGACGAGTCGAGTGTGAAACAGAGTTGGGTTGGACGGTATATATCTTGTGGGTAGGTAGGCTTGGGGATCGAGAGGGTGGAGTCAACTAAAGTGGGTAATTAACAGGGAGGATAAGTACCAACACATGCACACACGTAGTTGTAGATGGAGAGGTGTTACGGTACGGGGAGGCAAAAGCTGACAAAAGCTGACAATGTGTTTGTGCTTTTGTAGGGTACCGTTTCACAAAGCAATTGGTGGAGCTAGAGAGAGCATCGGAGGGCTCCAACAGCAGAGTGTTGCTGGGAGTGGAAAAAGTGGTGACCCCCTTGCTGTGGCAACGGTGGGAGGAGGAACTGGAAGAGCACCCTGACAGAGAGTGGGTGGAGTTCCTAGTCAGAGGGATAAAGTTTGGATTCCGGCTGGGCCACGACCAGAGCAAAGTGGCAACGGAGGAGCGAGGTGGCTCCATGTACAAGGCCTCCCAACACAGGGAGATTATAAGCAAGTACCTGGAGGAGGAGGTACAAAACGAGAGAGTGTGGAGTGTGGAGCAGGCCACGGAAGGAATTCAGTGCTCCCCCTTTGGTGTGATCCCGAAGAAGGGAAAGCCGGGCAGATGGAGGTTGATAGTCAACCTGTCTGCCCCAGAGGGCCACAGTGTGAATGACGGGATAGACAGGGAGCTGTCGAGTGTGGCATACACATCCGTGGACGACGTGATAAGGAGGGTGCTGAGGCTGGGCAAAGGAGCGCTAATAGCCAAAGCAGACGTGAAGGCAGCCTACAGAAACATTCCCGTGCACCCCAGGGACAGGTGGCTCCTGCGAATGAGGTGGGAAGGGGTGACGTACGTAGATGGTACCCTTCCCTTCGGCTTGAGATCAGCTCCGCTGCTGTTCACTGCAGTGGGGGACGCGATAGAGTGGATTGCCACTCAGAGAGGAGCCAAGTGGCTCAGGCACTACATAGACGACTTCGTCGCTGTAGGACAGCTCATGAGAGCAGTGGTGACAGACGAGGAGCCCCGGGAGGTGATGCTCTCAGATGCATCTGGGAATTGGGGTTGCGGAGCGACTTGGAAGGCAAGTGGTTCCAAATAAAACGGAGCGAAACCACTGGGGCCAAGGACTGGAGCATAATGCCCAAGGAGCTGCTGCCAATAGTGGTAGCAGCAGCTGTGTGGGGCAAGCACTGGAAGGGGTCAGTTGTCAAGGCCAGGTGCGACAACATGGCGGTGGTGGCGTCCATCAAATCAGGTGCGTGCAAGGAGAGAAAGGCCATGTACCTGATGAGGTGTCTGGCCTTCGTAGAGGCAAGGGTGCCAGTAACAATAGTGGCAGAGCACATTAAAGGGTCAGAGAACGTGGTGGTGGATGCTTTGTCCAGAGACAGATTAGACTTTGCTCGTTCTGCCATGCAGGTGTCGGAGAGGGAAGCTGAAGCAACCCGAGGGACCTGCTGGAGATGCTGACAGCAGAGAGTCAATCCTGGTCAGAGCGGGAATGGAGGAAACTATCGAAGCTGTGCTCGACCAATCAATAGCGGAACCCACGCGGAGGAGGTACGACTCCGCGTGGAAGAGATACATGGTGTGGTGCAGTCAGCTGGGGCCTACGTGGTAGCTTTGGTTCGGGATGGCCTGCGGGTCAAGACGGTGAAGTATCACCTGGCAGGATTGAGAATGGCTCAAATCAAGGCGGGCATGGCCGCCCCGGAGTGGGGGGCCATGTCAAGGCTGGCCCAGCTCAGGAAGGGCCTGGCAAGGATAGAGGCCTTGGGAGAGAAGGAGAAGCTGAGAAGAGAGCCGGTGAAGTGGAGTCACATGCTGGCCATGAAAGCAGTGTGGAAGGCAAAAGGAGAGAGGGGAACCATGCTGTGGGTAGCCGCATGCACGTGTTTCTTTGGGTGTCTGAGGGCAGGAGAGGCACTGGCCCCAGAGAGGGGCGAGTTTGACGAGAAGGCCCATTTGGGTTGGGAAGACGTGCAGATGGAGGACGCAGCGAGCCCCAGGTGGATCCGGTTGAGGATTAAGGAGTCCAAGACGGACAGGTTGAGAGAGGGGGCGTTCGTGACGCTGCCAAGGACAGACTTGGAGATCTGTCCGGTGAGAGCCGTCCTATGGTGGTCAGGAAGGCAGGTCCAGGTCCGTTCTTGCAGGGACCGGGAGAAAGGGGGACTGACCAGGCGAGACTTCGTGTCAGAAGTGAGGAAGGCTTTGGTTGAGAGAGAGATGCCTGATGCTGGGATATCGGGACACAGCTTCCGAATAGGGGCTGCCACAGCTGCAGCAGTGAGCGGAGCGTCAGACGAGGAAGTGAAAGCCCTTGGAAGGTGGAGGAGCAGGGAGTACAAGGGCTACGTAAGGAGAGAGGAGAGGGAGACCAAGCAGCCTCAGCCAAGAAGTGGGCCGAAACAGTCAAGGCAGAGAAGGAGTGATTGACGCAGCCAGGGCACAACAGGCCTGGGACGGGTTATGCTCACCTTGACAGTTCACGTTGTTATCTGTTGTAATGTATCACATGTTTTGGCTATGTATTTCCATATGAACATATGGGCTGGAGGGGAGTACCTAGATAGCCTAACGGGTGAGAAGGAGGGCCTAGGTTCCCTAGGGGTAGTGTGTGCTTCGGAGCAGTCGGGGCTCTCCGAGGGGCCGTTGATGGGGGGGTTGGGTGGGGGAATGAGCAGCTGCGGCAAGGAAAGCTTCAGCTGCCCAAGGGTGAACCTCAGGCGCATGCGCCTGGGGCCCGCCAAGCCCCAACAAGGCCTCTGCGGAGGCGTGGCCGAGCGAAAGACGGGGCACGACCACGCGCGCGCGACTGCGAACTTCCGGCACACACACTACGGATGAGTAAGGTGCAAATGTAGATAGGCAAACAATATTCAAGGAAGTCCAAGATGCTCCCAGACCCTCAGCAGGTAACTGATGGTGGACTTACCAACTTCAAAATATTTGGAAAGTACAGTATCAGTAGCTCCTCCCTTCTTCAAACACTTAATAATTTCAAGCTTTGTCTTGAAAAAAAAAAAAATTCTTTTTAGCAATCCTTCTAGCGCCATTAGCCATTGCCTCGGCACAAAAATAGGAAGATAGCCGCTTTTGCAACAAAAAAAAGACCGAAATAACTGTCATTAAATGTGCGCGCAAAGTCTTTTTTTCCTTGTTCGGTTAATTAAAGTTTTAGTTAGTTCAAACTAATATAAGTGAGTCTATGGATACACAGAAACAAACAAGTAAAAAAAAAATCATATATATATAATATATAATATAATTATATATATATATATATATATGAACTGACATTGTCTCCTGACAAAATTCGAAACAAAAAAACCTGAAAAGACATCACACTAGAGCAGAGAATAGAGTATTCCAACAATCATGAAATAAAATTCTCAAATTGTGTTGAGCCACACAATGAGGTCATGATATACGCATAGTACTATAATATGTCCACACCCCTCCCCCTCAAAAGTGGAATCTCCGCAAATGAATCCTAACCCTTTCCCTTCAATTCTACTCTCACCTACTTACTTTTGCCACCACACAGTTGTCTGCAAGTCCCTTGCTGTAAACATACAAGATAGTTGTAATTGAGCGATTGGAGAGATGTATTATACTTAGAAAAGGGTAATTATATACAGTAGACAAAACATCAGATTCCATACTACGTGAAATCAATAGATATTATTGTTCTAATTAAAAACCACTACTGCAAACTCGCCCTTGCTACTCCAAGCACTCGCTACTCCAAGCACTGACTACTCCAAGCACTCGCTACTCCAAGCACTGGCTACTCCAAGCACTGGCTACTCCAAGCACTGACTACTCCAAGCACTGACTACTCCAAGCACTGACTACTCCAAGCACTGACTACTCTCCAAGCACTGACTACTCCAAGCACTGACTACTCCAAGCACTGGACTACTCCAAGCACTGGCTACTCCAAGCACTGGCTACTCCAAGCACTGGCTACTCCAAGCACTGGCTACTCCAAGCACTGGCTACTCCAAGCACTGACTACTCCAAGCACTGGCTACTCCAAGAACTGGCTACTCCAAGCACTGGCTACTCCAAGCACTGGCTACTCCAAGCACTGGCTACTCCAAGCACTGGCTACTCCAAGCACTGGCTACTCCAAGCACTGGCTGGCTTCATAGTTGTGTCTCGTTACGTACAAGTTTATCCTCTTGCTCACCAAATCCGTGTCCACACTTGCAAAGACTTTTTATTTCGTACAATATCTTCATACTAACAATATAAAGTGCTTTGAAAATGTTTGGTGTCTGTACATGATGAAATTTAGCAAATACAAATAAATATGAAAAAATATAAGCACTGGCTACTCCAAGCACTGGCTACTCCAAGCACTGGCTACTCCAAGCACTGGCTACTCCAAGCACTGGCTACTCCAAGCACTGGCTACTCCAAGCACTGGCTACTCCAAGCACTGGCTACTCCAAGCACTGGCTACTCCAAGCACTGGCTACTCCACAACTGGCTACTCCAAGCACTGACTACTCCAAGCACTCGCTACTCCAAGCACTGGCTACTCCAAGCACTGCTACTCCAAGCACTGGCTACTCCAAGCACTGGCTACTCCAAGCACTGGCTACTCCAAGCACTGGCTACTCCAAGCACTGGCTACTCCAAGCACTGGCTACTCCAAGCACTGGCTACTCCAAGCACTGGCTACTCCAAGCACTGGCTACTCCAAGCACTGGCTACTCCAAGCACTGACTACTCCAAGCACTGGCTACTCCAAGCACTGGGCTACTCCAAGCACTGGCTACTCCAAGCACTGGCTACTCCAAGCACTGGCTACTCCAAGGCTACTCCAAGCACTGGCTACTCCAAGCACTGGCTACTCCAAGCACTGACTACTCCAAGGCTACTCCAAGCACTGCTACTCCAAGCACTGGCTACTCCAAGCACTGGCTACTCCAAGCACTGGCTACTCCAAGCACTGGCTACTCCAAGCACTGGCTACTCCAAGCACTGGCTACTCCAAGCACTGGCTACTCCAAGCACTGACTACTCCAAGCACTGACTACTCCAAGCACTGGCTACTCCAAGCACTGGCTACTCCAAGCACTGGCTACTCCAAGCACTGACTACTCCAAGCACTGACTACTCCAAGCACTGGCTACTCCAAGCACTGGCTACTCCAAGCACTGACTACTCCAAGCACTGGCTACTCCAAGCACTGGCTACTCCAAGCACTGGCTACTCCAAGCACTCGCTACTCCAAGCACTGGCTACTCCAAGCACTGGCTACTCCAAGCACTGGCTACTCCAGGCACTGGCTACTCCAGGCACTGGCTACTCCAAGCACTGGCTACTCCAAGCACTGACTGCTATACTTCTCATCACCACTCCATATCCAGAACTATTTAAAACATTTCTATCATATCAGCTATATTGATGAGTGATTATATCCAACTAGTGAAGGCATACTCTTCTGGTTAATTGTGCAATACGTACTTGACTGATGAGATGATATCATACGGAGTGCTCTTCCAAGACACACCGTTCACCTCCCTGCCGTCAGGCAAAGTGATCACTATTGGGGCTTTTTCTTTGGCTATAAACATCAAAATATGTGTGTGTATGTGCGTGTGTGTATGTGCGTGTGGTAAAATCATTAACATGACATTGGAAACCCTTTACCAGGCCCAACACTGAGATGACTAATACACCACTGAATCCATGTGATGCTTGGGTGGTGTGTGCATGCATAGCATACAGTACTTCACAATCAAACTTGTAAGAACATCTGGACAATTCTGTTAGGATGAAGTATATTTAATCGTGACTTATTGTGAGAAAAATTGGTAATCTAAGTATAATTATAGTGATTGTAGGATTATGTGATAGACATTGGAACAAAACCCATTTTGTATAATCAATCAGAATTTAGTCAAAATGCAATAGAATATGCAAACAACTCGAGTTAGAGCTTCTGATTAGTTGGATGCTTCAGTGTCATGTGGAAGGGAAAAAAAAGAGGGAAAAAAACCCCAAGGAAAACCCAAGGGAAAAAAAGGATAAAAAGAATAAGGAAATGAGATGTATTCTCTCTCTTTCACAGGCTTTTTAAAGTCTATTTTACATCTAATGAGTAAAAGAAGGCTGAGAAAGAAATTGTGAAATAAGGTAATAATTATATAAGGGTGTAATTGGTGGCATAGAAAAAAAGAGGAGGGGGGGGGGGGGGGGGGGAGAGAAAGTAAAAAAAGAAAAAAATATGGTACTGTTCAGTAGATCTGACATTTGTGCAATACTAGTTCACAGGACAAGAATATTACTTGTTGCCAACTCTACCAATAGTTGATGTGTGCACTTGCTTACCAAACATCCACTCCTGAATGTTATTGGCAAGTGAGCGAAGCGAGCGAGACACTATCAGGGGTAACTCAATTGAATATTGGGGATATTCGTTATCGAGCGAGCGAAGCAAGTGAGATACTATTAGTGGTGGATAGTGCAAAATCGGGTATATGTTCGATGTACATATATATGTATGGATTGTTCATATGCCCCTCAAACGCGCGGGCAGGATCTCTTTTCTCCTAAAAACACGGCTTTTTAGGCTTGGACCCTGTTTCTTCTGATACTACAGCATTAAGAAAGTCTTACTTGAAACTTGGGCTCCAAATTGCGAGATAATTCCTGCGAAACGCTTGTTTTTCAAGTCCCGAAATGTTACTGCGAACGGTTACTATGGCTTTGAAAAACTTTTACCAAACGTAATTTCATTGTTTTTTTGGGGCTGCTCAATGCCATTAGTTGGTTGCCAAAGTGTCACTGGTAGCCAGAGTGGCTAAATATTAAAATGAAGGAAGCCACCATTACTTGGGGGAAGCTGAGGTAAGTAGTAGTTCCATATTTGTTAGATAAAATTTAAAAATAACTCTGGTTATGTTTTTTTGTAAGAGCTGGGAGCTTGTTCACCAGTTACTGGTAATTGAGGCAGTCAAAATGGCTTAAATTGGATACCACAGAAGTTCAGGAAATTGAGGTAAGAGAGTAATTCTGTATTGATTAGTAATATCATAGTTGTTAACCTTTTTTAATCATAGTTCAGGTACATTAAGCCACACCCCAACAGTCACTTTTCTTTAGATTGAATCGAAAAGCCATTCTAAAATCAAATAAACACTCCAAATTTTTAGAACAGTGGAAGCATTTAGTAGTTTGGCAGATTATGCATAGTAAACAGATACAAAGTTTATTATTTCTGGGACAACCAATAGAAAGAGCGTCGCGGGGACAGTGGCTAAGTGATAAATCTGGGACTGTCCCGGAGCTTTTGGGACAGTTGGCAACTATGTAATATTAAGGTCAACCTATATATAATTTTTTTTGCATGAACTAAGCTAAACTATATTATGTAACAATACTGTCGTTTTATGTAATCTAGGCAGGCTCTCTCAATATTTGTGCTCAAGCACACCACTAGTTTATATACATACATGTTTGGACGTACGTATGTCATTTTTGTACTTTGAACCTGGCATTTTTGTGTTAGTTTGATGGTCGACCTCGTCCCAAACATCCCTCAACAGAATCCTCTGGTTTATTGATCATTACCCGTATCACCTTAGAAATTAAATTGTTTATCGTTTTGAATTCTTTTGCAGGTGCAATTAAAACTTGAAAACCTACCAGAGTTTCATTTCTATTAGAGTTAGTGGCGGTGGTAATTCAATGCACTCTTTGTCATGGTTATAAGTCGTATGCAACAGTATTTACTTGAAAGTGTATTGTCCACTAGACTAACCACATAGGTACATCCTGTGTAGGTATGTCCAGTTGTGTGAAAGTATTGTGCGTTACAGCTTCTACTTAGCTAAAGAATATCACAAAGAAAACGTTTAAATAACGTGTATTGTTTGGCTTTAAGTAGCTTTGAGTGTTAGAAGTTAAAATCAATCATATAACAATAGTGTAGTTTTAGGCTCACCATTTGTGCTCAAGCACATCACCAGTAATACGTTACAACTGCACGCAGCATCTAATCACTATCCAATACAATCCCATTGTGTGATTAATGAAATTAACTCGTCACTGCAACCCAATGCCTTACCTTCAACTGAAGCATCATATTCTTTTTTTATTCTATCGAATATTTCTATTCTTTTCTGGATGTATTCCGGTGGGGGGTCCAACTATACATTAATAAAGAAGAAATTACCACTGTACAACCCGCATTATTGGCTATTTTTTTTATTAAAATGCACCTCTACACTGGACTGAGGCTTCTTCTTGACCTCTTCAGCCTTAGACATTGAACTCTTGCGGGCTAACGGAGCGACTAAACGGCAACTAAAGATTGTATAAGTCGGTCTGAAAACCGAAAAAACTCTGCGACAAGCCAGCTTTTAGCAACCCTCAGTGTGTTCACGTGGCTGTAGAAAATAATCACGTGATCTTAATTTATTACGTCAACAAGGTGGTCTCAAAAAGCTTGCGAGCTAGCCCAGTTTTTTTGCTGGTACAGTATCGCTATATTCTCGAATAGCCACCCGAGCTAGCCAACCCGAGCTGATATACCCTTTACCTACAGAAGTTGAAATGCGAACATTCACAGCATTTACACTTATAGTCTATGTAAACTAGCTTGAGGCAATCAGTTCTATAGTTTTACATCACACTAATTGTATGAGCTTATGATGTGGAGATGTTGTAGTAGAAAAATTATTTCTAAAATGTAACTCTGTGCACAGGCTCAGGTATGATTTTACATAGACAAATCTATCTAGGGAGGTCCACTTGGTTCAAAAACTGGTAGAATTCTCCTGTTGTAATTCTTTGAACAGTTTAAATTCAATCTTAATAAATCTGTGTTGCAGAAAAAAGGAAATATCAAATGAAACAACTTGCCATCTTTAAGTTACCAGGAAGTAACTCTGTAGCCTACTGCCATGCTGGATTCTGTGTTGTTGTTTTTCTTCCTATCCTGCACGTTCCTGAGCCACCCAAATAATTTTTCCAACTTTATGCAATAGAACCTTCGAACTGTGAAAAATTTAGGACCAGGTCATAAACAAGAGGCTGTTTGCTTTCACTAAATAAGAGATAATTTGCTCATCAGCAAGTTCACTTATCAGAGGTTCCACAGTAGTTGAACACTCTATTATGCCCAGTGAACATCACTAGTGTATTAATTTCAGGCTGGTGACATTATATAATATACACGCACCCAAAAGTGCAACCACACCAGTGGACTATGTGACACACAGTGTACTACAACACACATGGATACAAATTTTTGATCACCTAGCCAAAAGCATGTATGCAAGCACACATCTGTGCATCTGGGTAAGGCTTTATAAGCTCTTTATGAATAAGCTGCACATCATAGTTTTGTCTGTTAGAAGTTATTTTTACCTCACATTCCTCAAGTAGTCCACACAATGTATTGTACATACTGGAGTAGTACAAGATGCATAATTATAATTATTTATGTGAATAAATGATATGGGTGTAATAAACATCACCGCTATATAAACCTACAACATAGTTTAAAAATAAATAAAACTCAAACAAAAAAATGGCAAAATAAGTACATATGTCCCACGCTCAGCATACCTAAGGACAACAACTTTTAATACATTATGACAGAAAAGAATGCAGGAAAATGCAATAGAACTATGACCAGACAATACTCTAACAAAAAAAAAAAGAATAACGAAAAGAAGTGCTTCAAATTCCGAAGTTGGGATATTATAGTTTTTGCAGTTTTGATTTCAGGTAACCAGGGCCCGCTGTAGCTAAGAAGAGTGGAGGGGTGTGATGATGTGATGGCGTGAGAGCATTTTCTGCTACCCAAACATTTCTTGAGATGCGTATGTGATGTACAAGAAGCCATCGTCATCGTTCTCAGTGCGGTAGATCTCGGTCAGTGTCATGGAAGCACTCGCCATGCTCCTACGGTTAATGATGAGGTAGAATGCCTGTGTTTCATCGAGCTGTAGACGACGCCTTTAAGAGTAAAAATAATCATTGAAGTGAATACATACAATTAAATAGTGTATATGCATAAGACATGCCCCATAACCTACAGGAATTGATCATGGTTCTGTTTTTGCTGCTGGTGGGGTGGGGGTTAAAGGAATGCGGCTAATACTATACTTTAAATGGTTGAGGAAGAGTAGTGGGGAAAATTGGATGAACTAACTTATACTTGGACTACTAAATTATTATTCCTTTGTTCTTTTTTGCCTCAATCCCCCTCTCCCTCCCTTCCTTCCATTCCCCCTATTGTGTAGCTTTCAGGCGGTAAAAAAAGAAAGAAAAAAACTTTTCAAAAAATCAACACCACTCTTTAATTAACCCTCTCACCAGCAGATAAAATTCAGCAACTTTATAAATTTTTCTTGATTAATAAGGTTTAACCATATAAAATGTGAAAGTACATGTATTGTTCAACATTTGTGGAAAAATTAGGTTGCCTCATCATAGCAATGTGACCTGTACGCATTCCAGCACACTATTAGCAATTGCTTAGTGCATGACTAATTTTTTACTGTCATTATAGTCATTCCAACCATGGAACTGTTAGCAAAATGTTCTTTTATTCTTCATTGTTCTTTTGCTGAGCTTGCAGACACCTCATGTTAAAAACGTGTAGTTTACACAACTAGAGACAAAGTGACAGCTTTAACGAGCAAGTCCACCTCCATAGTAGTACCTCCAAGGTAGCTATATATCTCCCCTCCCCCTTCCCTCTCACTTTTGCTATCGGAAAAAGTAGTGCAGACAATATCTACCACCTCAGCTGCACAAAATTTTCTTGCCAATTTTCTAGCTAACGCCAAGTTCTTAGTTACATAATAACTATTTTTATATGTAATAAAACAAAACATTAGCCATGCTCTGGATGCCCTAGCTAAGCTTTAGCATTTCTTATTTGGGGGGGAAAATGTCCCAGCATTATGTCATCCTTGAGTGCCTATAGGCGCTTGTGCCAGTGAATGGGTTAACATAGTGACAGTTAGTTTCAACAATATAATATAACACCTATGCTTAAACTGATCAATTTACCAGCAATGTACACATGAAACTATAGCTTTCATCGACATAAATAACATTTATTACTCCATACAACAGACAACTGCTGAATATTTCTACTCCACAGCGAAATCCTGTTCAACTAATTCTATATCCATCCCTTTCATTCCCTAGTAAATAGATATGAGATAATGCATTGTGTCGGACTACTCACAAAGCTCCTTCCCTTCTTTCATATTCTCCCCACTGACCTTATAATAGCATTTAATTGACTCATAGTGAGTTCTTCTGGAACTAGAAACTTGGACTTGTCCAGCAATCCAAGTATTTTTTCATTCTTGGAACGTTCTACAATAATCTACAAATAAAATAAGTCACCTGGTTAATAAAACAATCAAGTCAATCCTTAATTTGGTAGGGAGAATGTAAAATATAAAAGGAAGTGTGTGGAGAGAGAAGGTACTCATAGGTTGAGCTCAGTAGCTTTATTCCAGATCCTACAAAACCCCACTTGAGCTGGAGTGCCTCTAGCTCAAGCCTTCACAGCTGCATGCCAACATGCTATACTATATTGAATTTCCAAGCCATTGTGACAAGTGGGTCTACTAATTTGACCAAAAAACCAATTATTATCTGACCACAAAAGTTTTAAAATAACCCAGCCAGCTGTGGGCTTTGACCACACAAGTTTCTTCCTTTTTTTTTCCAAATTTGTCGAGATCAAACCAACAAAACCACGAATAGAATTAACATGGTGGACGAGAAAACCCCGTTGAATTGAATTACATCATGTTGAAACAATCGATTGACATATCCTCTCCTTATTTACACACACACACACATGCACACACACACACATAGAAAATAGCTCTACACTGAGCAGACTTCAAGTACCACGCCAACAGTGGTGCTTGATGAATAACTTGTACAAGTTTAGAATACAGTAACATATAACATAAGGTGTTTTATCCATTCTTATTATCCTCTGCCACTTCGTTTAGCTACACATTGCGGCTTTTTTCTCACTTACTTTTCTTGACCCTTAATAAATACACATCACCATCATCATCAATGTGACGCTTTACCAATCCGACTTACTCGTTGCCATTGCTATCAAAGCTTTACTAACTCGGCTCAGGCTAATGAATTCTTAATAAATACACACAGTCATCGTCGTCGTTGACACACAAGTATTTTTTTTTTAAGATTCTGTTTTTACAAACAAGTATCAAGGGTTATTAATAACTGCTCATTCTATTTGGAAAACAATTTGGAAACACAATTATTAAAATCCTTGTTAGTACTTATAACCACAGTGTTGCTCTCCACCAGTCATTGGCATTCATGCCACGCCCTCATACATTAGAATATTAGTCACTACACACTACTTGCCCATCACGTGACTCACTGGAATCTTGTGTGGATGCTTCTTCACTATCTCTTCCACATCTCTTCGTCTACTGTCTACAAAAATAAAACGACAGCAAAAAGAAAAAAAAAACACAACAACAAACAACTAAGTACATGTAACAGCATTTCCAGCACCATCCCGATAAGAGTAAGTTTTGAGGGGCTACAGAATGGGAGGATGTGGATTCACCGTTTAAAACCAATACTATTTCCCAATTAATAAACATGGGGTTCTGTCTGATAGCCCTGCCCAGCAGCCTAATTCCTGCTGCTTGTCAGATAGCTACCAGCAGACTAGTGCCAGCCTGCTTGTCAGATAGCTACCAGCAGACTAGTGCCAGCCTGCTTGTCAGATAGCTACAGCAGACTAGTGCCAGCCTGCTAGTCAGATAGCTACCAGCAGACTAGTGCCAGCCTGCTTGTCAGATAGCTACCAGCAGACCAGTGCCAGCCTGCTTGTCAGATAGCTACAGCAGACTAGTGCCAGCCTGCTAGTCAGATAGCTACAGCAGACTAGTGCCAGCCTGCTTGTCAGATAGCTACCAGCAGACTAGTGCCAGCCTGCTTGTCAGATAGCTACAGCAGACTAACAGACTAATGCCAGCCTGCTTGTCAAATAGCTACAGAAGACTAGTGCCAGCCTGCTTGTCAGATAGCTACCAGCAGACTAGTGCCAGCCTGCTTGCCTCCTCATCCCCACAGCCACAATTTACTCTACTACTATACCTGGTGGTATTTCTGCCCTTCAATGCTTACTAAAAAACACTTGAGTTTTGCTAAACATATCATCTTAAATATACTCACCACAGTATGGTACATACCATTTGGGACACAATATAAACCCTTTTCCAATTCGCAGGACCTCTAGCTGAACCCACATACCAACATATTTATGACTTGTCATCTATTTTTTTCCCCTTCAAAATAAACACACGATTAAAGCACTTCATGTACACCTGCAGACGTTGTACAAATTTCTAAAAGCAGCAATATAGAGGGGGAAAGCAGATAGAGATAGTACAGGGCAAGAGAGAGTGGTGTGATGACCATTAGCTTTATATCCTAGAAGGATAATAAGTTTCAACGCATTCGGAAGCAGTGAGTGGCCTCATAGGTATATAATAGATCTACCACAAATTCATCCCTTGGATTGGTTCGAAATGTAGAGCATTGACTAACTAGATAAGAAAGTCTGTTGCTTGCTTGGGCTGTTGTATTGCAATAAGATGGAAGTATTTCTTTTTAGCCATAGAAATATTTGAATTGAAGGGAAAAAACAACAACAACAAAACAATACACGTTATTTAAAAGTTTTCTTTGTGATGTTCTTTAGCTAAGTAGTGGTTGTAACACACAATGCTTTGACACAACTGGACATGCACCTACACAGACTTACCTTCGCGGTAGTCTAGTGGACAATGTATTTTCAAGTAAATACTGTTGCGCACGGCTTATAACCATGACAAAGAGAGCATTGACTTACCACCGCCACTAACTCGAATAGAAATGGAAGTCTCTAAGTTTTCAAGTTTTAACTGCACCCGCAAAAGAATTCAAAACGGTAAACAATTCAATTTCTAGGGTGATACGGGTACTGATCGATAAACCAGAGGATTCTGTTTAGTGCAATTTGGGACGGGGTCGACTACATAACTAACACAAAAACACGAGGGTCAAAGTACAAAATGACATACGTACGTCCAAACATATATACAAATAAATAAATAAACATCCCCGATTTTCGATTGTGTTATCCCTGTAAGTGTCTCGCTCGCTACGCTCGCTCGCCAATAAATCAAACCCTACTAAGACCACTATACTATTCTTCAAGGGACAAAGACAGACTCCAGTGCAATCAAACTAAATAGAACGAATAAATAAAGAGGGGATGCTTATTCTGAATCAACTTAGTTGTTTGTTTGTTTTTAATAACTTTAACTGAATAAGTACTTTTCCAGATACCAATAATGGCTGATTGTTAAATATTATAATAAATATAGTGTTGGTGAAACAAAATATCTACAAAACAAAGTGGTAATGATGACTTGGTAAAGGTCAAATAAATATTCTTGAAAAATATTTGGCGATAACTGCCAACTCCCTAGCCATAAATCATGAATATCCAAAACTATATTTGACTGAAATTCATCAGTAACCAACACACAAATGAATCAAATTTCTGACACTGCACTAATCCTCACAAGCCTTTAGCCCATGCTGTCATCACATGTACGCACACACACACACACCTGTGCCATCTGGTCTCCACACAGACTCCTTTAGCTCAACCACAAATTGCTACAACAGCAATAAGTGCTCCACCAGGGCAAAGGGCATGCCTAGCATTACTACTCCACAGCCATATTAATTCTGTACCTTGCAACATTGGTACAAGGTGTGAGGTCAACACTTGCAAATTATCACAATCACATAAGGAAGGTGAATAAGATTAGTCACACTCTTGGTAATCACGTATCCCTTGAAGTCATTTACCAATTGGGCTATACTAGAGAATATGGGAATAATCAATATGGTTGCATGTGCCATGCCCCCTGGCACACACAATAGCACGTAATGACATTACAATCTGTACACTCATTAGTTCTCTATCATCCTACACAGCTTCAAATAGCACATGCAAGTAATACCTAGGTCTAAGGCCACTTCACCCTTGATACAGTATGTATTGCATAATACAAACAAAAGTCTTAGAGCTGTCAAACACACCTGTGCATTAGTAGCATACTTTCAAGTACGTCAAAATGCAAATGTTAAAACAAAAACAGTACTAACCCTCAATGTTTAGCCATTGCTATGTACGTGTGCCAGCCAACTTTTACAGCACTACAGGCTAATTGCAGGGAATACTCATCATTTCATTGAGCTACTCTCCCGACTCAACAAAACACAGAATGTATATCTTCTATATGAACTGGTGGCTACAGTGAATCGTGACATTACGGTGTGATCATAGGCAACATTGCCCCATTCCTGCTGGTCCAAAATTTTGATATTTGATACATACAAGAATCAATAAGATGGTTACAATACAAAGCACATCTTGGAAAGAGGCTTAAATACTACCGAGACTCAGTAATCACTCAGTAATCTTAACAGTCATTATCATCTTCCCCTCAATATCAATCTCCAGGATGTAATCTAATATTCACAGCCTCTACTACTCCTTCCACCTTAGCACACACATACACACACATATGACCTTGACCTTGATTTCCACTGCCAATGAAATAGTCACGTGGCCTCCTAATGCAATGAAAGGGTTCTGAGGATAAGTCACATATTACAACTGTGTGGGAACTGGTCTGCTTTTATGTACTGCTAGGCCGCCTCTGCTCCTGAAGCATTGGTCGCATTCCTTGCATTGTATTGCACCTTTCTGTAGAAGAATTGGCTTCATTCTATCCTCCCTACACCTGTGCCTCTTTAAATCTGCCTGCCTTCTAAAACTTCTATTGCACACACCACATGTCACTCTAGATGACCAAGTTGAACACACATGCACACACATATCCCCCCCAACACACACATGCATACACACACACCCACACACAGAACTTTCCCCAAACCCCAGGTCACAACATCCTCCAGTCCCTATCTCAGAGGAATGCATTTAGTCTGATGAAAGTGAAGACAATGCAAGGAATCCTGACTGATAACATGGGCTTTGATTAGATTAGGTTACCACCCAAGTGTTTTGAAACGGCGTGTTAAAACACACAAGATTGCTACAAAGGTTTTGCTAGACTTGCCTAATCCACCATATTAATATCTATGGAAGTAAACAATAAACAGGCAAGGCTTAGATGTCATCTGACACCTGCTGCTGACATTTTAAGTTTTTAGTAGGAGTGACTACTATTCATTCACACAAACAAACAAACAAGAAATTGTTAGAAAAAAAAATTGTACCCAGTACTCCATGTACATACACATGCTATTATTCCTTTCACTCTGCCGCTTTGTGACATGTGGGCGGTAAGTGCACCACTAAGTGGCTGTGAAGTGCTCAGAACAGCTTGTTGACAAGAACCCCATTTGTCCTGGGACATTTGGCACAGCGTGATTAAAAAATAATTTAAACTCCCAACATTTTAAGTTTTTAGTAGAGTGACTACTATTCATTCACACAAACAAACAAACATATAAACACATAATATTAGTGGTTGGACTCAAACTACACTTAAGCATACCAATGCCCTACCTAATTTAAGGTAATATTATAGCTTCTGAAGTTCAAACTCATGAACAAAAATGATAAATCAGCCACAAACAAAAATATATATATTTTTTACCAATAATGACTTCACACCAGATTAAGACACAATGAGCTGAGAGCATGTGCAACTGAAACTCAACACCACAGTTCATCCCCCTAAATCAATGATGCATGCAACCAACATAACATTAAAAAATACCACAGCTCTGTCTAATTAATGGAACTATTCCATAACAACTATTTTACGTCACTCCACCAAGCGAAACATGGTCCCCTGCATATTATTAGTACCCGACCCGAGGTCTTGGAAGGGGACTGACACGACTATTTACAAACATGCCACTCACTATGGAATACTGTTTCACTCAATATACAGAAAATAATATCACCAGAGAATAGTTTTGATTAACAAGGAGTGGCATTAAATATAGGACTATATTTCACTCTTTAATGTTCTCTCACCAGCACTCATGCACTGTCACCCACACATGTGCTCTCCCACCAGCACTGTGCACTATCACCCACACATGTGCTCTCCCGCCAGCACTGTGCACTATCACCCACACATGTGCTCTCCCACCTGCACTGTGCACTATCACCCACACATATGCTCTCTGTGCACTATCACACATGAGCACCAATACAGGTACTAGTAAGTAAACGTACATACATGCATACATTAATAGATTATATAAAATTAAAAAAAGTCCAAGTTAATGGATCTTCACTTAGATTTGGTTAGAAGTTCGTGGAAAATAGATTGCCATCATTAGTGTCTTACTGAAAACCCAGATCACTGCTAATTATACCAACATATCTACAACACAACAAACTAAGATGGTAACCATGGCAATTTGCTGAGACTAACCATGCTTGTCGCATCAACTTAGAAGCTCCACGTTTACAAAAGCACCACATATTGAATACTATTAAAGCTAAACACAACAGTACAACCACGTGCTGGGTAATGGGGATGAGAGGATTGTTGATGGTTTTGCCCTCACTTCTAAGATACAATAACTTGTTGAACTGAGTTGTAACACAAAACTCAAAAAACAAAACAAAAAAACTTCATTTGAATTGGTTACACTTGCACCATTTATAAACTCTTTCATGTTTGCTAATGTTACATAATACTCTGGCAAACATACTGTACCAAAAAGCTAATCAACATTCAAGGGCATGTGACCTACAGAGGGCATGTGACCTACAGAGGGTGTTAAATATAAACACAATAAACACGTACTAACTATGTAATATCATCCAAGATCACCTCACTGCACTTAATGTACTTCAATACACTGAATTCTTGCAAGAATGGTCATACTAGAAAGTCCAAAGTCCAACACTATAATGGTCCCTGTGTAATATTTTATCTGAACTTAGCATCCTCACAGGACATCATTCAGTTACTACACACACAGCTGCAGATTACTGAGACCCTAGCAGGACAGAGTTTTCTATTGCTGACTTGAATCAGAATCAGATAAGCATTTCATCCCTTGAAATATCAACTTTCACCAGAAAAACTTACCACTTTTATTCAAACACAGAAACTCCCAATGTGGAAGGAGCATTTCCATTTCAAGTTTATACAGATACAAACACCTTCATCATTCCGCGGCCATAAAATGACGAGAAGCCAACTAAGAAACACTTGCACTATCTCTTTAGTGACATTTAATTCATATAACACCATTTCTCTTTCAATTCAACACACTGCCTTGTAGCACCTCTATAACTAGCATCAGATCACAACTCACTTCCTCATAGTCTAAATATTATATTTCTGTAACATATCTGCATACCAAACCACTAAACTAGATATACTGACTGATATTGTGAAGCTACTCCCTCATCCTTCAGCACTGGAAGGGGAATGTTAGACAGCTTGTGACAACTGAGAAAAACACTTGGGGTGAAAATAATTGAAGGCTAAGAGCTTACAGTACAACAGCGTGCAACATGAGCATTGCATTTGTAAATACGACTCCAACTATGTTACATCATTCATAATTACTTATTTAGGACTACTGGTTGAAGATAGATCAAATTCATTATATCACTTATAACAACTAACTGATCCCTATACCCACACATCATACATGGTGCATGAATATGTGGTCAATAATCTACCCTGAGCTATAAATTTTACTGTTCAATTTTTGTTCAATATAAAAGAACACGATTAACAAAAAAATTGAATAAGCTTCTATAATAGTACTTTACTAGTACTATAACAGAAAACCTTCTATATAGCATTCATTCAAAAGACAGATCTTTCAAAGTAAAACATCCAATTAAATGCTGTATTAAACAATAGTACACAATTGGACAACCTGGCTTTTACTTGCAAAAGCTTCTAAATCCCTAATAAATCAGAATTACAAATGCTAAACAGAACAAAGAGATTCAACAACTGAACAATGGAAAAGATACCTGGGTCAACACCAGCAACCCTAGCCTAGAGGGAAGGTGTTATTTCTCCAGATAACACCACCATTCCCTACCTGTCGTACTAATAACTGTCCTTAGTAACCTGGAACCACATTCATATAAACAGCTCTGGCTGGGCCACGCATCATGTGCTACTGCTCACAGACAAAATATTGGGAAAAGAAAATTGCAACTCATCCTTATCTTATGTCTGGTCTTGTGAATAAATTTAACTATGTTACACACCGAATTAATAGAATTGTTTTTTATTAGTAAATTGAATCCAGCAGAGTGGGGTAATTTGAAATAGTAGCTGTATATGTGAAGTCATTGGAAAGATTTGAAAAATATCAAGGATATATTTCTAGATCCCTAGTTATTGCAACTGTGTGTGTGTGTGTGTGTGTGCGTGTGTGTGTGTGTGTGTGTGTGTGTGTGGTCATTATTAACAACAACAACAAAATTATGCAAACAAATCCATGAAGTGGAACTATGAAGCAACTCAGTGTCATTCTTGTGGTTGAGTTTCTTTTAAAAGGACATGAAACAGGACAAAGGATACATGTGTCAAAAGGCTGTACGCCATGCAGCACTTTTCACTTAACAAGGGGGGGGAGGGAGGGGGGTCGGGAAGGAGGGGGGAGCATATAACTTGCAATCAATGATGGCCACCCAGAAATTAATTAGTAAAGCATGCATGAATGTGCCACGCATTCTAAAAGATATGCATCAAAATGATGATTCACTAAAGTATACATGCCTCCACCAATATAAGAAAAGCACCTGATTGAACTTCTAAGAACTAGCACAGAATATTACACTTTAGTAGCAAGTAATGCCTCCTCAGATTTGTAAATCAAACACAGTAAGAAAACAGTCACAACATTGATAATGAAGAGTACAGAAGACCACTAGAACTAGAACGCTGTGGAAGAGTATAGCGTAGAGTAAATAAGGCTTTCATTAGAAACATGTGTTAGACATATTGCGGCGTGGAAATGAGTCCGTCTGATGGAGAACCCACTAAAGGACACGCGTCTTGCATACCTAGAAAGGTGTTGGGTTTCCATTGCTGACAGAGCAAATATCTTTCATTTGTTATTGACTACCCACATTAAAAGACTAGGCTCAGCTGCACTTTCTACATGTGGACTTTTGAAAAGTGACTAATACAAGCCATGATATTTGATCTTACCAAATAATCTGATTTCTCACCCACACTCACCCACAAAGGCATTATTTAGAAATACAAACATGAAAGAATGGTTACATTTTCCTTATTCTTTTAACGATTATAATCTAAGTACCCATTTATAGTAACCAAAGTCTAAAGGAGCCATAAGTGGTACATTCTAAATGAGCACTTTATTCAACAGCTACATGGAGTACAAATTGCTCACAGCATCAACTTCACCACCCTTCTACTTCACTTACTAAAACTTCTTCTCAACTTGAAAGACTTTTCAACTCCGTTTTGCAGAGGGTTTGCTCCAGGACCTAGATATGTTGGACTGGTAGGACTAACTGGTGCTTCCTGAATATGATTTCCTGCTTCAGCTTCCATTTTCGCCTGGTGAAAGTTGCCTGCGGATGGTGGTCCAACAGCTACTGGGGCGACTTACTTTTCCAAACGAGAATTGTTGAGGCGTTATCTCCTCGCTATAACAGTAAGCAGTATGTGCTAAAAATTCACAGCCAACACTCGAGTCTCACTTTCTGGGCACGCCAAAATATTATTCCCCACGTTGCTGCACTAAAGAGTTTCCAGCACAAACCCTCGACAGGTTTTCTGGTATAACGTTTTACTAAACCCCAGAGTACAGTTGAAGTGTCACAGACAACTCGGGATTTCTTCGGTACGTTGGAATTAGAGGAAACACTTGAAATAAGCCACACACACAGCAAAAGCGGGTGAACAGGAAATTTAGAAAAATAACTCCCGGGTATATCCCGGTATTAAATCAGCGAACCCTTTACCTAACTAGCTAAACTTGATAAAACAACCCTTTACCACACGTTTCTACTTTCCGTACATACTTCCGTCCACAACAAAGTAAATGGCTTATCCTCAAGACCCTAGCAAGACTGGTTCGTACCCGAGCGCTCCTCCACCAGGCGGAGCATACCCTCCTCCTTACGCCGCCGCTGGGGCTCCAGGCCCAGCGTATCCCCAGCAACCTGCGCCTTATTCTGCTGGTTATCCCCCAGAGACCGCTGGACAACCTTACCCTCTACCTCCAGGATCGGGATATCCGCCTCCTCCTGGACAAGGCCAAGGGTATCTACCTCCATCAGGTACAGGATACCCAACACCTCCAGTTGGTCCACCTATGGGCTACCCTAGTGAAGGATCGGGCTATCCACTTCCTCAACCAGGAGGCTTGCCAACAGGTGGCTATCCTCAACAGGTACTTGGTAGAAGAACAAATGGATAAATTTAGTTATGACACTATTTAGTAATATCATAAGAATATTATAGATGTTATTTTGTTTATACAATTGTGCAGGTCCCAGCCCCAGGGTATCCTAACTTAGGACCTCCAGGGGGAGGAGTTTCAATAGGAGCTCCTGCTCCCGGTTTTTCTGTGCCTAGTCATGACAAGCACGAACAGCATCACCACCAGGTAATACCATTATTTTCACAGGGTATTTTAGTGACAATGAATATGATTGCCTAATGAACAATCTAGCACACGCGCATTGAGGATTAACAACTACAGTTATAAAGCCTTAGATCACCTCGCTAAGTTATTGGGTCTGGAGTAACATGTGCTTCATTTCTGTGTTTATTGCTTGGTATGAATCCAGGGAGATCAACATGGGCATGGGCACGTGCAGAAGCAACACAAGAAGGAAAAGAAAAAGAAAGACAAAAAGGACAAGAAAGAGAAGAAGCACAAGATTAAAGTGAAGCATGATAAGGTTAGTGGTTGTCTGTGCTACAGAGGAATTATTAAGCTTCTATTAGCAAACTATATTTTCCAAGTGAACTAAAAGTCTTTAAATTCTCTATTTATTGGTCCTCTTTCTTCACATGAATGGGAGGCATTCAGTGTGACTTGTAGTGTTTATAGATAGCTGGGGGGTTTCCCTCACGAAATAGAAGTGACATGTATCCCTATTTTATTTAATTTTATTTATCACCATCATGTACTAAAGAAAGCATTATGATGGACTGACTACCTGAACCATCTCACCTCTTCTAGCTCTCCCATCCCTCTCTTCCTCTCTATCCTCTTAAGTTGTAATTTCCTTTCTCCTCCTTTGTCTTTCTCTGTCCCTGTCTCCTTCTGCTTCAATGAGGTGAGCTGTCCTTCTTCTCTGCCTTTCTGTTAAATTTTTGTAGTTTACCTAGCTATAGCTTCCCTTCTTCTCCTTTGTCTTTCTCTCTCTTTCTGCTTCAGTGAGATGAACTTTTTTTTTGTTCTTTGCCTTTCTGTTCTCTCCATGTTTTTGATTTAGAATGTTTTACTCAGTTATCATCATCCTTTCCCCATGATTGTAGTTGAACTCTACCCTAGCAACCAGAGCTGAGAGACACAGGTCAGTCACAGTTTACCCTAACAGAGAGACTAGTAAGTTTTCATCTAGAAGGCCGACGAAGATCAATCTTCATTTTGAAACGAAACCTTCTACACACAACATACCATTGCTACAGCTTCAGCTAAATTCAATATTGAAACTCGATAGGCGCAAGGATATAAAGATAGATGTCATGAGAACTCAAAACTGCTAGGATTTCTTTCTCTCCAATCTCCTAGTCTGTGAGGGTGTGTGTTACACAGATATTCTATAACCAGCTGGACACCATGCATGTAGTGTAATATTTAACCCTCAGCTCGCATGTGCCAGAGGGCTATAGTAGTGGCTTGTCTGTCTGTCTGTTGTTTGTCTATTACTCTCTGATTTTGGAGATTACTGACAATTAACTGTTGATTTAGGTATGAACCTACTCAGAACGAATATTTAGGACCATTCATTGTGCTACTTTTTTAAATTTTGGGCTAACTGTTGAGAGAAAGCGAAACTTTCAGGTCCGCTTAGGTACCAGCTTTTGTGGGTAACGCCCCCTATGTTATGTCATAATGACGTGAGCAAATAACTTCCTGCAGCCCGTGGTGTAGTTAGCTTTATGCTCAGGGAAGTTAACAGAGCTGAAAGAAGCGAAGTTTCGCATTTAAAATGTTTACGGGTGAGTGTTTCTGACCAGTTTAGCTTCTTCTCTTATGAAGACAGCGTTTCCATGTACCATTTTCATTGCTTGAGCTATTTTGATGCCCGATAGTTAGGTAGTGTTTAGTAGCGCTGAGGGTTCGCACCTTTGGTGCTTGATTGATTGGTTTTTATTGCTCATAGTTTCAACTGTTAGTGTGTGTGATTGAAGCAATAGCGTGAAGGGGAGGAAGGTTTATATTTGTTTTCTTTCACTTCTATTGTCAAGCATAATAGCTGGATGACCAAAGAAGTCACGCATATTATTAGCTATAATCGTCTCCCTCGCAACTGACTGAACAGATTCCCCCACCTCACCCCACCCCACCTTGAGTAGTTTTGGTCATCAAAATTTTGTTCTCTGCCCAAGAGCCAAAAAATTTCATGTGGCAAGAGGTAACCAAGTCATGGTACTAGTGGACTGGAGGTCCATGGGCTCTCTTAGTCAATAAAATGGAAGAAATGCTGAACTCGTTATCTACTGTGTATTTTATAAATAGAATTATCTCTTGCTAATGGCCAAGTGAGTCTGTATCAGTGTCTTTCTTTAATTGTGGTTCAAGCAATTTGACCATTGTTAGGCAAATGGAGTCAATTGTTCTTGCTTGAAAAAAAAACCCACTAATGAATAAAACATGGTCTCGTTGTAAATATGTTTGACTGTCAATTTTTATACCTTCATAGATTTCAAAGTACTACTTTCTGATATAGGCAGTAGTGTGTAACTTATAGCCCTACTTACACTGATGTTTCCCCCTGCCCTAAATTCCTGTATCAAACCCTGATGTAAATGCCTTTCTGTTAGTAAATGCATGCATGTGAATGCATGTGTTGTTCTGTCAGTACACACATGCACGTGTTCTTCTCTGATATGCACATACTGAACAACAAAATTAATAGTACTCTGTACCAGCCTCTAACTCTGATTATCTTTTCCAGAACAAGATACGCATACTGCAATATAAAATAATCTAAAATGGCTCACATGTCGTATTTAACTCATCATTATGATTACGGGAATTTATATAGATTAAAGTAGCTTCTTTTGGGAGGGGATTGGTATGGGGAGGGTGGGGTGGGGTGGGGGGGGGAGGGGAAGAGGAGGAGGAAACATTAGGAGACAACTATGAGGGGAGAGGGAGAGAGAGACCAATACAGTGGAGAAAAATCCCAGTTTATTCCCCCCCCCCCCACACACACACACACACATACACATGCATGCATATACAATCATTATTGGCCATTCTAATTAGGTATTATCAGTATAGATCAAGCAATTAAAACAGGACGTGTAAACTCTGTCATCATAGGAGAAGACGCTAAACAGGCCAGAGACACCCATTGGTATATATTTTTTAATGCGAAACTCCACTCGGTTAACTTCCCAGCGTAAAGCAAAACTACCGCAGGCAGCAAGAAATTATTTGCTCACATGATTCCGACGTGACGATAGAGGGAATTACCCACAAAAGCTAGTATGGAGCTGACCACGCATGTGCACTGAGAGTTAAATATGTCTGTGTATGTATTAACAGAAGGACATGTGCACTGACATGCATGCATGTAATAGCATTGGAATACACAGCATTTGTTCCCAGACAACCACTGAACTTTGAACCGTGTGGTTTAGTCTGCTTTCAGGCTTGTGCTGGGTATTCTATTTATTGTTTTTGTTGTTTTGTTTTGTGTTTTAGTTAGAACTTGGTCCAATTAAACTGAAAGCCAAGAAGAAGCACAAGGCGCCCAAGTTGAAGCTGAAGGGCTTTAGCAGCAGCAGCAGCAGCAGCAGTAGTAGTAGTAGCAGTGACAGCAGCAGTGATAGCAGCTATTCAGACTAGCCTGGCTGCACACTGACCAAGGCTGACCTCTCCTGACATGAAATAACCCAGTACTCCACAAGAAACAATGCTCATGGCTGTTTTAGTACATTTTAACATCCTTTTGTATTTTTATGAATAGTACATAGTTGGTATTAAAGTTAACTAAAATTTTGAATTTAGCCACCAGGTGTTGGCTGGAGCTAGGACCACCAGTGGCATTATTGTGGTGTGGTGAGTGTAGTGTTCTGCTTCCCTGTCTGCCATGCCTACATTACAATTATATGCCACACCCACTACAAGCTTTCAGGTTTACTCAATTAGGGAGAGTTAAGTTGTTAAGGTAACCTAGGAGGTGTGTTTTATCAGCCATATCTCAGCTGAGGTTTATCAAACCTGCTTATCACACTTGGGTGGACTTTTGGCTGACTTACAGTATACCTTGAGGTGGATTTAGTGGTTTAGATTTTAAATAATTTTAGTGTACCTGTATCAGGGTTAAAATTTGTTTGGGGGGGGGGGGGGGGGGGGGGGGGAGTTCAGCAAGTCCACCCCCTATATAGATATAATTACAAGACCAGATCTATTTCTTTAAATAAATGAGAAAATCTGCATGAAACTATGTTGAGCTGAATGCTATAATTCGTGATCAGCCTATAACAGCATACTAAACACAGCATGCAATTAGGGTGGAAGCTGGAATGTGTTTGGAGGAGGAACTCTCCTTCCCTCTCCCCTTTATTATTTGTTAAACTCTGTGTATAAACTCCTTATAAGTATGATTGGTGGGTAGAACTAACAAAGAATACAAGTAAAGACAATCCAGCTTCAGTTTATGACACAGGGAGTTCCTGTGATGACTTTCTTATTGATTACCTGTTTTCTATTCATCACATCTACTGCTAACTGTCCAATACATTGCAAAGTTATTTTCTGACATCATGTGATACAATCAAAAGGTTATATGTTGATCCAACCTTCCATAGATGCTGTACATTATGCCCATTGCTTTGTTAATAATAGATATGACGTGATTTTTGTTTACTCTTGAGCTAATTTTTTTCTTTTATTTACGTCTTTTACTTTGTGCTCCTCCCTGGTACTTGCCCCACAAATTGCCCCGAAGGATTGGGACAGTCGATTCTGAAAGCAAATAACTACTGTTATCAATACGGTTTAAATTATCGTATATAAAATCCCGTTTGTCAACTATATGCTATTCTAATAACAATATTGGAGCACATGTCCTCTGCAGTGTGCACCTTCACAAGTATGATGTCATATGACTTACATGTGGAATCCCTGCAGCTGCTATTATCCCCTTGGCAACTGTTTACACTGGCTTACTCCTCCCACTACCAGTGCATCCAAGCATTGTGGGAGACCCCTAAGAATTTTAATAGCTGCAGGCTATATAAATCCCACACGCCTCCATCCAGGCCCCAGTTAAAATATTTGTGGTCAAATTAAACTGCTTGAGAAGATATATATTACTTGAGGAAATTCCAACTTGCAGTAGAATCCCGTGCAGTTAAACAGTGGAAGATGGGGAAAGTGAAGGTTATCTATCTATTTATAAGCTTGTGCTTCTTGAGGAGTGCAAGCTGCCAAGAAGGTAAGACACTTGTATTATTTTGCTTTTGGTATGGATAATTATATAAGTATGCAAAGAGTTGTAATACAAGGGAGTACTATAAATATGCAGCAAAATTATAGCAAAGAAGCAGAAAACTTGCTTGCTTCACTAATTCTGCAACATAATAGTTTGCTGTTTATGAAATCATGTGTTTATTAATCACTGTTTGAGATGTTTCACAATGGCTGCAAGAGGGCAGAGCTAAGTCCATAGAGAGATATAGAGTGCTTAGCAGTGATTTGTGTTTGTGCTTTTCTTTTGGGAGTAGTGAAATGTATAAGACTTTTCCCATTGTTATGTCAGAGAAAGAAAGGAGAGTTGCTGGCTTTAAGGTATGAAGTAGTTGTAGAATAGATTTGTTGTGAAGTGAGAGCTGCATGAAAGAAGAAAAGCAGGTAACTACATTAGTTGTGTATGTATTGGTAATAGTTGTTAAATGGCACTGTATTAGTAAAGAGTGCAATCATGTGCTAAGTCTGTGGACCAGAAGCAATATAGAAGTGTTATTAAGTTTGCTAATTTATGTGAATATTAAGCACTAGTTTCACTTTGTAAGCAGCAGTTGCTGATAAGTGACTGGTAATAGGTATTACTTCATATAAAAGTTAGCTACAAACTTCTAATATTTTTGTGTGATCCATTCTTGACTGAAGAGCAAGACGCAATGCCCATACTAAAAGCTAATGCAATCGTATGCTACTTGTTGTGTCATGGGTTGTGCGGGGGAAGGATAATCTGTCTCATCCATCACGTGTCGTATTTTGTGTGCCTTTGGGACAAACTGACACAATGGGAGAAGGTACAAAGGCACAAAGTGTGACTGCCACATCATTTCCCCACCGTCCCTCCTGAGAGATTTCATCTCCGTATTGAAATAACGGAAGGCACCGATGCCATTATTTTGTGAAGGTACACAAAGAGTTGTGCTTTCTCAGAATTGCACCTCTTTCCACTCTCCCCATACCCGATTTGTTTGCTTCATTGTTATTGTTTTGATTTCATTGTGTTTCACTGTTTGTTATTTAGCAGTTGTGTCAGTTTGGAGGGAACCATTACGATTGCGATCTGTAATAGTAATCACCCGAGAGAGAGTGTGGCACAAGAGAGAGTGTGGCACGAGAGAGAGTGTGGCACGAGAGAGAGTGTGGCACGAGAGAGAGTGTGGCACGAGAGAGTGTAGCACGAGAGAGAGTGTGGCACGAGAGAGAGTGTGGCGAGAGAGAGTGTGGCGAGAGAGAGTGTGGCACGAAAGAGAGTGTAGCACGAGAGAGAGTGTGGCACGAGAGAGAGTAGCGCGAGAGAGAGTGTGGCACGAGAGAGAGTAGCACGAGAGAGAGTGTGGCACGAGAGAGAGTGTGGCACGAGAGAGAGTGTGGCACGAGAGAGAGTGTAGCACAAGAGAGAGTGTGGCACGAAAGAGAGAGTGTGGCACGAAAGAGAGTGTAGCACGAGAGAGTGTGGAACGAGAGAGTGTGGCACGAGAGAGTGTAGCACGAGAGAGAGTGGCACGAGAGAGAGTGTGGCACGAGAGAGAGAGTGTTGCACGAGAAAGAGTGTGGCACGGAGAGAGTGTGGCACCGAGAGAGTGTGGCAACGAGGTGAGGTGTGGCACGAGAGAGAATGTGGCACGAGAGAGAGTGTGGGCACGATGCGGTGTGGCACGAGAGAGAGTGTGGCACGAGAGAGAGTGTGGCACGAGAGAGAGTGTGGCACGAGAGAGAGTGTGGCACGAGAGAGTGTAGCACGAGAGAGTGTAGCACGAGAGAGTGTAGCACGAGAGAGTGTAGCACGAGAGAGAGTAGCACGAGAGAGAGTGTGGCGCGCGAGAGAGTGTGGCACGAGAGAGAGTGTGGCACGAGAGAGAGTGTGGCACGAGAGAGTGTGGCACGAGAGAGTGTAGCACGTTTAAACATTATTTCTAGAGAGGCTCATAAAATAGAATGATTGTTTATTCAGTCTAAATCAGAACAACTAACAACAGTCCATCAAACTGATACAGACTCTCGTCTGAATTTCTTTTTCTTTTTTTTTTGTTTCTTTTTTTTTTTGAAAGTTGACACCATGCGGATGCAGCAAAGACTCGATCTCCTTTGTGAAGCCATTCTGACTAATTAAGTGATTTGAGTGGATTTGACACAAAGTCAAAATACACGAGCAGTTAGTTGGTTTCTATGCATTGAATTTAAACACTGTGGGTAAATTCTGATTTGAAGCGGGTTCAGAATTGGAGTAAAAATAGATTGGTGTACATTGTATTTAAAATTTATTTTGTTTCTTCATAATGCCTCAAACGTCTGAAAACCTTTATATTCAGGCTGCAGAGAAGCAGGCATAGCGTCGTGCTGCACTGGCGACAACTGCCAGGTGTCCAGAAACTTGGGGAACTGTTTTTGTGACCGGACATGCTACAGCAGAAGAGACTGTTGCCATGACATTGAGTTTATCTGCCCCCTGGCTATGGGCAGAGATGTGAGGAGATCGGCACAAGCATCTGGCGATACGGAGTTTAGTTCTGGCGATACGGAACTGGGATCTGGAGATGGAAACTTCGGGTCTGGAGATGCAGCCGTAACCTTGGCAACAACAACACCAACAACAGTGGCAATGACCACACCTATCCCAGATCAGCCTCCACACTTCACCCGCCAACCGTTAGCCAACTTCTACCTCATTAACCCGGTTTCCTCGGACAGACGGCTCTTCATCAGTGTAGCAGTGAACTACGGTCGTCCAGTTGGTCATCTGTCATGGACACACAATGGCAGCGTTGTGAGTAGCCGCACAGATCCTAGGGTGTCCATACTGACCAGCGGCAGTTTGACCATAAGGAACGTGCAGTTCTCAGATGCTGGACTGTATCAGCTGATGGTCTCCAACAGAGCTGGGAATTTAAGTTACGACTTCACAGTGAGGTCTCAGTGTAAGTGCCAAGTGACACACACTTAGTTGCAAGCATCCATTCAGGTTGTTGTTGGCAATTTTGTTTTTGTATATTTCATATTTGTTGTTGTTTATGTTATTGTACAGTTTTAGAAATAGTTACATCCTACGGCATTGTATTCCAGAGCAGGAATGCGGTCGGCTTTGGTTGTGTGGCAAGGAGTTACCCTTTCATATACTTCCGTAAGTGGAACGTGTCCTCAACTGGCGAGCATCTGAACAGCTCCTCCGTGAGCATGTTCCCGGTGGGTGATGGCGAACGATACATGCAAGTTTTGCTGACTGTCACGGACCCGGTGAGCTGCATCAGGAGTGGAGTCTACTCATGTGAATTTGCCAGTGGGCCCACTATTTTTCACAACTCCGTGTCCGCTCAAATCAAGTGCCCTATTGGTAAGGTGTTGTAAGATAAAACTGTGTAATACATACCTCCACTTATCTTGAACACGTAATGGGCAGTAATTAGGCTTTTTTTTTTGTTTTGTGTGTTTGTTTTATCATTGTTCTTGCTTTCATTTTTGTAGCTTTTTTTTTAATGAATAGCTAAAAATAGTTCTCTGAAAGCTTAATTACACGTTGCACATGTGCGGCCAAAATACGTTTAGAATAATGGATCAAATTTCAGTATATAAACAATACTAGGCTCTATGTCTACTAATTAAGTGTTGTTCATATTAACAGCAAGAAATTCTTCTGTTAGCCTTGGTTCTGCTCTGGAGATTCCTGCTTTAGAGAAATCTGTTTTTACAGTAGCCCCATTAGCTGGCTTAATGTGTTGATGTGTAGCAACTGGCAAGCCTCATAACAACAATTAATGAGTTAACTGGCCTAACTAGCCTGTGTCTAATGGAGTAGATGATGGTGGGAGGTGAGAGCTTACAGAGCAGAGCTCCTCCTTGGGGGAAATTCTTACAATTCCCTCATAATCTAATAGCTAGAGATTAGGAATTTTTGTGGAGCGATCAGTTTTTGATCAAGTACAAGGTGAGAAAGACTGGGAATGAATTACATGCAATGAGTCGTGGTGAATCAATTATTGGCCATGTGTACAGCAGATGTGACAGTAAAAGTCAAGAATGATATATGTAGACTTGGATTATGGACTCAGGGCCTTTTCTTCGATACTTTCATATCCTAAACGTATGTGTTAAATTTAAATATACCCTATACAAGTAGGGTTCGCGGTCAATGAAAATGTAATTCCTAGCTATGCCACCTTCATCCCCAACTATTTTATATGAGCAATTAAATTATTGCCTCTTCAAATGTTTGCATTTCTTTTTGTGTATTGTTGTTTTAATATTTTAGAGGCTGTAGAAGTACAGTTTATGAAAACGCATTACCAAGTCACAGAAGCTGTGGGTGTGGTCACTTTGTGTGTGAACGGCTCCTTTACCACAAGAACAGTCTCGTCAGTGAATGTGACACTGTCTGTGGCTCATGGAAGTGCATCATCAGCACAATGTATGTACACATACACATACACACAAGTCTATTAGGAGATACAATAATAAAGAGCTGCTATGTATGAGTTAAGGATCGATATTTTAATGGAGTATTTAGTTGATCACTTACAGTACTTTTATCTTAGCCGAGCTGTAGGCCCATTTTCATGGTAATGTTCGTCCCAGTTAATAATCAACTTTTTAAAAAAAATAATTATTACCCAAATGCATGCTTTTGTTATAGACGGCATTGACTATAATGCCTCTTTGGGATCGTTCGAAATCTCCTCATCTACTAACGAGGTTTGCTTCAACGTGACAATCATTGATGACTTCTTCCCAGAAAACGAAGAGGAATTTTCTCTAGTTCTGACGGCCAATGATCCACTTAGTGTCGTATCCCATTCCAACATCACTACCGTCACAATCCAGGATAACGACGGTGAGTAGTGCTGGTAAATCTAAAAGGTGTTAATTATGTATCACACTTGGGTTGTCCTGACTGCTGTGTGGGAGACTAGGGGAAGCTTAATTTCCAAATACTCAACAATGGTTCATTTTATTTCATAAGTTGCTATGCACATACATAGCTATTTGATATAAACTACACTCTTCAGTGCAGCAATGAAATCAGTATTGAATTACTTGCCATTTTCTAGCTGTGGCTGAATTCCAGGTTTGTTATCATTTGAGAGTCCATTTTGGAGAGCTTGTCTGGTAAAAATTATTAATTTGCAATCATAAATTAATTTCACATAGATGGATCCTTGTGTGACCATAGCAAACTGTTCACCCCAGCCTTAAATTAATGGGGAGAAAAGGTTTTTTGTAATCAACTATGATAATACCATCTGTTTTTTTTTGGTTGTTGTTTTTTGTTTTTGTTTGGTTGTTGTTTTGTTGACAGTGTTGGACCTGGAGTTTGAAGAACAAGTTTATGAAGTGAGCGAAGCAATGGCCAACAAAAGTCTCCATCTGGCACTCCAGTTGTGTGTAACCCGTGGCAACCACCCTCAACCTCTCGCTGGTCACGTAGAACTGCAATTCATATCTGCGAGTGGAACAGCAAGAGGTGAGGCTCTGTTTGAATGTTGAGTATAGTGCACACAACTGCTGGTTTTTGTGTATATCTTTTAATTGGAGGAGCCATACACAGTTTCAATAGTTCTTAAAGACATGAGAACACTTTTCACTCACTGCAAGTGCTAAGGTAGTCAGCAAGTTCTGGATAAGTTAATTTATTACACTAGACACCAGGGGGAAAGTTTAATTTGAGTGTGATATGTCAATGCTTATAATTATTGTGCTTGGATAGTCAAAATTTAACTCTCTAAAAATAGAAGGGGAGGAGGGGGGGGGGGGGGGGGGGGGGTTGAGAGAGAACTGTCAATACTTGAAGTCCTCCCCACCTTGAATTCATTCAGGCTAGTTACATGGTGTAGCTAATTGACAGTAACCCTCTGTGGCTCCAAGAGAAGTACAGTAAGGTGAGTGGGAATGAGGATTGACTTGGTCACCTGCAGAACACTAAAGTAATGAACCAGTGTGGGTATCTATCAGGCTCACAGCTGCACAACCATAATGTGATTGTTAGACTAGTGTAGCCCCACCCCTAAGTCTGGAACACAGTCTAATTCCTTAGATCAGATGTCCCAGTCCTGACTGGTTTGGAAGGTCAGACTGAGACTCCACTGTAGATCTTATCTCTTTATAGTTCACCTTCCCAAGAGCCAATGATAATATTACAATAGCTCTAATCATGAACCAACTCACCTGGTTCTGGTAGCATTGGTTTCTAGGCACTGGGTGGACTGGGTTTATAGGAGGAATGTTATTATAGGAGGAATGTTATTAATTGTATTCAGGTGGTTTGGATTACGTGCCTGTTCATTCCAAGCTGGATGTTGACCTGGCCGATGACCATTTGAGGGTTTGTGAATGTGTCAACCTCTTACCAGACAGCTATTCTGAGGGTGAAGAGATGTTTGAGGTGTCTGTGATGTCCGCAAGCTCAGGGAATGTCGTGTCTTCCACCACGATCAAGATTACGGATAACGAATGTAAGAAACACACTTTCAGCACAAATTTTGTGTGGTTACTTTTGTTCAATAGTAGTAATAGTAGTAGGAGCAGTAGTAGTGTTAGCATTATTGTTTATCATTATTATTTTATTAGTGTTTCATTAATTATCATTGCTGTATCGCCATTGTTCAGTGAAGCTGACTCACTGATGACTTCGCCTTATGTATATCTATGTCTTCAATAGCCTTAGGCTAAGTGTACCCTTTTTTGACTTAGGCATACATGCATCCTTTTTACTAATGTGCCTTGCACGTGCTATGACTTTCCGCATTTATGGCAACATTTTATTGTGGGGTATGATGTTGAATTTAATATAAATATATCAACAAAAAAGAAAGAGCTAAGAAGGTTTAAATTGTAGAAATAGAGCTCAAACAACAAAACAAATACTGGTGAGGAGACAAAAACAACAACAACAGAGCTTCAAGAAGAGCTAACTAACTTGCTGCTGTAATGAAGTTAGATATGTGAAATCTGCTATTCCTTCTTTTAGTGTAGCCCGTTAGTTCATTTCACTGACTTTAATGGGTAACCATTTCCTAGTTTTTGTTATTATTCTTATTGTTATTATTATTGTGAATATTATCCATTTATTGGTGTATTTTTAATATTTCACTTTTTGATTATTGCATTTGTTGTCTTGTGCCAGATGTTTATGCAAGCCTGGAAAGGTCAGAATACACTGTGACAGAGGGCGGGGCTCCTCTGGAGGCGTGTGTCATTCTGGAAGGGAATCTATCCACCACTGTGGTCGTCTATCTTTGCACCCAGAACAAAACAGCCAAAGGTGGGCGTGATCATCACTTAAATTAAATGGACGGTTTCTTTTTAAAAGAAACATGTGAAGAGAGAGTTGTAAGGCATTGGGTGTGTGAGAATGTGACATGAGAATAGCATTAGAAAGTGACATGGGAATGTGACATGGGAATGTATGACATGAGAATGTGACTTGACTATATATTCACAGATGTGGTGGACTACGAGGGACTCACTTCCCATCGCATTGAGTTTGTTCCCAGGAATATTTCTGTGCAGAGATACTGTCGCAATGTATCCATCATGGATGATGTTCTGTTGGAGGAGAAGGAAGTGTTCACACTGGAACTGATGATTGGGCCTCAGAATCCTGCTGGTATGGTCCGATTGGGGACTCACAACTCCGCTATTGTCACTATTCTGGACAACGAAGTAGCTAGTAAGTGAATTGATAATTATTGTGTTATTGTTATACGTATGAAATTTCAATAATGTTGAAGGAGCCTAGTCCAATTAATTGTGGTGCGATGGTACGTACTTTATTGCTCTGTCTATAACAATAATAAAATAAAGAGTGACAACTAATTATCATTAAACATTGTAATAATTGTATTGCAATAATATTATTATTATTACTGCAATACAATTATAACTACGTTTAAATTCCATCACAGAAAAGCAATTAGGAAATGTTTGTCACAAATTATCACGCCTTTACAACTCATTAACACCCAACCCACGCCTGGCTTATTTTCTAAGTCCCACCCACATTCCTCCCCTCCTCCTACCCACCTTACCCACTACACGGCATTCAACTATTGCGGTGAACTGACAGTCAGAATTAGTTTTAACCCACAGACTTCTATTCCACCTCATGTAGCATTCAGCAATACATACATGGATGGTTAGCTAGTGTCATCCATCGTTTATATTCACTCTCCATTCTGCATGTAGATCTCAATGGCCTCTGAGACAGTATTGATCAGCTATTTATTGATTTGCATATGATTAACTTTAAGCTTTTTTAATCGTGTCGTGACCTTAAATTTTTTTTTTTTGTAGTTCACTATTGCTATATAAAAACCGAGGTTCAGTTTTATATGAAAAGCATTTGTAGTTTGAAGAGAGAAATTACTACAATAATGCTATAATGATGTTGCTTTAATTATCCAGCAAGCAGTCAGCCATACATATTGCTCAATGCATTAGAGTGTTTGAAATAGAAAGATTGTTCGGGTGAGAGGGAAGGAAAGACAAATGAGAAATATGTGCATAGCTATTAGTTCCAAATGTTTTGTAGTGGTAAAGAGTTAAAATTATTCTCTTATATTCCAGGTGCTGTGTTTGTAAATGGCACTCCTACCGTAATTGGAACAAACGTGTTTATTAACTTTGTCAAAACTGGGACATTTGTATCCATTGACTGCACACTGAAGGGCCCAGGGAAGTCTGTTCCAATAACTTCATCATGTAAGTCTGAGGAAATATACACTTTAGTTAACTAGAACCTCATCACGATTCCTCCGTACTTCTGCTCTGCAGGTATTTCTGGTAGCGTTATCTTTCCCAACGTTCCCCTACGGTATCAGCAGTTTGTCCTCAACGTGACTGGTACCACGCCTGAGGGCACTAAATTACTGCTGCTGCAGAGACACTTCAGATTAGGTAAGTGTAAACTTCCAAAGTCTTTACTTTTAAGGTTGGACAGCTTTATTCACCATGAAGGGGGAGATTGTCCAATCATATAGCATGGCTTTAGAAGGTTGTGGAATAACTTTAAGGCAAGAGGAGAAATTGTGAATAATTGGAGGTTGTGAATTAGAGCAAATGTCAGAGTGTAATTATAAACAATTACATACATGCTCACAACATACATGTACGTGCATCCATACACACACGTTTACTTGCAAACATACATACATACACATATATAACACATACAAGTATGTATACGCATATGTATGCACGTAATACACACACACATATACATGCATACATACATACATAATATTCATAAGATTCGTACATATGTATGTATATACATGCTCCCTAGCTAAGTTACTCGAGTGGCCGGCTATTAAAATTATTTTTTTTCCACCTCAGATTCACCTGTTTGTTCTGTACATCTCATCAATGATGGAGTCAGGACTGTTGGATCAGACACAGTCTCTATTGAGTGGGCGGCTACTGGCCCGACCCCCACCTCTAAAGTGACACGGTTTATGTGCATGAAGGACCGGATCAGAACCAAATTTGAATGTAAGTATGTAAAGATAAGTAGTCCCTGTTATGATTGTCAAAATAATTGCGTGTTGATCTCCCGTGTGCGTGTTGGTCTCCCGTGTGTGCATGTTGGTCTCCCGTGTGTGCATGTTGGTCTCCCATGTGTGCATGTTGGTCTCCCGTGTGTGCATGTTGGTCTCCCGTGTGCATACTGTCAAGTACAGTATCTTACCCTAATATTCCCTTCAACTAGTAAATAAAAAAATAAAAAATTGAATCCCTATATACATTTAGATCCCGTTGCTATATTGTTACTAGGTGTACTAACTTGGTAAGTGTGCACTATTTTTTGCCTTTAGGTATATGAACTGTGCATACTAACCACCCTTGGGGTATTGCTATGTTTGAGTTTTAGTTTAATAGAATAGGCCGGATAAAGCAGGGAGCCGGTTATGTGAGGCCCAGGGTATGATATGTGGGGGTCTACTACCCTCTCATATCCCCCACGTGTAGAGTTAGATCTGGAGATAACAGCTGGCAGCTCTACAATATGCTAAAGTAAACTTGCGGGTGTGCTTCAATTGAATTTTAATTGAATTTTAATTTTGGGCCGGAAACACAGATGAATTAGCCATTTCTGCGAAAATGCTGATAAACAAAGTTGCTAGTGGAAACTGGGCGTGGGTAAACGGGGATCTAAAATAGTTAGAGCATACGCCTTAGGTACTGGTGAATTTAGTGCACAAAGCCCTCGGGCTTCAGTGCACTAAATCCACCAGTACCTAAGCGCTTATGCTCTAACTATTACTAAGTACCCTCCCCTCTGGTAAAATTTAAATGTCCTCCTCCCTCCACGTCTCCTCCACCAGTTAATATTAACCGACTGGATTATTATGTAGGTACTTCTCCAGTGGTATGGCAGGAACTCTCGCCTGGAGATCATCGGCTCATAGTGGAGCCAATGCCTACCCCAGGATGTCGACGCCACGTTCCACAAACCTTCTGGTTCTCTTTATAGACTCAGGAAACTGGCATCATAGAATAATAATGTGTCACCCTTTTGATTATCAAATTAATAAATATTATGTTCACAACTACACTTCTTGTTGAGCACACTATCCTGATCTGTTGCATGCTTGTTAATCTACTTTGTGATCACTTAATCAATGATTCTCGATTCATTTCTCATTCTCATTCATCAATTAATTTATGTGACTTAATTTATATGATTTTTGCAATTCATTATTATTTAACCAATTACTGGAGAGTGGAAGTAGTAATGTGTATTTCCTGGCGACCCAGTGTCTATGCATGTTTTAACTGGTGAAATGCCTCATCTGAATAATTTGCTCATGTTGTATTTGTTCACACATACATTTTTCTTTTTCTGCCATTCATTTAATACGTATATATCCTTATGCAACCAATACATGCAAGGCAAAATTTAATACATCTTTCAAAACATAACTCTAGATGCAAGAATTTTTTAGTAAGAAAATGTAAAAAAGAAAAAAACGAAGTGATGTATTTTTTATATCAAAGTGGTGTTTTTGAAGCCAAGGATATAATTATACTGATAATTTACACCTGATGATGATGAAATAGAAAAAAAAAGATGTAGCGTGACCGAGTTGAGATGCAGTAGAAAAACATAATTTTTTTGCAAATGAAGGTCAATTCACATAACAAGAAGTGTCTGTGCACATTTATGAATTCAGTCATCAAGCTGCACAGACTTTCAAAATTCCTCTACAGACAATAATATTGTTAACGCATAGACAATTCATGTCAACAACACCTTACCAACTTGCGTGGGTTCATTAAAGTAGGCATCCTTCTCAATTTCATCTGGAATTCCTGTCTCATCCTAACACACATACATAGCAGTTGCATGAATATGATTAATGGCCCTAACATAGTACTAGCTCAAAGAGAGCAAATGCCCTCAAGGTAGGCCATTCCTAGTGGTCACACAACTTCTATCAAAGATTGTTTCAAGGATTTGAGAAGTAGCAGTAATAAAGGGTTACAAAACAAATCATTCTAGGGCAGTGGCTAGATTGTATCAATGGAGTCAACGAGCAGCTAACCATGGAAAAAACAACAACAACAGGCCACAGAAGTTTGGAGAGTGTTCACACAGCTATAACTATAAACTCAGTCTAATATCCTAAAGAAACAAGCCATTCAGATTAGTGATGACGAAATCTTAAGTGTTACTCTAAAATCATCAGTATTATCTACTCCAAGAACCATTCTAACTACTACCTAATCAATTATCACATATCTATGTATCAATCCTAGATTTAATAATTTAACAAGGCATCAACGCACTTCATTAGTAAAAAAAAAAAAAATAATATAATATTTATTCCATATTTTCAAACTAATGAAATTGTCACAATTTCACAAAGGTGGTAAAAAAAAAGCCTAAGGTATTTTCAATACTACATTCCCTGGTAATAAGTAACACGTAGATGCACGTAAGTGGTGATTCTAACTGAATTAAATTCAAACAACAGATCAATGATGGTGTATTCAGTCATGTTCCATTCTAAATATAATTAAGACATAGTCACTTGTGAGCAATCTGATTGGCCTATTATGTGAATCTATTCAAGTAGAATTATCTCTACAGCACTTAGAAATTGAGTGAATTAGAAGCTTGCTGCTACGCCCAGGCTTTAATCACAAAATGTTTTGTTTGACTGTATATTTAGGTTTTAGCTATTGTTACATTCTAAAACAGTTAGATTCGGATATCATGAATCGGCAATGTTTAGGAATCTTTGGCCTTGAGTAGCATCCTCGTTACACTCAGGAGCTACAGCTCGGATTGCTAAAAGCAGCAAATTCACAGTATCCTAACTTTTATATATTATACAGCAAGTACCCCACCATACAGTGGTGCTGGATGTACGTACTAATTCTGTGACTGCAGTAGCACAAGATAGTTTCTTATTCATTCATACATAAATTGCCCATTCAAAATTGTATGGGGAAAAAATCACTGTTTAACTAAAATAGCATGGAAACACGAAAATAGTACAGGGAAAGGGAAATATCTAGTAATAATTCCGAGAGTTCCCATGGTTTAACTATTTAATACCATTGCTATCATTTCAAACAGTGTAAAAGACTGAATAATGACAGGAAGGTGGAGTGACCCTTTCTGCAATAACTGTTAATGTTTGGTATATGGACTCACTGGATATCATCATCCTATTACACTGTATTTGTGTGAAGTGGCAGAAATGGAGCGACAAATTGTTACTTCTTGTAGTCAGTATTTTGGAGTGACTCTCATTGCATTATCGTTCATGTTGGACATATTTTGTTCATACACCAACACAAGAAGTGTACTTCATTTCATTGCTGCCAATTCAAAAGCAGTGGTAATAGCTAGAATAATTGAGGGTCAAACTAAAACAGTGGTGCCAAGGTGATAATATCCAGTGAGGATCACGAATCGAGCCATTATACTACAATGAATAATTCTCAGTTTCAGTAGACTTTAGATCTGAGAATGAAGTGACCATGGATTCATACACAAACCATAAGTGTCTTCAAGGACCAATGACATTTAACACTCTTTGTGGTACAAAGTCCACATAGGTGATTTTTAGTGGGTAATATAATCTTTTAGGGTGATCTTTTCATATCACATATGGCAGTATTAACTATGGTAAAAATAAACATACAAATATTTATACACAGTGACGTCAAATATCCGAACTAATTGGGGTTTGGGGTGTCCTTGTTCATATAATCTACATAATAATACGCTTGTCTGTCACTAACGACGAACATGTGTGCATGAATTAAACTGTCTGGTAAAGCATCGTCATTGGTATAAATGGGTAAAGCATCATCAAATTTGATCAGTAGAAGGCGATATAAAATATAAAATTTTCTGTTCCATTTAGCTAAAACTTTCCATCATGTTTTGGATCATTAACTACAGTAAGTGACCGAACAATTTTGAATATTGTGCGAGCATGCAACCTTGACAATGAGGGAAGGAATATTGACAGGAGCTAGCCTATTTCAGTCGTTACGCCACCCACCAGAAAACGCCGGTTTTTATTGCACCGCGTACTAGGATTACGTCATCTGGTAAGCTGACCCGGGAATAAAGAGAATTGTAAGCCGATTTTCAAGGCTAATATTTTGTGAAAATATTCCTAGTAAGCCCTCAACTAAGCATTATTTTAAAGAATAACTCTTACATATTAATATCCACCTTTTGCTACTTAAGTATCCATTATCTACTGCTATTTAGATGGCTCTTTCTGAACCTCGTTTCGATCAGTAAATGTGAATAGCCTCAACTAGTCACTATTAAACAGCGTTCCTGACCTCTCTTTTGCTCTCATAATTTAAGTGCTTGTCTATTTAAGGTAGAACTATCATATCTGAGAATTTAAAGCATGTTCTTAGAATGTAAGGTTATTTTGTAGAGGTGTAAATATAGACTATAATGAGACAGCTTCATAAAGATATTAAATGAACACATGTCTAATATAAAGAAGTTATGGTCATACTAAAAATGTTATAAGGTTATCATAACATGACTATATTAAATAACAGTTCTTTGACATTAAATAAAAATGTAACTGAAGGATTAATTCTGTTGAGTAAGTGATGTGACCGTGAAATAATAACTAAAAAAAAAAGACAAAAACAAATAACATCACAAAAGTAAGAAAGAAAAATGGGAGAAAATTATGGTGTTTGTCATCATCACTACTGGTTTCATCTTCACCATCGGTGATGCTATCGAAAAAATTGACACTTGCCACATCTTCAACACTGTCACAGTCGCTTTCACCTTCACTGCTGTCATCATCTGCTTGATCCTCAATTTGATCAACTCCAAATATGTCTTCCATCAGAAGGTCAATTTCTTCATCTAAGGTAGTGTATCTACACAATAAATAGATTTTATATGTGTGTTCCACTGATTTATTTGTTCACCATTGAAACTTAATTTTATTTTAATATAGATTAGTTTTAATATGATTGTATAAAATAATTTTATAGTAAAATAATTATATTGTATACACACATCAAAAAATTACCTTTCAATTCTGACCAGTTCATCTTCTTCTTGGTGTACAATATCTTGTGTGTTTTGGCAATTGGTACAGCGACATCCAGCACCACAAAGTCTGGAACTTTTTTTACAGCCACATCTTCCAGTTCTACATCCTGACTTGCAACCACATCCATTCATGAGTAGTTTCACATTTTGCCTCACTGATTGGATGTTTTCCGCTGTATCCCAAAGTATTTCAATGCTCTGATGTCCTACAATCCAACCATTGCCATTCAGGGAAGCAAGCATCATTTCGTTGCATTCTGCCTGCTGCCACATATGAAGTACCCAACAACTCCTTAGCCAGTGGTAATGAAGAGCATCAAAAGATGGTATACTCTCATTTTCTGTGGATATTCTATCCCAAATGGTCTGGCGTATCAAATCAAGCCACTTCTTGTGTCTCTCTTCTATAGCAGTTGAAGGTTCAATTGAATTCATGAGAGAAGATGGAGTTTCCCCCAAGAAAGCATTTGCATGCTTTTTGAAGTAAGCACAACCAACTAGTCTAATGAACGGAAATTGGCTTGCTTTGGCTTGTTCTAACAAGTTTGTATGTGAAATGACTTCCACAAATGGTCCAGAAAGATCAGCTGCAATGAATTTTGCATATTGAAAGAATACTTTGTAGAAAAACGCCTTGCCTATCCCAGAAAAAAAGGATATATAATCGCAACCAGTGCAAACAAACAGTGTCTGAAGAACTCTTGGAATGTGGGAATCATGAATGTGAACTAAATCTGGATCTCGTTTCAGCAGGTCAATCAGGATATTTAGATTAATTAACTTTAGATCCTTATCACTGGGTTTACTGAGTTGAATGATAACAGAATCCCCTGCTGAAACCAAAGGAAGACCGATATGATAAACATCAGTATCTGGAGACAAAATAAACTTTCTTCTACCTGCCAAATGTTTCATATGTAGCCAGAGTCTAGTGTCTGATTCATCTACACGTGATTCTATAACTGACCACAAATATGGACCCTCATTTTTTGTGACAACCATGCTTGCTAATGTTCCTGTGGCTCCAGATGTGACAAACTTTTGCCCTTCAGCTAAAAATGTCCTGATGTTACCAACAAGATATTCAGAGAGGTAAGTAGTTAATTTTTGTTTGCATATTCTGCACTTAATAATACTTTGCCATTTTACAGGAATCTCAGCATCATTGAAAAAAATAAAACAAGTGTGGTCATCAGAACGTGTATCTCTTCGTAACTGTTCAAATTTTTTAGGATTCTCAGTCTGTCTTCCTGGATCATCAAAAAGTAAATGTATTTCTTGGCTTCCCTTCTTGAGATAAGGTACTATGAATCGCCTCATAATAAAATTTCCGTAGTCTTTCATGACTTTGTTACTATGTAGTGGTTTCGTATGTATCAAGAACATACCTTCTAAAATAACTGAGTCAGGAATCCAGTTTGTTGGGAGAGTGTGACTAATTAATGTGGTATTTTTATATCTGGCTTGAAAAAAATTGGTAGCAATGCTTTTCTGGCCTTTCACAGGTAGTCCATCAGTGGTACATATTGCACGAGGATATTCTATGTACTGCTGGCCAATGATGTCTGGATTTTTTCCAATCTTATTTGCATATGCTATTTTTCTTCTCATACACTTTTGGACTTTCTTTAGTTCTTGCTGTGCTACATTAGTTCGTCTTTTTGATTTATTTTTACTTGAACTAAACGTTTGTAACTTTTTCCTTCTCTGGGGAACTTTGACACTTGGATTTTTTAAATAGTAAGCCTGTATTCGTTGTTCAAAATATTCCCTTCCTAAAAGATTAAAATTTAGTAGGTCATGTCTTTGCACTACATTTGCTGTTAGGTGCCGAAAAGGATTAATTAATCCCCTGTTTTCAGATATGTGGCAAGGAAAAAGTTCATATTCATTAATTTTTTCGAGCATACATGCAATATTTTTACTAGACTTGATTGCATTGTGCTCGGACTTATACATAATGGGTGAAGCTTTACTGGCTGAAACTTTTTTGGGGGGGAAATTTGAGTTTTGAAATTGTCCATTGTTTTCACACGATGTGGAATATAGTTGACTATACGGTTGATAATATTTATTGTCGGTTTCACAATAGCTTGCTTTACATCTTTATTAATAAGCATTTCATGACATTCGTCCAACCCCTTTTGACTGACCATTTACCAACTTGCTACCATTTACCCACTTGATAATCCTTACCTTTTCTAATGAATATTCAATGAAGAAATTATGCCATGAAATTAGATGCAACAAGAATGAAAGTCAGTATTCAACAATTTTAATCCTTGATTTCAATAATGCATATATTTTTAACGAGATTTATTGGTCAGGAACGCTAGTTAATAGCAATGTGTGGGATGACTCTCTGGAAGCCATTTCGAAATGCTCATAAAGAAGCCAGCACAAAGGGCGTCTAGGGACTCCTTGGGTATTCTATGAACAGGCAAGCACTAGTTTAATCTTTATTCTTCAATTGTACGTCTTTTGGACGGCAAAAGCCAGGTAGTTTCAACATTTTGAGGCTCAATAAGTAGCCATTATTTATTCCAATTTAGCGCCTTTTGCGCGGGCTCTCGGTAGACTACTTCCGGTTTGCAAATAAATTTGTACGGGTGGCGTAACGACTGATTTCAGCTACTCTTGGACCAACTCACCAATGGTTGTTCTAATAATATAATATAAGTATAATACCAAACTCCCCTATAAGGCTTACAACTGCACAACTTACTATTGTTGCATTTACTACTTACTATTGTTATACAACTGAGAAGCTAAACAAAATATTGAAATGAGTGCAAATATCAATGGGCGTGTTGCACAACCACAGTTAGAGCAGAAAATATTATACACTGGCACTTCTACATATTTGAGAAATGCATACCTCTTCTGTCTCTTCAGGGTCAAGCAGACCAGCCTCTTCTTCCTGTTTCCTGGACTCCATGATCTCTCTACGGAGACGATCCTTCATAGATACTCGACTACTTGTACGCGCTCTCTTTTTAAGCTCCTGTGACAGATAAGAAAATGAATACTAGCTTGCTATAATCACCCCATAATTTTACAAGTGTCTTTCAGACCTCTTCTTTCCTTGCAGCTGCAGCTCTTTGCTTCTCCTGTAGCTTTCCCATCAATTCTCCTTCGTCCATCTTGTCACTCTTGTCCTATGCATGCAAATCAATGTATTTACTTAACTCATTACCTCATCTAACTAGATATGTTTTATTATGTACACAATGTTGGTACACAAGAAGCACATACTGAAAACTTGTGTTGCAGAGTCCTGGCATCTGTGGACACTGGCACATCAAAAGCAGCAAAGCGACCTCGATTACTTGAAGCATCTGATGAACCACTCCCAAGCTGCTCTTTCATGTGGTGTACTCCTGCCTCTGCGTCAGAAGGAGCCTCTTTCTGGGAGCTTTCTGGACTTCCAGTGATAGCTTCGTTGTTTGAGCTATGAGGATCAGATGAGGAAATGTTTTCCTTTACTGTCTCACTTGAAAGCAAAGGTCCTTCACAAACTAGAGATAGAGAAAATAAATGATGCAAGAAAAATTCAAGCAAAACAATTTCCACGAAAATGCAGAATATACATAGAGAGCTAGTATAGTCGCCTAAAATATTACATTATATCATTCTAGCTCAAAATATATAATTGGATTATTATAGTCCAAAATACAATTATTGATTTATGGTCTCCTAGAGTCTCGCCTGATTTTACACTAAATTTTTCCTCTGAATCTGAGAATGGTTCAGGTATCAGCAAATCTGATTGTTTGGATCCTGAGATTTTAGATTCCGTTTTCAAATCTAATTGTTTAAATCCTGAGGTTTTAGATTCCGTTTTCAAATCTGATTGTTTAAATCCTGAGGTTTTAGATTCCGTTTTCAAACTACGGGATTCTAAATCTTTACAATCCTCTTTGTTTATGTCCACATACTCCACATCTAAACTTTCTTCTACGCTAGACATTTGCATTATCCTGTCAACATATTCAACAGGCGTGAGGTTGGACACTTTAACATCAGTTTTGGGGTCCTTGGCTTCTTTGGCTTTGCTTTCTCTCTCTACCTCTAACTCCTGATGGTGGGCTGAGTTTTTGCTTTTGTCCATTACCATATCATACTCAGATCCTAGTATGGTAGTGTTACCTTTGTCTCCTGATCTGTAATAAAGCAATGCACACACATACAATTCTCATTTATATAACAATTGACTGCCTATTGCCAATAAAGTATCAGCAAGCAATTTGCAACTAGATTAAATATTAAAGACTATTTAATTTGATAAGCCTGCCTTGATCACAGAGCAAATATCTTCTAATAAAATTTAGGGGTAGACTATATTTTAGGTACTACACGCGACGCAACGCGTCGCGTTTTCATCACAATTCATCGCTAGTGAAACACTCGCTATTCCTCTCAATTAAAAACAATTGTTTGTCATATAACAAAAACAACTTAAATACACACATAACATGACATAATATTATGTTTGTCATAATACACATATAACATGACATAATATGCAATGGTTTGACATAAATGAATAATCATAAAACATGACAAAAGATAGTTATAATGGATATTGTTGTTTAATATGTTCATATATACCTAGCCCCCTAGCCCTAGCCCTAGCCCTAACCCATCCCTTGTGTTTAAAACACATTCTTTTCGCATCATTTTTTTCACACTAGCTCAATGTTTTGGGTGTGAGCTCCACTTTGTGGGTCAACAAGGGCTAGGGGCTAGGGCTAGGGCTAGGGTTTGTTCATGGATGCTATCCATGGTGACCGTCCCTTCTCCTTCTTTGGTGCCTACTGGCTTGCTACTTGGCTGGTGACTACTCGGGGTGGGGCCGGGCTAGGGCTAAACATTTCTGTAACCATGAAGAATAAATTCAACGCATGCTTCCACTTAGTCTCGCGTAGCCAGACCCTTTACCAACCGTAACCGCTACGCGGGGAAGGAAAGGGTCTGGGAACATACAATACAACGACTTGTTCAGCAGCACCCCAAAAAGGGTGCTTAATTATCACACTCCAGCAAGCTTGTGGTATACTGTGTGACGTCATCATCACATCTGGGGAGGGTGAGAACGTTGCGTGACTTCGTCAAACTGGTGAAGTTGTTTTCGTAAACTAATTTATAAGCACTCCTGGCAAGCAATAAACGTACCAGCATGAATAGGAGAGCTGCTACCCGGCCGTGGCCGTGACGTCATTGGCTACCGCAAGCATTGGAATGTGATAATTGGAGCACCCTTTTTGGGGTGCTGCTGAACAAGTCGTTGTATTGTATGTTCCCAGACCCTTTCCTTCCCCGCGTAGCGGTTAGGGTTGGTAAAGGGTCTGGCTACGCGAGACTAGCTTCCACTAGCGAGGAATCGCGGGGTGCTTGAATCGCGATGAATCGCGATGAAAACGCGACGCGTCGCGTCTTGTGTAGTACCTAAAGTATAGTCTACCCCAATTTAGTTTTAATTATATGCAAAAGAAAAACTACAATAGGATTATGTAAATGTTGAATAATTAATTAATATATCTTCCTACTATCAATGAGTCGATCATTGAAAGATCTTCTATACTACCTTGTTGTTTTGTCTGATCCCACGGCCTCCACTGAGTTTACTACAGCTCCTTTAGACGCTCCACACCCCATTGCCTCCGGAATCTATCACTTCCTTTCAACCTTCAACATTAAAAACTGGAATAGTTAAGAGTACTAGGCCGCACAGACCCAACAGCTTACACGCTAGAGAAGCGTGAGCCACGAAACGACTCCAGCCGCTCAACTCGCTGCTGTGTCACGTCGGCTTTCTCTGATGGCTTTCTCTGGTGGCTTTCTCTGGTGGCTTATTGCCATGGCAATCACGTGACTATCACGCCCCCTCCTGGTCAGAACTAAAGTGGGCGGAGCTGGGCTACTCGGCGTCCCTGCAGGAGAAAAATTAGCTGCGGTCCTCTTTAATTCTTTCTGGCGAAGGCGCCGTATCCCGCTGGAGCCTCGTTCCCCCCCGGGTGAGTGGACGTGGAAAAGAGTACTGTTTGTGAGCTAATGGTATTGAGCTGATAATGTATGTAGCTTCAGCTGTTCTTGTTCATTCTAGCTAACTACGATTATCAGCTAGCTGAGCTATTTTCCTCTCTGTACATCAGTTCTGGCTGGAGTAACAATAGCCATGTAGCTTTGCAGTCAGCAAATTGCATGGTATAGGTTTAAAGTGAGCAAGCACTCATGTCCTTCCTAAATATTGCAAAAATTAAATACTCCAACCCAATTTCTTAGCCCCATTCATTTTGCAAGTGAATCACACTTGTGTTATTGTCAGAAGGGTGCTATTAGTAGCTAATGCAGCTATCTTGAGTCTGGCCATCAATTTGGCATCCCAATGTGACAACCGCTCCTCTGTAAAAGGTCACTTAATAACCACGTGATCTTGTGGAGCAGATAAGCCATATGTGCAGAGCAAACTGGAGTACTACACACTGGAGACAATTCTAATTAGTGTGAAAAGCACATGGTACATGCCCCACCCCTAGCTAACTCCTGACCCATTCCCTCCATCTCCTCACTCTTCGATTTACTTGCTTCTAACTTTTCTGAATTTCATGCTCTATTTTCTTACATTCTTGGGCTATTAATTGAAATTAAATTTTTAGGAAATTCTGATAAAATCCTTGGCTGCCAGGATGTTTAATGTAAAGTAGCATATCCATCTAACTCCACCCATGTTAGGTCAAGCAAAACGTGCGCACCAACCCCTACCAATATAGAACTCAATGTCATTGCATCCCCTTAAATAATGATCACAACCCATTTAAAAAACAACAACTCTGCTTAAGTAGTAATTTCAATTTTTTAAAGCTAAAGGATCTGTATTTATGCTTCGGTGTCTGTTCAAAATCTACTATTGACGCAATCATTGGATATGAGTTATTACTGCAACCCTCAGTCATGCACATGTGTACTGATAGCATACTCTCTTTCCATACTGTACAGTATTCCTTCATTGGCACTGCTTTTTGTTCTTGTTGCAAGCTGGCTCACTCCCTGTGTGATGGGGCTAGTCAGCAAATGTAAATTCACTGAAATATAGGGACAGCAGGGTAACAACAAATTACAATAAAACCATAAAACACCAAAGGTGCGAACCTTCAGCGTTACTATAATACTAGCTAGCTATTATAAAATCATCTCAGACCAAAAGAATAATTTATTGGCTATTCTAAAGGTATCAAGCTTGAGCAATGAAAACAATACATGTAGCTGTCTTCATAAAAGAAGGGGCTAAACAAGCCAGAGACACTCACTGGTATATCTTTTCAGTAGGAAACTCCACTTCCAACACTCCATTAACTTCTCGGCATAAACCAAAACTACTGCGGATAGTAAGAAATTATTTGCTCACGTGAAGATAGGGGTAATTACCCACAAAAGTTAATACCCATGCAAAGCTGACAGCTTCACGTTTTCTCAAAAATCAGCCCGAAATAAAAAAATTAAAAAAGTAGCACAATACAAGCTAGGTCTTAAATCATCATTCTGAGTAAGGTCATACCTAAATCAACAGTTAATTGTCATTAATTTCCAAAATCAGAGCATGACAAACAGACAGACAGACAGACAGACAGACAGACAGACGGACTGACTGACAGACAAACAGACATAACAACTGCTATAACCCTCCCACATATGCGTGCTGATGGTTAATAGTTACAGTTGTTCAGCCATTATATATAACTTGCTGAAGTTAAAACTTTGGATAAAGTTTTAATTATAGCTATGTATATAATAATAGGCTGTATTGTAATTATTTCAGCCAACAATGACTGAAACAGCCAAATTATCTACATCATATAATTTAGCAATAGACCACAAGTAAAACAAAGGCAATTGAATGGATACATATAATTGAAATTTAGTCTAGGCCTACAGCAGCAACCTCTCTCTCATTACCTCATCTTCACACCAGGCTAAGGGTCTCCATTGAATTTCATTATAAGTGATATAAATAAATAAATAGAATTATAGCCCGTTACCCGAGCGACCGTGCTTGTCGTCGAGTACTATAAATCTGATATAGTCCCCGGTATTCCCATACGAAAATGGAAAAAGTTGATATAGTTCATAGCAACCACTCAAAGTAAAGGGAAAATGACCTAAGAGAGCTACAAATAGAGTTACTTGTTATCAACAGGCTATAAAAAGTTACAAACAAATAAAAATATGTTTGTATTGCGATTCACAAACCCAAGCCACTCAGGCTTTGCCCTTGTGTCTCGGGATTTGTAAATAGCATACAAACCTCAATATTGGTTTATAACTATTACATAAAAGAATTGTAGTATAGTGCCCTTTAATTAATATTTTCATACATCATATCCAGTTATTCCCTGCCATCACTTTAGCTGTGACTACACACGAACTGTTTCAAACGTATTTTATTTCAATCTTAGGGTAATCATGGATTGCTCAAAGACTCTGTATGCTGTTCTCACTGTGCACATGCTCATTGGAGCAGTACTGCCAATGGAGGGTAAGTATGTGTGTGTGTGTGTGTGTGTACTCATAACTGTGTTATGTAATATGTTTGATACTTGTGGTTAAATAAATGCCACACCCATTACATCACTGGTCTATTTGTAGGTCCATCATTGTTTGTGTGCTATTGAAAATATAAGCGTGAGAGTGAAATGTCCTACGATGTGTGTATAATAAATTACTTTGGATATTATTTATTTCAAAATAACTTTTCGTTGCCTTCTTAATGCTTTCCTCTTCACTTCTATAATCTGGCGACACCTTCAAATTTTCTGTTCATCAAAATGCACTACTTGTTTCCTGGATCAGCCTCGTCATTTAGAAGTAACTCTGCCAACATTAAAAAAATCCAGTTGTCTGAACTATAGAGTACATGTGGGAAATGCATGAGAAAATATTAAATGCTCACGTAATGCAGAAAAAATATCCAATGTGCAATAACTAGTGGTGTGCTTGAGCACAAATGGCGAGTGAGCCTAAAACTACACTATTTTAAAACTATTAGCTCCCCGCAACTGTTTGAATTGAAAAAGAAGCAACAAAATCAAGTCACATTATTTTAACTTTTTCTTTGTGATATTCTTAGTAGTAGTTGTAACGCACAATACTTTCACATATTTGAACATACCTACGCAAGACTTACCTCCGTAGTTAGTCTAGTGGACAATGCATTTTCAAATAAATGCTGTTGAGTAGGGCTTATAACTATGACAAATGGTGCATTAACTTACCAATGCCACTAACTCGAATAGAAATGGAGCTCCCATAAGTTTTAAATGCACCCGCAAAAGAATTCAAAGCAGTAAACAATTCAATTTCTAGGGTGATACGGGTAATGATCGATAAACTGGAGGGTTCTGTTTAGTGAAGTTTGGGACGGGGTCGAACACAGAACAAGCACAAAAATACACAAGGGTCAAATTACAAAATGACCTACGTACGTCCCACACATATTATATAAACAAACAAATATCCCCGATTTTCAATTGTGTCACCTGAGAGTGCCACCCCTGAGAGTGTCTCGCTCGCTTGCCAAATATATTTATATATCAATATTTTTAGGCTGTGACCTACGGTACATATCTCACTGTTCACATATGCTGAATTGTGCAAGCTCACTACCCACAAATACGCTAGTAACTAATAGCAACCAACCTAGCTATTACCAGATCCCACAAAAAAATGTGAGGGTCAAAGTACAAAACTACATTATGTACATCTAATATCCCCGATTTTGTCAGATTCGTCAGCTCGCTAATACATTACGTACTCACTCACTCTCTCATCTCTCCCTCACTCCCTCCTTCACCCACCCACTCCCTCTCAATACTCCTTCTTCACTCCTCCACCCACACAACCACACCCTCCTCCCACCCACCCACTCAATAAATAAAAAGAACGATAACTTTGATGAGTTACATAATTAGTGTTTAATTAGCATCACCTGTGAACCTTGTAAAAATGTTCAAATGTTATTTGTTGTTATTTGTTGTTGTTGTTTACAGATTACATGTTGGAATCAAGGTATGTATATTTTCTCTAATAAATTTGGTTAGCTACAGTACTATGTCTGCACAAAATGGCTGACAGTTGGACTATTTAACCCTTCCAATAACTGAAATTCTTGTTGTAGTTTCTACAATTGACTGTTGAAAAACAAACAACTAAGTTAGTTATCATGTTTATTCCATGTACAAAACTGTAAATGCATAATAATTCAAATTTGGAAATGCATCTAATTTGAACAAAACTTGGTTGACCTCAGATGGTTCTTAAAATAGAAACGGAGCTTAAAAACTAGAACAAAGTCGAATTGACAATTAAACCTGAAGTTAAGTATAAAACCGGATGTAACTCTATGAGATTGGATATCTCATTTGCTGTTGCTATAATATATAGTACCCAACAATTCTAATAAATATAAAAAACTATTGATTGGTTTATAAGGAAGAAATGTCACTAGCTGCTTTAATTGGCTACAGTGGTTTTCTGTCACATGACGACCTTGTACTGTTCAAAATTCTTGATATTAATTATAGGCAATCATTTTGTGTCAAATGTCGAGTGCCAGTTATCTGGCCACTAGTTGTTGATTTATCTTCTGTCAATTTTGAACACCCTGTTCCTTCTTATTTTTTAATAGTGAATTTGCCCATTTATTCATAAATGTCATTTTGTTGTGTTGATGACCCCGTACCACTTCCTGCATTTGTTTGACGATCCCATTCCTATTGTAATGCATAGTTAAACTTAAGTGAACAGTTGGCTGAGACATTTTCTTACTTGATAGGGACTGGCTTAAGGCATGATAAGAACATCATTGTATTTACAATCTTGAATTATATATTTTAGACGACTAGCTAAATGTGAGGACCTAATTAGCTAACAGGATTATAACAAAAAAAAAAAAAAAGACAGCTTAAATTAGATGATGTGTCTTATTTCTTGCAAACTATTAGCATCTGTTTAACAATATAATGTATTCATATAAATTGACCTTTGACCGGGATGGCTGAATATGTAAATATGCAAGTACAAGACAGCAACTCAGGAGATTAGCTTAGCAATTCAGCCGCCCACTTGCAGTATAAAAAAACAGACAAGCTCTTTTTTTATACTTTATAGTTATGAATGGTCAAATTACCACAATATTTTTGCCGACATAGCATTTTTCTAAAAAGATATTTTTAAAAAGCCTACGTTGGGCGCTCCGGGACAGATATTGTGAGTGTCTTGGCCAAATTGGGGCGGTTAGAACTCCGTGAAAGTCCAACATGGATATAAAACACCTCATGTACTATTTTAGTGTTTTGTTGTGTTGACGACCATGTACCAACTAAGTCTGGTTGCATGTGTTGTTATTGATGACCTTGTACAATTTCTTATCTGGAAGTGACATTTGTTATGTTGTTCCTTTCATTGGTGACCCTGTGTGATGACCCTGAACCTTTAATCCTGTGGCATCTGGAAAACCCAGTAGGCATGTACCATTTTAGTGTTTGTTATATTGACGACCATGTATCAACTCTGTCTATTTGTGTTAATTGTATCGAGCCTTCACTCCCTGTACCATTTGGAAAAACAGTCGGTGGTGGTTGTGTTATATATTAGAGTTTGTTGTATTGACGAACGTGTACCAACTTTTGGTGTTTGTTGTGGTGACGATCCTGTACCATTTTCATTTATAAGTGACATTTGTTATGTTGACAATCTTGTTATTCGAGGTGCGCGAGTTAATAAGTTGAGACGCAATAGCAGGTAGCGGCTTATTCGAGGGCGCGAGTTATTCGGGGTGCGCAAGCTATTCAAGGAAATACGGTAGCTAGTCCCCACTATTATAAACCAATAAAAATCTGTTTGTATTGCGATTCACAAACCCACGACACTCAGCGGCTTCGCCCTTGTGTCTCGGGATTTGTAAATCACGTACAAATCTCATTTTTGGTTTATAACTATTAAAATACATACAAATTTATACACCACTGAGAGAGAGAGTCTCTTTTGCTCACTCACCTTTTAGCTAGTGACTTGGCTACATGTACAGAGGAATTTGGAACAAGATTAGGAAACCCAGTCTAGTCAAACCATGGGACAATCTGTATGGATTATTTGAGGTATTGCCAAATCAATAGATAAGTTTAAAATGTAAGACAATCAGTTGAGAGTGAAAGAGAGAGAGAGAGAGAGTGTGTGTGTGTGTGTGTGTGTGTGTGTGTGTGTGTGTGTGTGTGTGTGTGTGTGTTTCTGTGTGTTTCTGCTATTAAATTTGCTAGTGCTATGGATGGAGTTTACCCATTGCAACGTTCGATAAATAGGTGATGAAAGTTTAAATAGCTAATGTGTGCTATTACAATTGGAAAACAATAGGAATTGCAGATAAAGGGTGAGTATAGCTAATGGTCTTTATCTCAAACATGAACAAGAAAATAGTCATGACACAACTTAATGAAAAAAGAAAGGAAAGTGCCTGGCTCTAATACTTCTCATTAGCATTCAGAAACAAGGTATTGTGTATGCAATAATTAATCCTTCTGTGCCTCTTGCTTGCATATCTGTTGTTGTTGTTGTTGTTGTTGTTGCTGCTGTTGTTGTTAAGTTCGGTTTCTAAGATCTAGATTAGCATAATGTAGCTGGAGTCATTAGATCTGTCGTCAAACTAAAATATCACAAACGTTGGGATAGTTCTTGCATAAAATATTTACTGACGGTAAATTGTAATTGTTAAGTTTTGCAAGTGTATAAATGTTAATGCATATATTCTCCATGTTACTTTATAGTGACTTCCCTGTACCAGATTCTACAATGACACTGGAACCTTCGACCTTGATAGTCGTACCCACCTCAACTTCTGAAGCTCCTCCCCCCAACCTGCAGACTTCTACTGCATGGATGCCTACCGTCAGCCCCACCCCAGAACCTGTCCCGCCAACAGACGACGAACCTTTCTTCAATTATTTGAATCAGACTCTCTTCCTTTTCATCCAAAGTATAAGAATAGAATACAGTAAGTCTTAGTGTGGTGATGGATGGATGTGTGCATGTGTGTGTGTGTGTGTGTGTGTGCATGTGTGCATACATGTGCATGGATAATATCTGTAGATATCAAACTCTTTAAATTAGCTATTTCTGCTCTAAAAAAATTTGGAACGTATTTGAAACAGGTTAGAGTAAAATAGTGTATTCTTTGCTAGCAGCCATTGTCCCTGGCTTAGTTTTAGTATGATTTCAGCATTAGCCTGAGGATATGTGTGCACTTTCTCTCTGATTTGAAAGAGACTTCTTGATCATCAGGTGATCAATCTGGTTCCTTCTCTAGAATTCTGACCAATTTATCTCAACTCTGGAGATAGTGTCTGTCTGTTAAATGCTTGTTAGCCTCAGGTGTTGAAATAGAATTGAATCCTATAGCCGCCCACATAATATATTAAATGGATGACAATTCAATTGTTTCAAAATATCATTCCACATTTTTATGGACAGTGTCACTAAACTAAATACTTATTGTTGCCAGTTAGCTTGACACAATTAACTGAATAAATGTGTGTGATGGAAAATTCTGATTTGCTCAATACAACAAGTTTATGAAAACTACAGATGGGTGGGGAAACTACAGATGGGTGGTGGGTGGACCATATAATATAGAGTGGTTGTATTTATTATTTAGATAAGTATTCCTATGTTGTGTCTGGGTCTGAGCTGAAGTCGTTTGAGCTGACTACACTCATGCCAACTGACCTCTCCCTCATTGCCACCTACAATAGCAGCAAAGGGGACAAGGAATTTGAAGTCATTGTAAGCCAAAGTTGAAAAAAAAAATGTTGGTAAAGTGTGTTTTATGTGTGGGTGAGTGTGTGTGTGTGCATGTGAGGATGTAGAGTCGGTACATGTGGTCGGTGTGTTCACACACTGTCGTGTGCAGCATTGTATCGGGGAGTGGGTGTGGCTGTTTGATTGAATCATTCTCTGCTGAAATAATTATAATAATAGCAAATTTTCTCATTGTCCCTGGCTTTATAGCTAGTATTATAAATAATAATAGCAAATTATATATATATGTACTTATTACATGAGTCAGAGTGTGATATGGTGAAATATTTCACGGAGCAGGCTAATTTTATTTTCACGAGCCAGAGGCGAGTGAAAATAAAGCTTGAGAGTGAAATATCTAGCCATATCACTCTGCTGAGTGTAATAAGTGGTTTATTCCACACTACATATCCTCACTGCTGTAGTGTACTGTACTAGGACCTTAACTCACACCTATACAGTTGGCTGTAGGGGTTCCCCAAAACCCCAGCCAGTTATTTTAGCAGACGCTCTAACCAGGTTAGACAGGCTAGCTACACCAGAGGAAGGTAGCTGTAAAAACCCTGAAAAGTGTTGAACTTGACCGGTTGCTATAACTACCAGGGAAATGAGCTTGCCAATACAGCGTGAAATATTGTGAGTTATTTCACTGGTCATGTACCTAAAAATATCATTGTGAAGATACTAGGGTGGAATAAAAAAAATAAAATATATATAATATATATATAAATTAACACCCCATTTTCACCCCAATTATATAGCTAATTAACACCCTTTTATTTTTAACTCCCATTTCCATCCCACTGCAGCACACACCCTACCTTAAAATCTGGTACAAATTAACACATTATTCAGTTTTCTGACTGTTTTGTTTATATAATAAAGAAGTCTTTTCTTTTATCAATTGCTCACTTCCAATGCTAAATATCCATTTACCAAATACAACCATTTTATTTATTTGAAAGAATCAAATGTGTCTAGTTAAGTGACACTAAATGGAAGTTTATCGTTCTCGTTGTGGAAAATGTGACATCACTTATATGTGCTAATTGGCAGATTGCCCTAAACCATTAACACTACATGTGTAAAAATAACCAAATGATTGAAGCAAAGTGAGCATGTGCACAACTATCAAGTCTCCTCCCACTCTAGTCAGCTATAACAGTCACAATAAATATCTACAAACCCTCTGTGGTGTAGGACTATCAACGATTTAATTAATGCAGGGTTGACTCAATTATGTCCTGGGTTATGTGCTTAGTTCTATAGGCCTGGCTGGTTCATTTGTGCACACAAAGAGCACAACCAGTTCTATCAGCTGCAGCTGCATGGTACTTCACACGAATATGTTTAGATAATGATCATTATGGCTGCTGATGTTTACAATTTAACACCCATTCTTCTCACTGCCAATTCCCCACACAACAACCTGCCCACATTCGGGGGGTTGATGGGTGTGTGCTGAGGACAGACATTTCTTAGGTGCCCGTGTGCAGCCCTACAGAACAAACACCAGTGTCTCTCCAACTAATAAATGACATCAACATAATCATAGCGGAGGCTATTGTCGAGTCACTACTCCTAGAATGGGCATATAAAGTGGGTGTGTTACCTCCCCCAGGGTATTGCACATGCAAGGAACGTGAAGCAGTTGGAAGAAGTGACAGAAATTCATGACTATGAATATTCAGCTGCTAGTTGAACCTTGGACGGATTGTCAGCACTTGTGAAAGTAATGGTAGATTTTGTTCTCACAGAGACGTTGGCTAGACAATTTACACACACACCAATTTTTTTTTTTTTTTTGTATTCTGGTTGTTAAGGTTATTTGTGATTTGAGACTGTCAAATAATAGATGGTGAGGACAGATATGGGTGGGGCAGAAGGAGGGAAGGGGAGGGGAGTGTATGTGCGCCATTTAACCAGGTCAGTTAATCATATGCATCTTACCAAATAATTAAATGTCTGACACACTTTGTTATGAGTAAATGATTTGTATTTGTTTGTTCATTTGTTTGTATAATTTTCCTGGATACCAAAATAACACATAATTTTGTGTGTGTTGCGTGGACTATTAGTTCTTTTTTGATAAATTGAGCTCGGGACCTGACGGGAAAGAGGAGTGGCACCTGGACAGTTTTCAGCATCAGAACTTCTCCGAAAATGGCCAACCAATCTACCAGTACTCGGGAACAACCTTCGCCATCAAGACACTGATGGGGCGTGGCTTCAACTGCTGTAAGAAAATTTGAGTTTTCTATTGTTGTTGTTGTTGTTGTTGTTGTTGTTGTTTTGTGGTCATTAATTATTGACTACAGCTAGCATCGAGTTCATTGGGTCCACCCAGGGCAATGATCCGTACTATGCCAGGATGAAATTAACCAACTTATCTCTTCAACCATTTCTCACCAACCGGCAGGTGTCATCGGGTAAGGGATTTGCATCCACTTTAACCATCAAGCACAGCTTAACTCGCCTTGGCATGATGACCTCCTGTGTGGGGAGGAATAGTTAATTGAGGATGTATCAAGTTATGCATGTTTGTTTGACTAATATATTATAGTCCATGACACGTTCTTCACTCAAGGAACTACCTTGAGTGAAGGACTGTTTGTAGCATATTATATATATATATATATAGCTATATACCATGGTTCATTCAAGCCGTCTAAACAGATTGCTCAATTCCGCAGTGAATATATTACATACCCACCTCCTACGAGTGACTAAGTGAATTGTGTTTCATCAAAAATTAGTTTTCATGCGTTTACTATAGCTTTTAATTAGAGAGAGCTAAACAGAGCAGAAGCCAAAGTGCTTATATGGATACAACTTTAGTTTTAACTCATTCTAATAGCACTTGGAGGATGTGCAATCTGATTAATCAGCTTCATTTCCCTCAAGTAGCCTGGGACCTTTGCAAACAAATTTCAGAGTCCCTATAAACCTTGACAATGAATTAAACCTGGCTAGACATAATAGGGAATGCTTGGATGAAATGTTGCTGCAAATATTTGATGAATAACCTGTGGGTGTGTATGAACTGAAGTTGATTGTACTATAAGAATTACCGGGCTGAAAAGTGTATTTTTTAAATTCATATTTACAATACTTATATTATTCCACACAAAATTTAATTATTATCAGCATTTTATTTACAAAGTCTTTGTTTTCATGTAGATTTTGACTCATGCGACACTGGGATTGACTCTGACAGCAGATTTCCGGTAATTATAGACCCTCGTTTCTTGCATGTGTGTGTCACTGTGAATATTGAAATATTTTAATGACCGAGCATGTGAGCTATGAATATCGTTAAACAGAGAACCCATGATGTTTATTTATTCTCACTCTCTCTTCCATTCATCCTCCAGTCAATCACATGATAAATTCCACTCAATTCCAGCGTAAATAAACAACCAGAGACTTACTTTTTAAATATAAGGGGTTGGGAGGGGGAGGGGGAGGGGCATGGAGAACTCATGGCATTTTTGGGGTTTCAAAAATTAGGCGTGACATTTATGAATTCTTTAACCGGTGAAATTATATATATTGTACCATTGTTCTTGGCGATTTGCTATGATTAAAGGTAAATGTCACCTCCAAAGTTCAGGTTATGCAATTGAGGTAGAATTCTCAGTGTTCAAACTTACTCATGGCCAAACTTACTCATGGCCAAACTTTGCCCTTAGCTGGAGTGTTTATTGGAGTTTCAGTTTAAGTGTGTTATGGGAATATGGGGAAAGGGTTTTCACCACAGCCATTTGGATGTTAAAATTATCGCAAGATCCAAAAGAGTGAAAGAAAAAAACTTGTCAATTCTGCAGAATGCGAAACACTAAACAATTGGGCTAACATTTTCTTGATGAATTTAAAGTGTGCAATTCTGACATCAATCACAAGCAACATTTTTACTTGTTCAGTTAAAAAAAAAAAAAACTCTGTGTGTGTGTGTGTGTGTGTTCGTGTGTGTGTGTGTGTGTGTGTGTGTGTGTAGATTGAAGTTATTGTCGGTGTCACTGTTGCTATTTGTATATCAGTGGCGGCTGTCATCATCGCTGTGCTGGCCATCTTTATTAAGAAGTATCAGAAAAGAAAAGACTACGACATTCTCAGTGACTGATTGATCAATCGGTTGATTGATAGTTTTCATTTTAATTCATTTTTTTATTTCTATACCAATTCAGTTTTCAATTTTTTATGCTGTCCTATTTAATTATTATTTAATGTGAAAAATACCCTTAACAAGCTCAATTTCATGACTTGACAATGTAACTATTTTGCACTGTTAACGTGCAGATGGTTGCAAGTGATTCACCTGAAGTGGGAGTGGCTGCTCAAAACGCCCCATTTTACCTTCATAAGCATGCGCAGTGCGATTTCTGCGGGGGAAAAAGGGGAGGATCTCGCTGCAGCCTTTCATTCCGCGACTAAGCGAAAGCCTAGAAGCGCGGTATATTGCTTCTCTACTTTTTCATGACAATGGGGCACTGGAAAGGCCTCGCGATTTTGCTTGTGCTACTTTGGCAGCACAGCGTAGTCTCTTGTAAGTCCCACTTATACGATTTCTCGGACTGTTTTTTTAAGCTGTGGATAGTAGACCCCCAAAAAACCGCCAAGCTGATGGTGGAGGATTAATACTATAAATGTACATTTGCAGGTCAATCAACGTGCAATGAAGGTTCACTTAGGATTCAAGGTGGAAGGACTGCAAATACTGGACGAGTAGAAATTTGCCATGAAAACGAATGGGGTACCATCTGTGACGATTTTTTTGGCACCAACGAGGCCAGAGTGATTTGCAGGCAGCTGCAATACTCCAGTAAGAAATTGTGTGTTGTTTATTTTTTTAACATATTCATACAAAGGGGGAAATAACTGGATAAATTTCTTTCTGACATACCTTTTCTGAGCAATTATCCATATGCTTCGTCTTGCCCCACCTCCTTTTTTCTTCCCAACATGTGCAGCGACTCTTGTAAGGGCTTGTTACTCCGGATTCACCCAATGGGGTGAGAACTGTGGGGAGAATCGGCTGGATAATCTCCCTGGCTGTGGAACTGAGAACCGAGTGGGGCGACTGTCCTTCTCGCGACTGGGGATGAGCACAACTGCAAACCACAACGAGGATGCGGAGTGCTTTGAACAGGTATGTCACTCAAAAAGTAAGAAGTAACAAAAACCTTAAGCAGATACTACCATACAGGCAAAGTTAATCAGTGGTATTTTTTGTTTTTGTTTTTAGTAAGTTAAGGAGATGTTTGTGTTAATATTATACTACGTTAAATGAACGCAAAATCAATTTCTGAACTATCATAGTATAAGATTTTGGCTTCTGAAGCCTTCATCAATTGTGTGATAGTACAAGAGCTTTCTGTCTCACAATGATGCAGGCTTTTTTACTATAATAAGTTTAGTTTACGAAAATTGATTATTGTGTTCATTATTAAGAAAATATTCGTATTAATGTAGATAAAAATGAAATTATTAAGGAGAAGATATTCTTTTGAAAAGTTTTTTTTCAGACAGCCTTCAAGAATGTTCTGTGTAGTTGCTAATAATAGTAGGAGGGATATTTTGATAACTTTGGATAATCAATAATGCACAAAGAACAAGTAAAAAACAGATTCTATAATCTCCCCTCCCCCCACACCCCCCCCCCCCACTCCCTCCCTTACTCCAACCCTCTCCCCCGTGTTATATTCTATATTCCACAACACTACAGCTAACTCTTGCAATCAGGGAGGAATCAGGCTTGTTGGAGGCACTGCAAGTCAAGGACGTGTTGAGGTTTGCAACACCAACATTTGGGGCACTGTCTGTGATGACTTTTTCGGTGCTGTGGATGCCAGAGTAGCCTGTAGACAACTCGGATTCACGGATACAGGTATAAAGCAAAATAGCAAAGCCATATAGTACGTTTGTTTGCTATTTTGAAGGGACGGAAAGAAATTATTTTTTTCTCTAGTTCAGATTTTGTTAATAACAAGTTTTTTCTGTTTTGATAGCCAATGTAATAAGTAACTTCACACTTGTTGTTAATGTTATTCTGTTGCTGTGGTCTATAGGAGCTGTTGCTCTGTACAGCGGATTTCCTAACGGTAATGGAAGGATTTGGTTGGACAACCTGTACTGCAGAGGAACTGAGAATAGACTGATAGACTGTCGTCGCCAAGCCGGCGTGGGGACTCACAACTGCGTCCACAGCGAGGATGTCGGCGTCAGATGCCCAACTTGCACTCAGGGAGCCGTTCGCTTGCAGAGTAGAACTAGAACATTTGGACGATTGGAAATCTGCAACCAGAACGTGTGGGGCACAGTGTGTGAATTCGGCTTTGGTGTGGTTGACGCTCAAGTAGTCTGCAGGCAACTCGGATTCTCTATCGATGGTAAATTATTTATTTCCCCCCCAGTTATTTGAGTAACTGTTGATTCTCTTTGTCAGTAAGTTATAGGATGACCATTGTGATAAATAACTATGAAAGAGTAAAAAAAAAGGCAAAAAACAACAACAACAACAACAACAACCAGCTAGCAACATATAGATTTTTTATCTCTTGTGCAGATGAATGTTGTAATGTAATATTTGCTCTCAAAGTAGTATTCCTCATTTACCTTCTGATTTTTTATAATTGAAACTTTAGTAACATGAAATAAAAATTGGGCAAACTGATCATAATGCTGATCTCAGAAAAGTGCCAAAAACAACAACAGCAACTGGTAGCTACTGCCACTCAACTTTTTTTAATTTTTTTTATTTAATTATAGGAAGTAACTACATCATCACAGAAAAGTATTAGCTAATACAAGAACTTTGATATTATAGAATTATAAATATTATTATAAAGAATTGTGACACAGCTCGATGCATGGGATTTCTAATGCAATAGGTTATCTTAAAATGAGGCACACACATATAGAAGCAAAATGGCAAATGGTTTCAGACATAGACTTATTATCAGCCAATCAATTATTTTGTGCATAATTTATAATAAACTATTAGCACTCGTTGATCTAATTGAATATTGTGCAATTTAAAAACGTTCGTGACTAAGTGACAAGAGCAGACTGAAGCACTGAATGGAGTCACTTCAGTCATCTAGCTAGAAGTCTACTCAACAATCCGTTCATGTCAATAAACCAAGAATGAAATCTGTCTCCCTTAGTGCCTTCCGAATATTGACATCACCTTTCCCTTCTTTTTGCTCTGTAGGAGCCAGAATTGCAAGTGGTGGATTCACCAATGGCGGTTCCACGCAGCAGATATGGTTGGATCAGGTCAACTGTGTAGGTACTGAGGCTAGACTCGCTGACTGCCCAGCTAGATCATTTGGAGATACTCAAAGTTGCGTGCACGTCAACGATGTCGGAGTGGGGTGTGTCAGCTGCACTAACGGGACAGTACGTCTGCAGGACGGTGCCTCCATTTATGAGGGACGTGTGGAAGTTTGCAATGACAATGCCTGGGGTACCATCTGTGAGGACAGATGGGGAGACGCTGATGCCCAGGTTGTATGCAGGCAACTCAACTTCCCAGCTGCCGGTGAGATAGGAAACTGAATGGGATGGTGCATGTGTTATAAACACAGTGTAATATGCAGAGCTTGGGTGTGCTAATAAAGCTTTGGACATAGCATGCAGGGGGAAAAAACACAATAAACAAATCACCAACTGTAACAACCTTTCATCATAGAAATAAGAACAACACATTGCACGAGAATGCTCAGGGGACGGGGGGTATATGTATGCTTTTGAAATTAATAAAAATATCCAGGAATTTAATTTGATTGAAGTGATCTAGCTAGAGGGATCAGTACATCCGTATGCTTGCAAAGCTCAAAAATAATTTTAATCTATGTTCCCGAATACATTTATCCGTGCAGGTGCCGTGGCTCTGTCAGCCAACAGTGTTCTGGACGGAGTTGGCGATGTCTGGCTAACGAATGTGATGTGCTTGGGTACAGAGAGCACCCTCCTATCTTGCCCTGGGGCGACACTTGGATCTGTCAGCACCTGTGTCCACCCTGAAGACATTGGCGTCCGCTGCGTTGCTGCTAACGGTAGGGGCACCTTTCAGTGTTCTATTAGTCACATGCACATATGTAGACATGATATATGTATGTATGTATGTATGTATGTATGTATGTATATAATGAGAAAAACAATACATTATTCCCTCATTAATAACTCAAAGTAGATAGTGATATTATAACTTTGACCCATTACAGTCTGTGATCAAGGAGATGTGAGGCTTCAAGGCGGTGGTCAAACCTATAGGGGGCGTGTCGAGTTCTGCAACGCGAACACGTGGGGATCTGTTTGCGATGATCTCTGGGGCAACGATGATGCGTTGGTCGTGTGCAGACAACTCGGATTTGCAGGTAAGCAGAGCTCCTCTGACATGGTGCATTTTACCAGGTATAACTGTGACATCTAGGTGGATTCCCTATTTATACCGGCTTCACTAATGGAGGCAACTCTCTGCCTATCTGGCTGGACAATGTGCAGTGCGATGGTACTGAACAGCGGCTATATGACTGCGTCTCCAACCCAATCGGAGTGCACAACTGCCGTCATATTGAAGATGCTGGAGTAGTTTGTGCCACGTCAGGTAAGATCACTAGTGACACTCAGGCAAACATTTTAAAAGTACTTCTTAACGAGAGTTGATGATATGATTGCAATTTGATGATCAATAAATCTATAAATTTAATATACAATTAAATAAATATATTAATGAATAAACAAATAAATAGAAATCATCTGCAAAAATTTCACAACTTATTATTACAGTTTGTGACGACGGTGCGGTAAGAATTGCAGCTCAAGTCCGAACCACCACCACTATCGCAGGACGAGTAGAAATCTGCCACCAGAACGTGTGGGGTACTGTCTGTGATGACGGTTGGGGTGCTCTGGATACAAGCGTAGTGTGCAGGCAACTTGGATACGCTCAAACAGGTTAGTCACGTGACCTTCCTTGGAATGTACAAGGAGTGTGGTCATTACCAGTCATCAGGCGTTTAGAGCAATGATTTTAATTTTTAGGATCTGCTGCTCTCATTAATGGAAACGGATACACAAGGGCTGGCGGTGGTCGCATCTGGCTGAGTGACGTGGCTTGCTTTGGGTCAGAAGCTCGACTGTTGAACTGTCCGTCAAGGCAACTTGGCATAGATGTAACTGTGTGCACTCACACTGAAGACTCGGGTATTCGATGCAGAATTGACAGTGAGTTTATTATAAAACCTGCATATCGTATGACCTGTAAATTGCACACGACCCTCGTTAATCTCTATGTATGATCAGTTTCGAATTCGTTCTGATAATAAATATTAAGACTTGGCTTTTTTTTTTTCTTCTCCAAAACTCCACCCCACTCTACCCTCTTTCCTCTTCCTTCCTGCACAGCTTGCTCCACCGGCCAGATCCGTCTGATTGGTACCACCAACAAGGGCAGAGTGGAGATATGCAGGAACGGAGCCTGGGGCACAATGTGTCAGTCTGGCTGGGGCGAGTCTAATGCCATCGTGGCCTGTAGACAGCTGGGATTTGAAACTTCAGGCAAGTTGATGAAACAATATTGAGAGTAATTGGGTTAATTGTTGTTGTCTTTGATCACATGACATGTTCCTGAGTGATGTGAAAAAAAATTTGAATATCTGCATTAAGGTGCAGCTGGGTTTTTGTAAAAGAAAAGTCACAAAGTTGATGTCTCTGATAGTAACGCCAAAAAAGTGATAATATGGCCGCTAGCTAGAGATGTCTCATGGAATGTCGATTAATATTTCATTGATGGTTGTATTTCTGTTTAGGATCCGAAATCATCCCTGGAAACATGACCCCAGATGGCACAGGAACTATCAACACCGCTTCCTGCAGGGGCAACGAGAACCGGCTGATTGACTGTCCTCGTCTCTCTAGTGTTCCTTCCTCTTGTGTCCATTCCAATGATGTAGGAGTGTTTTGCCAAGGTAGCTAATTACCTTTTATTCCTGGAGGTGTTACAGCTATTGTGTGCACGAGAGAGAGAAATTGGCTACGAGTGTAAACTTCAAAGTGTAAATGTACTCTAGCAGTATAAGATTATTTATTGTGTACTGAATCGGCCTATTGAGTGCCTTTACGTTGAAAATGTATTGAATTGGAAGGGGAAGTCCAGAGTTATTGCATTGGGTTACTGCGTCCCCCTAAGCTACATTTTTACGCTTATTGCGTCTCCTGAGGGTCTCCTAATTCTATAATGCCATTCTGTGCCAATTATATTAATTTAGTTAAATAAAATAGCTTCATATGAATGCAGAGACTTTTTAGTACTAGCCATGAGAGTGCTCAGTTCATATAGACTACCACTTGCACTCTGCGAGAAGTCTGTCTAATTCTTTCGGTGGAATATTCTCAATTTTTCGCTTTTCATTATCCTTTTGCACGAATGATAGCTACCACGTTCTCAAGTAGGGTAATGTTTTATTTTTTTTGTTCTTCTAAAAACTTCCGTAATTCTTCTTCGTCAAGACTAACTGATTGTTCACTTCAATGCTACAAGATGGCGGTACTTCTTGCCTTTCACATTCCCTTTCTACTCCACCTTGAATATTAGAGAAAAGATTTTCAATGACTTCATCAGAATAAAAGAATTGAAAGACTTCTTGACAGCATCCATTACATTAGCCACTCGGTTTCTGTGCCATTCGCGCATGACCAGTACACAATAAATTGATATCATTGAATACCGCGGGGAATATCACTCGTCCGTCAGTGGCATTTACTATTGTGCCTGCGGCACTCGTGTAAATGCTAGCCAACAGACTCGTGATATTCTGCGGTATTCAACGATTAATCTATATTTAATAGTAGTAATAACAACAGTAGTAATAGTAGTAGTAATAGTAGTAATAACAATAGTAGTAATAGTAGTACTAATAGTAGTAGTAATAATAGTAGTAGCAATAATAATAATAGTAGTAGTAGTATAGTAAGTAACAGGAACAGTTGTTGTGCTAGTAGCCATAGTGACTATGATGAATAACTATTATATTATGTTATTATTATTGTTGTTGTTGTTATTATTATTGCCACTTTTATCCCATTTTTTCCCTATGCTTTCTTCAGCTCTGACTTGCACACAAGGAGCGATCAGGATTGTTGGCACGACTGGCTACAGCGGCCGGCTGGAAGTCTGCAACGATAACCAGTGGGGAACAGTATGTGATGACTTCTTCTCAACATTTAGTGCTACAGTGGCTTGCAGACAGTTGGGATTCAATCCTGCTGGATCCCGAGTTCTGTCCAGTCGCAGTACTCCAAACGGGAGAGGAACAATCTGGCTAGACAACGTGCGCTGCAATGGAAATGAGACGACTATCTTCAACTGCCCTAAAAACCTGCTTGGCAACCACAACTGCAACCACGGTGAAGATGTTGGAGTTACTTGTAACAGAGGTAAGGTCCTTTACAATCTCCTCACTCAGCCGTCACCCTAACACCACCCTGCCCCATTCATCCCCCCCCCCTCCCCTCTCCCCCCCCATAACACACACACACACACACACAGTGATAGTTTGCTAATGATCACGGTACAGTGAAATTTAACACGGAGACTTAAATAAAAAAAAACGAAACACAAGCAATCTCTATCTACATATTATGATACTATAATATTGTTACACCTCTTTTCCCCTTGATATACATCAGGATGCACACAAGGAGACATCAGACTGCAAGACGGCTCAAACCCCACCCGTGGGCGTGTCGAGGTCTGCAACAACAACGTGTGGGGCACGGTCTGCGACGACTTCTGGAATGCTCCTGACGCCAGAGTAGTTTGCAGGCAGCTGGGATACCCGAGTGCAGGTGCTCAGGTTCTGACTCTACAGAATGTCGTAGATGGCACCGGGACAATCTGGTTGGACAATGTTCGCTGTACCGGAACCGAAAGTAGACTGGTGGACTGTCGCAGAAACTCTTTTGGCTCCCACAACTGTAACCATGGCGAAGATGCGGGTGTGGACTGCCAGGAAGGAACACAGCCATTCAGTAAGAGAAAGAAAACAATAGCAGTGCAGTTTATTCTCATCTCTCTCCCATTTTTTAAAAGCTGACTTTATCAAAAAATACTCTTCTTTTATGCAGTTTGTGCCCAAGACGATGTGAGATTGGTGGGTGGGAGCAACGAGAGAGAAGGCCGATTGGAAGTGTGCAACGATAATGAATGGGGAACTGTTTGCAGCCGCCAATATGGCAATCTGGATGCAAGAGTGGCCTGTAGACAGCTTGGATACCCTGCAGATGGTAAAGATGAAATAACTGTTTGGCTTGCCTGCAATCCATTCATCTTTTCATGCCGACACACCGCACATGCATAAATAACATTTTTTCCACTGCATAAATATTACAGGTGCCCAGGCCTTGTATGCTTCTAGCAATGCTTACCCTCGTGGTACCGGTACCATATGGCTGGATGAACTGAGATGTACTGGCAGGGAATCCTACCTCTTCAGTTGTTCTTACAGATTGATCAGCTTTGCTTGCAGCCACAACAGTGATGTCGGAGCAAGATGCCAACCGGGTGAGTACTTAATTAAACTCTTTAGAATTTCTTGATCAATTGGGTCTTCATGTGGATTTGTTGTTGTTGTCATTGTTTTGTTGTCATTGTTGTTGTTGTCATTGTTGTTGTTGTCTGTGTTGTTGTCAGTATTGTTGTTGTCTGTGTTGTTGTCAGTATTGTTGTTGTCTGTGTTGTTGGCATTGTTGTTGTTGACATTGTTGTTGTCATTGTAGTTGCTGTTTGTTGTTATTATTGTTGTTGTTATTATTGTTGTTGTTATTGTTGTTGTTGCCATTAATGCAGGTTGCACTGAACATGCAGTCAGAATAGTAGGAGGGAGAGATATTTTCACTGGACGTGTGGAGATTTGCTTGAACAATGGCTGGGGGACTGTCTGCAACACCACCTGGACGAACACAGAAGCCACAGTCGTCTGTAACGAACTTGGTTTCTCCTCACTCGGTAAACTAATACCACAGAAAGGCATTTACTTTAAATCTAGCTAGAGATAGCCGTTTGTTGTTGTTGTTGTTGCTGTTGTTGGCATGCACAATGTTATAATATTGAATTAGTGTCATGAAGTTTGAAAAGGAGATATTAATACTTGACAGTATAGACTGACCATATTTATTGCCTTCTTAGGATCTACTACAATAACTACTGGATTTGGGCTCGCTGCTGACGATGAAAAGATTGCCATCGATCGAGTGAACTGCCTGGGAACCGAAGACGGGCTATCCTCTTGCACTTACACCACCTCTCCTGGGTCTACTTGTACCCACGCTATCGATGCTGGAGTTAGATGCACTGACTTACTGGAAAGTAAGCTTTGTTGAATTCAGTACAGTAGGGGAAGGGGTGAATATTGAAATTATTATTAGCTTGGTTGTTATGACTTCTTTAACTGCTACATGTTAGCTATTCACGATGAGTTCAAGTAAAATTTTGTAGCTTAAATAGATATTTTAAACTTTTTAAGCTCTATTAAATTGTTTCTTTTGACATCCAGTACAGCTAGCTAGTTGAGCAGCAGTATTTTACTATGTGGTGATACATCCTCCTGTTCTGTTGTCGCAGCGTGCACACAGAATGAACTCAGGATTGCAGGCGGGAACTCGACCTTTGGACGCGTTGAGATCTGCAACAACAATGTGTGGGGCACAGTCTGTGATGATTGGTGGGGTACTCCTGATGCACAAGTGGCCTGTAGACAACTGGGATTCAGTGCTGATGGTAAGGAGTAGAAAGAAATAAATAGAGCAGAATGCAGAGTGTGATACATATAGAAGCTTTTATGGTCATTATCCATTTTCCTATGTGTTTTTTTTCCTCCCCCTTCATTGCACAAACAGGAGCAAGAGCAGTGTATGGTGGATTTGCTAATGGCGTCGGTGAGATCTGGCTGGACACAGTTCGCTGCAGGGGCACTGAGAGTTCCCTGGCTTTGTGTACACACGATGGATTCGGCAATAACAACTGTGGTCACTTGGAAGATGCTGGCGTATCCTGCCCACCGCCTATCAGTAAGTCATTGAGAAATTGTCTTCAAAAAATGAAAAGAAAAAAAATATGAAAGAATGAAAGAAAAATACTTGTACTAATATCCTTTTCCTTCTACAGTCTGTGTTGAGGGAGACGTGAGGCTGGTCGGACTGAACAGTGCATTCCGTGGCCGTGTGGAGTTCTGCCACAACAACGAGTGGGGTACGGTTTGCGATGACAACTTCTGGATGATCGACGCTCGGGTAGTGTGCCGTCAACTGGGCTACTCACCGGACAGTGCATTCAGAATTTATCCCAACCAAATCCCCGATGGAAACGGAACAATCTGGTTGGACAATGTGGCTTGTATCGGCACAGAAGCTCGTCTGCAAGACTGCCGCGCTAACCCCATTGGAGTGCACAACTGCGGGCACAACGAAGACGTAGGAGTGGTGTGCTCAACAAGTAAGCATATAAAAAAGAAGTTTCATCAATTAAGCTCCACGTAGCATGACACAATATTTTATGAGTAATTCTTTTTCACTATAGATTGTGATGACGGAGATCTCAGGCTTGTGGACGGAGATAACTCGACCATCGGTCGCGTGGAGTTTTGCTTCGGCAATGTTTGGGGAACGGTTTGTGATGACTTCTGGGGTGACCTTGACGCCACTGTGGCCTGCTCTCAGCTTGGGTTTTCTTCAGATAACGCCAGGGCGGTCACATTAGGAAATGGGTACAGGGTTGGCAACAACACCAGCATCTGGCTGGACAACGTTCAGTGCGTGGGGACTGAATCCAGACTCATAGAATGTCCTTCCAACCAGATAGGCTCTCACAACTGCCAGCATTTCGAGGATGCTGGAGTCATCTGCCAGCCTGGTAATATAGTAGTATTGTTATTGTGGTGCCTTTAGTATAAAAACAAAAACAAAAAACAACCTATGTACTATATTTGTAATTGAATAGCTAAATTGCCTAAAAAAAAACTATATTCTTTCTTCTCCATGATTTGATACATTGTTGATTGTTGTTGATTATAGGGTGCGCTAACAGTACCATCAGACTGCAGGGAAATGCAGACTCCAACACAGGCCGCGTCGAGATTTGCTTGAACAACCAATGGGGAACTGTCTGTGACATGAACTGGGGTGATGTTGATGCCAGGGTAGTTTGCAGACAGCTGGGATTTTCCACGGCAGGTAACAATGTAACAATGTTAAACATAAACTTTACAAAATGTATGAAAATGTTAGCTATAGCTACATATTCACCAATATTTTGGTGATATGTTGTTGTTGTTTTTTGTTTTTTGTTTTTTTAAACTTTATCTGCTGTGGTCACACTTCACGCATGCATATCTAATTCTCAGGAGCTACTGCTCTGTATAGTGGATTTGACAATGCTGCATTTGACACCAGGATCTGGCTCAATAGAGTGCAGTGTAGAGGAACCGAGACCAGGCTAGTGGACTGTACAAACACAACTTCAGTTTCCGGCTGCAACCACGGTCGAGATGCCGGCGTGACCTGCCAGCTCCGTAAGTCTTTATCTCTGACCGTTTAGAAATGTGTCATAAAAATTACATCTTGAATATCCTCTGGGATCAAAATGTTTTGGTTTATTCTTATCAATATAGCTACTTGTAAATGTTCTATATTAATAAATATATATTTCTAACACAGAAGACATAGTAAAGATGCATTCTAATTATTTTGTTGTTGTTTTTCCTCATTCATTTAGTATGCATCCAAGGTGAAATAAGACTACGAGGTGGCAGCAACGCCATGACTGGAAGAGTAGAGGTGTGCAATAATGGAATCTGGGGAACAGTCTGTGATGATGTTTGGGGAGCCAGAGATGCCCAGGTTGCCTGCAGACAGCTTACATATGCATCAACTGGTGAGATTTCAGCTTTGGCAGTTAGCATTATATAGCTAACAATTCATCACTTTCACTCGCTGGGATCCTGTTAGCCGAAAGTTACGATAGGTGTGGATAACTTTCATAAAATTTTTGTTTTGCGTGTGTGTGTGTGTATGTATGTATGCGATACAACAGGTGCCGTTGCCTTAAGAACTGGCTTCACCAACGCTGACACAAGCGTCCCAATCTGGCTGGACAACGTGAACTGCGTCGGAACAGAGACCAAGCTCATTTTCTGTCAGAACACTGGCCTCGGTCAGCACAACTGTGGCCATATTGAGGATGCCGGAGTGAGATGCCAAGCAGGTGATGATCATTAAAAAAAAAAAAAATTTCAAGTACTGTACATGCTTGAAATTTTTTTTGTTTGTTTTGTAGGCTGTGTCACGGGTGATGTGAGGCTTCGTGGTGGCAGTACGCTGACTGGACGTGTTGAGATCTGCTACAACAACGTGTGGGGCACAGTCTGCGATGACCTCTGGGGACGTTTAGATTCCAACGTGGTTTGCAGACAGCTAGGCTTCTCCGATGTTGGTAAGGCTACTGAAAAAAACAAAAACAGAGATATCAGAGAATGACTCGAAATGAAATTATGTGCACAATGTATTTGTTTTGCAGGAGCGTTTGCACGCTTTAATAACTTCCCCAATGGCAATGGGCAGATCTGGCTGGACAATGTCCGCTGTACCGGAGACGAGGACAGGCTTATTGACTGCATGGCAAATGCTTTGGGGTCTCACAACTGTGTCCACAATGAGGATGCAGGTGTCCTCTGCTTGCCACCAACCGGTAAAGGATTGTTACAAATAAGGACTTGCTTCCTTTTTTTTTGTGCAAATTTAGCATGCATTGTATCAATTATGGATGATTCTTTTTTTTTCTCTTTCAGTGTGCACTCAGGGGGACATCAGACTCAGCGGAGGCAACACCACGTGCGGGCGAGTGGAAGTGTGCAACAACAACGAATGGGGCACCGTGTGTGATGACAACTGGGGGACTCCTGATGCCAATGTAGCCTGCAGGCAACTAGGCTATGCTAGCACAGGTCAGTCCATAAATCATCACTGTGCAAAAAAAAAAAAAAACAAGTCGAAATTGTAATCACCATGTATTGTATCTTGTGTATTGGTTCTTACAGGGGCCCGAGCCTTTTCAGGGCCCCAAGCCCGTACGGCACAGTTATTTACCATGGCGCAAGGATGATGTACCCATTTGGCTGGATGGTCTCAACTGCAGAGGCTCCGAGAACTCCCTCTTTGCTTGCTCCAAGAATGCCGTAGGAATCCACAACTGCGACCACAGCGAAGATTCCGGAGTGTGTTGCAGAGCAGGTCAGAATCAGAATAGGCCAGAAGGAGGGAGGGCTATAGGGGGGGGGGGGGATGACTACGGTTACATGCATAGGAGGAGGATGTAGGGTTACGTACGCAGTGGAAGGCTACTGCATTGAGCAATGCTAGCATATCCTGGTTGCCTATGGGCAGGCTACATTGGGTGGGTTGGTATGTGTGCCAGAGCTTTACGTCTATTAAGTGATTTCATTATGTCTGAGGTGTATATTGTAATCTGTACGAGGTTCACATTTTTTTTTGTTGAATTTCTTCTCTCACATCCTCTAGGGTGTGACTTCGGAGCTGTTAGATTGCTAGGAGGACTCAACAACCGTGAGGGAAGAGTGGAGATTTGCTACAACAACGTCTGGGGCACGATCTGTGACGATGCTTGGAGCCATGCAGACGCTCAGGTAGTGTGCAGGCAACTCGGGCTAGCCACGATTGGGGCATTGGCCATCACCTCTGGCTTTGAAGTCGGCTCTGGCAGAATCTGGCTGGACCAAGTGCAGTGCCGTGGAAACGAGACCCTTCTGATCTCATGCCCGGCTCGTCCCATTGGTACTCAGAACTGCATGGGTGATCACAATGAAGACGCTGGAGTTCGCTGCCGAGCAGGTAAAGGGTCAAACTCACACACACACAGAGCTACACAGTTACGTACATAGCTACCTGTTGGAAAAGAAGTACAACAAAGTGTATGGAATGATAATATTAATACTAAGTCCAGTAGTAAATCTCATCTTGTTGTCCTTATCTTTATTTAAAGCTGCAATTTCACTTTATGTTCCCTCACAGGTTGCCCTCAGTTTGCCCTCAGGCTAGCTGGACAGTCTGCTGATGCTCTTCATGGGCGTGTGGAGATTTGTTACAACAACTTGTGGGGAACAGTTTGTGATGACTCCTGGGGCAGTCTTGACGCTCAGGTGGTGTGCAGAGAGCTTGGGCTTAGACCTACCGGTAAGTATACCAACAGAAGTACTATTCAGGGGGGGAGTGAGGGGGGCATGAAACATGGGAACTTACAAAATATCAGATACTATCATAATCAAAAGCTCTGAACTAGAGCATACATACATACATACATACATATATACACACAAGCTTCTATTTATGTGGGTGAGCTCTAGAAAAACAGCAGCAGCAGCAGCAGTAGTAGTAGTAGTAGTAATAGTAGTAGTAGTAGTAGTAGTAAAATAGTCCATATTTGTTATAATTACAGGTGCTGTAGCACTTTTCGGCAACTTCCCCAATGGGATAGGTCCCATTTGGCTGGACGACGTGGGATGCACTGGCACTGAACTCACTTTGGCATCCTGTCGCCACAGACCTTACGGACGGCATAACTGCGTCCACAGTGAAGATGCTGGAGTACGATGCCTAGCTGCACGTATGTTACCTTTAATGCAAATGCACGAACACTGCTAGCTATATAATAATAGCAAATTTTCTCGTTCTAACAGCCAATAATATTGTTAATTAAAACTTAACTTGGGTTAAGTTTTAATTAACAACATTGGCTGTTAGAATGAGAAAATTTGCTATTATTATAATTATTTCAGCCGAGAATGACTGAATTATACTATATATATACACACGTCACATGCTCATTAGTGCTTGTTTTATTGTTAAAAATGCAGTCTGTCAAGAAGGAGATTTGAGGATTCAAGGCGGCCGCTTTGTCGGCCAAGGTCGTATCGAGATCTGCCACGAGAGTGTCTGGGGAACTATCTGTGATGACTCCTGGGGCACTGTAGATGCCGCAGTCGCTTGCAGACAGCTTGGCTTCCCCGGAGGAGGTAAAGGAATAATAATGATTGTTATTTAGTTTATAGTCACAAGATCTCCAAACTATACCCTGCTTGTATCATGGTCTATAGCTATTAGCTATGACAATGTTACTACAACAGTACTGTAAGGAATGCAGTATACACTAGGACACCACGAAATATTATACACTGGGGTTCATATAGTATACTAGTATTATATATATATACATACACTGTAGGACAGTCACAAACTCTAAACCATATTATGTCTCTGTTAAACTTGTGGTGTTTTTTTTTTTACAGTGATCTACTTTCTTGTATATTTGCAGGTGTTCTGGCCAGGACTGGAGGTTTCGCTAATGGAGCAGCACAGCAGCAGATCTGGTTGGATGACTTGGCCTGTACTGGAAGGGAAAACAGACTCACAGACTGCCCAGCTAGACCCTTTGGTATGCACAACTGTAACCACCAAGAAGATGCCGGTGTCCTCTGTCCTTCAGAGCGTAAGTTGCTGTACATTACAATTTGTTTCAGTGATTTCACAACAGGTTTTAAATTTTACCAGTGTAGCGGACTGGTTCTAGCGAGTAAAGTGGTCTAAAATTTACTAATTTTCACTATTTATTGGTGTATTTGTTAACAGCTTGCAGAGAGGGGAGCTTGAGACTGGCAGACGACCTTCAGGGCAGAAACAACACTGGAAGACTTGAGTATTGCCACAACAATCTCTGGGGGACTATTTGCGGAAACGGTTTTGACGTCAACGATGCCAGAGTGGCTTGCTACCAATTAGGATTCAACCGAACTGGTATGAAATAAACACCTACAACAACAACAACAACAACAACAAATATCAACCACAACTGCAACTACTACTATTACTAATTTCTGTCATGTTTGTGTTTAAAGGAGCCGCGGTCTTGGCAGCTGGCTCGGTACGCGATGCTAATGGAAGACAGATTTGGTTCGACAATCCCCGCTGCACGGGCAACGAACTCACTCTGGCAGCTTGTCCAAAGAACGGCTGGGGTCGGTTTGCCTCCTCCTGCAACTTCCATCAGGGAGACATCGGAGTCACTTGCCAACAGTTCAGACCAAGTAAGATCAATTTTATCTGAAGTAGTACTTTTTTTTTTAATCGGAATTGATTCACAATTTTGTCTTTCATTTATTTGCAGTTTGTACTCAAGGAGACCTTCGACTGGTGGGAGGTGCCAACAACCACACCGGACGACTGGAAGTCTGCAACTTGAACCAGTGGGGAACGGTCTGTGATGACTTATTTTACCTTGTTGATGCCAGAGTAGCCTGCAGGCAACTCGGCTTTTCTGATGCAGGTGTGTGTTCATGTGTGAGTTTTGTGCCTGGATGTGTGTGCATGTGTGCATGTGCGAGGTTACGCATGTGTTTCCACAAATATAATCTTGTGATATGTTGCATATTGTTCAGATGCCACACCTCTCACTGGAAACCAGGTGACTGCTGCGGCAAACAGCGTGCCCATCTGGCTGGACAACGTTAGATGTGGCGGCAATGAGAACAGACTCATAGACTGCAACCACAATGCCCTCGGAGTCCACAACTGTCGCCACAGCGAAGATGCCGGAGTTGCATGCGTTGATTCTGGTAAGTAGAACTTCACACATTCACATTGAATAGATAATGAATGAGTGAATGAATGAATGAGTGAATGAATGAATGAATGAATGAATGAATGAATGAGTGAATGGAATGAGTGAATGAATGAATGAGTGAATGAATGAATGAATGAGTGAATGAATGAATGGAATGAGTGAATGAATGAATGAATGAGTGAATGAATGGAATGAGTGAATGAATGAATGGAATGAATGGAATGAATGAATGGAATGAATGAATGAACAAATGAATGAATGAATGAACAAATGAATGAATGAATGAATGAATGAATGGATGAATGAATGAATGAATGAATGAGGGTTTTTTTATGAGACTGGGGTTAGTTAGTGAATTGAAGTGCAAATTACACAAACTCCCACATGATATTAGTACAATATTCACACTTCTGATACTACGTTACTGTTCTAACCACCTTCTCTATTTCAATCTCCCCTAGTGTGTGTCCAGAGCAGTGTTCGATTGCAAGGAGGAGTCAACCAGTTCACGGGACGTGTAGAATTATGCTTAAACAACCAGTGGGGTACTATTTGTGACGGCCAGTGGGGTGCAGGTGATGTCAGAGTATTGTGTCGCCAACTTGGCTACTCCCCCAATGGTAAAGGATTAATAAAAAATAATAATAAATTTATTTTAAAAACTGCTTTCTTTACAATTTGCAGGTGCCGTTGCTCTTACTTCTGGTTTTACCAATGCTGGCGGTAATGTGCCCGTTTTTTTTGACAATGTCAGGTGTGGCGGTGGAGAGCGAAGGCTGATTGACTGTGGTAGGACTGGTGGCTCTTGCAGCCATACCCGCGATGCTGGAGTGAGATGCCAAGGAGGTAGGTCTGTGTGAAATGCCGACGAATCATGCTCAAATTATGACCAATGAAAGGAAATGATAAAAACAAACAAACAAACAACAAATATTCCTATAAAGCCAAAAAAAAAAAAATCTTGGCTAATATAAGACAAAATATTTCACAAAATGAAGTCTTATGTATGCATTTAAACCATAGTTGTTACAATATTTTACCTGTACCCCCCCCCCCCCCCTCCCGCTTCTCCTCCTCCTTTTTTCTTTTTTCTTTTCAGGCTGTATGACTGGAGACGTCAGGATTACTGGCAGCAATTCTTTCCGTAATGGCCGTGTTGAGATCTGCTCCAACAACATTTGGGGACAAATCTGTGAAAACCAGTGGGACAACAATGATGCAGCTGTTGTATGCAGACAGCTCGGCTTCTCGCCAACTGGTAAATAACAACAACAAGAATACCAACAACAACAATAGTAACAACAACAACAATAGAAACTACAAAGCAACGACACAGCAACACGATGGCAACTAAAGAATGTTGACAAATAAGTGCAAAGTCTGGAAAGCATTTGATCCTTTCGTTTGTTGTTTGTTCTGCAGGAGCCGCTGCTATCTTCACTGGATTCCAGAACTCCGTGGGTACCGTCCACTTGGACAATGTCAGGTGCACTGGTAACGAACAGACGCTGATGGAATGCCCGGCGAACCCCATCGGCATGACAGACTGCACTGATGTAGAAAACGCTGGAGTGAGATGCGAACTGGGTACGAAAGGGGCATGGCTATTTAATGTCAGATGACTATCACATGTCATGTACATATTACAAGGATGTAAAATGTCACATATTCCGAGTGATTTAAAACAACTTGAAATGAGGATTGCTGATCTTGCAGAAATTGAAATGGCACATGCTCGTATACCTTTCTTTGCCTCCGTCACTAACTTTCTCACTCTATTCTTTCCCTACCATGTTTGTGTGCATAGGTTGTGATGATGGTGATATTCGTCTTGCTGATGGCAACACTAATCTGAATGGACGTGTTGAGATATGCTACAATAACACCTGGGGAACCATCTGCGATGACTTCTGGGGTGTGCGCGATGCCAACGTCGTCTGCAGACAGCTCGGATTCAGACCGTCTGGTCAGTATACCAACATAGCTATATATAGATAGTCCCTCATTCTCAAAATTTGCTATTATAGATAGTCCCTCTAATACAAATTGGATTCTTTCTAGCATTATGCCACCCGAAACATAAAATGTCTAATTTTACCTTATTTATTGGCAGGAGCACGAGCTCAGCGTAGCGGCTATCCTGATGGCACGGGTCCGATCTGGCTAAGTGAGCTCAGTTGCTTGGGCGTTGAGAACAACATCTCCGAGTGCAACAGCACGGCCTACGGAGTCCACCACTGCGACCACAGAGAAGATATCTTTGTTCAGTGTCAACCGGCCCAACCTGTTCCAGGTAAGAGACTATATCAAGATAGTCTAGTATACACAACCCCGCTGGTTTTAGCTAACTTAATTTTTTCATTGTGCAAAACAATACAGATCAACAATATTATTATTATTATTATTTTTTTTTTTTGTATTCAGTGTGTGCCACAGGACAAATTCGTCTCCAAGGAGGCTCAGCTACCAGGGGAAGAGTTGAGATCTGCAACAACAACGTGTGGGGCACAGTCTGTGATGACTTGTGGGGTACTCCTGATGCACAAGTGGCCTGTAGACAACTGGGACACTCCACCACAGGAGCTACAGCTCTAAGACTTGCACAAGTTCCAGACGGCACGGGCCAGATCTGGCTGGACAATGTCCAGTGTCGTGGCACTGAGACTAGACTCATAGACTGTCCTGCTAACAACGTGGGCATTCACAACTGTGTACACATCGAAGATGCCGGAGTAAGCTGCCGAGCCAGTACAAGTAAGTAGGATCTTCTGAAGCTACAATTTCCAACTTTACCAGATGACATTGCAGAACACAGCCGTATAGCCAGTGCCATTTCTGTAGAGCACATTGGATTGCTGTTATTTTCATTGCTGCTATCATTGTTTTTCTCGTACAGCTTGCACTAATGGAGACTTGAGACTAATAGGAAGTTCATTGGCCGGAAGACTGGAAGTTTGCTGGAACAACGTGTGGGGCACCGTCTGTTCGGATGGGTACTCGTCTCAGGAGGCCGCTGTCGCCTGCCGACAGCTTGGCTTTAGTGATGCAGGTAAGTAGGTGTAGCATTTGGTTTCTTCATCTGCCTGGTTCCGGAAACTCTAAATAGTGGAGCACTATTTTAATCATCATCATCATAATAATCGTAATCATCATCATCATAATCGTAATCATCATCATCATCATCTTGATCATCATCATCATCATCAATACTATATCAATATCATCATTATTACATTTACGTAGGTGCTATCCCACTCTATCAGCGTCTTTCTACCAGAGACCCGTTCACTGCCGGCACAGGAAGTATCTTGCTGGACAATCTGAACTGTAACTCTAGTGAACTCAGACTCATAGAGTGCCCTCGCGGACGTCCCATCGGAAGCCCCAACAACTGTAACCACGCCAAGGATGTTGGTGTGCGATGCGAGCCTATTGGATTCAGAGGTACGTGGGTGGCTGACAGGCTATTGAGAGAAGTGAATGGAATTATTTGATTACTAGTCTGTACTCTCCAGAATGCAAGCATGTGTGTTATAAGATAATTAAAAGAAATTTTTTTAAAAATTATACATAACAGTCAATTTTATTTTAGCAAGCAATTTTCATCATGTCCGTGTAATTAACATTTAGATAATGTTGATGTTTCATTATGTTAATATCATTGTTTTAGATGTCTGTCAGAATGGCCAGATTAGGCTGGCTGGTGGCAACAACCCAAGGGAGGGCAGAGTGGAAGTGTGCTATTACAACCAATGGGGAACCGTCTGTGATGATGCCTTCGGTTTCTTTGAAGCCAAGGTCATCTGCAAGCAACTGGGATTTGCCAATACCAGTAAGAAAATCCAACAATTCTAGCTACCTCAATGCCTGGTGTTCAAGCACCTCTTGATTCTCTCCCTTTTTTTTTTCCTTTCTTTTTTTCTCCAGCTGCCACTGCTTTTGGGTCTGCCAGATTTGGTCAGGGCGCAGGACCCATAGTAATGGACAACGTTGCTTGCACTGGTAATGAAGACAACTTGTTGAGCTGTCCGTCCACCTTCAACCACAACTGCAACCACCGTGAAGATGCCGGAGTTCGCTGCTTCAGTGTCACAAACTCAAGTAAGCATTCAATACATATTTGCTTTGTGGCCTAACATTTTTAACTTAAAATTTTTTTTTCTTCATAATGCAACATAGCTACTGTTACAGATACAACAGTTGTTTTTTTTGTGGGTGGGGAGGAGGGGGAAAGAGTTTATCTTCCTTAGTTGCTTTATTATATCAAAAGCACACACACACATCAACCTACCTCGTCAGCTGTTTTACCGCACTTCTTCTTGTGTTTCAGTTTGTGAGACAGGTGCAGTGAGACTGAACTACAACATCAATCGAAACCGAGCCACCGGAGGCCGAGTGGAAGTATGCAACGACAACCAGTGGGGCACCGTCTGCGATGACGACTGGGGCTTCAAGGACAGTCTCGTGGTCTGCCGCCAGCTGGGATGGAGAGGAATATGTAAGTCTTTAATGGAAGGCGACAGTTGAATGGGAACTAACGATATGTTTTTACTTGAGGCTCATAATTTAAGGCTCAATATTGCGGAGCTGGCAATATGACTCATAAACTAGTACTACGAATGGGCGTGGTATATGATAGCCATCTTTGTATTTTTCCTTTCACCATATTATACATGTACATGTTTGATTGATTGGATGAACAAAAAAATTGTGTCCTTAGTTTCCGGCTTTGTGCTAGCTGTATACAGTCAATACATTTTCACTGAGGGCGGAATTAACAATGCTGGACTATTGTGTTTCATGTTGATCTGTTTGTCTTGCAGCTGGGACCGGTGGAGGCAGAGCATTTTACGGACGGGGAACCGGCCAGATCTGGCTGGACCAAGTTCGCTGCCAAGGATACGAAAACAGACTCTTCAATTGCCCTGCCAATCCACTTGGCCGTGACGACTGCACACACGCTGAAGATGCCGGAGTCAACTGTGGCACAGGTAATGCAAACATCCATTAGTGTGATTACCACTACTATTACTACTACTGCTATTGTGACTCATTTAAAGGGTGCTCCGATGGAGACATTCGTCTAGCCGGTGGTAGGAACGCCACCCAAGGTCGCGTGGAACTCTGCTACTTGAACAACTGGGGCACTGTCTGTGATGACTTCTGGGGTACTCAAGACGCCAGGGTTGTCTGTCGCCAGCTGGGATTTGGAGGTCGAGGTGAGAACAAAACACAAAATAATTAATTACAAACAACAGCTGCAGGGAAATGACTATAATCTAGTAAAATGATGTTGTTGTTTTTTTTTGTTTTACTTTCAGTTGATGTGAGCTTCCATTTGAGAGCAGCTTTCGGACAAGGTAGTGGAAGGATCCACTTGGACAACGTCCGGTGTGCAGGCACTGAGAGCAGACTGCTTGATTGCCCGGCCAACTCCATTGGTACCCACAACTGCGTCCACAGCGAAGATGCTGGAGTCACCTGCAATGGTTAGCAGAACCCATTCTATACTTATTGCTTGCCACATACCTCCTTCCTTCCCCATTTCCCCTGCCTCTTGCCCCTCTATTTCCTACCTCCACCAACTTTTACTGATGTTTGATTGAATTGTTGTTGTAGTGGGTTGCGAACAAGGAAGTCTTCGATTGGTTGGAGGAAGTGTCGCTTCAGAAGGTCGTGTTGAAATCTGTAATGACGGAGGATGGGGTACAGTCTGTGACGACTTCTGGGGCAATGCTGACGCACAGGTGGTCTGCAGGCAGCTTGGATTTACTCCTCTAAGTGAGACAATTATTTATATCAAACTAACTCTTTTTATTTGCTAAATGCCCAACTTCTTTTCAGATGCTCTTGCTATCTCGTTTGCTGCATTCGGACAAGGAACTGGTCAGATTGTTTTGGACAATGTCAACTGTGGGGGTCAGGAGCTCCGTCTCATCGACTGTCCGGCTAATGCACTCACTGTCCATAACTGTGCCCACTCTGAAGATGCTAGCGTCAGATGCTCCAGTAAGTGTTCCCTGCGTATCACTTCTTCACCACCAGCATAGCTGGCTAGCGTGAAATAACAAGAACAATAGTGAGATAAAGCTAGAAGCTGATGGTGCATTGCATATACGACTGTCTACTTCCATGAATGAAGCATTGATAATTCAATAGTAACTTCATATGTAAATCCAGTCTTTGATATAACATTTTTACGAGGCTGTGACGAACACACTAACATACATAGCGTACTAGATTGACTCTCTCTCTCTCTCTCTCTCTGCAGCTCCTTGTACTCAAGGTGCCATCCGGCTAGCCAATGGAAACACACCACTGGAAGGACGTGTGGAAGTCTGCAATAACAACCAGTGGGGTACCGTCTGCGACGACGCTTGGGGAACACCCGACGCCACTGTGGTGTGCAGACAACTCGGGTTCTCCACAACTGGTGAGAAATCAACTCTTAAACTAGTCAGCATATTTAAGAGAGGAAATTGGAGGAAAAAACAACAACTAAATTTATTTTGTCTACTCACTTTACAGGTGCCCAGGCATTTGCACGTGCTACTTTTGGACGAGGAGTGGGTTCCATTGTTCTCGATCAAGTGAACTGCGCTGGAACTGAAGCTCGTCTGTTCTTGTGTCCATCTAACCCACTCGGAGTCCACGACTGCTCTCACTTTGAAGATGCCGGTGTCAGATGCCGGAATGGAACCGCCGAAGGTATGAACAGTACCTAATGCAAACAACAACAACACTGTAAACAATAACAACTTAACAACACCTAACATCTTAACTACAACAAAATCTTAACAACAACAACAACAAATAAAGTTTGCATTAGTCCTTATAGTTACATACAATGTGTTAATTGTCATTTTTGGTGTCCTTCACTAGTTTGCGTCCAGGGAGCACTCCGTCTGCAAGGAGGCGCTAACGAGTTTGAAGGTCGCGTGGAAGTCTGCAACAGCAATGCCTGGGGCACAGTTTGTGATGACCTCTGGGGTACTGTTGATGCTGGAATAGCCTGCAGACAACTTGGATATTCATTCACAGGTGTGTGTGTGTGTGTGTGTGTGTATGTTTGCATACATAGGCATGAATATTCTCATAGCTTCGATAATGTGAACCTATACACTATTTCTGTCCTTGTAATTTTCTTTCAGGTGCAACTGCTTTAAGCAGAGCTCCATTCGGACAAGGAACAGGAAACATTTGGCTGGACAACCTTCAGTGCACTGGTAATGAGATCAGACTAATTGATTGCCAGAGCAACGGTCTGGGCAACCACAACTGTGCCCACTCTGAAGATGCAGGTGCCCGCTGTATCCGCTCCTCAACCTGTGAGTTGGCAACTACGACACACACACACACATCATACACGTCCAAATTTTCCCTCCTGTAGTGATTATGTATGTGATTTCTGTGACTGTTAGAGTGAATGCATTACTTTTTTCTCCTTTCTATTTTGTTTTGCAGCTTGCAATACCGGAGACCTTCGTCTGGTCAATGGCAACACTCCCAACGAGGGCCGTATCGAAGTCTGCCAGAGCAATATCTGGGGCACAGTCTGTGATGATTTCTGGAGTACTTTTGATGCCACTGTAGCCTGCAGACAACTTGGCTTTTCTATAACTGGTAATTTTTTAGACTTACTTAAGAAATTGCTCATAGAAGTATTATTTGATGTATTATGTGTTTACACTCCATCTGTGAACTTTACCCTCTCTAGGTGCCACCGCTCTGCCCAGGGCTCCCTTTGGCCAAGGAACTGGACCTATATTGCTGGACAACCTGTTCTGTAGCGGTACCCAGCTGTACCTTATAAACTGTACTCACAATGGACTTGGAAGCCACAACTGTTTGCACTCTGAAGACGCTGGACTCAGATGTCCCAACAACAACACTGTCACCTGCACCAACGGAGATGTCCGGTTGGTGGGAGGAAGCAACAACTTCCAGGGACGCGTTGAGATCTGCTGGAACAACGCCTGGGGAACAGTCTGCGATGACTTCTGGGGAAATACAGATGCTCAGGTCGTGTGCAGGCAGCTGGGATACAGAACAGCTGGTGAGTTGGTTGCAAAGAAAGACTCGACACTGCCAGAAGATGGATTTTGTTTTTACTAGCTATAATAAATAATAATAACAGTAACAAAAACAACAACAATAATAATAATAATCCTGTATTAAATGTTCTACTTAATGCATAATGAAAATAAAAACAAGGTTTTAGTCACAGAATTAGGCACGAGTTATTCAAACTGAAGAGAGAAGGTCTATTGTGTTCAGTTTTTAATTTTTCAGTATTTTAACTCCATTGTTATTTTTGGTTTTGTCTCCTCCCACCTTCAGGTGCTATTGCTATAAGCCGGGCTGGATTTGGTCAAGGAACTTCCCTATCTGCCATTGTACTGGACAACGTGGGATGTCTTGGTACTGAAGCTAGACTGATCCAGTGTAGCAATGGAGGAATTGGTGTCCATAACTGTGCACACTCTGAAGACGCTGGAGTAACCTGTCCCTCTTCACAAACTCCTGGTAAGTACTCAGTAAAGAATAAACTCAAAGTAATTTCATTCAAAAATTTACACTTCTGTGTGTATATTATTTCTCTTTCACGCAGCTTGTGCTAACGGTGACATCAGATTGGTAGGAGGAGCTAACATCAGAGAAGGTCGCGTGGAGTTCTGCAACAACGGTATATGGGGTACTGTCTGTGATGACGCTTGGGACACTCTGGATGCTAACGTGGTTTGCAGACAGCTTGGATTCTCACCATTCGGTAAGAAACAGAAAACGCGGTAAAAAAACTGCTTGATAGACCTTATTAATACCAATTCTCTTTTTTTCTCCAAGGCAACACTGCTATCATCAGAGCCTTCTTTGGACAAGGAGCTGGTCTGATCTGGCTGGACAATGTCAACTGTGGTGGTACTGAGGCCAGGCTGGCAGACTGTCCCGCTAACCCCATAGGCAGCCATAACTGCATCCACGCTGAAGATGCTGGAGTCAGGTGCCAAGCTCTCGGCAGTGTCACTCCGGGTAAGTGATTTAAGTAATCGAGCAGATAAATAAGATGGCTATGTAAAGAATCGAACATCTGACTAAAAGTTAATATTCTCTTTTTTTTTCTTTTTTTTCCCCTTTTCCTCAGCTTGTACAAGTGGTGATGTAAGACTAGCAGGTTCTGGTGGTAGTACCGTTCAGGGACGTGTTGAGTTCTGCTCCGCTGGTGTGTGGGGTACCGTCTGTGACGACCTGTGGGGAACAGCTGATGCCAATGTCGTGTGCAGGCAGCTGGGATTCAGTGGCACTGGTGAGTCACTAATGAATCAAGTGCATCGGTTAGAAGTTGATCTAAATACAAAAATTTAGTATTGACTTATCAAGTACATACATACAAAATGTACAATAATAATTTAGTTTTGTGGTTTATTGTTTACTTATCAAGTATTGTATGATTATCAAGTCTTCAATCTTTTTGTCTCTTAACAGGTTCTATTGCACTCAGCTTTGCCGCTTTTGGCCAGGGCACCGGTCCCATACTCCTGGACAACGTTGGCTGCAGAGGTACTGAGCGTCGACTGGCTGACTGTCCCGCCAATCCTGTAGGAGCTCACAACTGCGTGCATGCCGAGGATGCCAGTGTCAGCTGCTCTGAGGTCGTCACTGCCACGCCTGCTCGTAAGTGGCTATAACCGTTCAAGTATTCCAGTAAATTATACAGTGCCTCAAAATGTTTTTAACTGGTTGGAATATCTGGAATTACTGTGTTGTAGGTCTTTATCTGAACTGGTTTTATTTTTTTAAAGTTTGCATCCAAACATTTCAGTTTTAACAGCCAATAATGTTAATTAAAACTTAACCCAACATTTCGACTTCTTGCCGAAGTCCTCTTCTGGGGTCAACAAACTTACAGAAGTCGAAACGTAGGGTTAAGTTTTAATTAACAATATTGGCCGTTAAAATGAGAAAATTTGCTATTATTATAATTATTTCAGCCGAGAATGACTGAATCATTTCAGTTTTATTATAACATATCTCTCCTTTCCTGCAGCTGTCTGTCTGCAGAACCACATACGTCTCAGTGGTGGAAGTAATGCTCTGACTGGTAGAGTGGACGTCTGCAATAACAACGCCTGGGGCACAGCTTGTGACGCTGGCTTTGGAACTGCTGAGGCTAACGTTGCCTGCAGGCAGCTAGGATTTTCTGGAACTGGTAAGCTAAAGGCGTGATTACAACTCAATGTAGAAAATACGATTTTGATGAATAGCCATAAAACATTTATATCCTTTTTCTCTCTTTTCTTTGGTGTAGGTGCTACTTTCAGAACCACCACCAACAACCAGGGAACTGGAACCATTGTGCTGGCAAACCTGAGGTGTGTTGGCAACGAGACTTCTCTCTTCTTCTGTGCTGGGGCCACCATTGGTAGCAACACTTGCACCCACAGCCAAGATGTTGAAGTGACTTGTAGATGTAAGTTTCAAGATTTTCTTTATTTTCTCCCCGACTATGAGTTTGGTTTTTAATTTTTCTTTCAGTCGTGTGTGTAAATGGAGACATCAGATTAGTGGGCGGTACCAATGATCGCGAGGGTCGTGTTGAGATCTGCGACAGCCAGATCTGGGGTACAGTGTGCGATGATTTCTGGAGCTCATTTGACGCTGGAGTGGCATGCACCCAGCTGGGATACGCCCGTACCGGTAAGAACAACTATCAGACAATCACGTCTCTACCATGATATGCACTTGTGTACGTAAACTAAGTACCATACTGCATCCGTTTCTCCTCAGGTGCCGCGGCTTTGCCTCGAGCTCCATTTGGCCAAGGAACTGGACCTATCCTGCTAGACAACCTCTTCTGCAGGAACACAGAGACTCGGCTAGTTGACTGCCCTCACAACGGCGTAGGAGTCCACAACTGCGCCCACTCAGAAGATGCCGGACTGAGATGTGCCGGTAAGATGGAAATATATACAATTTTTATAATTTACATTATGACCATTTTTTTAATTCTATCTGTCTGTCCATTGAAAAACAACAACAATATTTACATACCATGGTTTGTTTCTTCCTCCTCCAGCTGGATGCCAGAGAGGAAGTGTCCGACTGGTCAGTGGTACATCTACCTTGGAAGGCAGAGTGGAGATCTGCATCAACAATGCATGGGGAACTGTCTGTGACGACTCCTGGGATGACAATGATGCTGCAGTGGTCTGCAGACAGCTGGGCTACTCTACCCTCGGTAAGAAACAAAAAATATAACCACCATGACGAACAAAAACTCCTTTAGTTGTTGCAAAGACAATTTACACAAATAATTTCAAACCGATTGTTAAATAATTCATTTCTATTAGTAACGTTTGCTTCAATTATTGCATTACTACAGGAGCTGTTGGTCGCCAGAGAGCCTTCTACGGCCAAGGTACAGGAACTATCCAGCTTGATGACGTCAGATGTACTGGCAGCGAGACTCGACTCATCGACTGCCCGGCTAGCGCCATTGGCACTCACAACTGTGTGCATTCTGAGGATGCTGGAGTCACATGCAGACCGAATACCACACCCCCTGATGCACGTAAGTGTACCAATAATAATAACATCGTTTTTGTTTTTTAAGGTGCCCATTTTATTTCATCTTGTAGTTGAATGCATGGAGGCCAGCCTATTATAATTGTACTATCTTTGATTTCAGCTTGCCGTGACTGGGACCTCAGACTTGTTGGAGGAAGATCACAAAGAGAAGGTCGCGTGGAAGTCTGCAGGAATGCCACTTGGGGAACGGTGTGTGACGACTTCTGGGGCAACCCCGATGCTTCAGTGGTCTGCGCTCAACTTGGATATGCCAGAAACGGTATGTCACAAATCCTGTGATGTTTGAAAATATTTGTTGGCCCAACTTTTTTTTTTTGCCATGTGGTGAGTTTATCTTTAATATCTTGAATACAGGTGCTCTTGGCTTGGGTAATGCTGCCTTCGGACAAGGAACTGGACCTATCTACCTGGATAACGTCATGTGCACAGGAACAGAACTGAACATCAGGAACTGTACCCTATTGACCACCCACAACTGTGTCCATTTTGAGGATGCCAGCGTTATTTGTACTGGTGAGTCCTCTCTCTCTCTCTCAATCACCCAATGCCTGCCTACATTGCCCCAAACCATCGTAGCCTAAAGCTTCATAACTCCTTTGTTATCTTTTGTCCTTTTCTTCCTGTCCCTTGTTTCTTCAGTCTGTGACGAGAACTCTGTCAGACTGGTTGGATCTAACAACGTATATGAGGGTCGTGTGGAGGTGTGCGTCAACCAGGCCTGGGGCACTGTCTGTGATGACGGCTGGGGCACTGCCGATGCCACTGTGGTGTGCAGACAAGCTGGATTCTCCAGATTTGGTAAAGAAGAACACGAAAATAATTTGGCATAATCTGTTCATCTTAAAAATTGACATTTATTCTTTCTGCTTACACAGGAGCCGCCTCCTTTGGGCTTGCTAGGTTCGGACAAGGAAGCGGTCCAATCCTCCTAGACAACGTCAACTGTATTGGAAATGAGACTAGACTGGTCGATTGTCCTAACAACGGTATCGGAATCCATAACTGCGCTCACTTTGAAGATGCCTCCGTCAGGTGTAATCAGACGCGTAAGTCCGTTAAGAATCATTGATAGCAGTGGTAGCAACAGCAGTAGTAGTAGTAGTAGTAGTAGCAATAATAATAGTAGTAGCAATAATAATAGTAGTAGTGATAATAATAGTAGTAGTGATAATAATAGTAGTAGTGATAATAATAGTAGTAGTGATAATAATAATAGTAGTGATAATAATAGTAGTAGTGATAATAATAGTAGTAGCAATAATAATAGTAGTAGTGATAATAATAGTAGTAGTGATAATAGTAGTAGTGATAATAATAATAGTAGTGATAATAATAGTAGTAGTGATAATAATAGTAGTAGTGATAATAATAGTAGTAGTGATAATAATAATAGTAGTGATAATAATAGTAGTAGTGATAATAATAGTAGTAGTGATAATAATAGTAACAATAATAATATAAAGCTCTCTTTTAATATGCCTTGTTTTTTAATCTTCAGTTGTATGTAACCATGGAGCTCTTCGTCTGAGAGGAGGCAGCAGTGCTGGGCAAGGACGACTGGAGATCTGTGCCAATGAGACCTGGGGAACCATCTGTGATGACTTCTGGGAAGACGTGGATGCCAATGTTGCTTGCAGAATCCTCGGATATTCCAGATTCAGTGAGTTTGAATGCACCATAATGTTACAGACCATTTAAACAGTCCAAGTTTGTAATTGGCCTGTAACATATATATTGATGGTTTTATTTTGTTGTTATTTTTGCTACGGTCCTATCCATTTTGTTAATTTCACTGAATTTCCTCCTTTACAGATGCCACGGCTGTTGGTAATGCTCTCTATGGGCGAGGAGGCGGACCTATTCTCTTGACTAATATTGCCTGCAGAGGACCTGAGATCAACTTGCTAAGCTGTGGGTACAGCACAAGGACCACAGGATGCTCCCATGCAGAGGATGCCTCCGTACAATGCAGCACCACACGTAAGAAGTTATAAAAGTTCTATAATTCACAAGCAGATCGTAACATTCAATTATTATTTTTTGCTCTCCATTTTCTCACCCTTTCACGCATGCATTATATCAATTAGTTCTTTTCTTCAAAATTTTTTGCCTTTTTTTGCGCTCTCTATTATTAGTTTGTGTGTGGGTGTGTATGTAGTACTGTGCACGGATGGTGACATCAGGCTCGTTGGCGGCAGGAACCAATACGAAGGACGTGTCGAGGTCTGTAATAGCGAAGGATGGGGCACCGTCTGTGACGACTTCTGGAATGCTCCTGATGCTAACGTAGTATGTAGACAGCTTGGATTCAACGACACAGGTAGGCACAAATACATTTTTAAAAACATTTGCCAACAATTAAAGCAAAAGCAATAAATGTAATTGTGGTGTTTACTTGCACGTATAATTATTTTGCAGGTGCCACTGCTTTGCTTTTCGCCGCATTCGGCCAAGGTACCGGACCCATTTTGATCGATGATGTCAGGTGCGTGGGGACTGAAGCCACTCTGATATCTTGCCCTCACATCACTCAGCACAACTGCATCCACTTTGAAGATGCCTCTGTCAGATGTCTCCCACCCTACGGTAAGTATTCAGACAAACAGATGCAGGTGCTGACTGGAGAATATATATTAGTCCTATCATTTTGTAGTGGATTTAATATTATGTCTGCGTTTTAATTCTTTCTTCCAGTGCCTTGTTCTTCCGGAGATCTTCGTCTAGTTGGAGGCACGACAAGCGCAGAAGGGCGAGTGGAATTCTGTCAGACTGGCAACTGGGGCACAGTGTGTGACGACTCCTGGACACAGGATGACGCTAGAGTGGTCTGCAGACAACTTGGATACACCACAAGGAGTAAGTTCAAGAGAGACTTGCATTCTTATTGCACCTTACATTTCTCCCTATTAAACAATGTAACATTCGAGCAATATCTGTGCATATTTGAAACCTTTTCCCTCCTTTTGTCTAATTTCAGACGCTGCTGCCTTCAGCAATGCAAGGTTTGGGCGTGGCACAGGTCCCATCTATCTGGATGAAGTACGCTGCACCGGCAGAGAAGCACGTCTGGCCGACTGTCCATCTAACCCCATCTCCGTCCACGACTGCACCCACTCTGAGGATGCTGGAGTGTACTGCCAAGGTAATGTGTCTCAATTATTACTGCAGTGTAAAGAAAACCTGGCCATTTCAAATACTCTTGTTTAGCAGAAAAATGGATATTTTGTCACACGTTTCTCTGAATTTTAGGCAGCTATCTTTCATGTTTATGACCAATATATTTTTTTGTGTGTGTGTATCACTTCCTCACATTATATTACCTTATTTAAAACGACCCTTCTTTCCCTCCGTCTTTCAGTGTGTGATCATGCCGACATTCGTCTGGTGAACGGGGCAGTGAGCTACGAAGGACGTGTGGAAGTCTGTGTCAACAACACCTGGGGCACCGTCTGCGACGACTTCTGGGGTGCTCCCGATGCCATGGTCGTGTGCCGACAGGCTGGGTTCCAAGCCACCGGAGCGGTTGCCTTGGGTTTCAGTCGATTTGGCCAAGGAATCGATCCCATCCTTCTGGACGATGTGCGCTGCATTGGTACCGAAACCACACTCTTGGACTGCCCCTACAACCCGAATCACAACTGCATCCACCTTGAAGATGCTGGAGTCCGCTGTATACCATGTAAGTATATATCAATATTATCAGAGCTTGCAATGCTGAGAATTCAACAGAAACACAATATACATCTTCTTCATCACTGACCCCATTACTCATTGCACCGTTTCAACTTCTGTTAACCGGTTATTGCATTCCTATTATTCCATTCCAGTCCCATGCCAGAATGGAGCTGTCAGGCTGTCAGATGGAGCAAGCAACGACACAGGACGTCTTGAGGTATGCCGTAACAACCAATGGGGAACAGTCTGTTCCACGGGCTTCGATCGCTTGGAGTCTTCCGTCGTCTGCCGCCAGCTTGGCTTCTCTAGAATTGGTATGTTGACAAGAAAATCCAAAATTAGTTTACATTTTAATAATATTATATTTTGAACCATATGAAAACTATATTGTATTATGTGTTATTCTATATTAATTTATATTGTATTATAATATTGTATTGTATTACATTATATCCACACTCTATAATATTCTTGTCCCTTTGTTTCCTCCTTGCAGGTTCTGTGTACGGTGTTGTCGGAGATCCCATCCCACAAGGAACAGGTACTATCCTTTACACTGCCCTGAACTGCACTGGAGTTGAACAGAGCATCGCTAACTGTTCCACCGGTGCCTCCACCGCTAGCTGTACTCATGCCATGGACGTCTTTGTCACTTGCAGATCTGAACGTATGTTGCTAAATAAAAATTCCACCAGCTTTGATGGGCCAGTACTAATTACGTTTTAATATTGTATGGGAAAGTAACTATATTAAGTTGGAGTTAGTTTTTCTTCAATATTTCAATCGAGATCTTAAGTTTAATTGATGCATAGCACAATTGCTGGAATTCCATTAGTGCTGTAAGCTGAGGAGCAATTAAATCCATCATTTATTGCCACCAATATTTATATTCCACAGGATACTGCCAAGACACTTCCATCCGTCTCGTGAACGGCCGCGACCAGTATGAGGGGCGTGTCGAGATCTGCTACAATGAGACCTGGGGAACCATCTGTGACGGCTTCTGGAGCACCAACGATGCCGTTGTCGTATGCAGAGAATTGGGATTTGCTACCAACGGTGAGAACAAGGAGTAACTGATGATTCTAAATTACTTGAAATTTTTTTAATTCTTTTTATTATTTATAGATAAAATAATTTATTAAATTGTTTTTGTTAATTACTACAGGTGCTATCCGGTACCTCAACGCCTTCTTCGGCCAGGGAACTGGTCCCATCTATTTGGATGACTTCCTGTGCACTGGCAGAGAAAGCAGACTTGTCAACTGCAGGAATGGTGGTCTTAACAGGATCGACTTCTGCCGCGGTCATCTGGACGATGCGGGAGTCAGATGCGCAGAAAGTGAGGATAATGAAATAGTGCCCATTAGCATTGTATGTGTGTATGTATGTGTGTGTTACACTGCAAGTGTGTACGTGTGTACATGAATATATGATGCATGTATGTGTGTGTGTGTGCATGAACGTAAGTGTGCATACATGTATCTTGTGCTTGGCATGTGAGCTGCTATTTTTGTTGACTGCAACAGATTGCACTCACGGCGAGCTGAGACTTGCCGATGGACAGAGCAGCAACGAGGGCCGAGTGGAACTTTGTTTCAACGGAATCTGGGGAACAGTGTGTGACGATTTCTTTGGCAGTCCTGATGCTCAGGTTGTGTGTGCTCAGCTCGGATACAGCAGAACTGGTACGTCATTTCTTAAACATGCACTCCATGCTTACCCAACTACCCAGCTATATTATATTACCTCTACAATGAGTCAATACCTTCATGTCCACCCCATCTAGTTATATTGGACCCACCACAAAGTGGCACTGCCTTCCTGTCTGTCTTTCTCCTTATTTTACAAACACATGATACATGTTCATACACACACCAACACATTAACAGGAGCTCAAGCCTTCTCCTTTGCCTTCTTCGGCCAAGGATCCGGACCTATCCACATCGACGACGTCGGCTGCAGAGGAAACGAAGCCACCCTTCTCTCCTGCTCGTTCAACCCGCGTGACAACTGCATCCATGCTGAAGACACTGGCGTGAGGTGCCAAGGATGTGCCAACGGAGACGTAAGGCTGGTCGGAGGCAACAGCCTCTATGAGGGACGAGTGGAGGTCTGCATGGGAAGCACCTGGGGTACAGTCTGCGATGATCTTTGGAACACCAACGCAGCAACGGTGGTTTGCAGGCAGCTCGGTTTCTCGACGTTTGGGGCCACTGCAAGGTCCGGTGCCTTCTTCGGAGCTGGAACTGGCCAAATTTTGTTGGACAATGTGATGTGTGGAGGGTCAGAGGATAGACTAATAGACTGTACATATGTTTCCCAGCACAACTGCAACCACGGGGAAGACGCTGGAGTGACCTGTGCTTCTGAACGTAAGTGTGGACTAATATGAAACAATACACCCGCAAACATTTGCTCACTCAAGCCATTCTGCAGGTTGCAAGCCTGTTAATTAGAAATTATCACTAAAAACAAACAAACAAAAGCACAAACACAAACACAGAGGAGAAACAACACAGGTTTAAGATGTTATTTTAATACTTCACCAACAATTATTATTTGTTTTTTGTTGTTGTTGTTTTTATTGACTTGACCGCAGCTCGATGCCAGGAGGGAGAAGTCAGACTTGCTAACGGAACAACTAGATTCAACGGCCGTGTGGAGCTGTGTCAGAATGAGACCTGGGGCACTATCTGCCAGGATGGCTTTGAATTCAATGAGGCTAAAGTCATCTGTCGTCAACTTGGATTCTCTGTGCTGAGTACGCCATTAAAAAAAATAATGTATTTTTTATATTTAAATAAAATTTTTTATATAGACCCGACGGTGCAAACCGGACCAGCTTTCACTTACCCTCTAGCAACTGGACCCATCTACCTGGACAACATCGATTGCACGGGAACAGAACCCAGAGTTCTGAGCTGTCAGTATGACACACACGTAGCAGACTGCACTCACATGACCGACGTGGGTATCGACTGCATGGGCTATGGTAAGTGGACACGTTAGACTATAATGATTGACTCGACACTTGACTCCACGTGACTGTGTGCGTGTGTGTGTATTAGCTTCTTGTTCCACTGGCGACATCCGTCTCGTGAACGGCACCAACGAGAGAGAAGGACGCGTGGAGATCTGCGTGGACGAAGTGTGGGGCACAGTGTGTGACCAAGCTTGGAGCACGTTTGATGCCACAGTGGCATGCAGGCAGCTCGGATTCAACCCCGTCATGGCTAGACCAGAATATGACGCCTACTTCGGACGCGGAACCGGACCAATCTGGCTCGACGATCTCTTCTGCAACAGCCGTGAAAATAGACTGATTGATTGTGTGCATGGCGGAGTGGGCATGACAGACTTCTGCAATGGCCACAACGATGATGCTGGTCTCTTCTGCCTGGAGGGTATGTTAGTTTAAGCCACGAGTATTAGGCAAAAAAATAAATAAATAAATAAAATGAAATACAAGCTTTCTGCTTCTCTAGTGAAATTCTTATTCATTTATTAATTTAGTAATTAATTTACATTTCCTTTTCCAGGATGTTATGCTGGTCAGGTGAGATTGATCGGAGGAGATGGACCATATGAAGGCCGAGTTGAATACTGCAGTAATCAACTCTGGGGTACAGTCTGCCATGACCTCTGGGGAACAGATGATGCTCAGGTTGTATGCAGACAGCTGGGCTACTCTGTTGTCAGTAAGTTATCTTTATGTTTCAGTCAAGAAAGAAAGAAAGAAAGAAAGAAAAAAGCACACAAATAAAAAAACAAAACAACAACAACAGCTTATTGATTCTTTTTTTTTTCTTTTTTTTTTTTCAGATGCCACTGCCTACGGAGATGCTTTCTTCGGCCCAGGCACTGGAGCCATCTTGCTGGATAACGTGGCCTGCTTGGGCACTGAAGCCAACCTCACCAGCTGCTCTTCCACTACTGACACTTCAGACTGCGTCCATGCAGAAGATGCTTCAGTGACTTGCATCCCAGACTGTAAGGATGGAATTCTCTACTTGCATTCAGCCATGAAATTATTGTTGTTGTTTTTCTCTAGTGTTCTGTAATGACGGTGACCTCAGATTGGCGGGCGGCAGTGCACCTTATGAGGGACGACTGGAGATCTGCTTGAATGAAGAGTGGGGCACTATCTGTGACACTGCCTGGGGCACTGCCCAGGCAATTATTGCCTGCACCAGCCTCGGATTTTCAGCCACCGGTAGGTAGAACTAAACTTTAGTGCACTGAAAGTTTGATTTAATGACCAGGAAAAAAAAGTTAACACTGATATTGTCATTGATCGCAGGAGCTGCTGGTTTGAGATCTGCATTCTTCGGACAAGGAAATGGTACCATTCATGCCAACAATGTGACGTGTCCCGCAAACGCTGAGAGTTTTGCTGATTGTACCTATTCTACAATGACGGGCGCATGTACTCATGCCTCTGATGCCGGAATCAGATGTTCTTCTACACCACGTAAGATGGCTGCAATGATGATGATGATGATGATGATGATGATGATGATGATGATGATGATGATGATGATAATGATAATGATGACAATGATGATGATGATGATGATGATGATGATGACAATAAGAATATCATTATATTCAAACATTAAAATAATATTCCTTTTTTTGTTGTTGTTACAGCAACTTGCCAGAACTGGGACTTGAGAATAGTGAGTGCCAATGCCAACATGAACAACACTGGTCGCCTGGAGATATGCATCAGAGAGAACTGGAACGCAATCTGCAACACAGGATGGGAGGGGGCCGATGCTAACGTAGCTTGCCGGCAACTAGGATACTCCAGATTTGGTGAGGAAAAAACAAACAAACAAAACTCTACACACACACCAGTTGTATTGGAATTAGAACGCAATGTATAATAACCTACCTGACTTGGTTCTTTAGGTGCTACGGCTGGAACTATTACCACCACTGGCTCTACGTACCAGTTCAGCTTTGCCTGCACAGGGAACGAGACTGCACTCCGGTATTGCACAAGATCCGTGTCTATCGGCTGCTCTAATGGTGGACAAGTCACATGTAACTCTCGTAAGTCATCTCACTTTTACGCTATACAGTGACCACACCCACTCTTATTCTTACTATACCACAATAAAAAATTAAAAAAATCTTTTTTTTCCCGTCCTGCTCCAGTTGTCTGTAATGACGAAGACCTAAGACTGGTTGACGGCCCAAATGAATACGAGGGTCGTGTGGAGATATGCTACAATGAAGTCTGGGGATCCATCTGCCAAAACAGCTGGTCCACCACTGATGCCAATGTGGCTTGCCTCCAGCTAGGATTCCACGGTGTTGGTAAGTTAGAAACACACACACAAACACACAAACACAAACATTAGTGATAAAACATACGAGACTTGATGAGGATTTCCGCTCTCTGTCGTGAATTTGTAGGTGCATCTATCTATCCCATCAGCCGCTACCAGCAAGGAACTGGCCCTATCTACCTCAACAACCTGATCTGTACTGGAAATGAACTGCGTCTTGCCGACTGTGACAGCGATGGCGTAGGAATGATCGGAACTTGTACTCACGCTGATGATGCCGCTATGTTCTGCTTGACACGTAAGTCCAGAAACAACACAAGAACAAAACAACAACAAAAACAACAACAAAAAAACAGAAGAAGCAACAAACAAACAAACAAACAAAAGAAGGTGGTATAGATAATGATTTAAATGTGTTTTTGCAGCTTGCACTGATGGAGACATCAGATTGAGGGATGGTAACAATGATTTTGAAGGAAGAGTGGAAGTCTGCTTGAGAGGTGTGTGGGGATCAGTCTGTGACGACTTGTGGAGTGGATTCGATGCCAGGGTAGCTTGCAGACAGCTTGGCTTCTCTGAATTCAGTAAGTGAAACCAACCTTACGACATTAAAAAACAACACCATACAACGTTTGTACAGCACAATTTGTGAAGGTGAACAGAGATAATTTTCTTTACTTAAATCACGTTCACCTGACATTTGTTTTATTAATATTTGTTTATTTCTTCAGATGCCACGGCAATCCCCACTTCGAGATTCGGAGTTGGAACTGGTCCCATTCATCTGGACGACCTTCTCTGCAACGGATTCGAGGACCGTCTTGTAGACTGCGCTTACGATTCTAACACAGCCGACTGCGTCCACTTTGAAGATGCTGCTCTTCGTTGCAGACGTGAGTAAAAATACAACAACAACAACAACAACAAACAACAAAATCAAATTGCTAACTGCAATAAGTAAAAATTTTCTTTCCTTTTCTTCTTTTTTCCCCTTCTTTTTTACTGATGTAATTTTTTAATTAGCATGTGATGATGGAGAGATCCGGCTGGAAGGAGGCACCTCCCTCTACAACGGTCGCGTGGAGGTGTGTCAGACCCAGCAGTGGTTTGGAGTTTGCAACACTTTCTGGAGTGCCATAGATGCCACCGTGGCATGCAGACATCTTGGATATTCTGGATTCAGTACGTGTCCCTTTCTCTCTCTGCTTAGCTTCGATTGACAATGCTCCATTTTACTATTGTTTTGTAGGAGCCATTGCTTACACCGATGGAAGGTTTGGAGAGGGAGTGAGTCAGATCCTATTGGACCAAGTGAACTGTACCGGATCAGAACTGAGCCTGTTTGCTTGCCAGAACATCAGACGGATTGGACTAACTTGTCCTCAGACTAGCAGTGCAGGGATTCAGTGCAATCCTACACGTAATTAACTAATCTTTTCTTTTTTTCCTTTCTTTCATGCTTGGTAATCAGAAGAAATTCTGTGCAAGCTAGCTGACCAATAACTTAAATGACTAGTAATAGAAGCAAACCAGAATAACAACAACAATATCAGTGAAACTAAATTATTCGAGATGTTTTCTCTCCTTCTTTGCAGCTGTGTGTGCTGAAAACAGCACCAGACTGGTTGGTGGAAGAAACGATTTGGAGGGCCGCGTGGAAATATGCATCCTTGAGACCTGGAGGACCATCTGCAATGTGAGCTGGAGCAGAGAAGACGCTGGTGTAGTATGCAGTCAGTTGGGCTTCTCAAGATACAGTGAGTTCTTGGGTTTATGTACAAGTACAATAAGAGCCAAGTGCAAAAGACAAAGCTGAAATATATTGGCTAGAATGTAGCTCGGAAAATATTGTTTAATTTAATTTATTACTCTGTGTTGCTTGCAGACGCCTCAGTCATCACCAACAGCACTATCATGTTCGGCCAGGGTAACGGACCCATCTACGCCACTAACGTGCGCTGTCACGGGGAGGAGTCACGGCTGCTAGACTGCCCACTGGACACCACCACCTCCCTGTGCTCTCACACCAACGACGCTGGAATCAGATGCACTCGAGATTGTAAGTGACTGGATTAAAGGCAGAATGTCAATTGAGAGACATTGGCCCAATGACCCCCCACATAAAACTAACACATTATCTTTACTGTCTGTCATGTCATTGTAATCATCTTCGAATGTTATTTCAGTGCTCTGTCAGAATGCTGACCTCAGGCTCGTCAACGGATCCGTACCGTGGGTGGGAAGAGTGGAGTTCTGCTGGAACGAGATTTGGGGAACCATCTGCGATCAAGGATGGAGCGTATTTGACGCTAATGTAGCCTGCAGACAACTGGGATATGCTCCAATCGGTAAGAATTCATACTCCACTCACATGAAATAATTCAATTGAATTTTATTATTTCCATCGAATAGGTCTTCCTCGATACAATGCCTTCTACGGCCAGGGAACCGGACCTCTTCAGTTGGATGACCTCCTCTGTAGAAACACGGAGTCTAGACTTGTTGACTGCTTCCATGGAGGCGTGGGCATGACCGACTTCTGCAGAGGACATGCAGATGACGCCGGATTGGATTGCCGCGAGAGTAAGTCTGCAATTCTGTACCTAATTCATAATTTCTACAACATGTGTTGGTTTTCTTACACCTGCCATGTAGTCATTAGTTTGCTGACTCCTTCACATCATGTGATAAAAATTTCATTCATTTTTTCCAACCTTCTTTCTTCTAGGCTGCGCCAGTGGTAGTGTGCGGCTGGTGGGAGGCAATGATCAATACAGCGGTCGTCTGGAAGTCTGCAAGAGCCAGCACTGGGGAACCGTGTGCGACGACATTTGGGACAACTTGGACGCAACGGTGGCCTGCAGACAACTGGGATACTCCGCTCTCAGTAAGATATTAACAAACAAACAAAACAACAACAACAACAACAACAACAAGACTGTAATAAAATGATAATACTATTAATTCTAGTGTTATTGATTGGGTGGACTGTCACATTTCAATTAGTATTAGGGCAAGAACTAGAAATCTTCCATTCCATGCACACTTTCCAGTGTTTGACTGAAATATTTATTACTTCTTGCTCACAGACAGCACAGCCCTTGTTGGAGGACAAGTGCCTGAGGGAACCGGATCCATCCACTTCGACAATGTCATGTGCACGGGCAATGAGGACAGCCTCTTCGACTGCCCACTTGACGACACACCCAACTGCAACCACCGCGAAGATGCCGGAATCAGATGCAACCCAATACGTACGACGCAAATATTAATTTATAAACTGTGGATTGAAATAGCTATTATTATTATTATTATTATTAGTAGTAGTAGTAGTAATAATAATAATAGTAGTAGTAGTAGTAATAGTAGTATTACCTTGAAATATTTATTTTTAACATAGGTATCTGTGATGATGGAGACATTAGATTGGTAGGAGGTTCCACCCCAATGGAAGGACGCGTTGAAATCTGTCAAGATGAGGTCTGGGGTACCGTCTGTGACAGCCTGTGGTCAGCCAGCGAAGGAAGAGTCACCTGCAGACAACTTGGCTTCTCTCAATTTGGTAAAATATGAAGAAAACCAACTACTCAGAAGTGCGTAAACAAATTCTTAATTCTTCAATTCTTATTTCATGCAGGCTCTGTACTGCGCACCAACAGCTTCTATGGTCCTGGACTCGGTCCCATTGGTATCGGAGCTCTGCAGTGTGCCGGCACTGAGAGCAGACTGTTTGACTGCCCCAGTGGTGACATCTCCACCTGCACGCATACTCATGACGCCGGAATCATGTGCCAGACAAGTACGCCAACACGCATGGAATTAATGAACTTTAATTAATCAATTTTCACAACTCTATTGTTTGGTCCGGTTCAATAGTACCTTGATAAAGCAGGCAAGAGAGCGGTTCTTTTCTAACTTTAATGTTTCATTTATTTGCAGAGGTTTGCACTGACGGAGACATAAGATTGGTTGGTGGCACCAACCCACGAGAAGGCCGCGTTGAAGTCTGCTACAACGAGCAGTACGGTACCGTGTGCGATCTCGGCTTTGGCACCGAAGAAGCTAGAGTAATCTGCGGCAAGCTGGGATTCTCTAGAATAAGTGAGTCACACAATGTGTGGTTAAATCGAACGTTTGTTTAAAAAAAAAACCCAATCTACCTTGGTATAGGGGCTACTGGCATCCCTGGAGGAATCTTCCCAGCAGGACAGAACTCCATCTGGCTCAACAACCTAAACTGTACCGGAATCGAGGACAGTCTGCTGGACTGCCCAACACCAACCACCATTGGAGTCAATGGCTGTCTGCATGCACAGGATGCCGGAGTCATCTGTGACCCAAGAATCTGTAAGTGCATCTACTGCAAGTATAAGCTCAGTTCAACAGCAGGGCGGGCAATAAAGGCACAAATTGACAAAATATCCTTTTTCTATAGCTTACCCACAGAATGTGACTGCCAACTCACCAACTAACACCACCGTAGTGATCACATGGGACGCTCCTCTGGAATTCTATTCCAACATCACCAAATACACGTAAGAAAACTAACCTTCTCACTTCAGTCTTATTTTTGTACACATCACATCCATTATATCGTGCGTACATACATACATATGTACGTGCGAGGGCAGACTATGTTACTTTTATTGTTTTCTTTTCCCGGCAGTGTAAACTGCACTGATGGCCAGTCTACTCGCGAAGTGGAGACAACCGGACCCAACCAGTTCATCATCACCATACCCGGCCTCAGCCCCTTCACTCAGTACCTTTGCTGCTCAACGGCACGCTACTCCATGTCCACTGAAGATGCCTCTGCCTGCGCTAACGTGGTCACTCGCCAAGGAAGTAAGTGTCATAAGCAACAGTCAGTTACATCAAGGCAGTGGTTAGACACAGCCATCTTGTGCTAAGAAGTAGGACAGTTGAATTCATTTTGTGTGTGTGTGAAATTGTGCAGTCCCAGGAAGACCTGCCAACCTGTCTGCAGTGACCAGGAATCCATTCCAATGTAGCCAAGCACAGCTCAGCTGGGACCAGCCTCCACCAACCGAGAGAAACGGTGAGTCTGTATTCCTTAGATTTCTATACCCATGATGCAGAATTCCATATTATACCCTCAAATATTATACCCTCATTCCACCCATGACCTGCATCAAATTATAATATTTCTCAACCCCCGCCCCGCCCCTTTCCCGCCCTCTTTCCTTCTTCAGGTTTGATCACTGGCTACACATACAGCGCCATGTCTCGTGATGCCCAGAGGCCATTCATGCAGACCATGTTCACTCCCAACAACTACTACGCACTCACCGGACTAAGCTGCTGCACCCCGTACCAATACTCCGTCTCTGCTTCAACCGCGGTGGGCCAGGGAATACCAAGTGTTTCATACGCCTTCAGAACTCCAGCCAACAACCTCCGTAAGTTTTTAATTTTACAAAGTGTCAAAAAAATACAGCGCGTGAGCCACAATTCTGTAGTAGTATACATGTGTGTGCACTGGAGCATATCTGACTTCATTTGTTTGCTGTGGCGTTTTATTTCCCCTGTAGAATACGTGACAGTCGGAGTTAACGTGGACTCCAGGACGTCCCTGACGGTCAACTGGAACATCCCGGCCAACGTGACCAGCCAAGGTCTCGACACTGTGGCAGTGTCCGCTACTCCAATATGCGTAACAGGAGTCGTTCTAGAGGGACAGCAGTTCACCACCAGCGATGAAAACGCACATTCTAACACCTTCAGCTCTCTCAGTGAGTCAACATGCTGTTTACTGTGACAATAATTAGTGATTAGGAGTGTGAAAGGCTTTCTTATATACCGTTTTAATTCATACACTTTCTCGTTATATCTGCAGTGCCGTCTGTACCTTACCGAGTGATGGTGAGCGTCAGTGTGTGCCAGACGTTGTCTCCGGTATACACCATGACTCACTTCACCGAAACACGTAAGTACAAATAAATAAATAAATAAAAAATATAAACAATAAAAGGATATTGCCATACTTTACTGATGTGCTATTCTTGTAGAGACCCTCCTGCCTCCCAAGGTCAATGCTGCCAGGAGAACTAGCACTACAAATGCCATGCTCACATTCTCTGCTTCTCCCAGCAACGTCGAGTTTGACTATTACGCCATCAGACTGTACGTAGCCTCCGGAAGTAACAACATGCAGCAAGATCTCATGGTAAAGGGACAACGATAGATAAACATTTCGTTCATAGTATTATCATTATTCTCTCTATAGACTCCTTCCGTAGCCAATTTGACTGGAACTCCAGGCACCGCAACCGTCGACACCCTCATGGCCTGCAACGCCTACTGGGTACAGGTCATTGGAGTCACCTGTGGAGGACTGGCCACATCAGAGGCTATGTACATCCCCGTGCTCAAGAACAGCACCTACCAGGCCACCATGAGCCTGGCTGCCGGACAGACGTGCGCTACGTGGGTGAATGAAGACAGGCAGGCACAGTTCTCTAACAGGATCGTCAACAACGTGTTGAGAGGATCCATCTGCAGTTTCTCTGACGTATCGTGCGTGGTGAGCACCACCCTCTCATGCGGAAAAGATACCAATGTCGTGCTGGTCAGGTAAATAAAAGTAGATAATGATAATATAACAAATAAAAATAAATAAATAAATAAAAATAAATAAATAAAGGAAAAAAAAAAAGAAAAGAAAAAAGCCATTAGTGTGAGAGCTGATTGGTTGGTAGTTTTATTCCTATGCTATTGTTAACTGGTATGATTGTGTTTAATGCAGTGTCCAATTGGCATCCACGGATGTGACTTCCAGCGACCAACAGCAAGACTGTCTCTACAGATGGGGACAGAACAATCCTGGAATCTTCATCGACGACATTCAGTATACCGTAAGCTACTATACTAATAATATTAATATTAAGAATAAACAATTTCAATAAGATAGCGCCTCTTTTACATTTCTTCCAATTCTTTACGTTACGAATAGATCAAGACAATCGCGTCTTCCACGCCCGGAGTAACTGCCAAACCCACTCAAGCTGCGACCGAGCAGATCTCAGGAGGCGGGGCTAACCTTGGATACGTGTACGCTATCGTGGCCATCGCTGTGGTTGGTCTCATCATCGGAGCTCTCCTGGTGATCATCGTGGTACTGGTCATCAGAAGGAGAGACAAGCCTGCGTGAGTACTTGAAAATAGTCTACTAATACAATAGTTCTAAGAAATATGCTGGAATTCTTTTAGCCTATAAGTTTAGCCACTTGTCCTTCTCTTAGTCTCTAAATTTAACCTCCTTTTCTCTGTCACTAAAGTACATGAATGCCCTTTTCTTCTCAAATCATATTTAAAATATTTTATTACGTTTTTTTTTTTGGCAGTCCTAGGAAATTTGACGAACGCATGCTTGATGATCAAGATGACACCCACTCCACCCACTCTATTGGAATAGTCGAGAATCCTCTGTACGCCGAACAAGAAGAGTACAACTCCCCATCCTATGCATCTCTCAAGAAGAAGGAAGCTGATGTGAGTCAAAACACACTTAGACAGTGGTTCATGTGATTAATTTGATATCTTTATCTTGTGTGTGTTCAGGAGGACTTTGGCTATGATGAGGATGAGATAGGGTTCGAGGAGAAAGGAGACGTACATTTCGACCCACCCAGTGATGATTATTAAACTTTATTAAACTTCACACCACATCGCACCTACACAAAACTATAAAACTTATTTAAAACTTGTTTTTTTAGTACATAACTTTGTAGAATTTTAATTTTGTATCTGTTTTTTAAAACATTAAATATTTTATTAAATAAAGAGTTACCACACTTCTGCAGGGGTTGTTCCAGGGAGAAAAAACAAACAAAAAACAACAACAACAAACCCCAGCCATTCAGTTTTACAAAAGTAAAAATTTTATCAATCATTTTATAACAAATAGCCTAAAAAATTAATGATGACTGATGATAAAGACAGAGTGAGCACATTGATCACAATGGTGGACAGATTGCTAGCAAGTCACAGAAAATATCACCAGTGAAGATAAAATAAAACTGATTGCCCATAACCTTCACTTAGGTCCTGATCCGGTCCTTGCGGTTGGTCTTAAATAGGTTCCGGATGAGGACCACTTGGATCATCCCAACTGTAACAATGACGGTGCACTCCAGGAGCGACCACCACGTCACGCGGCGATAATTGCTCTCCGCCGTGTGTCTGTGACGAGATTCACGGGCCTTGAAGTAATCCTGGAATGACTCCACCTTGTCCAACTTCTTCCCAATTTCATCCAGTTTGCTCTACAAGAGGGGAGTGAGGAGTGGAGTGTAGGTGTGTGAGTTTGTATGTGAGTGAGCGAAATGAATGAAGGGTGATAACACTACAACACACGCCTGAGATGAAGGAGATGAGTACAGTACATGGAGAAATACACTACAACACACGCCTGAGATGAAGGAGATGAGTACATGGAGAAATGCACTACAACACACACCTGAGATGAAGGAGATGAGTACAGTACATGGAGAAATACACTACAACACACGCCTGAGATGAAGGAGATGAGTACAGTACATGGAGAAATGCACTACAACACACGCCTGAGATGAAGGAGATGAGTACAGTACATGGAGAAATACACTACAACACACGCCTGAGATGAAGGAGATGAGTACAGTACATGGAGAAATACACTACAACACACGCCTGAGATGAAGGAGATGAGATGTCAGTACATGGAGAAATACACTACAACACACGCCTGAGATGAAGGAGATGAGTGCAGTACATGGAGAAATGCACTACAACACACTGAGATGAAGGAGATGAGTATAGGAGAAATACACTACAACACACGCCTGAGATGAAGGAGATGAGTACAGTACATGGAGAAATACACTACAACACACGCCTGAGATGAAGGAGATGAGTACATGGAGAAATGCACTACAACACACGCCTGAGATGAAGGAGATGAGTACAGTACATGGAGAAATACACTACAACACACGCCTGAGATGAAGGAGATGAGTACATGGAGAAATGCACTACAACACACGCCTGAGATGAAGGAGATGAGTACAGTACATGGAGAAATACACTACAACACACGCCTGAGATGAAGGAGATGAGTACATGGAGAAATGCACTACAACACACGCCTGAGATGAAGGAGATGAGTACAGTACATGGAGAAATACACTACAACACACGCCTGAGATGAAGGAGATGAGTACAGTACATGGAGAAATACACTACAACACACGCCTGAGATGAAGGAGATGAGTGCAGTACATGGAGAAATGCATACAACACACGCCTGAGATGAAGGAGATGAGTACAGTTACATGGAGAAATACACATACAACACACGCCTGAGATGAAGGAGATGAGTATAGGAGAAATACACTACAACACACGCCTGAGATGAAGGAGATGAGTACATGGAGAAATGCACTACAACACACGCCTGAGATGAAGGAGATGAGTACAGTACAAGGAGAAATACACTACAACACACGCCTGAGATGAAGGAGATGAGTGCAGTACATGGAGAAATGCACTACAACACACGCCTGAGATGAAGGAGATGAGTACAGTACAAGGAGAAATACACTACAACACACGCCTGAGATGAAGGAGATGAGTACATGGAGAAATGCACTACAACACACGCCTGAGATGAAGGAGATGAGTACATGGAGAAATGCACTACAACACACACCTGAGATGAAGGAGATGAGTACAGTACATGGAGAAATACACTACAACACACGCCTGAGATGAAGGAGATGAGTACATGGAGAAATGCACTACAACACACACCTGAGATGAAGGAGATGAGTACAGTACATGGAGAAATACACTACAACACACGCCTGAGATGAAGGAGATGAGTACAGTACATGGAGAAACACACTACAACACACGCCTGAGATGAAGGAGATGAGTACATGGAGAAATGCACTACAACACACGCCTGAGATGAAGGAGATGAGTACAGTACATGGAGAAATACACTACAACACACGCCTGAGATGAAGGAGATGAGTGCAGTACTTGGAGAAATACACTACAACACACGCCTGAGATGAAGGAGATGAGTGCAGTACATGGAGAAATGCACTACAACACACGCCTGAGATGAAGGAGATGAGTACAGTACATGGAGAAATACACTACAACACACGCCTGAGATGAAGGAGATGAGTATAGGAGAAATACACTACAACACACGCCTGAGATGAAGGAGATGAGTACATGGAGAAATGCACTACAACACACGCCTGAGATGAAGGAGATGAGTACAGTACAAGGAGAAATACACTACAACACACGCCTGAGATGAAGGAGATGAGTGCAGTACATGGAGAAATGCACTACAACACACGCCTGAGATGAAGGAGATGAGTACAGTACAAGGAGAAATACACTACAACACACGCCTGAGATGAAGGAGATGAGTACATGGAGAAATGCACTACAACACACGCCTGAGATGAAGGAGATGAGTACATGGAGAAATGCACTACAACACACACCTGAGATGAAGGAGATGAGTACAGTACATGGAGAAATACACTACAACACACGCCTGAGATGAAGGAGATGAGTACATGGAGAAATGCACTACAACACACACCTGAGATGAAGGAGATGAGTACAGTACATGGAGAAATACACTACAACACACGCCTGAGATGAAGGAGATGAGTACAGTACATGGAGAAACACACTACAACACACGCCTGAGATGAAGGAGATGAGTACATGGAGAAATGCACTACAACACACGCCTGAGATGAAGGAGATGAGTACAGTACATGGAGAAATACACTACAACACACGCTGAGATGAGAAGGGATGAGTGCATACTTGGAGAAATACACTACCAACACACGGCCTGCTGAGATGAAGGAGATGAGTGCAGTTACATGGAGAAAGCACTACAAACACACGCCCTGAGATGAAGCGGGAGTGCATGACATGGAAGAAATACACTACAACACACGCCTGAGATGAAGGAGATGAGTCGCAGTACATGGAGAAAGGCACTACAACCACACGCCTGAGATGAAGGGAGATGAGTATAGGAGAAATGCAACTACAACACACGCCTGAGATGAAGGGATGAGATAGGAGAAATACACTTAACAAAACACACGCCTGAGATGAAGGAGATGGTACATGGAGGAAAAGAAAGGCACTACAACACAACGCCTGAGGAGAAGGAGATGAGTGCAGTACATGGAGAAAAATTACACTACAACACACGCCTGCTGAGATGAAGGAGATTTGAGTGCAAGCAGTACATGGAGAAATGCACGACAACACACGCCTGAGAGAAGGAGATGAGTACGTTTACATGGAGCAATACACTACAACACCACGCCATGAGTGAAGGAGATGAGTACAGTAAATGGAGAAATACACTTACAACACACGCATGAGATGAAGGCGATGAGTACATGGAGAAATGCACTAAAACACACGCCTGAGATGAAGGAGATGAGTACAGTACATGGAGAAATACACTACAACACACGCCTGAGATGAAGGAGATGAGTACATGGAGAAATGCACTACAACACACACCTGAGATGAAGGAGATGAGTACAGTACATGGAGAAATACACTACAACACACGCCTGAGATGAAGGAGATGAGTACAGTACATGGAGAAACACACTACAACACACGCCTGAGCTGAGGAGATGAGTGCAAGTTACATGGGAGAAGGACTACAACACCGCCTGTGAGCGGAAGGAGAGGAGTTACAGTACATGGGAAAACACTACAACACCACGCCTGAGATGAAGGAAGATGAGTTGATAGGAGAAATACACTACAACACACGCCCCTGAGATGAAAGGAGATGAGTACATGGAAGAAAGGCACCGACAAACACCGCCTGAGATGAAGGAGATGCGTGCAGTACATGGAGATAATTACCACGACAACACACGCTTGGAGATGAAGGAATGAGTACAGTCATGGAGAGAAATGCACTACAACACAGCCTGAGATGAAGGAGATGAGTACAGTACCATGGGAGAAATACACTACAACACACGCATGAGATGGAAGGAGATGAGTACAGGGACATGGAGAAATACACTGACACACAAGCCTCGCTGAGATGAAGGAGATGAGTGCAGTAATGGCGAAAATACACTACAACACACGCATGAGATGAAGGAAGAGAGTACATGGAGAAAGCACTACAACACACGACTGAGATGAAGGAGATGAGTACCAGTACAAGGAGAACGAAATACACTACAACACACGCCTGAGATAAGGAGATGCGTGCAGTACATGGAGAAATGCACACAACACACGCCTGAGATGAAGGGAGATGAGTACAGTACAAGGAGAAATCACACTACAACACACGCGAGCTGAAGGAGAGGGAGTCCAGGAGAAATTGCACTACACCACACGCCTGAGATGAATGGAGATGAGTTACAGTTACCTGGAGAAAGTACATACAACCCACGCCTGAGATGAAGGAGATGAGTATAGGAGAAATGCACTACAACACACGCCTGAGATGAAGGAGATGAGTACAGTACATGGAGAAATACACTACAACACACGCCTGAGATGAAGGAGATGAGTACAGTACATGGAGAAATGCACTACAACACACGCCTGAGATGAAGGAGATGAGTACAGTACATGGAGAAATACACTACAACACACGCCTGAGATGAAGGAGATGAGTACAGTACATGGAGAAATACACTACAACACACGCCTGAGATGAAGGAGATGAGTGCAGTACATGGAGAAATACACTACAACACACGCCTGAGATGAAGGAGATGAGTACATGGAGAAATGCACTACAACACACGCCTGAGATGAAGGAGATGAGTACAGTACAAGGAGAAATACACTACAACACACGCCTGAGATGAAGGAGATGAGTACATGGAGAAATGCACTACAACACACGCCTGAGATGAAGGAGATGAGTACAGTACATGGAGAAATGCACTACAACACACGCCTGAGATGAAGGAGATGAGTATAGGAGAAATGCACTACAACACACGCCTGAGATGAAGGAGATGAGTATAGGAGAAATGCACTACAACACACGCCTGAGATGAAGGAGATGAGTATAGGAGAAATGCACTACAACACACGCCTGAGATGAAGGAGATGAGTATAGGAGAAATACACTACAACACACGCCTGAGATGAAGGAGATGAGTATAGGAGAAATGCACTACAACACACGCCTGAGATGAAGGAGATGAGTACAGTACATGGAGAAATACACTACAACACACGCCTGAGATGAAGGAGATGAGTACAGTACATGGAGAAATACACTACAACACACGCCTGAGATGAAGGAGATGAGTGCAGTACATGGAGAAATGCACTACAACACACGCCTGAGATGAAGGAGATGAGTACAGTACATGGAGAAATACACTACAACACACGCCTGAGATGAAGGAGATGAGTATAGGAGAAATACACTACAACACACGCCTGAGATGAAGGAGATGAGTACATGGAGAAATGCACTACAACACACGCCTGAGATGAAGGAGATGAGTTACATGGAGAAAGGCACTACAACCCACGCCTGAGAGGAAGGAGATGAGTACCGTACATGGAGGAAATGCAATAAACCACACGGCCTGAGATGAAGGAGAATGAGTTATATAGGAGGAAATGCACTACAACAACACGCCTGGATGAAGGAGATGAGATAGGAGAATGCACTACAAACACCCTGAGATGAGGAGAGGAGTTATAGGAGGAATGCACTACAACACAAGCCTCTAGAGGAAGGAGATGAGATAGGAGAATTACATACAACACACGCCTGAGATGGAAGGAGATATGAGTATAGGAGAAATGCACTACAACACACGCCTGAGATGAAGGAGATGAGTACAGTACATGGAGAAATACACTACAACACACGCCTGAGATGAAGGAGATGAGTATAGGAGAAATACACTACAACACACGCCTGAGATGAAGGAGATGAGTACATGGAGAAATGCACTACAACACACGCCTGAGATGAAGGAGATGAGTACAGTACATGGAGAAATGCACTACAACACACGCCTGAGATGAAGGAGATGAGTATAGGAGAAATGCACTACAACACACGCCTGAGATGAAGGAGATGAGTATAGGAGAAATGCACTACAACACACGCCTGAGATGAAGGAGATGAGTATAGGAGAAATGCACTACAACACACGCCTGAGATGAAGGAGATGAGTATAGGAGAAATACACTACAACACACGCCTGAGATGAAGGAGATGAGTACATGGAGAAATGCACTACAACACACGCCTGAGATGAAGGGATGAGTATAGGGAAATACATACAACACACGCCTGAGCTGAGGAGCGAGTATAGGAGAATGCACTACAACACACGCCTGAGATGAAGGAGATGAGTACATGGAGAAATACACTACAAAACACGCCTGAGATGAAGGAGATGAGGACGTACAGGAGAAATACACTACACACACGCCTGAGATGAAGGAGATGAGTACATGGAGAAATGCACTACAACACACGCCTGAGATGAAGGAGATGAGTACAGTACATGGAGAAATACACTACAACACACGCCTGAGATGAAGGAGATGAGTACAGTACATGGAGAAATACACTACAACACACGCCTGAGATGAAGGAGATGAGTATAGGAGAAATGCACTACAACACACGCCTGAGATGAAGGAGATGAGTATAGGAGAAATGCACTACAACACACGCCTGAGATGAAGGAGATGAGTATAGGAGAAATACACTACAACACACGCCTGAGATGAAGGAGATGAGTATAGGAGAAATGCACTACAACACACGCCTGAGATGAAGGAGATGAGTACAGTACATGGAGAAATACACTACAACACACGCCTGAGATGAAGGAGATGAGTACAGTACATGGAGAAATGCACTGAAACTACTTATTCCCAACTGAAGGAAAGCAGGACAATTTTATAATATTTGACTTCAATGTCTGTCAGGATCGCGAAAGTAGTGAGTATAAAAATAACGTATAGAAGCTCAGAGAAGTGGGTAATGGTGGGGTGTACTAATTTAACCCATGGAATGGATATACGTATAGAATGTAACATGTACAAATATAGGTTTGGTACCCTCCCTCTTTTATGCACATACTCGAGTGTTGTGTTCAGTGTGTTGGCCAAACAGAACAGTATTTCTAAGGCTAGCAACACACTACGTCATTCATTCATAATCATTCAAATGTGTACATCATTCATGAGAAATGTATTGCCCAATTCAAATGATCAGAGCAATGAAAGTTCATAAGATTTGATTAGAGTCCAGGACTTATGAATTCAACCCACATCAGGCTCATGCAGCTCGTGCGAGGATTTAATTACCTGTCATTTTGATAGGGTAAAGCCCTTCCCTTACATACAACAACCACCACCTTTATCTGCAGTTACAAGTTCGTCACAAGCTTAAAAAGTCATTCCAGTCTATTAACAAGAGTATGTTATTATAACCAATACTCCATTTTCTACCTAGCTGGAGTGGTCTAGTTAGCTAATAGTGCCTGCTTCTTATTAAAACGCACGGACAGACTATTGAAACTACTACTACAATTACTCTTTACTACACTTATCTAACTTACTTCTGGTAAACTGAGTGACACTTGCCAAGTTAAATAAATTAAGCCATGGGCTTGATTAAACCGACCCTAACCTTTACATCTAGAAGAACATACCTTGATATCTTTCACTTTCAAGTCCATTACAACTGCTTCCTTGCTGAGTTGGTAAGGTACCACCTCTGTGGGCTTCTCTGTTTCTCCTGAGTCATCTTCCACAATGACATCCATAAATACCACTTTGTCTGAACACACACACACACACACACACACACACACACACACACACACACACACGTCTTTAATAAACCATTCTTGTTTGGTTTTCTTCTTTTTTTTTCTTCCTGTAAACAACAGGATATCAGAGAGCACAAGCCCATTGACAAAAATTAGGTCAATGGAAGTGTTCTCTCTAAGGCTTTCTTTAAGTGGTGCCACACCACTTGGTTTGCACGATGCACCACTTAGATACTTGTATAAATACATTACACATCACTTGTATAAATACATTACACATCACTTGTATAAGCGCTCGAATAGAGCAAATGCATGGCGAGCGAGTAAATATATGAGTATAGGTAAAGATGAGTTGTGAAGGAAATGGGTAAATAATAGCAATGATTAGGCATGAAGAGTTAACAATAACAGAATTACCTGAATAAACTTCGAAAGCAGTGGCAAAGAAGCGCAGCTTGACAAAGACTTCACAATTGTTTCAAGAAGAGAGTAGCTATAAACTTTTTGGTTGAAACTTTGCGTAAGGCAGTGCAGCAGGATTCTCCGCGCTAGTTAATTGAAAAATACTGGAACTGTGAACGCTTTACCTAACTTACGTAATTAGAAGCGCGGGAAAAATATTGACGTACGCATACATACCTATATATATATATATCTGAAATCTCAATTGAACACGACTGAGAGTCAGCTTCGCTCGCTCGCTGAATTACACATCACTTGTATAAATACATTACACATCACTTCAGGGTTTCATCCAGAAATTTTTGTCTGGGGGGGGTCAAAATTAAAGTGGACTAGGTAATAATTTTAAGTAATACTTTTTGCTATCTAAAATAATAGATTCCCTAATCTCACAACTAAGCAGAAATACTCTGAGTAAACTTTTAACTTTTTTTTGCCCTTGAAAGTACAGCTATCAATTAACCCCATTAGCAACCCCAATAATAAAAAAAAAGCAAAAAAAATAAAATACAGAATTGGAAAAGCTTCTGGATTTTTATGGAAAGCCTACCACAGTTGAATATGATAGAGAGACATTTTCAGCTCCAGCTGATGTCAGCATACATGAGACAAGGTTGGAATGGAAAGGATTTAAATCCCTTTTGTTTGAAGAAATGAAGGGATTTTCACTTCAAAAACTAGCATTACAGTTCTTCAAAAGTGAGGCAAAATGTGTGACGTTTCCCAATATCAAGACCTTGCTCTCTATAGCTATGGTTTTGCCCATGTCGACAGCAACAGTGGAACGGTCATTTAGTGACATGAAACAAATCAAGAATAGACTTCATAATAGACTTCAACCTTCTTCACTGTCGAAGCTAATGATGATAGCCATAGAAGGCCCACAACTTGACGAGGTTGATTTTAATGCTGTACTGTCACTGTGGAAATCAATAAAGCCCAGACAAATTTTGTTGTGATGCAAAAAAACTGAACTCTGATTGTTTTTCCAATATAATATGACTTTTTTGTAGGCAATTAACTTTAATAGGTAGGTAAAAAAGTGGGGGGATATCCCCCCCTGGCATTTTGACTGGGGGGGTCAAAACCCCCCCTGGATGAAACCCTGCACTTGTATAAATACATTACACATCACTTGTATAAATACACTAGTGATGTGCTTGAGCACAAATGGAAGACTATACTATTTTTATATGAATGATATTGACTTCTAACACTGAAGCTACTGAAAATAAGGTCCAGTTTTTTAATTTCGCATACACGGTAAAGGGATTTCAGTGCCATAGCTGTCTGCAACTGCTTGAATTGAAGGGAAAAAACAACAACAAAACAATACACGTTATTTAAAAGTTTTCTTTGTGATATTGTTTAGCTAAGTAGTGGTTGTAACACACAATGCTTTGACACAACTGGACATGCACCTACACAGACTTACCTTCGCAGTAGTCTAGTGGACAATGTATTTTCAAGTAAATACTGTTGCGCACGGCTTATAACCATGACAAAGAGCGCATTGACTTACCACCTCCACTAACTCGAATAGAAATGGAAGTCCCTTAAGTTTTCAAGTTTTAACTGCACCCGCAAAAGAATTCAAAACGGTAAACAATTCAATTTCTAGGGTGATACGGGTACTGATCGATAACCAGAGGATTCTGTTTAGTACAATTTGGGACGGGGTCGACCACATAACTAACACAAAAACGCGAGGGTCAAAGTACAAAATGACATACGTACGTCCAAACATATATACAAATAAATAAATAAATAAACATCCCCGATTTTCGATTGTGTTACCCCTGTAAGTGTCTCGCTCGCTACGCTCGCTCGCCGATTAAGTAAAGCATGTCATGATTATGAATTGTAATAAGTTACCAGCCCCCCCCTCCCAACCCCAGTTTTTGACACTACATGTGGTAAAGGGTTTTCAATGCCATAGTAAACACCCACTGCAACTTTTTGGGACTTGAAAAAAGAAGAAGCATTTCTAAAGGAATTCACCCTAAACACACACTTGCCCATTGGATATACCAACACCTGACTTCCATTGCATGCTCTTTGTGACTTGACTAGTTTAAAGAACTGTACATCAAATAAAGTAAAACTTTTGCGGTAGAACTTGAAGTAAATCATGCTTGTCTGTAGGCAAGGGAGCTTGATATATATTTAAAGTGGCTTCTGGGAGTGAACTTGTATCGACTTCTCTGAACTTAGGCCATATACACCCAACATCTCATTTGTGGAGGGCTCACTTCACTCTTCACTCACCCAACTATTGTGAATATATAATATATATATATATATATATATCAATACTTATTACATAGTCAGAGTGTGATATGGTGAATGAAACATTTCACAAGAAGGCTAATTTATTTTCACAAGCAGGCTACTTTATTTTCACGAGCCAGAGGGAGTGAAAATAAAGCTTGAGAGTGAAATATCTTGCTATATCACTCTACCGAGTGTAACTAATAATAGCTTGCTGTAGTTTATAATGGAGTGCTTAAGATTGTGCTTGAAAACACTTTAAAAATGCTTGACTGAGTCCTTAAGCATTTTACAAACCAAGTACTTTCATAAGTGCTTAATTGGCGAGCGAGCGAGACACTCACAGGGGTAACACAATTGAAAATCGGGGATGTTTGTGTATTTGTATATATGGACGTACGTATGTCATTTTGTACTTTGACCCATCCGTATTTTTGTGTTCGCTCCGCGTTCGACCCCGTCCCAAACTTCACTAAACAGAATCCTCTGGTTTAGCGACCATTACCCGTATCACCTTAGAAATTGAATTGTTTACCGCTTTGAATTGTTTTGCGGGTGCAGTTAAAACTCAAAAACTTATGGGAGCTCCATTTCTATTCGAGTTAGTGGCGGTGGTAAGTTAATACGCTAAGCCCTACTCAACAGCATTTACTTGAAAATGCATTGTCCACTAGACGAACCACGAAGGTAAGTCTTGCGTAGGTATGGTCAGTTGTGTGAAAGTTACAATTACTATTAATGTCACAAAGAAAACTTAAATAACGTGACTTGATTTTGTTGCTTCTTTTTCAATTCAAACAGTTGCGGGGAGCGGTTACTATGGCATTGAATCCCCTTTACCGCATACGTAATTTAAAAACTCGACTTTATTTTAGTAGCTTGAGTGTTAGTTATTAAAATCAATCATTTAACAATAGTGTAGTTTAAGGCTCGCTCGCCATTTGTGCTCAAGCACACCACTAGTACTTAAACACATTTTAAAGTGCTTATTGGCGAGCAACCGAGACACTCTCAGCAATTGAAAATCGAGGATGTTTGTTTGTTTATATGTTTGGACGTACGTATGTCATTTTGTACTTTGACCCTCATGTATTTTCATGTTAGCTCAATGTTTGACCCCGTCCCAAACATCACTAAACAGAATCCAGCCCATTACCCTTGTAGTTATAGCAACCGGCAAACTTTTCAATTTTCACGGGGGATTTTTTTTTTTACAGCTACCTTCCTCTGTGTACCCTGCTAAAATATCGTGGCTGGGGATGTGGGTAGCCCCTACAAACCCCCTTCCTCTAGTACTAACTGCAGTAGTAGTGGAATAAACCACTTATTACACTTGTCAGAGTGTTATGGCGAGATATAAAGAAATGAACTAACTCTATTACCAGTCAGGTGGCTGAAACTATTGTCCAGGCATATTTCAAACTCCCCAGAAGTCTTGACGTCCAACCCATGAAGCCCATCTCTCCTACGGTACTCTGTTATCAATGGCGAGCCATTGGGATCTATGATCAAGAAGTCAATGTCCAGATCTCCTCCTTGAGTCACCTACACACACACACACACACACACACACACACACACACACACACACACACACACATCCACACACACACATCCACACACATAACACACTATCAGGGTTTTTTTTGGCTTACTAGGAAGTTTCTTATGATACTGCAGATAAGTAAGTAAGTCTCAATTTAGTGATGGACATTTTTCTGGTCTTGAAGTTATAAAAAGTTGCGGCAAGTGGCTGCTATTACATTGAAGACCCAACAACAACAACAACAACAATAAAAGAGATAGCTGGGAGCTTATTGCTTCGAGTGTAGTTCATGAGTTAAAACAACATAAATGACGCCTTCAAAAAGAACAAAAAATTAAATAACTTAATTTTTCTTTAATTTTATGTAATTATGAAATCATAACAAAATGGATTTTTTCAGTATCACTTTATTAGGGTTAGATACAGAAATTTAGGTTAGGGTCGAAACATCAGCGTCAGAGGGTGGGGCTATATACCTTGAGATGTGTACAGCTATACACATGCAGCAATTTACTAAACTAGTGATGTGCTCGAGCACAAAGGGCGAGCGAGCCAGTGCATCAACGAAACACTTCAAAATAATCCATCAATTTCTAAAAGTATAGCTAAGTAAGTAGCCGTTGTGACCATTATATACTTTAATTAATAAATACAGAACCACTTTCTTATCTCAATTTCCCCGAGTACTGGTATTTTCTGTAGTCTCTAACATATGTCATTCTGATTATCTGAGTTACCAGTATCTTTTGACAACAAGCACTCACAGCTACTGAAAAAGGCCGAGTTGTTTTTAAAAATTACGTCTGGTAAAGGGTTTCAATACCATAGTAACCATTCGCCATAACATTTTGCGACTTGAAAAAACAACAACAAGAAGTTCTAAAGAATTACTGCACAGTGTTGTGTGTATAACAGTAAGCTTTTAAGACCTAATGCGTCTTGTGGCATTCAGAAACAACCTAATACGAAGGCTAAATAATTAAATTCCTTGAATGATACGGGATCGCTAAACAAAAAGATTCTGTTTAGTGGAGGTATGGGAAGGGGTAGACCACAAAGCAAACACAAAAACATGAGGGTCAAATTACAAAATGACATACGTACGTCCACACACATATATAAACAAACAAATATCCCCGATTTTCAATTGTGTTATCCCTGAGAGTGTCTCGCTCGCTCGCCAATAATCTCACACATCTTATTTAGTGCATTTTAACGTTTGAAAATTATGGGCAATTATAGAGTTTCTAAATCCAGACCCCTTCACCCACCACCCTATACAAATATTAGGATATTATATTATTGGACAGCAAAACCATCCAATTATATAATCAACTGTAAGATATATTTTGGCCAACCATTCAGTTCAAGCATACATCAAATTACACTACATGTTGAGGAATTATAGAGATTAAGGAAGCTTCATTAGTGGGTGGGAGGAAGGGGTCCGAGTACGTCCATCTCCCCTCCTTCCTTCCTCCTCCCTCACTGCTTTTGACAACTGGAAAATAATTTTTTTAAAAGGTTATAAAGAATAAGTAAAGGTCTCATCACAAAACAGTTTCCATTCGGAGTCACAATAAGACCGTGTTGGAGGAACAGCTCTGTTTCCTGAGCTCCTTATAATACTTGTACTATAGCTAGCTCTAAAGGCAACTTCTGAATCTAGTAAATCCCTACCTCTTTTATGCTGAATAGTAAATCACTACCTCTTCTATGCTGGATAGTAAATCACTACCTCTTCTATGCTGGATAGTAAATCACTATCTCTTCTATGCTGGATAGTAAATCACTACCTCTTCTATGCTGGATAGTAAATCACTATCTCTTCTATGCTGGATAGTAAATCACTATCTCTTCTATGCTGGATAGTAAATCACTACCTCTTCTATGCTGGATAGTAAATCACTACCTCTTCTATGCTGGATAGTAAATCACTATCTCTTCTATGCTGGATAGTAAACAGGTTTCATACAGACTATAGGAGCCCTGGGATTTCAACCCCCCCCCCCCCCCCCCCTCCCCAACCTTGACTGAAAAATTTTAATGATCAAAATAAGACATGAAAAAGTATAGCTTTACTTCACTGCTAGTTTGAAAATGTCCAAAATTTCTTCACAACATTTTCTAGTTGCCCTTAGCAATTACTTTTCTAGTTTTCACCTGTTTCATATGTAAGTCATGACTTCACCATTTTCATGTGGCTGAATGGTTTAGTGATTCTACAAAACTATACTAATTTAGGTGTTACAAAAAAAGCCCTTAGGGAAGTAATGAAGGGTCTCTCTCACAAAATGACCTCCAGTGCATCCTCCAGGATTGTGCTGAGTGGGTTTTCTTGTGTATCAGTTCATCCTGTATTGAACAAGGTCCACCAAACACAACAGAAATATGGAAATCTTGAGGATTAATCTGCAAGCATTTATTTTGAAAGTAAATATTGCAATAGATTCAAAATCAGTAACGCCTTGAAACACATTTTTAGCTCTTCAAAAATTGTCCGTTTATTCCGGCCTAAGTGAGCTCCAAAGCACAGCCAAATCCCGCTGTATTTCAAGATTGAAGGAAGCATAACTAAGACACTGACAGCACTGTATAAAGATATCTGCTTAGACACTGCTGACCGTATATAAACCAGCTGTATTACTTGTAATTAAGGTGGTGCAAAAATTACAACAATGTGTATGTAAATTAAAAATAATTACAGCCAAGTCATCAAAAAAATTCTTTAAAATTGTGTTGCCTGTGATACAGCTGATAAGTTATTTATGTAGCTACATACTAAATGCAGATGAGTAGGAGCAAGTGGAAGTGGGGTGGGTGGGACAAATTAATTAGAGCCATGCATAACAAACCCATGTCTAAGGTACACATCGACAGCTACTTAAGTAACTTATCAGCTATGTCACAGGCAACATAATTTAAAGAATTTTTTTTTTCCTCTTGGAAAAAACCCTACTTGCATGCAAATACAGTAAAGAGGTGAAAAGTGGAGGGGGTGAGGCCACCACAATTTAAAAATAAGGGGTTAGTTGCACTTTCTGTCCCCTTTTCTCCAACATTTGTGGAAATGTTGTAAGCTGAATTTCTTTCAACCCTAATCAAATTGCAGCAAATGTTTTCTTCGAACCATTGACTACATCATATGCTACTATGAAATGAGAAAAAGTGTGGGAGGAGGAGGAGGAGGGAGGGGAGAGGTGAGTGTCCCTCCTATCGCGCCTGTACTCTTATCCCCTGAAATGTGTTGGCCAAGTTGTGAAGGCCATGAATAAACTGCAGTTGCTGCCACTTCTCTAAAGATACTCAAAGCTCTGCAAGTGTTCTGTCAATTTGCCTGCACTACGTAATTACGATATCACCCATAAAACAAACAAAGTGAAATTGGACTCTGAAACCATGTGTGTGCATATAAACACAATTCAATGTATCTCCAGCACCTCATGATTCTTGAAAGAGATTATTGAGACTACTTGTGTTAACAGAACTTGTGCTAAATTGCTCCAGGAAAAAGCAAATTATAATAGAACATGTATCAGTTGCAGACAAGTTTCCACTATTTATTGCAATTGAGTCAAATTCAATGTTGTCAATTGTATATCCTGTTGTGTCTCAACGCCCAGACTAAACACACAATTAGTAGGTACCTGATATTCCACTTCAAGGAAAGCACCCTCGTTGATGACTTCGTAGAAGCATTCCTTGGTGCCACTCTTGACAGATATTGTGAAGGTAAAGTCTCTCGACCAACTCAGTCGAAGCAGTACACAGAACCACACCACCAGTCTCCAGGACATCATCACTCACACCACAAATCAATGGTGTCTCCACTTAATTGGGCTTTAATTCGAATTAGCGAACTTTGTCAAGTAGCGATACTGTACCAACAACACTTCTGCTCAAGGAAAAAAATGTACGTACTGCCAAGGAACCAAAATTATGTGGCAATTGTCAACATTAAAAAAAAAAAGGGGGGGGGGGGGGGGAAGGCCTAAAATAATTCCTGGTATTTATTGCTGTCACACAATTTAATTGCTATACCTAACTGTTGCCTTTCCAAAAAAAATTAAGTTTAAAATATTGCTCCAATACTTTGCTATTGCTAGAAAATTTGAATTAGCCAAGTCGTGCCAATGCTTGTCTACCTAGAATACAATCTGTAGTTACATTGGGTAGAAGTGAATTTTTTTTTCGAGATTAAACCCACAAAGACAACACTAGTCTCAGAAATTTCTTGTGAGTTGGTAAGCCTGCTACACCTGTGTCACACACTTACAAACAGGAATTTCTCTCTACCTGACCCTCTCACAGATATAAGTGAGAGAAACCCTACAGATTTGGTATGAAGGAAGTTACTACTATCAATTTCTCTTAGTCATTCAATTCTCACCCTTCCCATGGTGTGGACACCATTCTTTTGGCAACATTCACTGATTTTTTGAGTGCTATTAAAACTTTTCACACAAAGGAAAGATAAAGATACATAAAATAAATGTCTTGGAAGTGAAACGCTATAAGTGTGCAGTGTGCTAACAACAACAATAATAATAATCATAATCTGTACAGTTTTCATGTGATAGACGCATTGCAAAGTTCATGGTTCATGTGCCACGTGGAGAGCTCACACCACTTCATACTTGTTCTCCTTGGTGTGGTAGATGGCCACAAAGCAAGCCATTACAATTCCAAAGATCTACACAAACAAACAACAAGGGAAATAAGTATTATAACATTCAGCAAATCGTGTTGCAATGACAAACTGGCTGGAATCTAACAAACAACTCCTTCCCCCACAAAGAAAAATATATAAATAATATCATATATAAAAAAAATCTAAAAAATACTATCCATAAATAAAACAGAATCACATTATCTACACATACTGAATCTTGTAGGCAAAATACTGCAATGCCTTTACTACTAGTGGTGTGCTTGAGCACAAATGGCGAGCGATTAAACTACACTATTGTTAAATCATTATTTTAACAACTAACACTCAAGCTACTAAAATAAAGTCGAGTTTCTAAATTAAGTATATGCGGTAAAGGGGATTCAATGCCATAGTAACCGCTCCCCGCAACTGTTTGAATTGAAAACGAAGCAACAAAATCAAGTCACGTTATTTAAATTTTTCTTTGTGATATTCTTAATAGTAGTTGTAACACACAATACTTTCACACAACTGAACATACCTACGCAAGACTTACCTTCGTGGTTCGCCTAGTGGACAATGAATTTTCAAGTAAATACTGTTGAGTAGGGCTTATAACTGTGACAAATAGCGCATTAACTTACCACCGCCACTAACTCGAATAGAAATGGAGCTCCCATAAGTTTTTGCGTTTTAACTGCACCCGCAAAACAATTCAAAGCCGTAAACAATTCAATTTCTAAGGTGATACAGGTAATGGTCGATAAACCAGAGGATTCTGTTTAGTGAAGTTTGGGACGGGGTCGAACGCCGAGCGAACACAAAAATACGGAGGGTCAAAGTACAAAATGACATACGTACGTCCAAACATATATATAAATAAACAAACATTCCCGATTTTCAATTGTGTTACCCCTGTAAGTGTCTCGCTCGCTACGCTCGTTCGCCAATAAATAATTGTCTGCATGCACTGGTACCGTATATAACTCATCTTTCTCAAATATTTTGCTCACATGTTCGCACCAAACCACATACCTGCATTAGAGCAAAGAAGATGACAATTCCAGCAATGACACCCAGGCTGTGTCTAAGGAAATCGGCCAGAGCTGTCGTACAGGACTGTATCAATGTAACAATGACAGGTTGAATAATATACTGCTTAACTCAAGTACTGGCAAAGTCCAAAGTATATACCTTTTGGTGTATTTCATCTCCAGAGCAAGTATCTTGAGCGTTAATGTTAATACAGCAAGAAGGGGGTATAGCAGTTCCATTAAGATAGTCGGCGAAATTCGAGGAGTTAGTCACGCCGCAGCATTTCAGCTGTACAACAACAACAACAACAATTAACTACCTGCAAAATAAATCACATTTCAATAAAAGAAAAACAAAAACAAAAAACAACAACAGCCTGCACTTAGCTTTCTGCCTTTGTATGAAGAAAAGAACTAACAAACAGACTTAACTGTTGCTTTAGGAACAACCACATGACTGCAAGAACTCACTATGACTTCAGAAGTTTTAATGGGATGTATCAGCTGTTGCCGCTGTTATGGCATGTTAGCCACTACAAAAACCTAGGTTGCTGCTAACAAGAAGGCAACAGTCAAGAAGCCGTTTCCACCATGTATTGAGCACTACCTTGGGTACTCCTGATCAAGCATCTACTGTGCTAATGGGAGTGACAGTAAGAGGTCAGATGGGAAGCTAAACTGGATAATAAACAGCTATGAAAAGCCAGCTAGAGACAGTAATGATAGCTTTCCCAGAAAGGTTGCTGACAAGGCTGTGCAGATAATGGTAGCTATAAACCAGTGATCTACAAAAGAACTTGAGCATTGCAATCTGCTACAGAAGTTTTACAAGGTAGAAAAGTGTGGGCTTAAAAACCCATAATAATATACAAGTAAAAGCCAACAAGCATAAAGCCAACAACAAACAAACAAAAAGACAACAAAAAGACAAAAAACAAACAGCCAACAACAAACAAACTAACAAAAAATTAACACAATCAAGAAAAAAACAACTACAACAAACAACTAACAAGAAAAAAACAACAACAACTACAAAACATCTGTAAGCAACTTACTCCTTTCTGGAGTGTATCCCAAGCATCTTTCTTGGAGGGGTCAGTACTGTAGGCCAAGAATGTCTCATTCATACTACTTTGCAAAGCATCTGATACCTGGAGAATTATCAATACATACAAATATTAAAGATCCCATGACACCAGCGCTAAACCCAACACACTAACCGTATCTTTCTTGGCAGCGGCAGCTATTCCACCAGCAATCTCGCAAATCACCAACAGTCCAAGGATGACAGCATACTAAACAACAACAATTAACATCAATACATCCCTAGGAGATTCACTACAATTCCTTCAAACCCTGCACTCACCAGTCCCAATGTGATCCTTCCAAAGATGGTGCTGGCAAAGATGGCTCCCACTGTGCCCACTATGCCGATGATGAGCACAAAGATGCCCAGGATGATGGTGAGGACGGACAGCTCCACAATATGGCTGCTATCAGTCACATCCAAGTAGTTCTTGCCAGCTACGTTAGCCCATATGCCCACAACCATGACACAAAAGCCAAGGACCTACAAAAAATAAGTAGTTTAAAAAAATAACATAAAATAAAGATGGTCAAGGGGAAAAAGTTGAAGGTCAGCTAGGAGGAAGGAGGAAATGGAAAATACAAGACCATTGGTATGCAAGGTCCAGTCAGACACACCAACATGCTTGTGGTCACATGATGTAATACACATGTGTGCTGAGTAATTCCTAGCTCTAATTTCATGACATTAAGTTCCTATCTAATGACCTCTAGCAGCCACTAAAGTTACAAAGTTTAGTTCCAGATATGCAATCAAATTATGATAAAAAATTACAACTCTCCCAAACTCTAGATCACATGACACAGATCACTGGCCCTTCACTACAACAGATGTCCACATGAAGCCACCACAAGTGGCTCCACCACGCCAGGCCCACACTGGAACTAACAACCCACTCTCCCTATCACATGATGTCTAGCAAGCTACTATTGGTACTATAGAGGTCCATGAATACAACTCATTCCCGGCAACTCTACTAAAGGGGACACCAAATTGGAACAAACTATGAATACTATTATATACACACATACACGAAAAAGATAAAGATAAATGATATTCATGAGGAGACAAGGTCGGGTTAGTGTAGTCATGAAGTCTTACAGGGACTGGATAAACACGAGGTGGTTGCCATTGGACTGAGATTTGGGTTCACGTGATTTGAGAGAGAAATAAGAGGCGTGGCTAGCTTTGATGGGTGGTCATTCAAAACTTCAAGGGTTGCAATATAAAACAACCAAATCACCATGCACCATGTAATACAGGTACTCACTGATATAGTTTCACTTTCAATACAAATCACAAACAAGAACTTTCACACACATACACACACACACACACAAAGCAATGTTCTATAATGAAATTACCAATCCACTCTTTTGAGTCCATTGTAACACTTACGGCTAAACAATAAATGTCTGAAACAGTATGTGTCAAAAATAAAATGGTTGCATAAAAGGGTACCAACTCCCCTTCTCCCATTAACCTTTCTCCTCTCGCCTTCTTCTCCAAAATCGCCACTCCCTCCCTCCCCACTCTTGCCCCCTTACGTTACACACTATTATCTTGTCTATAAGTAATCTTAATCATTAAGTTAGAATTAGTAGATTTATGCATTGTAAAATACACTTTCTTCTTTGTCCTGTACAAGGACCCTTCTGTTCATGCTGCAGCACCACTATCGGTGCCAACATATTAAGCATTCTGCCATTTTCAACACAATTGATAGTGCACACCTGCTGGTAAGGACAACCACTTACAAATGCAACTTGTAATAGTTACACAAATTATCACTTTCACACTGTTAGGTACAACTTGCTCAGAAGCTAGCAGTTTCCTTCTGAATATATTATATCTAAACACCCCCCATGCACTCAGGATAATTTTCATCCAATTCTATTCTTCACAAGTACGATGAGTGCTTACTTGGCACCATTCCGGTCACCACCAAACTCTTTGCCAAAAAAAAATGAAACCTAAAAAGTCCCACTGACTTACTCCAACAACGATGTTGGTGATGATGAGCACCACTTGGCTGAATCTCTTTATGCATTCCAAACAGCTGAATCCCATTCTGCTTCTTGTACGTACGGAGAGAAGTCGTGAAGCTCAAAGTTCCGCTCTAGTCTTTTTTTCACAGTTTGTCTTTGTTACACCGGCTTAACACCCAGCTTTAAGTAGCTTTAGACAATGACGTCATTTGTCATATGACAAACTTCACGTGAACTATGCGCAATAAGAGTTGCGCATGATGAGCTAATGCACACATTTGGAGTCAGTACTGCGCCTCGTGAAGCCGGACTCGGCAGAATTGGAACGGGAACTAACTGAAAGTTTAGGGTAGAAAGGTGTACACATAGTTTAAATAGACCGTCACGTGTTTGCCGAATCATAGTCTCACGTAATTCCATAAGCACAGCACTATAACACGGGCAGTCAAGAATGGTATACAGTACTACTACACAAGGCATAGTTCGTTTAAAGTTGAAGTAAAACATTATTATTATTACTACTACTAATATTATTACTAGTGGTGTGCTTGAGCACAAATGGCGAGCGAGCCTTAAACTACACTATTGTTAAATTTGATTTTAACAACTAACACTCAAGCTATTAAAATAAAGTCGAGTTTTTAAATTACGTATGAGGTAAAGGGGTTTCAATGTTATAGTAACCGCTCCCGCAACAGTTTGAATTGAAAAAGAAGCAACAAAATCAAATCACGTTATTTAAATTTTTCTTTGTGATATTCTTAATAGTAGTTGTAACGCACAATACTTTCACACAACTGAACATACCTACGCAAGACTTACCTTCGTGGTTCGTCTAGTGGACAATGCATTTTTAAGTAAATACTGTTGAGTAGGGCTTATAACTGTGACAAATAGCGCATTAACTTACCACCGCCACTAACTCGAATAGAAATGGAGCTCCCATAAGATTTTGAGTTTTAACTGCACCCGCAAAACAATCCAAAGCCGTAAACAATTCAATTTCTAAGGTGATACGGGTAATGGTCGCTAAACCGGAGGATTCTGTTTAGTGAAGTTTGGGACAGGGTCGAACGTTGAGCGAACACAAAAATACGGAGGGTCAAAGTACAAAATGACATACGTACGTCCATATATATAAACAAACATCCCCGATTTTTTCATTTTTACCCCTGTAAGTGTCTCGCTCGCTACGCTCGCTCGCCAATTACTATTATTACTAGTGGTGCGCTCGAATAGCGCAAATGCATGGCGAGCGAGTAAATATATGAGTATTATAGGTAAAGGTGATTTGTGAAGGAAATCGCTAAATAATAGCAATGATTAGGCATGAAGAGTTAACAATAACAGAATTACCTGAATAAACTTCGAACGCAGTGGCAAAGAAGCGCAGCTTGACAATTTGCCATTCAGTCTTTCGCCAAGAAGAGAGTAGCTATAAACTTTTTGGTTGAAACAAAGTTGATTCTCCGTGCTCGTTAATTGAAAAATACCGGAACTGTAAACGCTTTACCTAACTTACGTAATTAGAAGCGCGGGCGAAATTTTTTGACGTACGCATACATACCTACATATATATATATATATATCTGAAATCTCAATTGAACACGACTGAGAGTCAGCTTCGCTCGCTTCGCTCGCTCGCTGAACTATCACTTTTATTACTATTATTAATACTTTATTATTATCATTTTTATAATTATTACTCTATTATTTTTGTTTATTATTATTTATGTACTATTACTGTTGTTTTTAAATAATTTGCAAGAGGAACTAGTAAATTTAAATCTTCTAATCTAACATTGATGTACATTTTCACTATAAAAAAAGAAAAACAACAACAACAAAAAAGAATAGGCACTGCGAGCATCTGTTTACCATATCTGCAAAAGCAATGTTGAGCTTTTTAGTGAGCTATGAAATGAGCAGGTATAACTGAGAAAATGTGATTTTGTTGAATTACGTCAATAAATAACTTAATTAAATAAAACAACCATTGCTCTCCAAATTTGCTTACCTTAGTACCATATAAATTCGATGTTTGTACTTTGTGCTAGATGGAATGTGAGATAAAGCTAAGCTTGAAGAAAGGATTTTGTCACAGTTAACTTGAAATCAACGTGTACACAATGTAAAGACTTTTTTTTTTTTTTTAATATAGTGGCCTTCGCAAGCTTCACCAGCATCAGTCCTAGTCTGGCGTAGCCAACTTTTTACCTTCCCATTCACATATTAAGGGAAGGTAAAGGGTTGCCTACGCCAGACTTTAGTATTCGCGTTCTGGACCGAACACTCTTTCAATAGGTACGGTGTGACTTACTATATAAAACCATCAATACATTTTTCATTCAATCTGAAGTACAGTAATTAAAATTATGGTGGCCGGGAAGGAGGCGTTGGCTTGGGTACTCATTTGGAATCTCTTAGGTCTTTTATTATCATCTGGAATTGCTGAGTGTTTCTCAGATGTTGATTGCACTTGTAAAGACGAGTCGCTCTGCAACCCTGTCTCTACCGTTTATGAAAAAGAAGTTTTGGGTTTTGTTGTGAACCAGGTAGCTATATAGCTAGCTATAAATAGAACTTAAGAGGTTATTTATGATCAGACTGAATAATTGACTACTACAAGTTAACTTCCCCAACCCCCACTGATTAATTTGGATCATTTGATTATAATGGGGTGAGGTTTGAAATGTCAAAATAATGTATCTTGATAATAGCTAACTGTGTTCATCATTGAAATTATTTATTGCCAGCATTTTACTGAGCACAATGGATGCAGAGTCCACTGCATTTGTTTCATTAATATTGTAGAAATTGCGTGTGCATGTACACACGTTTTGTTTACCTTATCTAGGACAACTGGATGAGTTATAATTGGACACACATAACTACACTGGCTATGTTCACCAACTTCTCTCAAGATCTCATTTGCTTTGCTCACTCGAAAAAGGTGAAATCATGTCTTGGTCAGTTTGTTTAATGTGCTGTCTGTGGGTTTGGTTATCAGTACAGTCCTCTGTCATGCGCTGTTCACTGCACGTGTATCTAAACTGTACGAGTCACTGAGTTGTTTCTATAACTTAAGAACATCCTACATATTAGACACAAAAATGTTTGTGTGTTTGCTTAGTGGTTGACCATCTCCCATCTCCACTAAACAGATTCCTTTGGTTTGGTGATTCTTACCCATATCATCAATTGTTTACCTCTTTGAATTAGCTTGTCTCTGACACTATCTGAATGTCGCAGGATGCAATTAGGTCTTATATTTTTAGAACTACATTTTTGAAGAGTCAAATTTTGGGAGGAGGAGAAGAGTAACATTAAAAACCCGTGTGTACAGACATCCACTTTCTTTTTTAGTGTTGCCACTTGTAAAAGTAAACACGATGTCATCATGTCATCACAGTTTACAGCATGTCTGAACAAAAATCATCTTCCTTCATTATAATTACTTCTGTAAGAATCTTCTAGTATAGGGTTAATGAACAAATACGGTGGAGATGATATAATATATATATATATATATATTATATTCCTTCTCATTGTCGGCTAGGTGCGGGTTGTTCTGAGTGGTAACTACCCCATATCAGAGATGGGAGATCAGGAGAAGGCAACAAAATGGATTCAAACCGAGGTTGCCAGGGTGACGGCTCTGCATGCGGACGGCTACAATGTCGACATTGAAGATCCCACTCGCAGTGGCACTGATGATACACACAGACTGACGGCATTCATGGCGGAGCTTGCTGGTGCTCTCAAGAAAGCCAATCCCAAATATCAGGTACTAATAACCTTGCTAGTTGCCGAAGTGGGTGGAGTGTAGCAGTGGTGGGTGGGACAAGTTTCTAAATAGGAAGGGGGTGTGGTTTGGTTTATGCAAGATTATGAAGAGCTTAAACATGGTTGTGAATGTCCAAGTTATCATAACCCTTTACCTAAATGAGCTTAAACATATTGTGAATGTCCAAGTTATCATGACCCTTTGTAAGACTTGGTGTTTCAATGTCTAAAGCAAGTGGATCATGACTCGGGGGATTCTGGAACAGAGCATCTGAATTTTTATCGATGTAGCTCGATTTGGAAACACACATTTGATTGTATGTGAGAAGTCACAAACTAAAAGTTTACTCTAATATGACCTCTAGTCTTTTTCGTACTGGTTTAAAATTGGGATGGTTGTAAGTGCAATAACCTTGTGGTGTGATTGGTACCACTTTATCATATTCGAATGGGTGTAAAACGACCCTTTACCAACTATTAATGTTCATATACAATGGCATCTTATATTAGTGTGGTTTTAGTACCTATACCAAATTTTGGAGTAGTGTATGCAGTAGCTGTACATTTGTTGACCCTTTACCCTTTTCATGATGCGGCTTGCTACCTTGGTTTGCGAGATGATTTTTTTTAATGCAACAACTTCTTTTCTTTTTTTTTACTAACCTTCAGTGTAGTTAAAGGTTTTTTGTGGTTCACCTCTAGAAATGTAACCCTTTAACAACTCATTATGTGGTTGATACTTCTTGATGAAACAATTTACACAGTTATTGGTTTGGGTGAGATCCCTACGTGCAACAATCAATTTGGTACCCCATTCAGACCCTTTATCAATTTGCAATAAGTTTGGTACCTCTTTATTTATTTACTTACTTTTCAACAACAGTTTTTAAATGGTTTGAGATTTCTTTAAATAACTACATGTGATATAAAGTTTGGGTTTTTGTAATTTTGGTGTTGTATCACCTTTGATCATTGGAATTGTTGCAAGTTGAGCACGTAGTGATATCCCAACAATTCTATTGACTGAGTGCTTAGCCCACAGCCAAGTATAGATGATGTAACATGTTACTGGACTCCCTGGCTGTGACTTCCACTGGAAGTCTTCAGTTCAACTGCCGGACGACTCCAGATAACAACTGACTCTACTGTTAAAAGGGTTTTAATGGACACAAAGCTCATGCTTTAATTATTTGGGTCCACGTATGTGTGTTGTCCCTCCCTCTGTTTGCTGCTTCAGTTCCTTTCATTTTATTTCCAGGGTACATCCCTTGTCTAAAGCAGCTTAAATTGTATTATTATGATTATTTCAGATTAGTACGAGTAAGAACACCAAACCACAGACACATTATATTCTGCTGCCATAGTATGTTATCATTAACAATAAATCAGCTAGATAAGACTTATTGTAGATAACGATGCTTTACCAAGTACATAGGTGTTCCTGCAATAGTCTTCAACATCATAGTCCTGTTACGATCAATGTAGCGGGCATGACCAAAATCTGCCAGCTTGTACTAAAAATAGGAAAAGACGACATAGTTCAGTGAAGAGCATGTTATTGAGACCATACAAGATAAGGAGATGCAATAAAAGCAAAAACAGATAAAAGGCCATAATAGCATGTATCTAGCTATAATCATATACCAGTTCATCTTGCCTAGAGATTTATAAAAAAAACAACTTCATTTCATTCCTTTTTGATTAAATTAAATGGTGTTTTGAAAGTTTTTAAAGTATATTATATCTGCTTACAATTGTCCTTTGGTCGCTGTACTTGATGAGGATATTCTGGGGTTTGATGTCTCTGTGAATAATGTTCTTCTTCCTCAACTCCTTCATACCCTCCCCTGAAATATCACATGACGATGGTTACTGTTTAGAGAGTCTGACCAGTTATATATAAGTGTGTGCGGTTATTAGAATAATTATACTTTCATGAATACATTATGACATACAAGTAATAGGGCTTCAAATGTGTAGTCAATTGTTTATTCTCACAGTAGTATCAATATAACATCACAATTTCATTCTCAGCATTCTTTTATCAGTATAATAATTATGTAATCCAGACATTTGACAGCGTACTGTTGTGTGAGTATACTATTTGTATGAGTAATAGCATGGGTAACCGTGCTATTGATCCCTAATAGCACAGGTTATCCGTGCTATCACTCGCTAATAGTAGGCCAGCTTTTTAAAAGTCTCTTGCACATTGTCCCCTACTAGAAACTACTGGAACTGTACGTTTCCAAGGTTAACGCTCTGCGCGTGCGCACTTACCTGTACTATTTCACTTAGCTACCGAGGTATTTCACTTAGTTTCCACTTAGTTACTGAAGTATTTCAATATAGTTACGTGCTATTTCACTTTCCCCGTGCGATTTCAATTGAACAGCGATTTTTCCCATTCATTCATTTTTGAATGGGCAACTTATATTAAAGTGTTGATGTAACTTATATATTGTACTATTATAATAAAAATAGGCTCTTTAAATTTAATTTTTATTCATTGGTTTATTTTTTAAAATATTTATCAGTTTATTCTTACTGCACCCTATTTACAATCAACATTATAAATGTAATTTCGAAGTTCGACTTCGTGCTATAATTTTCTAGGAAATTAGTGGCACGTGCTACTGTTTGTCAACTCCTGCTATTCACGAGTTTACGTGCAAACTGCAAACCATTTGTAAATACTACTTTATTCAGTGGTCTGAACTTCACGCTCCATGCACTGGCCTTGTTCCCACCATTGTCTGGTGAGCATTGAACACATCTGTACACTGCAATCTTAATAAGGATTCAAAGTTCCTTGGGAAGTAAACTCATTAACAGGAAGGTGTAAATTTATTTACCATGTTCTTCTTTTTGCCTTTTTCCATTAACCAAACAAAAGCCGTATTGTCACTTCCATTACTGTAGTGTGGTTTCTACAGTGAGGTCTTGTCCCTCCCACACATACCCCCCCCCCCCCCCCCTCCCTCCTCCTTTAGGCTGGAATTACTCTTTACAGTCAGTAGGTGTAACAATGTAGGACCACACCCATATTTAGTTATCCTGGAAACCACGCCCACTCGCAGTTCCACTGTGCATGCCTGACACTGGTACTATTGCATCAACACTTTTATCAGTGACTATATCTCTAGGTCTCAAAGGAGCAATCATTTTAGTAGGGGTGTCTCTGTTTCACAATACAACCCTTGAGATTAAAGTGAAGCTCTATTCAGTATACTTAATAATAGTAGGGTGATGTTTAATTAATGAATTAATTAATAATAGTAGAGTGATGTTTAATTAACGAATTAATCATAATTAATTAATAATAGTAGGGTGATGTTTAATTAATGAATTAATCATAATTAATTTTATTTGGTGCTCGTTATATACTTTTTTGCTTTCATATATTTCAGTTGTCTATGGATGTAGCCTGGTCTCCCAAGTGCATCGACGAGCGTTGCTATGACGTCCTCGCGCTCTCCAAAATGGTGGACTTCCTGGTGGTGATGTCATACGACGAGCGCAGTCAGATTCATGGCCCGTGCATCGCCAGCGCCAACTCCGCCCTTGACACCACCGCCTCCGGTCTGTCTGATTATGTCTCTCTGGGGATTGACCCTGGCAATCTAGTGATGGGGGTTCCCTGGTACGGCTACAACTACCCGTGTCTCAGTCTGTCTGCAGACAACGTGTGCACCATTAAGGAAGTTCCATTTAGAGGTGTCAATTGCAGTGATGCAGCTGGTGGGTGAGAGAGAGAGAGAGTTGTTAATGTATGTTTTGGAGTATGAGATGTATGTTTATGTGTTTGAATGTGCCAATGCTGGCTTTTCGTATATATATTTTTAAGCCTACGTAAACATTTTCATTTTTAAGAAACAAATTAGTCATGGTATGCAACTCTTCTGGTTTTCTATTGATTGACTATTTTATGTTGACTAGTTATGAAACTGACTTTCATATGCTTTTTTTTTTCCCCACAGACATGCAAAATTATTAAATACAGATATTTTAGGACTTTAGGGGGCTTTTGCCTTTTCTGAAAAATTTTCTAACCTTTGTGGAGGCAATTGTCCTCAAAGTTTTATCCGTGGAAATAGCGTACCCTGAAATTTCTGAAATGTTGATTTGGCCTCCCTGAAATTTCGTTCTGAAAAAATACCCTTGTAGTCCAGCAGAAGATAGGGTTTTTTTTACTGAACCTTGCAATGAGGGTCCATAGTTTTTTTTATTGGTTCTACCCCTTCTCTAGAGAGTCAGTTACACCATTCCACTTGCTGACTCTCTGTCAGCAATGGGCAACTTGAAATAATGGCTATACACTGACTGATAGTCTTTCCTAGAATATTTGCGGTATCCGCGAAAAATTATATTTTCGCGCCCTATACTTAATACATTGCGAAAAATTTGAGCGCGAAAATTTATAAACATTTTGTGCAAGAAATAACTTGCACATGCTCAAATATCTAGCACATGTTCACAGCAACTGCTTTCTTTTAAAATGGAGGATAGATGCTTCTTTGAGAAGCTGTATTCATGCTTAGAGAAAGGTCCTCTGTTTCAAGCCTCAGCAGAAAGAATAACTACAGCAAGCAAGCAGTATGGAGATGGTCTCCATACACAGCTGGAAGAAATGAGTAGTGTTTCAGTGCATCACAAGTGTGTTGTCATAAGAAGACTATTCAAAAAGCTTTACGTGAAGGAGCACGAAGTCCATGTTCCGAAGATCTTGTGAGTAAACCCAAAAGAGCCAGACGGTCTGTGCAACCCAAGTTTTCATTTCTCCAACATTGTCTTTTTTGTGGAGAAAGATGTGATGTTGAGAAAGATCCTAAGCATCCAAGCAGATGGCGTCCTGCCTATGTCTGCCGGGAAGGAGAAAGCAGAGGGCTAAAAGAAGCTATATACGAGACTTGTGGGAAAAGAACAGACATTCAATCTGATCAAATACGGTGAGAATGGCAGGAGTTCTTACAGATTTACATGCGGCAGATGTCAGGTATCATTGTGGACTGTAAAGCAACATTTTTATCTCCAAAATCAATACGGGCATCAATTATTCGTCAGGGCAACCACACTGAGTTCAAAGAAGTTTTGATTTGGTTATCAAGTATTTGGCTGAAAACAGAGATGTTATTCACAATTCCAGTGACATACACACTAAGTATGTGAATGATGGTGGAACTCTTTCAAGGAGAATGTTGATAGCAAAGCTGGTAGAAAGTTTTGAAGGAGATATGATTACTTTGTCATCTCCTGGAATCGCTTCGTTACTAGCATTCAAGTCAAGTGCTGCTAAAGTTTTCTACACAATGTCTGATGGTGATGATGATGTAAGTGAGGCAATTGAAGCGATAGCCAAGAAGATCAAATCTGAGATAGGTGACATGGAAATTGACAGGAGCAATTATCTGTGCCACGTCAACAAAGATATCTGTGCCACGTCAACAAAGATATCTGTGCCAGGTTTCAGAGTAACACCCTCGAAGAACTCTTGTCAAAAATAAACCCAAAAATGAGGCAATCTTTACCTGCTCTGTTGATAGGGAATATTAGCAGCTACTGTTGGAAAGTTGAAAGACATTATTGCTCAACTCTTACCTGCACATGCTCTGAGTGGATGTGATACTGTGTCAATGTGCTATGGAATTGGGAAAAGCAAGATGTTGAAGGCTGTCAAAACCAAGCAATGTAGCCTTAACTTGCTTGGTGATGTAAATGCAAGTATGGAAGACATCATCAGACAAGCACCAGCCTTTATGTGCCAGAGTTACAATGTGCCAAATGTAACAACGATGACAGGCGAGGATAAAAATCTGGGCAGCAAGAACTGGAAGAAAAGCAGCATCAAAAATTCCAAAACTGTGTTCTCTGCCACCTACCTCAGAAGCTTTCGAAGAAAATGTGAAGAGAGCCCATTATCAGTGTGCAATTTGGAGGAGAGCACTTCAAGAACCTCTGAATCTGGACCCTACTGCATATGGGTGGTTCAAAGATGATGAAAGGAAAGCACTTCAGCCAGTTATGCTTTCACCCTCAAGGTCATCAGCACCAGATTATGTTCTTAAACTTGTTTGCTGCTCATGTGTTTCAGAAAAGCCTTGCCATTCCAGTCGATGTGGATGTGTGGCAGCCAATTTGGCTTGTACTATGTTTTGTCACTGTCAAGGAAGCACCTTTGTTTGTAACAATGAACACCCTAGGGCATTAGAAGAATCAGATGAGGAAGAATTATCATACTAGCATTATTAAAAAAAATTGTTATAAAAAATTTCGCGTTTTTATTTTTCGCAATTCAGTTCTTATGGGGTGCGAAAATATAAATGTTCGCGCCTACCGCAAATCCTGCAGAAAACTGTCACAAATAGAATGCCCCTCTACAGAAAAATGCCCACTGCTGACATAGGGTCAGCAGGTGGAAATGTGTTATATGAGTCTAGAACAATCTGAAACTGCTTTTAAAAAAACTATGGACTTCAATTGCGAACCCTAGCTCAAGTTCTGCCGGACTATTGGCTTCTAACACTTTGAGAGACCTAACAATTGATCCTGTCATCACAGTTCTCACTGCTTTTGTTGTTGTTGTTGTTGTTGTTGCTTTATTGTTTGTTTTTTGGTTGTTGTTTTTTTTTTTGAGAGTGGTAATAAAAGTTCAATCAAGTGGCCACAGTGCTTTTTAGTTGCTATGGAGACAATAAGTGAGATTGTGGATAGTTAAAAGATTCATGACAACTAACTCACATAGATGCGCGCGCACACACGCACGCACACACACACACACACACATACACACACACACACACACACACACACACACACACACACACACACACAACACACACACACACACACCCACCCCACACACCCCCCCACCCCCCACCCCCCCCCCCCCCCCAACCCCGCCCCCCCCCCCCCCCCCCCCCCCCCCCCCCCCCCCCGTGTTGAAGCTGGGCACTGCATGGTTGTTAGAAGATTTTATAAGATTGGATAGCCACCCCTCAAACTTTGAACTCCTCTTTAGTGGTAAAGGTTTGCACTGTATGAATTCAATTATGACTGCACCTAATCAGCCCACTGCTATTTTTAGGGAACTTTAAAAATAAGCCACATCCTCACATGAATAGTGATAAAAGAGGCAGGGATGATCATTGGGGGCGTGGCTTGTGCTGGACTATCCACTGGGGGAGAAGATCAGGGTAGAGCAGCTTGGAGAGCTAGGGCTGGGGTCTTGATTACCTGTTCACGCCGTGAAACCAAAACCGAGTGACATTGCTGTCAGATTCAAAACATCTTTATTACTTTAAGCCAGTTTCAGTTTTTTTGTTTCGCTCTAGTCTTGTCTTTGTTAGTCATACTTTTACTGTCAGAATGTAATTAGTATGGTATGTGATGAAAGTGAAAGTGATGGTGGTGGAATGTGTGAGGTGTGTAATGCACACCTGGAGTTACTTGTGTATGTGTGTGTGTTTCTCTTCATTGTATACGTGAAGCTAATATAACTATCTTTTGTTATTATTATATTGAATCATCATTATGTATTGAATCATCATTATGGGTTGTGAGGCTTTTTTTTTTTTTTTTTTTTTTTTTTTTTTTGGAGTAAGCCCTTTCACTGTAAGATTTATGACAACCAGTTGGGTAACTTTGAAAATGTATATTTCTTTTCTACAAAATAATTCAGAGAGATGAATTTTTTAAAACAAGTTTAGACTAAACTATTTGCTATAATGCATACAAAATGTATTAGTTTACACAGGAATGAGTTAAAAATTCCTCCATTTATAATGATACTAGTTGAAACTCAACTTCCAGCTGTCTCAGAATTGCTACAAGGTTCAGAGAGTGCATATGGCTTATTCACCTTCTAATTGCTCAATTCTAGGCGTCAGAATTCTGTATTTATTTATTTATTTTATTTTTTTTAATTCGGGAATAAAACGTTCAACTGTAAATCCACATTTTAACAATTAGTAAAAATACCAACACTTCAGTTTCAATGTTTTTATTACTGGAAGTACTGCATCACAGCAACAAATAACCAAGAACAGGAACTTATAATAATTGATTTTTTTATAATGATGAATTTCCAACCAAACACTGAGTGCCACATGGTGCACCTCTGATAAAAGGATTAGCAGTACTGTAGGATTATTCTAACCATTTCTTTCCCACTTACCCGACATACACACACGCGCGCGACTCAATCCCTAACACACACACACACACGACTCAATCCCCTAACACACACACACACACACATGACTCAATCCCCTAACACACACACACACATGACTCAATCCCCTAACACACACACACACACACATGACTCAATCCCCTAACACACACACACACACACATGACTCAATCCCCTAACACACACACACACACATGACTCAACCCCTACACACCACACACACACACACACACGACTCAATCCCCTAACACACACACACACATGATCAATCCCCACACACACACACACACACATGACTCAATCCCTAACACACACACACATACACACACACACACATGACTCAATCCCCTAACACACACACACACATGACTCAATCCCCTAACACACACACACACACACACACATGACTCAATCCCCTAACACACACACACACACATGACTCAACCCCTAACACACACACACACACATGACTCAATCCCCTAACACACACACACATGACTCAACCTAACACACCAAAAAAAATGCAAATTCTCTTGCTGTCGCTAGGTGGTCACCCACACCTGGCAGAGCCAGGATGCCTGTGCACTAAGCAGGCACTATGAGCCATGCAAGCAAAGCTCCTGGAGCCAGGCTAGGAACTCGCAGGAGAACAGGCCTTTCCTCACAGCAAGTGTATATATATATTATAGATCATTTGCGGTAGGCGTGGCTACACGGTATGCTTTGCCCGCGCGTGTACTCGGCGTGTATTTTGAGTGGCAAGAGTGGCAAGGGCAGCATGGGAAAGAGTTGCTGCTTATGGTTGTACCCATAGGTACCGCAAAGGCTGTGGACTACAGTTTTATAGATTCCCTACAGACTCAGACCGGAAATCCAAGTGGGTTGCTTCAATAGGCAGGAAGAACTGGAAGCCAACTGAATATTCTTGGATCTGTAGTGCCCACTTTGTTGGAGGCAAAAAATCAGATGATCCTGCTTCACCAGCATACATTCCTACATTGTTTAGTCATATTTCATCTACACAAACGAAAAGAGCTGAAGATAACTTGGCTAGGTACTCTAGAACTAAAAAAAAAACAAGGAAAAGAATAATGGAAAATTTTGAAGATGAAGCAAACAAGAGAAGAAGAGAAGATACAGTTCACAGTAATGATAGTGCTCATCACATGAGTATGGAGGTCGATAATTTGTCACAATTGAGTCAAGTTCATTGTTCTGACAGCACAGTTTCAACAGAAACTGATCTTACCATGGATAAAATATCAATGTTAGAAAATGTAGCAGATAATCTTTCGTTGGAGAATGGGGAGCTAGATGAAGAAAATATAAAATTGAGAGAGGAGAATATCACGTTGAGGAAAGACAATATGGTTTTGCAAAAACACATCGATATTTTAAAGTATTCAGTTATTACTCCTGAAACGCTACAAGAAAGTGATTCAAAGGTGTGCTATTATACCGGCCTCCTCATTTGAAGTATTAAAAGCAGTTTTTGATTTTGTCTCTCCTTGTGTTACTTCAAATTCATCTTTACCTCTAATGAATCAGTTTATAAGTGTTCTTACTCGATTTACGTAACAATTTTGATTTAGAGCATCTCTCTCATCTAACCTACCTACAACCAACTTTACCTCTGAGTTACCCTTCCTCTAGTACTAACTACAGTAGTAAAGGTATCTAGTATGGAATAAACCACTTATTACACTTGTCAGAGTGATATGGCAAGATGTTTCACTCTCAGGCTTTATTTTCACTTGCCTCTGGCTCTTGAAATAAATTAGCCTGCTCATGAAATATTTTGCCATATCACACTCTGACTCATGTAATAAGTGATGTGCTTGAACACAAATGGTGAGCCTCTTGTTATCTTGCTCAATATGATTATATGATGAAATTTTCCTGCTTTTTTTTTATAACATATGATGACAATAATGGATTCTTAGTAGTTAAACATTAATTACAGCAAATATACACAGAAATGCTTTCTTACTTTAATATCCTGAGTAGTGATAAGTCTGTAATATCAAATTTAAGCCATTCTGACTACTTTTATTACCAGTAACTCTTGAACAAGCTCTGTTACAAAGGGAAAAAAGGCCAGAGTTAATTTTAGTTAGCTAATATGGAATTGCTACTTATCTTAGCTTCGATCGAGTATTGGTAGTTTCTTTAGAAGCCATTCTGACTACCAGTGGCCCTTGACAACCAACAAGAGATACTTAGAAGCTCAAAAAAAAAGGCGAGTTTTTAAATTGTGCATATACGGAAAAGGGGGTTCAATGCCATAGTAACCGCTCCCCACAACTGTTTGAATTGAACAAAACAACAACAACAAAAAAAAAACAAGTAACGTTTTCTTTGTGGTATTCATAATAGTAGCACACAATCAGACATACCTTACACAAGACTTACCTTCGTGGTTAGTCTAGTAGACAATGAATATTCAAGTAAATACTGTTGTGTAGGGCTAATAGCTATGACAAATAGCGCATTAACTTACCACCGCCTCTAACCTACATAAAAATGGTACTCAGGCAAGTTTTAATTAGTTCAAACTGCACCGCAAAAGAACTCAAAGCGGTAAACAATTCAATTTCTAGTATGATACGGGTAATGATCGCTAAGCCAGAGGATTCAGTTTAGTGAAGTTTGGGATGGGGTCGAACACCGAGCTAACACAAAAATACGCGAGGGTCAAAGTACGAATGACATACGTACGTCCCCACATATATATAAACAAATATCCCCGATTTTAAATTGAGTTACCCCTGATAGTGTATATATATAAGTGTGTGTATATATATAAGTGTATATGCTTGTTAACAATAGAGCAAAACTGCTACTAGTAGCATATTAAAAACCACTTTCCACATGCTTATGCATGAGGATTCACCAAATTTATACCAACCTAGCTATTGAGCAATCTACTTTCTTTTCCCACTAGTTGGTTAGAACACAGACACACAAGCAAAGCATGCCGGCACAGAGATTAGAAGAAGTACATTAAAGAAAAGAAAAAATTACGCATTTAATACACTCCTTTGCTATTGCAAGATGTTTCAATAAAAACACTACAAATCCTGAACAAACTTGCAATGGATTCAAAGAAAAGGATGCTGCTGGCCTCATGTTGCGTTATTAGAAGTATCACCAGGTACAGAGTAGTGCATTTACTGCTCTCTTTTTGTTATCTTTAAAAGTTGACACATATGTCTACTTGCTCCTTAGGAACCTTAGGAGATCTAAAGGACTGTGGCACAGGCGTGTGTGTGTGTGTGTGTGTGTGTGTGTGTGTTAGGAGGTTGAGTAGTGTGTGTGTGTATGTATGTATGTTAGTGTGGTGTAGTGGTTGTGTCCTTTCCATTTTGTTTTCCATCTGCCTCCCACCAGCCCCACCAGTCCACCCATCTGTGATTGGGTACCTGACATTTGCTATTTGCTGGGGTGCAAATTCAAGGCCTTTTCTCATGAAACAGCAATGGTCCAGGTGGGACTTTGGGTGTGCACACCATATTAAAACTGATGTTTTAATTATAAGAGAAACTCACACACATGCTGGGGCAGCAAACGCTATGGAGAGGGGTTGTAAGGCCCTCACGCTTGACCCCACTACAAGAGGAGTAGCTAGATTTAGATTTTACAAGTCTAAAGGGACTGAACACTTTTAGTTACTTCAAACTTCTTGCAAGACTGACAAATAGAGAGAGCTGTATATATGAGGGGGGAAATGATACTAATGGGAGAGTTGAATTAGAGGTGATGATTCGTTATTGAATAAATATGTGACTAAAGACTAAATCGATATGTAGGGAGACACAAACAGTGGGGTGTATAGAATATAAAAGAGGGTCAAACAAAACACAAGGAGTTACACACATACATACATACAGTGATGAGTCAGCTCTAATTCATGCCTGAGGAGTTGCCTTGGCAACCACCTTAGTGAGGGCTGGCCCAAACACACACACGCACACAATGCAAATTCTCTTGCAACCGCTAGTGATTATGCGAACCTGGCAGAGCCAGGATGCCTATGCACTAAGCAGGCACAGTGAGCCGTGCAAGCAAAGCTCCTGGAGCCGGGCTAGGAACTTGCAGGAGAACAGGCCTTTCCTCACAGCAAGTGGTGTGGGCACTTGAAGTCCCACCTGGACCATTGCTGTTGCATGAGAAAAGGCCTTGAATTTGCACCCCAGCAAATGCCAGGTACCCAATCACAGCTGGGTGGATGGGTGGGGCTGGTGGGAGGCAGATGGAAAACTAGATGGAAAATTGCGTGAGGTGGGCTTGAACTCGGGGACCGAGGGCCCAGAACCGAGGGCACAACCACTACACCACACAAACAAACACACACACACACACACGTGCGTGCTTGTTTGTTGACACTACCAACACTTCACATTTAAGTAATTTTTTTACTTGTACGTCCAGAATTAAATTATCCCTGGTGTTGAGAACTGCTTGGTGACTTCTCATTGTGCATATGTGTATCACTGCACACTGACACATGAATATCTTACTGTCCATCCCATCCCACGATCCCATGGGCCTGTGAAATAGATTGCGTGTAACATTTGTAATGATAATGAGTGGTTTTTATTAATATTTGTATCATTAACATACTTGTAACCTTGTCAGCAATTACCCTTTCTTGCGTATTAACATGACACCTAGCATGACACCTAGCATGACACCTAGCATGACACCTAGCATGACACCTAGCATGACACCTAGCATGACACCTAGCATGACACCTAGCATGACACCTAGCATGACACCTAGCATGACACCTCCTTCGCTTCGCTCAGTCGGCTTGTCAAAGTGTGTCGTCGCACCTTTGGCGCTCCGCTAATCTAACGCTAATCGCGCCCGCGTGCGCTCTAGCTTGACTCTAAGTGTTCATTGTGACAATACTTTCATGGGATCGTGGAATGGAATGAACAGTGGGAGTATCTGTAAGAGGGACATGTGGACATCCCATGGAATGTCCCACTGTCCCATGGGACCGTGGGATGCGATGGACAATCCCACTGTCCCATGGGACCATGAGATGGGATGGACAGTGGGGCACACACGCATGTGTAGAGGGACAGGTGGACATCCCATGGAATGTCCCACTGTCCCATGGGACTGTGGGATGGGATGACAATTTACGGCGTTTCTGGACATCTATGTAAATAAGAATGGCAGATAGAATTGTTGGGTTAGATAATAATAAAAACAAACTATTCAGGAAGCCAAGAGGAGCTTACACAACTTAGAAACAACATGCAATACATGTGTGTAGCCCGTGCTTACATGTAATGTATGTGCAAGAGAATGCAATGCAGTCAGATGGCTTGTCATACTTGACACCAAATAGAATGAAGTATGCCACTGGATGTCTTTCATGGGGCGGGGTTAGTGCGACTGAATGTCTTTTATGGGGCGGGGTTAGTGCCACTGAATGTCTTTCATGGGGCGGGGTTAGTGCGACTGATTTACAAAACACTTGACACTACTTTTTAAATCCCGTTAGTGTTTGAGTTACTAACTCCCGTAAAGATAACAAATTTTGCCATTATTGGCACCAGAAGAATAGAAGTGATGGAAAAACTTAACAGAAGAAGCCAATGATTGGGGGACATAGTGATCTTACAGTTGTACATGAACACACACACACACACACACACACACACACACACACACACACACACACGGACAAGATAATTATGTTCATTATTGTAAGAAAACCTATACAATCTGCAGCAAGGTACCGATAACACACTTAGTCATGTTTATCTTGCCGCCCAACAGCAAGTTGTAGTTCTGACACTGGTACACTCACCTCTATAGAGGGACAGGTGGACATTCCGTGGAATGTCCCACGATCCCATGGGACCGTGGGATGGGATGGACAGTAGGACACATACATCTGTAGAGGGACAGGTGGACATCCCGTGGAAAGACCCATGGGGCTGTGGGATAGGATGGACAATCTCATGTAATTTCATGATCCCATGGGACCGTGGGATGGGGATGGACAATTTACGGCATTTCTGGACAGCTCTCCTTATTAATAAGAGCAGGAAAAGGAAAGCTCATATTAATGGCAACAGTTTTCTCTGTGCAGCCAATTTAGAACTTAACCCCCGATGCTTGAACTTCTTGACGAGGACTTAGGCAAGAAGTCGGAAGCTTAAATATAAATGTATTGGCTGTGTAAGTAGAGACAACTACTATTCGTTTTAGCCAAGATGAGCTAGTTAATGTGCTTGCTATGTATTTATGAGATAATTCCGTTTACGCTCTTTCTCTTACTTTTTGTGTGCTGGCACCTAGGCTAGGTCGAGCACAACACAGGACAGATTCTGCTTCTGGAAAACACAATGGCCAAAGCGCAATTTTTTTCCCCCCACACAAATGCTCTGAAAGATTTGTTGGCTACCCTGGTTATATTGAGCTTGCAAACCAACAATCCTAGGGGGAATCCCTGGTTCCAATCTGTTTTCTTTAATTGTTAAAAAAATAAATAAAAAAATATAAAAAAATCTGTCAAGTCAAATGACCTCTTGAGCATAAGAATACATGTAATACAATAACAGGAAAACAAAACTACAAGTATATGCATCACTTAGATATTTTTGAAAGCTAGAGAAAAGCAGTGTTGTGTATGCTGGGGTAGATTTCCTTATCAGGTGGCAGTGATGGTTTTGGTGGTGTGACAGTGTCTTATTATACTATCTTATCACACCTGTTTCTGTGGATACAGTGGGATGGACTGGTGCATACACATCTTCAAAGTCATGTCACAAACAAGCTATATACATGCATAAATACATACATACATACATGCATGCATACCTGTGGATACTTGGTCAAGCCTTACGCTAGCTTTACGCTAGCTTTGCACATTCCAAGTTAGTCATTCTGGTTGTAAGCTGACGTTGTTAAGCTTTGCTATTGTGGGTTGGCTGCTGTACTGTTAAGTGGAGTTGTAAGTTGCTCATGCAGACTTTGCCTTATGAAATTCTTATCGTACAATAAACATGTGTCTGTCAGCAGTTGTTGTTGTTGTTGTTTGTAAATAACTCTACGCAGGTCAGAGCGTTCAGTAAACATTGTTACCAAATATCGAATGCTAGCAGAATCTGAGAAATAATAAAAATAAATAATAATAATAATAATAATAATATTATTATTTTTTAAGTTCTGTATCATAAAAAAATGCCTGTGAAAGAGAGTATATTATTATTATTATTATTATTATTATTATTATTATTATTATTATTATTGCTTCGTAAGTTATAGTAGGTTACACTCTAGTGTGTTGCAATGAATATTTATTTGGAGGATTTGGAAGTGCATGTTTAATGATATTTAAAAAGGTTCTTTTTGTTCATGGGACACTGCTTGGATGTGTAAATATGGAATCTTGCATTACTGAGTAAGACAGCTAAAACCAGCAATGCTAAAGTTGGCCTGTCCTATTATTGTGCATGAAGGGTACTGGCAAACTCATTCATCTTTTGGCTAGTGAGCATTGATTAAGAGCACAGTCTAATTATGGGTGTGGTCTATCAGTTAATTACAGCAATTAGAACAAACCAAAACTGGTCCTTTTAAAAGTTGTATTAGGCTGTGGAGAGTAGTACAAAACTAACAAATTTGGCTTGCAATATGGTTGCATGAAACCTAATTTGGTGTCCCCCCCCCTCACACGTAGCCTGTTCTCTAGGATTGCATCAGTATTTTAAATTTTGCTCATTTTTAAAACCCACACTACTTTTATGCACATGCCATATATGGAAGTGTATATATTTGTTGCATGCATGCATGACTTTATAGCCTTTGTAAATTCAACTTTAGCTATGTACTAGATGGAAACTTTCAAAAAAAATCTTAGTTCACAATGTGTGCCTAGGAATGCTCTTGCTCTGGACAATCTGCAATTGTGGGATGGTTTGTTTGTTTGTTTGTGTGTAAGATACATTGTTAGCATCATCTATCTGAGTTGGTGTGTGTATGTGTGTGTATTTCTCATCTCTTTGTTGTACATATCAGCTAATGAATATTTATTTATTTATTTATTATTTATTGTTATCATTATTTTTGGGTGGGTGAGATTTTTTATAATTAGTACATGATGGAGTGCTTGCATGTATTTGCATCAGTAAACTTAATAGACCTTTCCCCTCAAGCAATAGTCCTGTATGAGAGTGTTAACTTTATGATGGTATGTAGTCATGTGACTTTAATGAGAATACGTGCGTGATTATGTGGACGGAGGATTGGCGTAGGGATAAGTTATTTACAGTTGTTTGTGTGTTCGTTTTGTTTGTGCTGATCAACACGATAGAAGCGAGAAAGAGACTGGAGAGAGGAAAGGATTGTGGTTGTGAAGGTGTTGAAGCGAAGATAGGAAAGCTCGACCACATGATAGACATGTGTGATCACATGAACCCCTAGTCAGTGTTGCCAGGCTGGCTGCCTCTGACGCCCTCTGGGGTACATACCACGTAGGAGAAGGAGGAATATGTGACGAGGAAGGGTTTAGGAAGAGAAGATATGGAGTTGTGAGGTGGCTAGAAGGGTTAGTTGAGATAGAGGCTTGCAAATGCTCTAGCACTTAGAACTTTCTTTAGGTGTGCGGTGATAATTTAAGTAGTGTTGGGTAACCAAAATATATAGTTTAGTCGCTAGGCAACCCTCTCATGCACTGTAGTAAAATCTTGTGTGAGCTAGTGTAGTAAACAGGTTTCCATGTTTATTTTCTTTTAATGAAGTAGCAGCGAAATGCAGTGTGAATTGTACCAAAGATGTTATGAGAAGATTGTGGACTGATTGTCTAACTCTGATTCATAGTTGTTTGTCTTACACAGAGTAGTGGTTAAGTGTCCAGTGCTAATCCTGAAACAATATTGAACTATTGAATTTCTTAAATATTCTTACTTTCAACATGTTTGAAATTCTTGGAACATTTGGAGTGGTTGTTATGTGAGGGAACAATGTAAGAATACACACAGACATTCTTTGGACAAATAACCATGCCTTTGAATGCTCCACAAACTTTGTTTTATGAAGAGCACACTAGTCCTCACATTGCAGGGTTCTTTGAACAAGTAAGGTAAAGGAACAGAGAATTGAGTTGCAACTTCACTGCCATTGTCATACAGGAACTCAAAGGATTTTTGTTAATTGTATGTGCCCATGCCATTTATACATTTCTTTTTTGTATCAGTTGTGTGAAAGACTTCAGGGAGTAGCAGTGCATTTAGAATTGTCTGCAATGTTCCGTTCCCAAACCCTTCAATTCAAAAATATTTAACATAGCTGGGTCTTTTGTAATTACTGGATGGGGTTCTATATTCATGATCCTGCAATCAGTGAGCTAATTTGTACTTTCGTCGTTCATATTTATTGCAAGTTTGTAAGTTTGCAATTGTAAATTGCAAGGTGTTGGTGGTTTAGGAAGTTTCATGTCTGAAATGCTATAGCGTTAGTTGAATTTATAAAATATAAGTCCCTCAAAGGAGAACTTTTTATGTTAATTCAAAAGTTCTTGTCATTACAAAAGATACCTTGGCCATCATAGAAACGCTTGGGGAGAAATCGAGGTGTTAGGTGGTCTGCCAGACACGCACACTTATATTATATTACGCGTAAAAAGCTTGTGCATTATTAGCGCTCCTCCTCCAAACGGGCGCAGTTTAACCGCGTTCACTATAAATTGCACCTGGTGTAAAAAAAGGAGTGGTGAGGGCAAGCCTACATACAATATTAGTGGAGCAAGTCTGAGCAGTACGGACGGCGGAGGACCGTTAAGCTCGGCTGCAGCGCACACTGAAGAAGGTCAGAGCGAATTTCCAACGCGGGAGCGGCGAGTGGAGTGATGCAGGTAACAGCCAGGTTACTATCTTTTTTCAGAGACAGGCTAGGCGTTTTGTTCCTCTGGCTGGTTTCTATTGCCTCGATATCGTTCTACCTGTCCTATATGGCTGCCAGTGGCGAGAGGAACGTCTTGAACAAGAAAAGACTGGAGCTGTCTGTTGCTCTAGTAGACAGCAACTATTCGGAGCAAATAGAAGCTAACAGTGGAGGATACATCTTGGCCAATCACTACTCTGACATTCACAGGGGCTCTGCAATTAACCTAGCTTCCTTGCAGTGCTGGACTTCCTCTATTCCTGGTAGAGTAAGAATAGTTGAACCATTCTTGAGACAGGATTCTGTCCTGGGTGTTAGTTTGACGGGAAGCGAGAAAGATGGACTTGAGCCGAATTCCATCAAGTTCTCTCAAGTTTATGACAAGACGGAGTGGTCTATTAGCATGGCTCAGCGTGACTACACTCCGTTAGTGTCATGGAAGTACTTCATCAAGTATTCCCCGAGACGTCTGATTCTAGTGGACAAGTCGTGTGACAATTCCTCTCATATATGCATGCAATGTAGCAATGGCTTTTACAAGTCTAACGTCTTTCAGTTTGCTGCGTCAGAGTTCACCAGGCAGCACGGTTTCACTGTGGTGAGGCGAGTATGTTACAGGCTGATGCCTTACTCCGCGGCTGAGCTCCAGGCCTTGATTTACGGTCCGTACAAGCCTGACGAAGTCGTCGTGCTCTTCAATCATTTCGGTGGGCTGGTGTCGTCCAAGGACAAGTACCGGATTCAAATGCAAGGGCGCATGAGTTGGAGATGCAAGCGGCACTTACATATTATGCCGACGTTCAGCAGTGAAATTAGAGTCGAATCAGACGAATATGTCCGAACTTTTATGCCGAATGCAGGTACCAATCAGTACATATCTGTGGTTCTCTTCATGAAGTATTTCCTTACCTCGAAGGCACTTGAGAATCTCTCGGAGGATCAGCAGATGCTCAAAATGCTGTCGTGCATCAGTGAAGTGGCAGAGAAAGTGGAGAGCCTGAGGCGAAAGAGGCGCATTGATCACGTCTTTGTGTCAGCTGACGTCGGCAAGTATGGTTCCGTCGATGTCAGCAATTTCAAAAAGTTCCGAATGAAAGAAAGTGTGTTCAGGAGGAGTCTGGACAAGCTCCAGTCTCGCATAGACAGCAGTTCCAGCAAGTTTGATGATGGTTCAGTCAAGTTGGAATCCGTCTCGTTCACTCGTAGTCAGGCGTACATGGTAGCCTTGGAAAGAAGCGTGCTGGCCCGGGGGGAGTGTCTCGTTGTGGTCGGAGAAGACTTGAGCCTGCTGGAAATGATAACGTTACATGAACACCAAAACAGTCAATATTCTAGACGCGGCCATTTTTGTGGCGTCCACCAAGTTTGTACAAATATCTGATACATTAGTGTACATCAGAAAATGGCTGCCCATCTGTCTCCATTCTCAACCTCCATCATTTACATTATTTCCTTTGCAACATTTCAGCGTCGAGTGCTTTGAGGGGAAGTGTTCTTCGACATCAGGACATATAAAGACTCCATCACTTCCACGTTTTATCATAATTCATAGGAGATTGCTTATGGCATTTTATTATTTATTGTTAAAATTATGAAGATAAGGCTAGGATGTTACCACAACTAATAAGATACGTTTTCCTATTGCAGTATGTGTTTATACAGTAAGTTGTTTTGGATAAATTCACATGACAATTGGAAGTCATTTGCACTGAATTGACACTTGGACGTGCCTGAGTAGGTCGTCCCTTGTGTTTGTCGGTTGACTTTGCTGTTACTCCACATTAATTAATTTTAAGGGGTGAAATAGTGGGTATATCGGGCTAGAACCGTGTTGGAAATTGAGAGATGAGTGACAACAAGAAACTAAGGTCTGCCAGGAGAACTGAATCTGTAAAATTGCAGAAACAAAATGTTATAAATGGGAAAGTCGTGTTACAGGTGACAAGAGATGCATCGTTTGGTGTGCTTCAAGGAATTTATCTCATCCACCTCAATGCACCCTGCACTGTGAGACTAAGAAGCCACACCCCTTATGGCCTTGGGCTAACAACCACTTTTTTCCCCATATATGGGGCGGCATATACGGCTAGCATGTAGCAGTGAATTGATTTATGTTTTATGTGTTAATGGGCAACTTTATAGGAAGTGTGTGCCAAAGTTGATTAGTGGGGGCGGGAACACAATAGGTAGCATATATAGGCAATGAGCAATGGCATACATATTTGGATGTATCAGTGTACTGTGCACTAGTGTGGCTTGAAGGCTGGCCTTGAAGTGCTTGACTGCATTTTGAAGTAGCTTCAGTTGTTGTTTTTTATTCTGTTAAAAGTGTGACGTGATATTAAAGTATTGCTATCATAATATAATAATACAGAAGTATATTATAGCCTATAAATTTGTATTTCTGACTTTTTAACTGCTAGTTAAAATGTTGGTTTAAATTTAATACAAATGTATTGGCTGTGTAAACAAAGTATGCTCCTGTAATCCAATCCAGTGTGGATGAATGGATCATATATCTCATAATTTTGTTTCAATTTTTGTTATCTTTTTATGTCTCCTGGTCAATAGCAATTGTAATAGTGAGTAAACAAACAAACAAACAAACAAGCTACGTTTGGAAAACGAACGAACAAACTAACCAGATACTTCATCATAAGAATGCCGAGCCAGCTAGTTAACTATTGGCATCGATGGAAGTGACTAACCGATTTCACAAATTGAATTAGAACAGATCAGTGGATGTGAATATGCACACGTGTGTGGCTGTGTGGTGTAGTGGTTGTGCCCTTCTTGGCTCAGGGCCTGAGGTCCTGAGTTCGAGCCTGCTCTGGCTATTTTCCATCTGGTTTTTCTGCCTCCCACCAGTCCACCTAACTGTGATTGGGTACCTGGCATTTGCTGGGGTGCAAATTCAAGGCCTTTTCTCATGCAACAGCAATGGTCCAGGTGGGACTTCGGGTGCCCATACCACTTGCTGTGAGGAAAGGCCTGTTCTCCTTCCAGGAGCTTTGCTTGCACAGCTCACTGTGCCTGCTTAGTGCACAGGAATCCTGGCTCTGCCAGGTGCACATGACAGCTAGCAGTTGCTATGTATGGGTGCTTGGATGTGTGTTCTAGAATCAACCCTGTCTATCTTGCCATTACAAGCTCTGACAATGTTATTAAGTGTTTCATTCTCCATTAGGTATCTTCACTGCAGTAGTTTGTATTCATACATCAAATGTTTATTCTGGTACATCAAAAAGTGACTGTACTTTAGTTTCATAGCAGGAGTATCATTGCTGCATCCCTCTGAAGTCGCACACTACTTGTACCAAATGTTGACTTCACTCTATGTCTTCCTCACCGTGTTCATTTACTTCATTCTTTCAATAAACAACCGTTGCCTCAGCATTGTCAAGTTCTACTGTATAGTTCTAGTGGCTTCTCCATACGTATGGATGGTTGATTTAACTACTAGTCTATTCTAGAGTAACCAGAAGGTGCAATACAGAGTGAGATAACAACCGTGAGATATCTTGAGTTATCTCACTTGTCTTGAACCTATAATACTATTGTGAAGACATTTAGCATAGATAGAATATATATTATATTGCATGAGATGTGAGTGATGATGTATTGTTACCCTTGGATTCAGTACTATCATGTGGCTAGCTGAAACCTAATAGCTTGCATTAGTAGGAATCTTTAAAACATGAATATAATTTATACTATAATTATATTGTGTGTGTGTCTAGGTTCAGAGGTGGCATACGGTGACATCATGAAGATGGCAGACTCATCCTCCATTGCCATTTTGTACGATCAACAGCTGCAATCCCCTTATTTCAATATCCGCATCAATGGAACCTCCCACCAGGTGGGTGGGGTGTGGGCAAGTTTACATGTGGTAATGGATAATAGACACATTTGCTAGTGTTGTAGCTGGCAAGGTAGTTTGGTAAGCTAACCATTTACCTCTTGATAATAAAGTTATCTTTTCTATCCAGTACTTTCAAACTTTCAAACTTGCCTAATTGTCTCCCTTTTTACTTTATATGTTGATGTATATTGGGACATTTAGAACAATGTACAAGTAGTGTCCCTTTACCTACAACTAAGGGGTTTAATTTTCCCCTAAGTCCACTGTGATAATTTGGTAACAGTTTGTTTAGTAAATGAGTCTCTTTTTCTGGTAGAATAATACATGATATGATACTGCTAATTCTGTGAGAAAATAGGTTGTTTGTTTGTTTGTTTGTTTGCCATTTCCCTCTCATATCAGTTCTGTCTTCATAATTTACTTATTTTATTTTGGTACCACAATCAGTAATAATAATGCATCAGTAAATTATATATGTAAGTCAGTGTGCATGCACAAAAGGGTTATAGTAGTCGTCCTGTCTGTCTGTCTGTCTGTCTGTCACATTCTGATATTGGAGGTTCCTAGCTATTACAATAATCTCAGACTAAAGGAACAAGCAATCTATTAGCTACTTTAATCAGGCATCAATATAGCTCGAGCAATGAAAATGGTACATGGAAACGCTGTCTTCATATGAGAAGAAGCTAAACAGGCCAGAAACACTCACCGGTATACATTTTCAACGCGAAACTTCACTTCTTTCAACTCCATTAACTTCCCTGAGCATAAAGCAAACTACACCGTGGGATGCAAGTAATTATTTGCTCACATGATTATGACGTGACGCTAAGGGGCATTACCCACAAAAGCTGGTACTTACACGGAGCTGAAAGCTTCTTAACAATTAGCCAAAAAAAAAAAAAAAAAAAAGTAGCACAATGAAAGGTCCTAAATCTTCACTCTGAGTAAGTTCATACCTAAATCAATGGTTAATTATCAGTAATAGTGTTTAGTAGCGCTGAGGGTTCGCAACTTTGGTGCTACATTATCTACTGGACACAACAAGATAAAGTGATCATGCTCATTTTAATGGTCTGTATATTTATGTGTGGGAGGTATCAATGGGTGGGTGGGTGTGTTTGGATGGGTGTGTTTGGTGGGTGTGTTTGGGTGGGTGTGATTGATATCATATAATTGTCAAAACTAGATTTTTTGGATCCAATCAAAATGCTTCAAACTTAGTCAATGGTTTCTGAAAGAATAGATAAACATCACTTCTAGCTTTCATGTGTATATTTGCCTATCGTACTCTGCACAGCTTTGACTTTTTGTAGGTAAAATTCTATGGGCTTGTATGTAAGTGTGACGATTTTTACCAAGAATAGGTGAATAGGTAAACATCACTGCTAACTTTCTTACATATACTTGCCTGTCGTACTCCACACAGCTTTGGCTTTTGTGGGTATCGACAGGCTTTGTAGGTAAAGTTGACGATCTTTATCATAAGCTGATGATTCCGTCACCATCACATCACATCACATCCTTGATTTCAAGTCTTACATCGTTTACCATACTATGTCAACCCTGGAAAGAAGGAAATGTGTGTGTGTGTGTTGGTTTTAGACCACGCACACACATACACACACACACACACATGCTGTAGCGTTCACTAGACCACACCCACATACGGTAGTGTTCACTAGACCACACCCACATGGTTGATGCCACACCCACATGCTATCGGCACTAGACCACACCTACATGCTGTAGCATTTTCCAGACCACACCCACATGCTGTAGTGTTCACTAGACCACACCCACATGCTGTAGTGTTCACTAGACCACACCCACATGTTGTAGCATTTGCCAGACCACACCCACATGGTGTAGCGTTTGCTAGACCACACCCACATACTATAGCAGTTTGTCAGAGAGCTGTTTTTGGTGGTTAACTCTATACTTTCCTGTCCAAAATGTACAGGTTCAGTGCTTAAGGGTGGCCGCACACCGCCTACGCAATTTTTTGTTGATGGTTGCTATGCACGATTACTACTATTGTATACTTACAGGGGCTTCTCTACTATAACACAAGGACACAGTACCTGCCGAAGGAGCCGCTCACTAATTTTAGAGCGAATCTGGAGGAAATATCGGGGCCTGGTTATAAAACTTTGTAGCAATTTTTTGGAGCGGTGCGGTAAGTTGGAGCTCCGCAATTTGGTGCACTACTAGCCGAGCCGATACTCTACTGCAAGACAAAGAGTTCTTATCCATTTCAATATTACTTTATGATATATTCGCATTTTTTTCTATTTATAAGATATTGAAAAATTCTCAACGTGGTGCAGTTCATTTTTTTTTGGTTTACCCGTGTATAAAATTTTTGTGCCGTTCTCATTATTAGATTCCAAGAAAAACTATGGAAGGCCGTTTGTTTCAAAATTAATTTCCGGAATTGGCGATAAATACGTAAAAAAATACCGACCCGATAAAAATATCGGTTCGGTTTCTGGAAGAATCGGCTTGGTTTTAAAAAAATAATCGACGCGGTAAAAAAATAATCGACGCGGTAAGGTTAGAGGGAGAAAAAATCAGCTCGGTTTTTGTGGAGACAAAATTTGCAGGGAAAAGCGATGAGATGTGAGAATAATATAATGGTTTGACAACTGATAGACTTGAAACCCTTTACCTGTTCGCACAATTGTATATGTACATTGTTTAATGGACTTGGATAAGGAAAATAATTGAAATGTTTTGTTTTTGACTGTGAAACCCTTTACCTATTTGCAGTTGAAGTTTACATGTAGCTTCTCATTTGCAAAACTATTCTCTTGATACCTTTGTAATGAAACAAATTCAGAAAATTGATAAAATGAAGCACATAAATTATGATTTATGTTTACAGACAAGACATTTTGATTGCCATCAGTAATGAACTTAATGCGGTTATTGTTCACATAAAATTGATGCATGTTTGGTAATTTGTGTCATTCTCAGTTTTTATACCATTTTACACTAATGACAACCAAAGTATGACTCCCACCCTATTCCTCACCAGTTGATTGTCATTAGCAAGACAATTAAATCAAGTTTTTACTACTTACTGTAGTAATGCAGCAGTAAGGGCACATTGCTTGGCAATGCCAATTATTTTTTCTCCAGGAGTTGGGTACTTTAGGTACTTACAATAAAAAAGATGGCCTGATGCTTACTGTGGCTGTAAGCCTCCTTAGTAATACTTATTTATTGTTACATCATAGTATGTAAATCAAATGTTGTTTAGGATTAACATTTTTTGAATGTAAATCAGATATTATTTATTTTTCTAAACTTAAATTTTAGTTTTGGTCGTGCAACGGAGTAAATAGACGAATGTTGTTTTAGTTAACTAAATTGAAAAACAAAAATCTCTTAGTTTTGGGGTATTTTAATTTTGGTAAGCAAAACTAAATCTAAGCTGTAAAGAACGTAAACTAAATTGCTACTTTAGAAGACAGCAAATCTTGATTAAAACCAAAACTTCCAGAGCAGTGGATGAAAAATAAGAGCAACTAAAACAGCACGTGTTTTGTTGTCAATTCACCTATAAGTGTGATTATTGAGTGGAGAAAAACTAGCCATTTAGCTGTAAAACATTAAAATAGATACTTTTCTTTAAAGTATATTCAAGAAGATATGTAATTACTGAAAAGTACACAAGTTACAGACACAATAGATATAGAAGAAATTGAGAAACCACACAAGATAGCTACTAGCTAGCTAATTTAATTGACCTTCAAACTAACCAATTATTTTACATGAAAAAAAATGAAACTGACTACATTTTCAGGTAAAATTAAAAGGAAAAAAACACTGAAACTAAGCCGTCAATTTTTTTACTTAGTAACTAGCTATAAAGAACTATAAAAACTAAAAATGTGTGGAATCTCTATACCAAAACAACACTAGCTATAGCTAATAGCTTTAGACTTCAGTTAGCTATGTAGTTAAAAAAAATTTAGCCAAGTATGAGGTTTTTATTTTTATTTTTTTATTTTTATTTTTTATAAATTCAAAAAATGGAGAGTCTAGCTAGCCATTTTTTACTTGGATATTGTAATGGGCTGCCAGGTTGATTTTACTTCTGACTCTTCATTGGTGTGTAAGAAAATGGGGGGGAGGGGGGAGGGGGGTAGGTGGGGCTCCAAGGGCATGTGTTTTATAGTTTATGTGAGAAATCACGTTTGATTGCACCCACCCCAAAATTATTAATGCAGTAGTAGTTAAATTCTGCAATAAGCTGCTCCCCCCCTTCCCTCCCTTAGTCCATTCATAATTCCATTATTGTAATACAGGCATGCTTACAAATTGTGCATATATGTGAGCCTGGGTTGTTTGTTTCTGTGTGTGTGTGTGTGTGTGTGTGTGTGTGTGTGTGTGTGTGTGTGTATGTGTGTGGCTGTGTGGTGTAGTGGTTGTGTCCTGGGGTCAGGGCCTCAGGTCCCCTAGTTCAAGCCCAACTCTGGCATTTTTTCCATCTGATTTTCCATCTGCCTCCTACCAGCCCCACCAGTCCACCCAGCTGTGATTGGGTACCTGGCATTTGCTGGGGTGCAAATTCAAGGCCTTTTCTCATGAACAGCAATGGTCCAGGTGGGACTTCTGGTGCCCACACCACTTGCTGTGAGGAAAGGCCTGCCTGCTTGCATGGCTCACAGTGCCTGCTTAGTGCACAGGCATCCTGGCTCTGCCCTAGCGGCAGCAAGAGAATTTGCATTTTGTGTGTGTGTGTGTGTGTGTGTGCGCGCGCGCGCTGAGAGCTGTATTAAAGCGAGTGTCGTGGGCAGAAGGGATGGCTCTTAAAACGTGTTTCTGTTAGGGCTAAGGGCGGTGAATAATGTCTAGTGTGTGTGTGTGTGTGTGGTGTAGTGGTTGGTCCCCCCCACAGGTAATTTTTTCATCTGATTTTCCATCTGCCTCCCATCAGACCCACCAGCCCCACCAGTCCACCCAGCTGTGATTGGGTACCTGGCATTTGCTGGGGTGCAAATTCAAGGCCTTTCCTCATGCAACAGCAATGGTCCAGGTGGGACTTCGGGTGCCCACACCACTTGCTGTGAGGAAAGGCGCCTGTTCTCCGAGTTCCTAGCCCGGCTCCAGGAGCTTTACTTGCACGGCTCATAGTGTCTGCTTAGTGCACAGGCATCCTGGCTCTGCCAGGTGCAGCGTGACCGCCTAGCGGCAGCAAGAGAATTTGCATTTTGTGTGTGTGTGTGTGTGTGTGTAACAATTCTGATTACTTTTAACTAATCCCCCTCTTTTTTTGGGAGATGGAAAGAGGAAGAGGGGGAGTTTTAGAATAACAATGGACCCCTTCACATTGGATACTTATTTGTAATTTAGAGAACAATAAAAAAAATCTAGGATTAAAAGGTAGCTAATGCTAGTGCTTTGATGTGCCAATGATCTTCATTGAATTTGTTACCTTGGTATGGTACTGGGCTAGCTCGTTTTTTTATTTTGTTGTTGTTGTTGTTGTTTTACTTAGTTTGGGTTCTTACTTTTGTTGTTCATTCCTAGGTTATTTGTTCCTTCATTTATTAGCTAATTCATTATTTATTAAATAAGTTCTATCTCTCGTTCATTTGTTCATTCATCCGTTCTTCTTCACACCTCCTGCTCCACCGTACTTCTACCGTACAGTGTAGTTCAATAACTAACTACCGTCATCGGAGGGTTTCGGCACCTTGAGTGCGCGTGCGCGCCGAGAGCCGTATCAAAGCGAGTGTCGTGGGCAGAAGAAGGGATGGCTCTTAAAACGCGTTTCTGTTAGGGCTAAAATAATGTCTAGTCCATTTGAGGAAGAAAGTGAAGTAAGTACACTACTTTATATTTGTTGTTTTATAAATGTAGCGTTTTGAACTTTAGCAGCAAAAGATTAAATAGTTATTTAGATAGTTATTTCTACTATTTGTCTATTTTTAACTGCACTATAATGTGTGTTACGGCAGATTGATGAAATCCTCTTGGAATTGGGGTTTTCTGAAGAAGCTAGGATGAAGTTTAAGGAAGAAAAGGTACTGATTAGAATTAATCACGCATTAGTTAATTGATTAATTTAATTCCAAACAACTCATTTTCACAATTTTAACATCCAATGATTCAGTCATTCTACTGAAATAATAATATAGCAACTTGCTATAATGTATAACTTGCAGGCTTTTATGGAGGCTTTCCACAACTAGTACCTTGCATATAGATCAAGGATCACATTTCCATCCAGGTTTCCATTTTTGGATTGAAATGACTTAAATTAAAACTTTATATATTAGCTGTGTTTATGTAATTGGCCATCACTTATTTGTATTTGTACTGAAAAATTGGCTACTCTATAAATATTGGATATCAGATATTAAGTGCACTATACTATGAGGCACAGTCATATTCATCCAATACTGTATCAGTTAGCACAAGTCTGATCTAGTCTAACCCTTAACGAAACTTTATTGCACTAGAGAAGTAAAGGGTCTGTGAGGTCTAAGTTGTGCTGGAATGTAAGACAAGTTTTTGCAGTATGTAAGCATGTTGGAGTGGAAGGATATAGCATAGCATAGGGACTCTTAACACAAATATTCTATCAGGAAGCAAGAATTAGTATACAGTTGCTAATAATGGGCCAGTGTGTGCCTCCATTTCCTACAAGTAGTAATTTTGACATTGGCACTCAAATCAATCACTCTGTGGGATATTGTTGCATTTAATTGGCCATCTGCCCAAAATTGAGCAGCAGGAACTAATTAGGTGTGGCACCCCTTCCTGGAGTTTATCCTGCATTCACAAACACAATAATAGCTTGAATTGAAAGTACCAAGCTTCCTCAATCTGTGTAATTCCACCCACACATAATACACATGTTAATGTACTTGACATAACTGATTATGATAAACATAGTTTCCAACAGCTTCAATATCAAACAGTTGAAATAATTATTTGAATGCCTGGCATACTTTCTCAAACTTTTGCATATAGGTGTAGAAGAATGGATCTCAAATGCTTGTTAATATGAGCTTAAAAAGGCTCTGGTATGTGGCTCTTACACCTCTGCATTGTGTAGTGGGTTCACTCCACTGAGGGTTAAACATACATGAGTGAAGTACAGGATTGTGCATTTTTGACAGTGAAGTCAAAAATTTAGCACTGAATGTGACATTTAATGTAAATGTATTGAGGCATGTACAAAAATCAAAAACTATCATACAAATAGTTGTTGTTGTTTTTTGTGGCATAAAACTGCAGTGAAGCAATTACAACTGAATTTTTTTTCTTTTCTTTTTTTAGAAATCTAAGATGGGTGTAAATATATTTGTTACACGTACTCAACTTTAGCTTTCTATAATTATGTTTTGTGGTAGATTTTCACATCGACTGTCTAGCTTTTGACTGATCAAGATCTCAGTGCTCTAGGAGTGACTAAAGTTGGTGATAGAGCTATCTTACGAAAGCAATGTCGAGATTCCATCCACAGTAAGAATCCATAGTATAAAGAATTTTTTGTAGCTGCTGTGGTTGATTAATGGTAATGGGAAAATGTTGTTGTTTTCACATGTAATAGCTCTCAATAAATGCATTAGAATGTCAGTGGCACTAATGATTGCTGCACAGACTGTTGGTGGTTTTTACCACTTAACCATAATATTTTCAGGTTTATATCCTGAACTTTTCTGAAATTGCAGAGTAGGTTGTGAAGTTGATCTAATGAGGTGTGTGTGCTGAGGCCAACACAATGGGGGAAGTGAGGAAGGATTCTAGTAGGGTCACTCCCTACCCCCTCAACCAAGTTTATGAAAAATTATTTGCACAAGATGAAATTATGTTTGTGCACCCAATTTGTGCCCTTTCTTTTCCAAATTATATTTTTTAATAAACTTTTAAGAAATGCTT